>Ga0315271_10001285_pt1 | contig 15049 bp, 11 predicted proteins | sample C3_top_MG_FD_204664 | JGI IMG/M metagenome (GOLD analysis project Ga0315271, IMG submission 204664) | Sediment microbial communities from Yellowstone Lake, YNP, Wyoming, USA - C3_top | ecosystem: Environmental > Aquatic > Freshwater > Lake > Sediment | place: USA: Wyoming | collected 2017-08-01 | reverse complement strand
AACTCGATCCTCAACGGCCGCGCCATGGCTCCACCCTATCCCCTTCTTGCCACCGCTTAATCATAGCACCCGGAATGCTAGATAGCAAGATGTGACCCCATCGGCTATGTAGGGTACCGGCTCCCGGAGCGAAGCGGAGGGAGACGGCGTCCCGACGCAGGTGGGCCTTATGCTAGGAAGGCGAGTGGCCCGGGGCCGACGCGTACATCGGTACTCGGAGCGCCCCGGGCCGCGAAGCCTGACGACGCAGAAGGTCCGGCGCCGTCGGCGCAAGGGTGGAGGGGGTGGGGGCGGTTTACAAAAGCCAAGAGAAGGCCGGGCCGGTCGAAGACCGGCGGAGGAGGCGAGGGCGGGCGGAGGAAAGCCGGGGGCGGAAGGGACGATGGAGATCCTTCCAGGGAAGCCCTTCGCAAGAGAATCCTCAGGATGACCTCCACGAGAGGCTTACCGACGACCGCCGGCGCCTCCGACCCGAGACGCGTAGCGTCGGCGGCCTTCGCGGGAATGTATCAACAATCAGGTTGAGTCCAATGCATAGGCAGAAACTGGCGGGGCAAAGCTAGCAGGTTCCTGAGAGACTCGCGTGGGTCTGTCTACGGGAGTTTTTCAGCAGCTTGCCAGAGGCCTCACGGCTCCCACTGGGCCACATGGACGGGCCGGGCGAAGCCCTTGAATTCCCTCTGCTCGGGAGGGCCGAAGGGGAAGGCGTCCTTCGTGGCCGTGTAGACGGGGAAGCTGACGAGGATGCGGCCGGGCGTACATCCCGTCTCGAGGCGGGCGGCGAGGTTCACGGCCGAACCCAGGGCCGTGTACTCCATCAGATCCTTCGATCCGAAGTTACCCACGGTGGCGTAGTCCTGGCTGATTCCCACCCGCAGGCGGAGATCGTGGTCCACGCCCGCGTCGAGCCATCTTCTTCCCAGCTCGCCCATCCTGGCCTGCATGGCCACCGCCGTCGTCATGGCACGGCGCGCCTGCTCCGCGGGCTCCATGGCCGAGGGCGCCCCGAAGAAGGCCATGATGCCGTCGCCCATGAAGCGGGCGATGGTTCCCGATTGCCCCTCCATGAGAGCCACCATCTCGCTCAGATAGTCGTTGATGACCCGGTCCACGGCCTCCGGCTCGGTCCTGTCCGAGAAGTCCGAGAATCCTGTGAGGTCGCAGAAGAGGATCGTGAGGCGGCGTCGTTCGCTGGCCAGACGCACATCGCCGTTGCCCCTGGACGCCCGCAGGCTCTCGATGACCTGGCGGGAATGGTACCGCGACAGGGACCGCCCCACGCGGAGGTTCACGAGGGCGATGCCGGCGAAGTGGTAGAGCGTGCCCCCCAGAAGGAGGAGACCGAGGACCACGAGGGCGTAGAACGCTGGGGTCTCGCGGAAGCGCGGGTTCAGGCGCAGGGCGACGGCGTCCCCGGCTTGGTTCCAGACGCCGTCGCCGTTGCACGCGGTAGCGCGGAAGGTGTAGCGCCCCGGGGGAAGGTTCGTGTACGCCACGAGGCGCTCCCGCCCGCCAGCCAAGTCGCTCCACGCCTCGTCGTGACCCTCCAGAAAATACCGGAAGCGCACGCGCTCCGGGTCCTGAAAACTGAGGGCCGTGAAGTGGAACTCGATCCGGTCGGATCTCGGCGCGACTTCGATGACCCGGGCCTTCCCTGCCGTGCCCTCGGCACCTCCGTCGCTAGAGCGGTCAGGTTTACCATCCACCACAACACTCTCGATACGCACGGGGGGAGGCAGGTCATTCGTGCGTATATGCTGGGGATCAATGACCACCACGCCGCGGATCGTAGGGAACCAGAGACGCCCGTCCTTCGATTTCCACCCTGCGGGCTGGGTGCCGCCATTGCACTCCGGGCTCTTCATGCCATCGGCGCGTCCGAAGTTCGAGGAGGGGATATTCGGGATCTTTCCCGCGTCGAAGGCCTCGATATCTTCCTTGGACACCCTGGAGATCCCCTTGTTGCAGCTCAACCAGAGGTTGCCCCGGGTGTCCTCCAGAATCTGATAGACCACATCGGAGAGGAGGCCGTCGGCCATGCGAAAGGCGCGAGTTTTGCCATCCCGCATGCGGCACAGGCCACCGCTGCGGGTCCCGATCCAGAGGGTGCCCTCCTTGTCTTGGTAGAGGGCCCGGATGAAGTCATCCGAGAGACCGTCGGCCTTCGTGAAGTGGGTGAAGACCCCGTCGCGGTATCGGTTGAGGCCGCCGCCATTGGTGCCGATCCACAAGGTCCCGTCCCGGTCCTCGAGCAGCGCCCGGATATAGGCGTCCGTGAGGCCTTCCTTCTTTCCAAACACCGTGATTTTGCCATCCTTGAAGCGGTTTAGCCCGCCGCCGTTGGTGCCGATCCAGAGAGTGCCCTCGCGATCCTCGCAGAGGGAGAAGACATTCAGGTGCGACAGGCCCTCGCGTTCGCCGTAGACCTTGAAACGCCCATCCTTGAGGCAAGCTAGGCCACCGCCGGAGGTCCCTACCCAGAGCGCCCCCTCGCGGTCCTCCACGAGAGAGGTCACGCTGTCGTGTGGCAGACCGTCTCTCTTGGAATAAACGGTAAACCTGCCGTCCCGATAGGCGTTGAGCCCCCCATCGGTACCGATCCACAGGGTGCGCGCGGCATCCTCGTAGACGGCCCATACGGTGCTGTTGGAGAGGCCCGCGGAGGCATCGTAGGTTGTGAACTTCTCATCCTTGAGGCGGTTGAGGCCACCGCCGAAGGTCCCCACCCAGAGGCTCCCCTCCCGGTCCTCCAGGAGCGACCACACGGCGTTGTCGGTGAGGCCCTCCTTGACGGCGTAGCGGTCGAAGACCCCCTGCCGCAGTCGCGCGAGGCCGGCGGTCTCGGTCCCTATCCAGAGGTTGCCGTCCCGGTCTTCGCACAGGGCCTGGATCTCGTCGCTCGGAAGGCCGTCCTTGACGGTGTAGAGGGTGAACCGCCCCTTCTTGTAGGCGCACAGGCCGCCGCCGTTGGTGCCGATCCACAGGGTCCCCGAGGCGTCCTCCGTGAGGCACCTGACACCCTCCTTCGGGAGCCCCTCCTGGGGGGTGAAAGCGGTGAATCGTCCCTTCTCGTACCTGGCCAGACCCCGCGGGGTCCCCGCCCAGATAATGCCCCCCCGGGCCGCCAGCACGGAGGTGATTTCGTCGGAGGGGAGGCCTCCCCGGATGGAGAAGGTCGTGAACTTGCCTCCTTCGTAGCGGTTGAGGCCCAGGTTCGTGGCGATCCACAGGGCGCCGGAGTCGTCTTGGCAGATGCCGTTCACGCGGTCGTTGGAAAGGCCCTCCCGCGCCGTGAGACGGGTCGTGTGCCCTCCTTGAGGCCCATGAGCCCGTTGTAGGTGCCGACCCAGAGGGTCCCGTCGCAGGCTTCGCACAGCGCCGTGATATCCTCCGAACTCATCTGGGTAAACCGCACGCCGTCGAAGCGGACGAGGCCCTCCTGGGTTCCGAGCCACAGGTATCCGTCGCGGGTTTGGGCCATGGCCTGTACGGAGGTCTGGGGCAGATCGGTCTCGCTGGTCCAGGCGTCGCGGGTGTACTGGGTGATGGCCTTGCTGGGATCCAGGGCGAGGGCGGGGACGGCCCAGGCTAACATCCACGCCAGGGCCCCTCCGGCCAGCGCCAAGGTGCGACTTGCCCGATGAACCGTTTCCATGGCTGAATGCAAGGTCTCCCCCCAGGCTCGCTTAGTATAACCCCTGCACGGCGATGCCGCCCCTTGGACGGCGTGGGGTGAGCCCTGGTGAGAGAGCCGACGAGTCAACGAGCCAACGAGTCAACGAGTCAACGAGTTTATGAGGCCACGCAAAATCTTGGACAGCAAAGAATCGCTGTCCCCCTTGCGCGATTATTGTACGGTCTAATTCTTTTGCTTCATGCCAATAGCCAATAGCCAATAGCCAACAGCCAACAGCTAGTAGCTTGGTCTTCCCGCCCTACTTGATTCGGTCCTTGACATCGCGGTAGTTGGACTGGATGGCGTAGACCTCTTTGAAGAGTTCGTTCGCCTCGTCGGGGTGCCCCTGCTCGGCCAGGCAGTCCGCCAGGTCGTACTTGAGCCCTACATAGACATCCTCCGCGAATCCGGGAGCGGCGATGCCTTTCCGGTACCACTTCTCGGCCAGCTCGTTGAGGCCCTTCTGCCTGAAGCAGATGCCGAGCATGGAACAGCACTCCACGAAATACTGGGGGGACCGCGCCGCGATCTGGAACTCGCCCACGGCCTCGTCGAGAAGTTCCATCTCCTTGTAGGCGATCCCGAGGTTGTAGTGCGTGGCGTAGTCTTCTTCTCCCACTTTCTTCTCGACGCCCTTCTTGAACTCCTCGAAGACCTCCTCGAAGGACATTTCCTCGGGAGACTTGCCCTCCTCGTCGAAGAGCGCCTCCTCTGGCCCCTGCAATCCATCGAGGGCAGCGCCGAGCTCGGAGGCCAGGTCGTAGTATTCGTTTTCCTTGGCGAGGGACTCTTCGGCCTTGAGGTCCTCCTCCGGTAGCAGATCCCTGACCGAAACCTTCATCTTGGTCTTGCCACGCCCCGTCGCCGCGTGCTCGCGCGGTTCCTCCGCTGGAGGCGGCGCGGGCTCGGCGGGGACGGTCGCCTCGGTGACTGGAACGGAATCGTCGAGGGTCAGGGCCGCCGGTTCGTGTCCATCGAGAAGGCGATCTGGCAGGGGATCCTCGGCAGCCAGCTCCGGTCCGGCTTCGAGATCTTCGGAAAGGGAGACGCTGGCCCTGGAGGCGGAAGACTCCTCCTCCACCTGCGGAGCCAACCTGGCCATCTTTTCCCGGAAGGACTTCACTTGAGGATTGTCAGGCCAGCGCGCGTCGAGCAACTTGAGGGCCCGCTGGGCTTCACCGAAAAGCTCCTGGTTGAGGTAGAACTCGGCTTCTTCGAGCTGTTCCGCCAGTTCGGGATCCTCCGCTGCAGCTTGCCCGGACGGCGCGTTAAGCGACCGATCCAGTTCCAGATCCAAACTCGCGGCGGAATCAAGTTCCTCTTTGCTTCCCTGGCCCGCCGCCTGACCCAGGACCTCCTCCTCCAACTCGAGCTCGCCCAGAATGGCCTGGGAGGGTTCGGTCCCGTGGGAGGCGAGATGGGCATCGCTGGAGGGCGGCGCGCCTTGAGAGGCTTGCTGGCCGGCAGGAACTCCCAAGTCAAGGACGATCTCTTGGAGTTGCGAAGGGGGCGCCACAGTCGGATGGGCCATGGCCTCCCGCAACAGGGAAACGGCGCTTGGGGGTTCGGCCACCCGGCCCCATTGCTCCAGGGCCTTGTGGTTCGGATCAATGCTCCGGGCCTCGTCAATCAGGTGAGCGCTCGTGTCCGGGTCGCCCTGGTCCCGGAAGATGGCCGCCAGCTTCAGCAACTGGCGCAGGAGCTTGTCGCCCTTCTTCTGGTTCCTGTAGATGGCGATGAGCTTCTGGTGCGCATGGATGTGGTCCGGGACCTTCTTGAGAATGGTCTGGAGTTCCCCGATGGCCTTTTCCACCAGGCCGTACTTGAGGAAGACCTCCGCCTCCGTGAGCTGGTCCCGGATGTCGTTGGCCTCTCTGGGGCTCAAGGCCTTATTGGCCTCGGCGGGCGTCCCTTCCCGGTCCGGGAGAACGATCTCCGCGATTGCCTCGCCCCGTTCCATGGATGGCTGAGGGGAAGAGGCGTCCTCTCCCACCGTGGCGCGGCTGGAAAGGGACGAGGTGAGTTCCGACGATTCCAGGTTGAGATCATCCATGTCGATTTCGATCTCGGCTTCCCCCGTCTCCTCCACCACCACATCCAGGTCAATCTGGGGCTCCTGGGGCAGGGCGGTGGCCGCCTGGGGCGGATTCTGAGGAGGCGGTGCCTCTACTCGGGAGGGCGTGCCTGGGGAGGACTGGCCGAAGGGCTCGGTAGACAGGCCCATCTTTTTTTCGACGGCGTGAAGTTTCTCCGCGACCTGAAGGCTGTTCGGCTCGATCTGCGCCAGCTCCTGCAAAGTCTCCCTGGCCAAGGCCAACTGGCCCTGCGCCGCTGCGCCCTCGGCGAAGGCACCGAGCGCCCTCTGGAGGTTCTCCCTCTGGCCCGAAAGGCGGGCCGTTTCCACGAGACCCTTCAGGCTGCCAAGGTGGCCCGAAGAGAACCGGAGGATCTCCTCGAAGAGGGCTTCCGCATCTCGCTCCTTGGCGGCGCCGGACTTTTTGAGCCACGACAGCACCATGCCGCTGGCATCGTCTATCCGCTGCTGCATGACGAGAGCGCGGACGAGCCGGAACATGGCACCCGAGCTCGACGGGCTGCTCTCCATGACGGTCCGGCAGACCGCCTCCGCGGCGGAAAACTGCCGCTCTTCGTTCAGCACATCGGCCTTGAGGAGCAGGATACCCTCGGCGGCCGGGGACCGATCGAGCAGCGTGTCCAGGAGTTGGAGGGCCACATCGCCCTGCTGGTGCGACAGGTGAGTTTTGACCGCCGCATCGAGGGCGTTGAAGTTGCTGGGATCGAGCTGGAGGGCGCGCTCGTACATGCGCGCGGCCTCCTTCACATGGCCCTGGGCGATGAGCTTTCCGCCCGCCTTCAGATAGTGTTTGACACCCTCCTCGCGCCGTCCCGCCTTGATAAGGTAGTCACCGAGTTGCACCTGGATCTTGAGGTTGTCCGGTTCCAGGTCCAGGAGCTTCTTCTGCACCTCAATGACGCCGCTCAGGTTCCCCGCCCGGCCGTAGAGTTCGGCCACCTTCTCGTGGGCGCTCCAGGCTTCCCTGGCAAAGCCCTGCTGCTCGGAGAGGCTCGCGAGCATCTCCCATGCGGAGAGGTTTTCGGGGGCCTCCCGGGTGACGATCTTCAACGAGGCCACCGCCTTGGTGAAGAACCCCTGTTTGGAAAAGAGATCCGCGACCTTGAGGAAGCTCGGGACCGCCATGTCCTTGTTGCCCATGCGGAGGTGGAGCTGGCCGATCTGGTTCAGGACTTGGATATCGCGCGGGTTGTCATCGGCGAGCTTCTGGAGCTCCCGTATGGCCTCAGGCAACCTGCCGGCCTTCAGGAACTTCTCGGCATTGGCTTTCGTCTTGACCCGGTCAATGGCCATCCGACATGCCCTCTACACCCCTGAACGACATACGGTGCAAGGGGGTCGGGCCGAGCCTCCGCAACGCTTCGAGGTGGAGGACGGTCCCGTAACCCTTGTGTTTCCAGAGGCCGTAGCCCGGGTATTTCGAATCAAGCTCCCGAACGATCCGATCCCTCTGGACCTTGGCCACGATGGAGGCGGCGGCGATGCTGGCCGACAGCGCATCACCATGGACCAAAGCTTCGACGGTCAATGTTAACTCAGGAACACGGGGTCCGTCTACTAGGACATAGTCCGGACGAGGCGCCAGCCGGGCAACGGCCAGGGCCATGGCCCTCATGGTGGCTCGGAGAATATTGGTGGCGTCTATCTCCGCGGCCGAAACCTGGGCCCAGGCCCAGGTATGGCCATCCTCCCCCAGGCGCACGAAAGCCCTCTCCCGCTGGTCCGGGGAGAGGGCTTTCGAATCACGATACCCGGAGAGGTCGCGGGTGGGATCCAGGATGACCGCCGCGGCCACAACGGGTCCGAAAAGCGCCCCTCGACCGGCTTCGTCAACGCCCGCCACGGCCCTCAAGCCGTTGGCCCAAAGCCGCCTCTCAAAAAAGAGTAGGTCGAGCAACGGGCTGCCTGCGACCTACTGGTCGCGAAGCTCTTCGATGCGGGCCTTCTTGCCCTTGATGGCCCTGAGGTAATACAGCTTGGCCCGGCGCACGCGCCCTCGCTGGACGAGCTCTATCTTGTCCAGGATGGGGCTGTGGAGGGGGAAGATGCGCTCAACGCCGATGCCGTTGCTGATTTTGCGCACCGTGACGGTCTGGCGGATGCCGCCGTGCTTGAGGGCGATGACCACGCCCTGGAAGAGCTGCACGCGTTCCTTCTCGCCTTCCTTGATCTTCACGAACACCTTCACCGTGTCGCCGGCCCGAAACTCGGGCAGGTCGGTGCGCATGCCGGCCGTTTCGATTCCCTGCACAATCTCGCTCATGGATGGCCTCCGCCGTTCTCGTCAAGAATCTGAGATTCCTGCCCGCTAGTTCAATAGATCCGGGCGCTTATTGCGTGTCTCTTCCACCGACATATTCCGGCGCCATCGCCTGATGGCTTCGTGATCGCCCGACAGCAGGATATCCGGAACCTTCCAGCCCCTGTACTCCGCCGGGCGTGTGTACTGGGGATACTCCAGTAGCCCGTCGCTGAAGCTCTCCTCCACGATGGAGGTTTCGTCGCCCAGCGCACCGGGTAACAATCTTACCACCGCATCCAGGAGGACGATGGCCGCGGGCTCTCCCCCGGAGAGGATGTAATCTCCCACCGAGATCTCCCGGTCCACCAGGTGCTCCACGATCCGCTGGTCCACTCCCTCGTACCGCCCGCAAAGCACGGTCAGACAAGGCAGATCGGCCAATTCGCGCGCCAGAGCCTGGGTGAAGGGTTCGCCCTTGGGGCTCAGGTAGATGAGGGGGGGCGTCCCTTCTTGCGTGGCGCGAACCGCCTCCACCGTATCGAAGACGGGTTCGGGTTTGAGGACCATCCCAGGACCGCCCCCGAAGGGACAATCGTCCACGGTGTGGTGCTTGTCCTGTGCCCAATCCCGAAAGTTGACCAGGTTGATCGTCACGACGCCCGCCTCCCGTGCCCTCTTCACGATGGAGTATTCCAGCGTCCCGGTGAACATCTCGGGGAACAGGGTCAAGATGTCAATCCTCATCGTCTACCCCGGGATAACCGTCCGGGAGATCCACTCGGATCTCATGGGTGGCCCTGTCCAACTCCACGCCGTATCCCTTCACGGCGGGCACTTCGATCTCCTGGCCCAAAGGCCCTTCGGCCCCAAACACCCAGTAGGCAGGACCGGGGGCGACTCCCGTCACTCGCCCCAAGACCCCGCGCCGAGCATCCACAAGGGTCCAGCCCACCACTTCACCCACCTCAAACTCATCCGGGCCGTCCTTGGGCACCTCATCTTCCGGAAGGCACAACTCCAGACCGGAAAAAGCTTCGGCCCCACCAGACCCGTCCACGCCCTTCAGCTTCAGCACGCACCCCTTGGCATATTCGAAGAAGCCCTCCACGAGAAAGGGCGCCTCCTGGGCCTTGGAAGGGATCCAGACCCGGCCCTCCGGCGCGAAGGAGGGGAAGCCGTCCCGGTAGCGCTCCACCCAAACTTCACCCTTGAAGCCCCTGGGCTTTAGGATTTTGGCGACGGGGACGAGGTTCATGGCGTGCCACCCCCAAGACCCCTTCGAGCGGGCACCACGACGCGCTCAAGCACGACGAGATCGCGGGGCGACGCAACCCTAGGCGTTGGCCTGGGCGCTCTTCCGGGAGAGGGCGATAAGCTTCGCCACCTGACTCGAGGGCCTGGCGCCCCTCTGAAGCCAGTAATCCACCCGCTCCATGTTGAGCTGGATCTCGGAGGGATCGGGCAGAGGATCGTAATGGCCCACCTCCTCCACATTCGGTCCGCCCGGCCTGTTGCGGCTGTCGGAAACCACCAGCCGGTAGTAAGGCCGGTGGATCTGCCCCATTCTCTTCAGACGAATTGATAGCAAATCAACCTCCTGGTTCGTTGCGCTTCTTCGCACGCAAATGTAGATATTACAGGAAGTAAGCATGTTCTGTCAAGGGCGCGGGCGGGGCCAAATTCCGCGATTGAATTTTCCTGCCTTCGATTTGGGAGTGCTTTCGGGTGGGCGCCGCTCGGCTTCGATGGCGGGGAGGGCCCATTCCCTCCCCGCCCCGCGGGCAAAGCCCGTCGGGGACCCCACCCCACCCTTGGGGCTTTTCTGCCCGGAAGGCGTCCGGCTCGGAGGCGGCCCCGGTCACCTGCCAGGTGATCGGGGCGTGGTGATCAAGCTCATGGCCAGCAAGGCCTTCGATCCACTTAATCTGCACCCATCGCGGAATTTGGGACGGGTCTCCCGGGGCAGGTGCCTTGAAGGTGCCTTGAAGAAGACGGCTATCAGCTGTCAGCTGTCAGCTATCAGCTATCAGCCGACAGCAGGGAGTAGGCAGCCGCAGCCGGTTTTGAAAAAAGAAAACCGGGGCGCGCGGCAGCGCGCCCCGGAAGCTGAGAGCTGACAGCCGACAGCTGATAGCTATTCCTTTTCCGCCTCCCTGGCTTCCTTGGCCTTCTTGGCCTCCTCCACGATCTTCGTCTGGACCTGGGAGGGGACCTCCTCGTATTGCGAAAACTCCATGGAGAAGGAGCCGCGCCCCGCGGTGAGGGACTTGAGGGTGGAGGCGTAGGTCAGCATCTCGCTGAGGGGGACATGGACCTTGATGATCTGGTTGGAGCCCTTCTGGCTCATGCCCTGGATCCGGCCGCGCCGGCTGTTCAGGTCGCCCATGACATCGCCCATGTTCTCTTCGGGCACCACCACCTCGGAGAGCATGACGGGTTCGAGGAGGGTGGGCCTGCACTTTTCCATGGCCTCCTTGAAACCCGAGTGGGCCGCGATCTTGAAGGCCATCTCGCTGGAGTCCACGGGATGAAAGCCGCCGTCGAAGAGGGTGACCCGCAGGTCCACCACGGGATAGCCCGCGAGCACCCCGCGCTCCAGGGACTCGTGCATCCCCTTTTCCACGGCGGGAATGAAATTGCGGGGGACGGCCCCGCCGAAGATCTCGTCCTTGAACTCGAAACCGCCGCCGCGGGGCATGGGTTCCATCTTGATCTGGATGTCGGCGAACTGCCCGTGGCCGCCCGTCTGCTTCTTGTGGCGGGCGTGCACCTCGGCCCGGCCCTTGATGGTCTCCCGGTAGGGCACCTTCGGCTGCTTGATGTTCATTTCCACGCCGTAACGGCGGTGGACGCGGGCCGCTATGACCTCCACATGCTGGCTGCCCGAACCCGAGACGAGGGTCTCGTGGGTCTGAGGATCCCGCCCCACCTTGAGGTTCGGGTCCTCGTCCACCATGCGCTGGAGGGCCACCATGATCTTGTCCTCGTCGCCCCGGGATTTGGGCTCCACGGCGAAGGAGATGGCCGGGATGGGATACTTCACCGGAGGGAAGACGAGAAGCCGTTCCTTGGCGCACAGCGTTTCTCCCGTGTGCGTCTCCTTGAGCTTCATGACCGCGGCGATGTCGCCCGCCTGGGCCTCCTCCGCTTTCACATGCTCCTTACCCCTCAGGTAGAACAGCCCCGCCATTCGCTCGGGGACATCCCGGGTCACATTGGTGAGGGTGGCCTCAGTGGGGATTTTGCCAGAGACGACCCTGAATACGGAGATGCGGCCCTGTGCCGGATCGGAGATGGTCTTGAAGACGAAGGCGCTGGCCGGGGCGTCCGTGTCGGCTGCTACCGGAACCTCGTCCCCCCCGCCCTTCGGCGTGGCGAGAAAATCTGTTTTGGAACCGGCCGCCGGGGTGAAATCAACGAGGAAGTTCATCACATCCGCCACACCGATGTTCTTGGCGGCGGAGGCGCACAGGACGGGGTAGATTTTGTCCTGGGCTATGCCGAGCTTGAGGGCTTCGGCCAGCTCCTCCGAGGTCAAGTCACCGGAATCGAAGTACTTCTCCATGAGCTTCTCATCCAGCTCGGCCACCATTTCCACGAGCGCCGCGCGCGTCGTTGCGGCCTCCTCGGCCATGTCGGCGGGGATGTCCTCCTCGGTGTAAGCCCCCGAATCGTCCTTGTAGCGGTGGGCCTTGCCCTTCACCAGATCTACTACACCCACGAAGCCCTTCTCCTGCCCTATGGGGAGAAAGACGGGCACCGCGAGGCGGCCGAAGTGCTCGTGGATGCTTTCCATGGAGCGTGCGAATGAGGCATTCTCACGGTCCATCTTGTTGATGAGGAGCACGCGAGGTACTTGGAACTCCTCGGCGTACTCGAATCCCCGGACCGTCATGACCTCCACGCCGGAGACGCCGTTCACGAAGACGAGCGCCGTGTCGGCGACGCGCACGGGCCCCCGGGCGTCGGCGATGAAGTTGCCGTACCCGGGCGTGTCCAGGAGGTTGATCTTGGCCTTGGCCCACTCCGCGAACGCCACGCTCGTGGAGATGGAGAGCTTGCGCTGGATCTCGTCCTCCTCGTAGTCCGTTGGAGCGGTGCCGTCTTCAACCTTGCCGAAGCGGTTGACCCCTTTGCTGGTGAAGAGCATGGCGGAGGTGAGGGTGGTCTTTCCCGTCCCTCCGTGCCCGAGAAGCGCGATGTTGCGAATGTCCTGCGGCCCGTAAACCTTCATGACCCCTCCTCGTTCCAGGAAATGAGGCGTTCCTAATTCCGCGGTGGACTGTTCTTGCCTTCGAACCGGAAGGTGGTTTCGGGTAAGCACTGCTTGATCTCGTCCACGGGGAGGGCCCATTCCCTCCCCGCCCCACGGGCAAAGCCCGTTGGCGACCCCACCCCACCCTTGGGACTTTTCTGCCCCAAGGCATCAAACTCTGAGGCGACCCCGATCACCTACCAGATGAGCGGGTCGTGGCGATCAAACTCCTATCCAAGAGCGCCTCTGTCCCAAACCACCAGAGCCTTCGCGGAATCTTTAAGGTATCCCCGCGACACAGATGCTTATTCTATAAAAGGGCGGAATGTGGCGTCAAGGGGCGGGGCGAGGGACGGGTGGGGTGGTGGGGAGAAAACCAACTTCGGATTGCGAAATGCGGATTGCGAATTGAAAATAAACTTCAAGGCAGAGGGTTGGAGCCGGCCGGAATGGCCCTTCGTCCTTGGTTCCCCTAGTCCCCTAGTCCCCTAGCCTCGCGTCTCGCGCCTCACGCCTCGCGCCTCACGCCTCGCGCCTCACGCCTTGCGTCTCGCGCCTCACGCCTCACGCTTCCTGCCGCTGCAGCTCCTCGTGGACGGACCTGAAGATGTTGTAAATTTTGTCGTGCTCTTTGATGGCCTGCTGGAGGATCTTGTCGAGGCGGCGGATGTCCTTCTTGCCGACCGTCACATTGGCGCCCAGGATGAAGGCGGACTGCGTATCCATGGTGGACAGGTCGGCGGAGATGAAGGCGACGAACATGCGGCGGCGCTGGTCGGGGGGCATGGCGTTGATGGCTTGGAGGATCTGGGTGCCCCCCTCCGCGTCGTCCGGGAGGCGGTTGTCCACGGTGACCAGGTCGTAGGTCCTCCGGGAGAGCATGTCGAGGGCCGCCTTTTTGTCCGATGCCGTTTCCACCCGGTATCGCAGGGACTGCAAGGCCTCCGAAATGGCGACCTGGAAAATGGCCTCGTCGTCCACCACCAGCGCCCACTTGCGGCTCTCCTCGTCCGCTTCCTCATCCTCCTCACGGGAACTCACCAATCCCATGTGCCACAGCACCTGGTGAGCGACCTCATGCTTGAGGCGCTCCCAGTCGGGGCTGCCCGGGACGAGCCCAGCAATTTCCTGGCCCGCCGGTTTTTCTGTTACCCCGGGCCCCGCGACTTCCACGGCCTGCGCCCCCGAGCCGTTCCCGCCGGACGGCGCGCCATTTTGCGCCTTGGGCGTTACCGGGATGGCCGTGCCGCAACCGGGGCACTTGAGCCTGAAGGGCGCCGCGGGGACCTTGGCGTCGTCCAGCACGATGGTTTTGTTGCAGGAGGGGCAGGCGATCTGCATGGTCACTCCATCAGGTCTTTAACATCGAGGCCGGCGGGAAGTTCAGAGCCCTTGGAGGCCGGCGGGGCGGGCGCTTCCTGGCTGAGGCCCGCGAAGGCGCCCAGGCCCTTCTTCTTCCCCGCCTCTCCGCTTCCACCCTTTGTTTCCTTCGACTTGGCTTCGGGGCCGCCCTCGGAATCGGCCTCCCGCTCCGCGCCCGCGATGCCGGACATCTTGAGCGCCAGGTTCGGGGCGTTGGTGGCGAAGGACAGGGCCGCGTCTTTGGTGAGGGTCCCCGCCCGCCAGAGCCGCTCCAGTTCATTGTCGAAGGTCTGCATCCCATCCAGGGCGCCGTCGTTCATGGCGTCCACAAGGCTCTTGCCCTCCTTCTCCGCCTCCCCGTGCTGGATGTACTCCCGGGTCCGCTGGCTCGAACGGAGGATCTCGCACAGGCCCAGCCGCCCCGACCCGTCGGCTTTCGGCACGAGCCGCTGGGACACGATCCACTTGAAGGTCTGAGCGAAGCGGGTGCGGATCTGCTGCTCCTCGTCCTTCGGGAAGATTCCGACGATGCGGTCCACCGTCTTGGAGGCGTCTATCGTGTGCAGGGTGGAAAGCACGAGGTGACCGGTCTCGGCGGCCTCCAGCGCGATCTCGGTGGTCTCCAGGTCGCGCATTTCGCCCACCAGGATGACCTTCGGCGCCTGCCGCAAGGCCGCGCGCAGGGCCAACCCGAAGGTGGGGACATCGGCTCCCAGCTCCCTCTGGTTGATGGTGGACTTCTTGTGCCGGTGCAGGTACTCGATGGGGTCCTCAATGGTGACGATGTGGTAGGCCTTGTCCATGTTGATGCGGTTGATGATGGCGGCGAGCGTGGTGCTCTTGCCGCTCCCCGTAGGGCCGGTCAGGAGGACGATCCCGTTGCGCTCGTCGGCGATCTTGTTGATGGCCGGGGGCAGGCCCAGCTCCTCCACCGTGGGAACGCCGCTGGGGATCACGCGCATGATGATGCTGTAGGTGCCCCGCTGGGAGAAGATGTTCACGCGGAACCGCGTCTTCCCCGTCATGGAGTAAGAGAGGTCCACCGACCCGTACTTGAGGAGCTTCCGGATGTGGTGCTTGTCGCTCTTCATGAGCTGGAGGGCGATCTGCTCGGTCTGATAGGGGGAGAGGCGGCCCAGGCCCTTGATGGGCACATCCCTCAGTTCGCCGTTCACCTCCACCTGGGGCGCGCGGCCCACCGAGAAATTGAGGTCGCTCACCTGCGGCGAGACGGCGAGCATGAACTCCAGCAGGTTGTTCAACTGCTCGAACACGGCGGCCCCTCCTGTTGGGAGTAGGATGCGACAAACCGAGGGAAAGGGCAAGTGCGCAGGAAGGGATCGGGCGAGACGCTGGACGCGAGAAGCAGCTCTCTCGCAAAGGGAGGCAGGCTGAAGGGAAGAGCCAAAGAAAATTTCT
>Ga0315271_10001283_pt1 | contig 15064 bp, 11 predicted proteins | sample C3_top_MG_FD_204664 | JGI IMG/M metagenome (GOLD analysis project Ga0315271, IMG submission 204664) | Sediment microbial communities from Yellowstone Lake, YNP, Wyoming, USA - C3_top | ecosystem: Environmental > Aquatic > Freshwater > Lake > Sediment | place: USA: Wyoming | collected 2017-08-01 | reverse complement strand
GCGGTGCTATGTCAACCGTGCAGGGCGCGTTCTCGCGGCCTTCCGGGCACAGGAACACGGCCGTGCCGTTGAAGTAGCCGCGCGTGCCGTCGAGATACGCGGTACGCACGGAAAGATCGTACGCATACACCTGCGCGATGACGGTCAGCGGCCCGAAGCAGGGGGCCACGCGCCACACGTCCTTGGCTTCCTTGGTGACCGTGATCTCGCCGCTTTCGGCCTCGGCGCGCACATGCACGAAGTGGCGCGCGAACTCACGGATCAGGTAGCTGCCCGGGATCCACGACGGCAGCCGGAAACGCTGACCCGCAGGATCCGGATCGACCACCGTGACGCTCACCTGGTACAGATGCGCGTGCGGGTCGAGCGGGACGATGTGGTACTGCGTCGGGGTGAACGGTGTCGTCGAGGTGGACAAGCGGTGCCTTGCAAAATGAGCTGCGAAGGGAGGGTGGCGCCCCGGAGACGAATCGAACGTCCGACCTGCCCCTTAGGAGGGGGCTGCTCTATCCACTGAGCTACCGGGGCGTGGCAGCATGACGCGAGCGCCGATTTTACCGGAACGCGTCTTGGCGTCTAAACTGCACGCCGAACCGCCTTCATAGTGCCATGCTCGCCTGGCTCAATCCCGACGATCCGTTCCCTCCGCTTTCCGCCGCGCTGGCCGAGCCGAATGGCCTGCTCGCCGCCGGAGGCGATCTGACGCCGGAACGTTTGGTCGCTGCCTATCGCCGCGGCATCTTCCCGTGGTACTCCGCCGGCCAGCCCATCCTTTGGTGGAGTCCCGATCCGAGGATGGTTCTGTACGTCGACGAGTTCCAGACATCACGCTCGCTGGCCAAGCGCGTGCGCAGGCGCGATTTCGAGGTCCGGATCGATACGGCGTTCCGCGACGTCATCGACGCTTGCGCGCTGACGCCGCGAGAGGGCCAGCGCGGCACGTGGATCACGCCGGACATGGCGGACGCGTACTGCGAACTGCACCGGCGAGGCTTCGCGCACTCCGTAGAGAGCTGGCAGGACGGCCGGTTGTGCGGCGGGCTCTACGGAATGGCGTTGGGTCGCGCCTTCTTCGGCGAATCGATGTTCGCGCGGGAGACCGACGCGTCCAAGGTCGCGCTGGTTCACTTGATGGCGTTGCTCCGGACCCAAGGCGTGCCTATCGTGGACTGCCAGCAGGAAACCACTCATTTGCGCTCGTTCGGCGCTCGCCCCATCTCCCGGGCGGCGTTTGCGGTGCATTTGGGCGAATTGATACACTCGACCGAACCGGTGGCCGGCTGGCGCGCGGGGACCTTCGAGGCATCCGAAATCGAGCTGCGGTGAGCAAGCTAAACGACCTTCCCCTGACCTCGCTGCAGTTCTATGCGACCGCGCCATATCCGTGCAGCTACCTGCCCGACCGCGCGGCGCGCTCACAGGTCGCCACCCCCAGCCACCTCATCGACACCCGCGTTTACAGCGAATTGGTTCGGCTGGGTTTTCGTCGCAGCGGCGCGTTCACCTACCGCCCCTATTGCGACCATTGCCGCGCGTGCGTCCCGGTGCGTGTTCCCGTGGCCGATTTTCAGCCGGGACGCACACAACGGCGGATTCTCAGAAGTCACGCGAAGTTAACGGCAATTAGGCGTGAATTAACGTACGATACCGGACATTACGCGCTCTATCTGGCCTACCAGCGGTACCGGCATCCCGGCGGCGGCATGGACCAGGACAGTCGCGAGCAGTACCAACATTTCCTGCTCCACAGCAATGTGGCTACCGATCTTTACGAGTTTCGCGACGACGGCGGCCTGCGCATGGTCAGTTTGGTGGATCGGCTGGGCGATGGCCTTTCGTCGGTCTACACTTTCTATGACCCGGGCGTCGCCGGCATGAGCTACGGCACATACAACGTGCTGTGGCAGATCGAGCGATGCAAGGCGCTGGGATTGCCGTTCCTGTATCTGGGCTACTTCATCGCCGAGAGCCGGAAGATGGCCTACAAGGCGACGTTCCGGCCGATCGAGGGGCTGGTGGGTGGGGTGTGGCGGGGGATTTGATGTGTAACTACGATGGAAAGGACTCGGCCACGAATTACCTAAAGCACTTGGATGAACCCGACGAATTCCCCGGGCAAATTGCAACGGACATGCCTTCGGTCGCCCCGGTCTCCATTCCGGCGCTGGATGGTTACGATTTGGGTGGATTGCTCCATACGCCGGCCGGCTCGGCATTGCCCCCGTGCGCCGTCGTATTTAATTGCGGCGGAGGCATTCCCGCAGCTCGCTACTCCGGATTCGCGACGTACCTTGCGAGCCAAGGTATACCCGTTCTGACCTATGATTACCGTGGCATTGGCGCGTCGGTCCCTGCACGACTTCGCGGCTTTGTTGCCACTGCCGAGGATTGGTCTGAACTGGATTGTTCTGGCGCAATAGCCTGGACGCGCGCCCGGTATCCGCAAAGCGAGATTGTCGGTATGGCACATAGCGTAGGTGCCATGCTGTTCGGCGCAACCACGAACGGCTCTGAACTCTCTAGGCTTGTCTTCATCGGTGCCCACACCGGTTATTTCGGTGACTACCGGCGGATGTATCAGATCCCGATGGCCGTACTTTGGCATGGCGTGATGCCGTTGCTCACGCATGCATTGGGCTACTTTCCCGGCCGGGTTCTGCAACTGGGCGAAAACATTCCTGCAGGCGTTGCGCTCCAATGGGCATCGCGGCGCGCACCGGAAATCCGCACGGAATCGCGAGGTCCAGAAACGGAACGAACGGAAAGACTCCTTTCGCGCTACAAGGAAATTCACGTCCCGACTTATGCACTGTCTTTCGCCGACGATGCGTTCGCGACTGTGAAGGGTGCGCAGAGGCTTTTGTCGATGTATTCTGGTGTCAAGGCGCGACATGATGTCCTGGAGCCGGTGACAGTGGGACTTAGGAAGATCGGTCACTTCGGATTTTTCCGGCGGGCCAATGGCCCCGCTCTGTGGCCTATGCTGCTGCCATTCCTGTGTTCCGCTTCGTTTGCCAGTCCATCGCAATTCAGTGAATTCGCAATGTACGCAACGTCTACCGGGTTGGATCGAGTCACGACCCGCTAGGAGCCTGCTCACCAGCCCGACTTGATGCCGATCCTGATACCGCTTGTGAAGCGTAAGGACTTGGCCAGTCCGAAATCGACCGCCTCCACCAACAGAAGTGCGCCGCGGGACGTGGTAGCAGCGCGCGCATTGGAGCAATTGGCGACCACTTTCGGCTTTTGCTCATGTCAGGTGCGCCATCCGACCCCTTGAAGTCGAAACGCGTCGAAACTTCCTGTTGGTCCTTTCGATCGCGTTGTTGACTTTGACGGGGTCGGCTTCGGAAACGATGTCGGATGAGGGCATGGCGGGCGCTTGAACGTTGGCGCTGTCAGAGAGTCAATCCTGCCGCGATCGCCGCGCGCCGCGATGGAAGGCTGGCAAACCGCGCAGTATGATTGTCGGCTAGTGACGAGCAGTCAGCAGACCTATGCCCATCCAGCCGCTCACCCTAGATACCAGCCTGGTGGCGAACGCCAAACTGGCGCCGCACATCATGAAGCCGATGATCGATGCCGCGCACGCGGGACGCGACCTCGTTCCGGTGGTTACGCAGCTGGTCCAGAGCATGGGTTTCGACAGTTTCGTCTATGCGCTGAGCTTCAGCCCGCGCCCTAATCGGGAGGCGCACCTCTATGCCTTTACCACCCTGCCGTTGCGGTGGATGCAGGTCTACGATGCAAGTGCCTTCGTCGAAGTCGACCCGCGAATCCCCTTGGCGCTGGACAACCAGGGTGTGCAGGTGTGGGACCAGAATACTTTTCGTGGCCGCTCAATACAGGTCGACGCCTTTCTCGATGCTGCGGCGCAATACGACATCCGCAGTGGACTGTGTTACACGATCCCCGACGTCCATGCGCGGGGTCTGATGTTCGCGTTCAACTCGCGGATACCGATCATCGACGACGTGCGGCTCCACGTCATTACGCGAAACCTGGCTGAATTGATCGCGTTTGGGCAGTACTTCAACACGTGGTTTGTCCATTCGATCACGAACCAGACGCGTCCGTCACCGCTGCACGGGGCTACGCTGTCGTCGCGCGAACTGGAAATCCTGCGCATCCTGGCTCGCGGACTCAGCACGACGGACGTGGCCGAACGCTGCGCCATCACTGCACGCACCGTACACTTTCACCTCTCGTCATTGCGGGCGAAACTGAATGCCGGGAATACCCATGAGGCGATAGCTATAGCCTACAAGCGGGGATTTATCGACGTAATTGAGAATTGAAGCTGCGATCGATCGACACCGTCTCATTCCTGGCTGGGCGTACAACGTCCCGGCAACCAAGGTAGACCCCCGACTTTGCCGGGGAATACTACCGGCGTGCGTCGTTGGGTGCCGAAATGCGGCATCGGAAGCCCGAGTCCCAACCGATTTGCCCCTGTACGAATTGGGCATAGATTTTGCTTGTCGTACTTTTACGACCGAGGGCTGACGCCTGTCGTTGGTGGCACCTAGGCGAATATTCCGCGGAAACGACAGCGGGACCAATATACAATCAGTAGTGATTTCAAACTCTTGGCTGAAAAACGCACCTCGATGCATGCTTGGCTGACTCGTGAACGCTGGAAACAAATGGTGGCCTCGGCGCCACGCGCGGAGCTTGAGCAGTCGCTTCTGCGTTTCGGGTTGGTCGGCGCCGCCTACGTTTACCTCCTGTACCACACGCTGAAGGATTGGCAACTCAACCCTGAAGAGCAGCAGCTGGTCTGGGTAGGGGCGGCATTCTTCGCCATGTCGATAGTGTTGATCGGATTGGTGCTGGCGAGCGACCGGGACTCGGTTCCACGTCGCGTTGTCGGAATCGTAGCCGACAACGCCGCCACAACCTATTTTCTGATGCAAATGGGAGAAAGTGGCGCGATAGTCGTCGGCGTCTATCTGTTTGTATCGTTCGGCAACGGGTTCCGATTCGGCCGGTTCTACCTGCACGTTTCGCAATTCCTCGGCCTGCTCGGTTTCACGTTCGTACTGGCATTCTCCGAATTCTGGTCCAAGCACTGGGGCATTGGCGTTGGCTTCCTGGCTGGGTTGGTCGTCCTGCCGTTCTATGTCGGCGTTCTCGCGCAACGGATCACCGAGGCGAGAAAGCGCGCGGACGAGGCAAACAAGGCAAAGGGGCGTTTCCTTGCCAACGTGAGTCACGAAATGCGGACACCGCTCAATGGCGTAATTGCCATGGCCGATGTTCTGCGTGAGACGAGTTTGAACGAGTCGCAGCGAGAGATCGTTTCGACAATGACGACGTCGGCGAATCTTCTGCTTGCACAGATCGAGGACGTCCTCGACATGGCCAAGATTGAGGCCGGCCGAGTTCGGATCGAGACTGCGCCCTTCGACCTTGGCCAACTTCTTACGTCGACCGTCAAGATTATTCTTCCCCAGGCGCGGTACAAGGGACTCGACGTTCGCACTGAAGTTTCGGCGGAAGCCACTGCATGGTTCAACGGTGACTCATACCACCTTCGTCAGGTGCTATTGAACCTGTTGGCGAACGCGGTGAAATTTACGGAAAAGGGACAAATAACGTTACGTGTCCGCGCGCTTGGTTCGAATGCCGGGGTTTCGATTGTGCGCTTTGAGATCGAGGACACCGGTATTGGTATCGCGCACGAAAAACAGGCAATGATTTTTGAGCCTTTCACCCAGGCCGACGATTCCATTACGAGGGTCTACGGTGGCACGGGCCTGGGCACCACGATCGCGCGGCATTTGGTTACGTTGATGGGCGGTCAAATTGACCTGACCAGCAATCTCGGCGTGGGAACAAGATTTTGGTTCGAGATTCCCCTGCCGAACGCCGAGCCCAGGGGAATTGACTTGGCCGGAGAATTCGCGACGACGATCAAGGTGTCTGCAGCTGTCAGGGCGCTCTCGACAAGCAATCTCGCAAGCGTCCACAAGCTGCGGGGAGCGCGCGTGCTCGTGGCCGAGGACAATCAAACCAATCAGCGCGTCACCCAGATGATCCTGGAAAGTGGCGGTCACGTGGTTACGATCGTTGGCAACGGTGAGGCCGCACTAGACGCGCTTGAGCGCGGCGGGTTTGATCTTGCGCTTATCGACCTTTCCATGCCGGTCGTTAGCGGTCTCGAAGCGCTCAAGCTCTATCGCTTCACGACTCGCAATCCGATACCGATCCTGATCTTGTCGGCAAATGTAACTACCGAAATGATCGATGAATGCATGAAGGCGGGTGCGGCCGAGTTCGTCACCAAACCCATCCGTGCGTCCGTACTGCTCGACGCTGTCGACCGCAACCTTGAGATCGACCCAATACTGAACATGCTTGCAGCACCTCAGTTACGTCCAGAGGACCGTCAGCCGCTGCAGGTAGTGGATACGCCACCGGTCGACGCATCGGTGCTGGAGGACTTGGGCCGGTTATCGCAGGATCCGACGTTTGTGGAACGACTCCTGCGGGGTTTCCGCGGCGATACCGAGCGCATCGTCGGAGAAATTGTCGATGCCATGGCGCGCCGAAAGTACGAAACGGTCAAGGATGCCGCCCATGCTCTGAAGGGCGGCGCCGCAAGTGTGGGCGCTACTCAGCTGACGCAAATGGCGAGCCGTCTCGAAAAGGCCCCACACGATCTATTGCGCCTGAAAGCCGCGCAATGGACCGAAGATTTGCTGCGGACATCGACCCGAACCCTAGAAGCACTTGAGGCGCACTTGGAGGAACGAAGCAAGAAGCTAAAATCCTCTAATTGACCCGGGCGTTGGCAACTTCGAAGTCAATCATCCCCGGCCGCTGCTTCCAATCTGACCTGGTTGGGTGCTGTAATCGTTCCCTCCGCGTTCGCGCTACCGCGTTGCTGCGCGCGTACCAATCTTTCCATCATCTTGAGGTCACGGGTGTCGAGCTTGAGCGCCGTGTCGGCCCAGATTTCGACGATTCGCGAGAGTTCCGAATGCGTCACCGGTTCGAATTCATTGCGAACGGATTCGATGGCGCGGCGCGCATTTGCGGCCTTTGCATGCTTTCGCACATAGCTGTAGACAGCTGCCTCTCCTGTGCCGTCCGGAGTGACGACGTCAACAACCCCGAAATCATACAATTCGCGCGCAGTGTAGATGTTTGCGCTGGTAATCATTTCCTCGGTCTTGCGCCGTCCGACCTTTCGAACCAGGAAGCTGTAAGCGCCCATGCCGGGAAACAGGTTGAACAGGATTTCGGGGAATCCCATGCGTGCCGATTCCTCCGCGACTATCACGGTACTCGAAAGCGCGCATTCGAATCCGCCACCCAGCGCATCACCTTGCACCAGGGAGATTGTCGTGAGCGGAAGGTTGAAGTTGCGCGACCATGGGAATTGGTTATCGATGCATTTCAATCCATAACGAACCAGCAGTTCGCGGTCCTGGTTGAGGATCGCCTTCTTGAACAGTTCAAGGTCACCGCCAAGATTGAAGATGCCCGGGACCTTTGACGCGATCACGGCATAATTGATCGTATGCATCGATCCTTCGTGCCGGTATTTCCCGCGCGGCTCGTCGATGCTGCGAACGAAATTGCCAAGCTCCTCAAGTATCTGCGGATTGAAGCAGGGCCTCGGCGCAGGATTCATGTGACCCCACATCACACCGTACTCGGGGTCGAAACGCGTCTCCACTTGCTTGAACAACGGAATGGGTTTCGGAAACGTGTGGATTTGCGCATTCGTATTCACTTGTGGCTCCTGTGCTGTTGTGTCTGTAGGCGGATTGGCAGGGTGGATCGATCGTGGCATTGTCGTGTACATTCCGGACCGATCTTCGATGTGGGGGTAAGAAATCTGTCGGGAATGTTACGATGTTTCTGGTTGCTGTCCGATGGTTTGGGGCCGTCCCTGAAGTGGATTCTGTGGTTAGTAGACACCACACTAGGCCACTTTGTAAATCACAATGCGTTCGGGTTAGGTGCGGAACAGGGTCTCGAACCAATTATTTGGCCAGACGCGGCGGGGCGCTAGATTGTGCGGCACACGTTGACAGGGTGACTGTTCTTGGATAGTAAATATATAAAAATACATAAAATTGCAATTGTGTTATTGAAATAGGCGATTAATTAATTTTAAGTGAAGTTGTTCATAGGGTCTCGCGCTACTATTTGGGAACATTTCGGTAACGCCCGATTGCGAGCGGTTCAGTCCGCTAGCGACGATTTGCACTTAGCCCTAGCGACGATAAAGTATCCTGTGCGAATCAAGCGGTTTGGTTAGTCGCGAAGAAACAGCGCGAAATGGTGCAGCATGTCACCGGATGCAGGTCCGGCCGATGGCGCATCTTCAGGAACCCGACATTATTGAGTCACCCTTGACCGCCCGCCACGGCACAACGAAAAACACTGTTCCAGCTGTGATTTCGACAAGTTTTCACGAATTTGCCAATAAAAACGTCGATCTTCTCCGCGATCTCTTTCTCATTCGCGCCGGCGATCTGCGCGAAGAGCGCCTGCTCCGCCAGGGCCGCGGCTGGATCCACATTCCGGGACAGGGGCATGAGGCGCTTGCGGCGCTTGCCGCGTCCCTTGAGCCGGACGACCTTCTCTTCCTCTACTACCGCGATCGCGCGCTGATGCAGGCGCGCGGGGTCACGTCGCTGGAGATGGCCCGGGAACACCTGGCCACCGCCAAATCGTCGTCCGGCGGACGCCAGATGCCGGTCCACGGCTCCTACCGGCGTCTTGGCATCTATCCGCCTGCCACGCCGACCGCGTCGCAATGTCTGCCTGCCGTCGGCGCGGCGTGGGGCATCAAGCAGAAAGGTGAGGGTCGCGTTGTCCTGTGCACGATCGGTGATGCGTCCACGCGGCAGGGCGAGTTCTACGAAGCGGTGGTCCAAGCCGTGCAGGATAGGCTGCCGATCGTCTTCGTAGTCGAGGACAACGGTTACGGGATCAGCACGCCTACCTTCGATCAGTTGCCGTTCCGTCTCGGGATATTCAATTCCTCGCTCTTTCGCCATGTCGATGGCCGTTCGGTGGATGCGGTCGCGACTGCGGGCGCGGATGCACTTGGAGCAGCGCGTCGGGGCGACGGCCCGATGATTCTCTGGGTCGAGCTCGACCGGCTGACGTCGCACACCAACAGTGATGACCACCGCATCTACCGCTCTGCGGCCGAAATTGCCGAGATCAAGGCCCGCGATCCCGTGACCAGTTACGCCCAGTCGCTGGTCGCGAGTGGCGCCATCGACGAGGCGCAGGTGCGCGTGTTGCAGGGCGAGGCCACCGCCGAAGCGGATGCGGCATACGCCGCGGCGGAGGTCGAGCCGGCGCCTTTGGCGCAATCGGCCAACACCAAGCTCTTTGGTGCGTTCGATGCCGCGGGACATCTGCTGCCGTTCGCGTTGGAGGACTCGGCCAACACGATGGCCGGCGCACTCAACGCGACACTGCACGAGGCACTGGCGCGCATTCCGAATGCGGTTTTGCTGGGCGAGGATGTCGAAGACCCCAAGGGCGGCGTTTTCGGCTTCACGAAGGGACTGTCGACGCGCTTTCCTGGTCGTGTGGTGAATTCTGCGCTGGCCGAGGCGACGATTGCGGGCATGGGCATCGGGCTGGCTGCGACCGGTTTCCGGCCCATCCTGGAAATGCAGTTCATCGATTTCATCGCGCCGGCGTTCAACCAGTTGCTCAACCAGGCGGCGACATTGCGGTGGCGATCGAACGGTGACTGGACCTGTCCCGCGGTGTTCTACGCTCCCTACGGCGCCTACCTGCCCGCCGGGAGCACGTGGCACAGCCAGTCCAACGAAGGCTTCTGGACGCACATTCCGGGTCTGCGTGTCGCGGTTCCAAGCACGCCGGCCGATCTGGCCGGCCTCCTGTGGAGCGCGATGCAGGAGACCGATCCCACGCTGCTGCTCGTCCCGAAGCACATCATGCGCGTGCGGCATGATCCGGCGCCGCCGCAGGCGCGCGGCTTCGGTCGTGCGCGAATCGTGCAACCGGGGACGGACATCACCGTCGTGACATGGGGCAATTGCCTGGAGGTCGTCCAGAAGGCGGCGGCGCACCATGCGGACCGATGGTCGATCGAGATCATCGACCTCATCAGCCTGGTGCCGTGCGACTGGGCGGCGATCGACGCCTCGGTCGCCAAGACCGGGCGGCTGGTGGTGGTCACGGAAGATGCGCGCACCGGCAGCTTCGGGCAGGCGATCGTCACCGAATCGGTCGGTTCGCAAGCCCGCTTCAATCGCTTTCTGTCGCCGCCGCTGCTGGTGGCGCGCGAGGACGGCCACATTCCATTCAATCCGGTGCTCGAATACGCGGTGCTGCCCGATGCTGCGCGCGTGCACGCCGCGCTTGCCGAGGTGATGCAATGAGTGAACACGGCGCGCGGGAGATTCGGGTCCCACAGCTGGGAGAGGGACTGCGGGAAGCGCGCATTGTGGAGTTGCTCTGTGCCCCTGGCGCGCCACTGCGTCGCGGCGACAGGCTCTACGTCATCGAGACCGACAAGACGACGGTGGAGCTCGAGGCGCCGTTCGACGGCACGTTGCTCGAATGGCGCGTTGCCGTTGGAGACGTCGTGGACATCGACTCGACCGTCGCCCTCGTTGCGGCAGCCGGCACCAAGTTAGTGGCGGCGTCGACCAAAGCGGAGCGCATCGTGCCGCCTCGCACGCGCGCGCACGCCCAGGAGCGCGGACTGGACGACGACGCGCTGGCGGCCATACCGTCGGCCTCGAACAAGCTGCTGCCCGAGGACATCGACCGTTACCTGGCCGCACGCGCGGCGGAATCGCCGGACAGCGAAGGAATGCGCGAGATCAAGGTCACCGGCGGCCACCGCGCGCTCATCTTCAGGCTTCGGCGCAGCGCGACGCTGGTCATTCCGGGGACCCTCGCCATCGACGTGCCGGGGTCGGGCCTCGAGCTTCCGGGCAAAGCCGACGGTGACACGCGGCCGACGCCATTCCAGGTATTCGCGCATGCCGTCGCCCGTGTGGCACGGGCGCATGCGAAATTCCGCTCGGTGATGGTGGGAGACGACCGCATCCGCGAATACGATCACGTCAACGTCGGCATCGCGCTGGCGCGTCCCAACGATGAGCTGATCATCGCCGTCGTGAGGAAAGCGGAGGCCATGGAATTGCCAGATTTCGTGCGCGCGTGCTCGCGCGGCATGCGCGCGGCCATCCGCGATGGCGCGGAGGCGGCCGCGGACACGCAGATCCTGCTCACGCACCTGGGCGAATTCGGCATTGTGGATTCGGTGCCGACGCTGGTTGCGCCGGCGAGCTCGATATTTTTCCTGGGTGCTCCCCAGCAGCCCTCGGGGAAAGCGCGCATCGTGGTGACTTTCGATCACCGCCTCATCAACGGGGCGGCCGCAGCCCGCTTCCTGGACGACCTGGCCACGGCGCTGCGCCGCGGCTAGCGAGCTTCCTGCGCCGCGGCGGCTTCCGTCCGCTTGGCGGCCTCGTCCTCCATGTCGCGGATGACGGCCGTGAGGTCGGATTCGACGACCATTTCGCCTTCGACAGTGGCCCGGCCGTGGATCTTGGCTACGCCCCGTGCTGCGCGTTTCATCGTGCATTCGAGGAGCAGCTGGTCTCCCGGCACGACGTCCCGCCCGAAACGGCACTTGTCGAAGCCGGCAAAGAAGAAAATGGTCTTGCCGATGCGGCTCATCATTCCGGAGTAATGGCACAGGACGCCGGCGCCCTGCGCCAGCGATTCCAGCAAAAGCATCTGCGGCATCACGCGGCGGTCCGCAGGCATCCCTGTGAAGAATTCGTCACTATGGGCAACATTCTTGATCACGCGCACCCACTGGTTGGGCTCACACGCCTCCATCCGATCGATCAGCATGAACGGAAAGCGATGCGGAATGTGCTTCAGGATCTCGGCGGTGTCCGAAGGTGGAAGCAGCGTGGCGGTCGTCAAGGGCACCTCGAAAGGAAGCGGGAGTCGTCGAGCGGGCGCCCATCCTACGTCGGGGCGTGGCGCCCTGCAACCGGCGTCGGCCGCTACGATAGACCCGCGGCAGACACCCCATAGACGATATAATTGCGGTTTCCCGCTCGATTCCCTTGCCCACTGCCATGAAAATCCTGGTCCCGATCAAGCGCGTCGTCGATTACAACGTCAAGGTCCGGGTCAAGCCCGACGGCTCGGGGGTGGACACGGCGAACGTGAAGATGTCGATGAATCCCTTCGACGAGATCGCCGTCGAAGAAGCAGTTCGCCTGAAGGAGAAGGGCATCGCCACAGAGATCGTCGCTATAACCTGCGGCACCGCCGCGAGCCAGGAAACGCTGCGTACCGCGCTGGCGCTGGGCGCGGACCGCGCCATCCTTGTTGAATCCGACATCGAGCTGCAGCCTCTGGCCGTGGCCAAGCTGCTGGCCGCCGTTGCGGGCAAGGAACAGCCGCAACTGGTGATCCTGGGCAAGCAGGCGATCGACGACGACGCCAATCAGACCGGACAGATGCTGGCGGCGCTGCTCGACTGGCCGCAGGCCGCGTTTGCGTCGAAGCTGGACATCGCCGGGGGTGGAGCGACGGTCAAGCGCGAGGTCGACGGCGGGCTGGAGACGATCCAGCTGAAATTGCCCGCAATCGTGACCGCGGACCTTCGCCTCAACGAGCCGCGCTACGCGACGCTGCCGAACATCATGAAGGCGAAGAAGAAGCCGCTAGAGACCACCAACCCGGCCACGCTCGGCGTGGACGTGGCGCCGCGCCTCACGACGTTGAGCGTCGTGGAGCCGCCCAAGCGCAAGGGCGGCGGCAGGGTGGCCGATGTCGCGGAACTGGTCGCCAAGTTGCGTAACGAAGCCAAAGTCATCAGCTGAGACTCGACATGCCCGTCCTCGTCATTGCCGAACACGACCACGCGTCGCTCAAGTCCGCGACGCTCCACGCGATCACCGCCGCGCTGCAGATGGGCGCCGGGGCGCCAAGTGAAGTCCATGTCCTCGTCGCCGGCCACAATGCCGGCGCCGCCGCGCAAGCCGCGGCCGGCGTCGCAGGCGTCGCCAAGGTGCTGCACGCGGACGCCGCGCACCTCGCCATGCCCACGGCGGAGAACATCGCCGCCGTCGCGTTGAGCGTGCTTCCAGGTGTGTACACGCATGTGCTGGCAGGGGCCACCGGTTTCGGCAAGAACATCCTGCCGCGGATCGCTGCCCGGCTCGACGTTGCCCAGATTTCGGAGATCACGTCCGTCGTGTCGCCCGATACCTTCGTGCGGCCGATCTACGCGGGCAACGCCTTCGCGACCGTGCAGTCGAAGGATCCTGTCAAGGTGGTCACGGTGCGGTCGACGGCGTTCGACGCGGCAGCGGCGACCGGCGGCAGCGGCACGGTCGAGACGATCGCCGTGCCGGCAGACACCGGCCACGCGGTGGTGATCGGCCAGGAGCTGAGCCGATCCGAACGCCCGGAACTCACGAGCGCGCGCATCGTGATCGCCGGCGGCCGGGGCTTGGGCAGCGGCGAGAACTTCAGGATGCTCGAGGCGCTGGCCGACAAGCTCAATGCGGCCCTGGGCGCGTCGCGCGCGGCGGTCGACGCGGGCTACGTTCCCAACGATTACCAGGTCGGGCAGACCGGAAAGATCGTGGCGCCGGACCTGTACATCGCGATCGGCATTTCCGGCGCGATCCAGCATCTCGCCGGCATGAAGGACAGCAAGGTCATCGTCGCGATCAACAAGGACGCCGAGGCGCCGATCTTCCAGATTGCCGACTACGGACTTATCGGCGACCTGTTCGTCCTCGTCCCGGAACTGACCGCCGCGCTGGGCTGATTGCGCCGCTCCGGCAGGCACCGGGCGCATTGCCCGCGCATTGCCTGTTTAGAGCATTTGTTCCAGAGGCGCGGCAGTAAGCTGTCATCATCCCCTTCAACTCGCAAGAGCGGATCCTACGCATGAGCACCTATCACGCCCCCCTCGCCGAACTGGAATTCGTGCTGAACGAACTCGCGGGCCTGTCGCAGGTCGCAAAGTTGCCCGGATTCGAGGACGCGACACCGGACACCGTCGCGGCCATCCTGGACGAAGCGGCGAAATTCGCGACCAACGTGCTGGACCCGCTCAACTGGTCCGGCGACCGCGAAGGATCGAAGCTCCTTCCCGATGGAACGGTGCGCACGCCCGCAGGTTTCAAGGAAGCCTACAAGCAGTTCTGCGACAACGGCTGGAACGGGCTCACCAAGGATCCGGATTTCGGCGGGCAGGGCCTGCCGCAGCTCGTGCAGACGGCCGTCGAGGAAATGTGGCACGCGTCGAACTTGGCGTTCGACCTGTGTCCGCTGCTGACGCAGGGCGCCGTCGAGGCGATCACGCTGAAGGGCTCGGACGCGCTCAAGCAGAAATACCTGCCCAAGATGGTCGCGGGCACGTGGACCGGGACGATGAACCTGACCGAGCCGCAGGCCGGCTCCGACCTGGCGGCAGTGCGCACGAAGGCCGTGCCGCAGGGGGACGGATCCTACAAGCTGAGCGGACAGAAAATCTTCATCACGTTCGGCGAACACGACTACACCGATAACATCATCCACCTCGTTCTCGCGCGCACGCCCGACGCGCCCGAGGGGGTGAAAGGCATTTCGCTGTTCGTCGTACCCAAGGTGCTGGTCAACGACGACGGCTCGCTGGGCGCGCGCAACGACGTCAAGTGCGTGTCGCTCGAACACAAGCTCGGCATCCACGCGAGCCCGACGGCCGTGATGGTCTATGGCGAGCAGGGCGGTGCCATCGGATACGTGGTCGGCGAGGAGAATCGCGGACTCGAATACATGTTCATCATGATGAACCTGGCGCGCTTCTCGGTCGGCATGGAAGGCGTCGGCCTGTCGGATCGCGCCTACCAGCGCGCTGTCGCCTACGCGAAGGATCGCGTGCAGGGCAAGGCCGTCGGACTGGACAAGGCCGCCAAGGCCGGGCCGATCATCGAGCACCCGGACATTCGCCGCATGCTGATGACGATGCGCGCCTACACGGAGGCCATTCGTGCCGTCGCCTACGTCACGGCGGCCGCGCTCGACA
>Ga0315271_10001281_pt1 | contig 15074 bp, 13 predicted proteins | sample C3_top_MG_FD_204664 | JGI IMG/M metagenome (GOLD analysis project Ga0315271, IMG submission 204664) | Sediment microbial communities from Yellowstone Lake, YNP, Wyoming, USA - C3_top | ecosystem: Environmental > Aquatic > Freshwater > Lake > Sediment | place: USA: Wyoming | collected 2017-08-01 | reverse complement strand
AGAAGACCACCGGCTTGGAGGGCTTGTAGCCGGGGATCGGCCCGTCCGTGGGGCGGTCGACGTCGGTCACCGTGTCGCCGACCTCGATGTCGCGGATCGTCTTGACCCCGGCGATCAGGTAGCCGACCGAGCCGGCCGGCAGTTCGGTGCTCTTGATCCGGCCGAGACGGTTGATCCCCACCTCCTCGACCTGGTGCTCGGTGCCGGTGTGCAGGAAACGCAGGTGCTGCCCCGCCTTGAGCGTCCCCTCCTTGATGCGCACCATCAGCACGACGCCGCGGTAGACGTCGTAGTAGGCGTCGAAGATCAGCGCCTTCAGCGGCGCCTTGGCGTCCCCCGTCGGCGGCGGCAGCTTCGTGACGATCCCCTCGAGCACCTCCTCGATGCCGATCCCCTTCTTGGCCGAGATCGGGATCGCCTCGAAGGGGTCGAGCCCGAGGTCCGCGTCGATCTCCTCGCGGATCCGCTCGACGTCGGCGGCCGGCAGGTCGATCTTGTTGATCACCGGCAGCAGCGTCAGGTTGTGCTCGACGGCGAGGAAGTAGTTCGCCAGCGTCTGCGCCTCCACTCCCTGGCTGGCGTCCACGATGATCAGCGCCCCTTCGCAGGCCAGAAGCGAGCGGCGCACCTCGTGCGAGAAGTCAACGTGCCCCGGGGTGTCGATGAGGTTGAGCAGGTACTCCTTGCCGTCGCGCGCGACGTACGGCATCGAGATCGTGTTGCTCTTGATCGTAATGCCGCGCTCGCGCTCGATGTCCATGGTGTCCAGGATCTGGTCCTGGAAGTTGCGGTCCTCGACGGCGCCGCAGGCCTGGATCAGCCGGTCGGCGAGCGTGGACTTGCCGTGGTCGATGTGCGCGATGATGCAGAAATTCCGGATGCTGCTCAGCTCCAACGTGGTTCCCCCTTGCGAGCGGTGGCGACGTCACCGTGGGCGGACGCCGCTCGAACTGCGGAAATCATGCGGTATTGTAATACGCAATCGGGGGACCGTCAATCGCGCGGCCGGCAACCGCCCCCCCTCGGCCAACGCCCGTTCAGCGAACTGCCAGGCTCCCCCGGGGAGGATCAACGCATCTTCAAGGACCTGATCGTTCCGGTGAGTGCGGTGGGGTGTCCGCCGTGAAGACCACCTGCGGCCGGGGTGACGTGCTCTCGCCGGCGCCGGCGTGGACTCCGAGGGCCCGCCTTACGGCCAATCGGCTTTCCCGACGAGGTTCTGCACGGTCTCCACGAGGGTGCTCTGCTCGAACGCCCCTTTGACGATGTAGGCGCTGGCGCCGACCTCGATCCCCCGCCGCCGGTCCTCCTCCTTCTCCCGCGAGGTCACGATGATGATCGGAACGTCGCGGTAGGCGGGGTCCGCGCGCAGCCGCTCGGTGAGCACGAAGCCGTTGAGCCGCGGCATCTCGACGTCCGTGATCACCAGGTCGAAGGCCGCGGCCGCGGCCTTCTCGAGCGCCTCGACGCCGTCGCCGGCGATCGTCACCCGATAGCCGTACGCCTCGAGGATGTCCCGCTCGATCTCCCGCGTGTTGACCGAGTCGTCGACGACGAGGACGGCGATCTCCCGGCCGCGCTCGCCCGCGGCCGCCGGCGCCTGCGCAGCCGCCGCGGCGGCCCTGGCCGCCTCCAGGACGGCGGGGACGTTCAGGATGGGCACGACCTCGTTTCGTCCCGACACGGTCACCCCGGAGACGAGCCGGACCCCCGCGAGCAGATCGGGGAGGGACTTGATCACCAGCTCCTCCTCGTCCGGGATCGCATCCACGACGAAACCCACCCTCTCGCTGCCGACCCCGACGATGATCACCAGCAGCTGCTCCTCCGGCAGGCGAACGGGCGCTGCGCCGACCAGCAGCGCGGCCAGGTCGACGATGGGGATGAACTCCTCGTGCAACCGCAGCGCCCGTCTCGTGACGACGGCGATCACCTCGTCAGCCGGCACCTTGAGCATCTCGGTCACATAGTGCGCGGCGATGCCGAAGACCCGGCCGCGCGCGCCGACCAGCAGGATCCTCATGATCGCCAGCGTCAGCGGCAGCCGGATCGCGAAGGCGCTGCCCCGCCCCTCCCGGGTCGAGATGGTGATCGAGCCTTTGAGGTCCTCGACGATGTTGCGCTTGACGACATCCATGCCGACGCCCCGGCCTGAGATGTCGGTGATCAGTCGGCTCGTGCTGAACCCGGGTTGGAAGATGAGATCCACCAGCGCCGCATCGTCCATCCCGTGCAGGGTTTCGGCGTCGAACATCTTGCGCGCCAGCGCCTGCTCCCTGACCAGCGGCAGCGGGACGCCGGCCCCGTCGTCGCGCAGCTCGACCAGGATGCTGCCCCCCTCCTGGCGGGCGCTGAGGCAGACCCGACCCCGCCGCGGTTTCCCGGCCCGCAGCCGCTCCTGCGGCGCCTCGATGCCGTGGTCGAGCGCGTTGCGCAGCAGGTGCTGCAACGGGTCGCCGAGCTGCTCCACCATCTTCTTGTCCAGCTCGATCTCGCCGCCGTCGACAACGAAATCGACCTCCTTCCCCAGCGAGGCGGCCAGGTCGCGCGCGAACCGGGGCAAGGGGTCGAAGACCAGCGCGACGGGAACCATGCGCAGCTGCAGCGCCTTCTCCTGGAATTCCGCCGTCAGCGCGTCCTGCAGCGTCTTGTCCTGCCGCGTGATTGCCAGGAGCTCCTTGAGTCCCGCGTGCAGGGAGCGCGCGCGCTCGAGCTCGGCTCCCGGCCCCAGGCGCCTGAGCTGCTCGACCTGCCGCTTCGCCGAGCGCTCGAGCGTGCCGAGGTCATGTACCCGCTGCTTGAGCTTGTGCTGCTGGGACACCACCTCTCCCATGAGCCGGATCAGGTCGTCGAGTTTGTGGGTCGTGACCCGGATCGTCTCCCCGGCAATCCGCGCAGCGTCGCCACCGGCCCGGTGGGCCGGCTCCGGTGCCGCGGCGCCAGGGCGCGACGGCCCCCGGTCGGCGTCCGCCGGCGGCTGCGGCTGCGCGCCGGCGGCAGCCTGCGCCAGCGCCTCGCGCAGCGGCGTGTGGTCCTGGACGATCTTCTCGCCGACCGCCACCCGCTCAACCATCGCCGAGATCGCGTCGATGCTCAGGAAGAGCAGATCCGCGAGCGAGCGGGTGTGGCCGATCCGCCGCTCCCGCAGCGCGCCCAGCGCGTCCTCCAGCCGGTGCGCGACGTCGGTGATCGGCGTCAGCCTCAGCATCCGCGACGACCCCTTGATCGTGTGGGCCGAGCGGAACACCGCATCGAGCACCCCGCCGTCGTCCGGGCGCTTCTCGAGCTCGATCAGGCCGCTGTTGAGGTTCGCGAGGTGCTCGCGGGCCTCCGCCACGAACCGGCTGGTGAATTTCACGATGTCGTACGCCATTGGCTCCGGCTCCGCTCAGGGCTCGAGGCTGTTCATGGCATCCAGATTGTGCCGGCACAGATGCACGATCTGCCGGCTCGAAAACGAGAACGTGAAGTACTCCAGCCCGTGCTCGGCGTTGCCCTGCCGTTCCAGCTGACCGATCACGAGCCGATATTCGCGGGCGGCGGGCGCGAGATCGCCCTCGCAGCGGTAGATCTCGGCCAGGGAGAAGTGCGCGACCCAGCTCCCGGGCTGGATGTACAGCGCCTCCTTGAACTGCTGCTTGGCCGCGGCGAGATCGCCCTGTATCTTCGCGATCAGCCCGAGGAAGAGCCGGGTTTCCAGGGACCAGCGCTCGAACGCCAACGCCTGCCGGCACGCCGCCTGCGCCTCCTCGAGGCGCCCGCAGTTGACGAGGATCTTCGTCTTGAGCAGGGCCGCCTCGCTGAATGCCGGCTTCAGGGTTTCGAGTCTTTCGAGCCGCTCCAACGCGGCGTCGTACTGTTTGCCCTCCGCCAGCCGCAGCGCCTCGTCGAAGATCCGGTGCGGCTCCTCCTGCGAGCGAACGGCGCGCGCCACCGGAACGGCCGGCCGCCGTGCGGCCGGAACCGGCCACGGCGCCGGCGGGGCCACGGGCGCCGTCGCCTTCCTGCGCTCGCCGATCGGCACTTCGATCCTCTTGCCGTAGAAGAAGATTCCGTCCCGCTCGACGAGGGCCAGCACGCCGATGTTGTGGCAAAAGGTCTCCGTGGCGCCGAGGAAGAGATACCCCCGCTCGTGCAGCAGCCCGGCGAGCCTGCGGAAGATGCACTGCTGGACCTCGGACCCGAAATAGATGGAGACGTTGCGGTAGAAGACCACGTCCGCGTCGTGCAGTGCGTCGGGGTAGGTCTCGTCGCAGATGTTCAGCCGGACGAAGCTCACCGCGTCCCGGCACGTCTTGACGAGGCGGTGACGACCAGCCGCGGCTTCGAAGAACTCATCCCGGACGCGCCCCGGGACGCCCCGGAACGAGTGCGCCGCGTACGACCCCTGACGGGCCTTCTCCAGGGCCTCATCGTCGATGTCGAAGCCGACGATCGAGAAGCAGCTGGCGAATCCCGGGCCAAACCGCTCGTGCAGCGCCATGGCGATCGTGTACGGTTCCTCGCCCGTCGAGCAGCCGGCGCAGACGATCTTCAACTTCCCCTGGCCGCCCCGAAAGGACCAGAGTTCCGGCACCAGCCGCTCGGTCAGCATCTTGAAATGCGCCGGCTCGCGGAAAAAATAGGTTTCGTTGACGGTGATCAGGTTCACCAGCCTGTCGATCTCGTCCGGTTCTCCGGCCAGCAGCTCGAAGTAGGCGTCCGGGGTGGTCAGTCCCCGCTTGGCCAGCCGCGTTCTGACCCCCGCGGCGAGCAGCGCCTCCCGGCCCTCCGGGAACGAGAGGCCGCAGTGCTCCCGGACGAGCTGCGTGATGGACGCGAGCGTCACGCGCGCTCCCGCGCCGCCGCGGCGCCGCGCCCGACAACCGCCTTGACGATCTCCGCGGCGATCGCTTCGAGGGGGAGGACCCGGTCGATGCAGCCGCTCTCGATTGCCAGGTTCGGCATGCCGAAGATGACCGAGGTCTTCTCGTCCTGCGCCAGCGTCACGCCTCCGGCGTCCCTGATGCCCTGCATCCCGGCGACGCCGTCGTTTCCCATGCCCGTGAGGATCACGCCGACGGCCTTCGGACCGCAGCTCTGCGCCACCGACGTCAGCAGGAGGTCGCACGAGGGGTGGTAGACGTCCCGCGGGCGGCGCGCGACCAGGGCGATCCGCCGCGCAGGGTTGACCCGCATGTGGCTCTCCGAGGGGCAGACATAGGCGACGCCCGGCTCGAGCGGCTCGCCGTCGACGGCGACCTTGACCCTGACCCGCGAGAGCGTCTTGAGCCAGCCGACCATCCCGCCGGCGAATCCGTCGGAGATGTGCTGCGCGATCACGATCGGGACGGGGAAGCGCTCCGGCAGCCGCGAGAGGATGATCGAGAGCGCGTCGGGTCCCCCCGTCGAGGCGGCAATGGCCACCACGACGCCGGCCGGCACGGCCCCGGAAAGAGGCGGCGGCGCGTCCGTCGTGCGGCGGCCCAGGCAGCGCCCGGACAGGTGCGTCAGCACCTTGACCTTCGAGAGCAGCCGAAGCCGGTCCGTGAAGTCCAGGGCCGTCTCGAAACTCACGTCCGGCTTCACTACCAGGTCGAGGGCGCCCTTCGAGATGGCCACGTAGGCGGTCTTGGCGTCACCCCGGGTGGTCACGACGAGGATGGGCACGGCGTTGTCGCACATGATCTGCTCGATCGCCTCGAGCCCGTCCATCACCGGCATCTCGATATCCATGGTCACGATGTCCGGCTTGAGCGCCCGGACCGTCTCGACCGCCTCGAGGCCGTTGGCCGCCTCGCCCACGACCTCGAGCCGCGGGTCGCCCTCGATGATCACCCGGAGCATGTCCCGGACCAGCCGGCTGTCGTCGGCGACGACGACACGGATCTTCCTCACCACGCGACCGCCGCCGGGCGAGCCGGAAGCAGCGACTCGCTAGGCATCGTCGCGCGTTCTCTGCTCGGTCGCCGCGTCCGCGTAACCGAGTTTGGTCAGCAACCGCTCGAGGCCCCCGGAGAGGTCGGCGAGCTCGTGACTGATCGTGCCCATCGCCTCGATGGACGTGGCGGTCATGCTCGTGCCCGCCATGATCTCCCGCAGCGCCGTCACGACCTGGCTGTTCGCCGTGCGCTGCTGCTGGGTGGAGAGGGAGATCTGCTTTGCCGAATCCATCGTCGCGTGCGCCGCGCCGACGATCTCCGAGAGCAGCCCCGCGGTGTCGGCCGAGAAATTGAGCCCCTGCTCGATGCCCTGCGAGCTCTTCTCGGAGGCCACGGCCAGGTTGTTCACGGCTTCCTGGATCTCGTTGATCTTCGCTTCGATCTCCCCGGTGGAATCGGTGACGCTGTCGGCCAGCCTGCGGATCTCCGCCGCCACCACCCCGAACCGCTTCCCCGCCTCGCCGGCGCTCGAGGCCTCGAGCGCGGCGTTGAAGGCCAGGAGCTTCGTCTGGTCGGCGATCGTGTTGATGATCTCCATCACCTTGGCGATCTCCTTGGACTTCCTGCCCAGAGCGATGATCTCCTCGGCGCTCTTCTGGCTGTCCTGGTGGATCTCCGACATCTTCATGATCATGGACTCGATCGCCGTCGCGCCCTTCTTGGTGTCCTCCCAGGTCTTCTGGGCGATGTCGACGACCGTCTTGGCATGGTCGGCGATCTGCGTCGAGGAGGCGGAGAGTTCCTCGGTGGTCGAGGTAATCTCCGCGATCGACGCGGACTCCTGCGACGCGACCGCGCCGTACTGCGACACGCTGACCGCGAGCATGCCGGCGTGCGACCCGGATTTCTTCACGCCCTCGGAAACCTGCCCGAGGACGTTGAACAGCCCGCGCTGGAGCCCCGCGGCCACGAAGCCCGCGAAGACCAGCACCGCGAGCGTGACCAGCGCCGCGCGCGTGATGAACCGCTCGGTCGTGGAGCGGACGATCTCGCGTTCCCGCTCGAGGAGACCCGCGCCGTCCGCGGCGACCCCCGAGCGCGAACGCTGTTCGTGCGCCGCGATCCGCTCCTCGCCGCTTTGCCGGATCGCCGAAACCGCGGCGAACGAGAGCGCCGCGACGGCGAGCGCCAACGGCAGCAGCAGGGAAATCAGGATCTGGCGTTTCAAGGTGATGCCGTCCCCGAACGACTGAAGCGTGCGCATGTCCGTCTTCCTCGCTTTCACTGGCAGAGTGCCGAAACAAGCCGGTCCGCTCGTCGAGAGGTTCTCGAGCAGCCTGCCCGTTTCATGGGTTTCACGTCAACCTGTCAGGCCATTTCACCAAACGCCGTCATCGGCTCCAGGAGCCGGACGACATCCACCAGCAGCACGACCCGCCGTGCCCGCACGATGCCGCCCCAGAACGCGCGGGCGCCCGGGAACTGCGCGAACAATTCCGGCAGGAGGCGCAGGTCCGTGGTCGGGACCGTGACGATCGCGTCGAGGCTGTCGATGCCGATCCCGCACGGCGCCTCCCGGCAGACGAGGACCAGCCGCGGTGGCGGCATGCCGGTTCCGGCGGCCCCGAGGAGGTCGGCCAGATCCCTGCAGACCAGGCCCGAGCGTCGGGCAAGGTCGGCGTCCATGACACCCTCGACCGCCGCCGTCTCGACGCCGAGGGCGGCGCCGGCTGCGTGAAAGAGCAGCAGCGGCAGTTCCGCGTGCAGGGCGCGCACCGTGGCCGCCGGTTCAGCGCTCATGCACGCTCAGGAGTTCGAAGATCCGTCCAACGTCCAGCACCACGACGCTGTTGTTCAGGCAGTTCGTCTCGCCGACGACCAGGCGCCGGGCGGCAGCGCCCAGCGTCGAGAGCGGCGGCTTGATCGCGCCGGGGGTGAGCTGCGCGACGTCGACGACCGCGTCGACCTCGATCCCGGAGCGCAGGCCGCCCCGCTCGGCCATCACGATCCGGCTGTGGGCGGTGCGCTCGCGCGCGGGGAGCCCGAGGAGTTCGTGCAGGCTGATCACCGCCTCGATCTCCCCGCGGTTGTTGATCACTCCCGGGACGGCGGGGGGCGCGCCGGGGATGGGAAAGATCTCCAGCGGCAGCAGGATCTCCTTGACGGCCGCTCCCTCGAACGCGTACAGCCCGTCGTGAAGCGAGAAGATCACGTAGGTCGCCTTCTCCTCCCCGGCGAGGTCCGCGTTCCCCGCAGCCTTGAGCCGTCGCAACTCCTCGACGATCAGGTCCGTCCTGCGCTTCTCTTCCACGGCGCGTTACAACTTGATCTGGCAGCGTTTTTTCCCGCTGCCCTCGTCGCGCAGCCAGAGCAGCACTTTTTTCGAACGGGTGCACCAGTCGCGCACGTCCTTCTCGAAGGTCGGGCAGTCCGCGACGACCTCGAGCAGGTCTCCCGGCTGCGCCTTCGTGGCCTGCACCGTGATCTTCAGCGTGGGTTGCGGGCACTTCAAGCCGAGCGCGTCAATCGTGTGGAGCGCCATGCAGTTCTCCTTGTGGTTGCAACGGGCCGAGGCCCTTGAGCGTGTCGACCATCTCCGCGATGATCCGGACATACGGTTCCGCCTCGCCTGCGGACACGAAATCGAAACGGCAGCGCTCCCGCCGGATGCCGAACTGTTCGAGCAGTCGCAGCAGCAGCGCCTGACGCAGCAGGGACCGGCGGTTCCCCTCCTTGTAGTGACAGTCGCCCGGGTGGCAGGCCAGGATCAGCACGCCGTCCGCCCCCTGCGCGAAGGCCGCGAGGACGAACTGCGGGTCGACCCGCCCGCTGCACATCACCCGCACGATGCCGACGTTGGGAGGATACAGCATCTGGGCGACGCCGGCCTTGTCCGCCCCGGCGTACGAGCACCAGGAGCAGAGGAACCCGACGAGCCGGGGCTCGAAACCGCCTGCCGCCGCGCCGCTCACGCCAGGAGCCCCGCGATCTCTGCCAGGATCTGGCCGGTCGTGAAGTGGTTCGCCCGGATCGCGCCCGTCGGACAGGCCGCGGCGCAGGTGCCGCAGCCGAGACAGAGGACGTCGTTCACCCGGGCGGTCCTCCCGTCCGGCGCGAGCGCGATGGCCGTGTACGGGCAGACGCCGACGCACACCGCGCAGCCAGAGCAGCGTTGCGCGTCGACCGCCGCGGTCGCCGGGTCGATCTCCAGTTTCCTGCCCGGCACCAGCCCCGCGAGGAGCTGGCCCGCGGCGGCCAGGCCCTGGTTCATGGCCTCCCGGACGTCCATCGGCGCCTGGCAGGCCCCGGCGATGAAGATCCCGGCGACGCTGCTCTGCACGGCGTCGATCCGGCTGTGGCGCTCCTCGAAGAACCCGTGGCGGTCGCGCCCGATGTCGAGGACCGCGCCGAGCGCCCTTGCGTCGGCGCCGGGGACGACGGCCGGGCAGAGCACGACCATGTCCACGGCGGTCGCCGTCGCGTCGCTCCCCGCGGTGCAGGTGCGGACGACGAGGGCACCGCTCTCAAGGCTCACGTTGAGTTCGGCCGCTTCGCGATACCTGACGAAGACGCTGTCGGGATCGTCCTGCGCCTGCCGCGCGAGCACGAAGCCGTCCTTGCCGGCGGCCGCGATCTCCTTGTAGAAATGGTGGCGCCGGACGCCGGGGAGCCTCTTCCCGAGCAGCTGGTTGAATTTGAACGCGTACTGGCAGCAGATGCCGGAGCAATAGTCCCGCGCGCCCCGCTCGAGGCTGCCGACGCAGTGCACGATCGCCACGGAGCGCGGCACCGCCCCCGCCGCGGTCCGCAGCTCACCCCCGGTCGGGCCGTTCGCCGCCAGCAGCCGTTCGAAGGCCGCCGCGGAGATGACGTCCGGCACGCGCCCGGCGCCGAGATTCGGCAACTCGGCGCAGTCGAGCAGGCCGCCGCCGACGGCGACCACGATTGCGCCGACGGCACGCTCGTCTAGGCGCTCGGCCTCCTCGAAGCTGATCGCGCCGTCGACCGGGCACGCCTCCCGACAGGCGGCGCACTCCCCGCCGTTCAGACGCAGGCAACGGCCGGCATCGATGGCGGGGACGCTCGGCAGGGCCCCCGGGTACGCGATGGCGATCGCCTTGCGTTCGCCGAGGCCGCAGTCGAAATCGTTCGGCGCGGCCACCGGACAGGGCCCGACGCACTCGCCGCAGCCGATGCACGCCCGGGGATCGACGAAGCGGGGCCGCTGCCGGATCTTCACGGTGAAATTGCCGTAGGAACCCGCCACGCCGACGACCTCCGCGAGCGTGAGCACCTCGATCCGCTCCGCGCTCGCGCCATGCAGCACCTCGCCAAGCAGCGGCTCGAGCATGCACGACCCGCACTCCAGATTCGGGAAGAGTTCCTCGAAGCGCACCGGGAGGCCGCCGATGACCGCGGATTTTTCGACCAGCGTGACCTTCCTGCCCGCAGCGGCCAGGCTCAACGCGGCTTTCAACCCGGCCGGGCCTGCGCCGATGACGAGCGCGTCCGGACAGATGTCGATCTCCCGCTGAGGCAGCGGCTCGTGGAGCGCGACCCTGCGCAGCGCGGCGTCCACGAGGCGGGTCGCTTTCGCCGCAGCCGCTCCCGCGTCCTCGGTGACCCAGGCCACCTGCTCGCGCACGTTCACCATCTGGAGCAGGTAGGGGTTGATCCCCGCTCCGGCGAGCGCCCGCCTGAAGGTGCCCTCGTGCTCCCGCGGCGAGCAGGCGGCGACGACAACCCGCTCGACGCGCTGTTCCTTCAGGTCCTGCGCGAGCAGCGCGAGCCCCTCCTCGGAGCAGAGGAACTCCACCTGCTGGAAGCGCGCCCCGGCGTGCAGGGCGGCGACGTTGCGCTCCACGCGGCCGGGATCGATCTTCCCCGAGATGTTCCCGCCGCAGGTGCAGAAATAGACGGCGGTTTTCACGGCCGCAGCTCCCGCACGATCAACCGGACCGCCCGCGGGACCGCCCGCTGGACCGCCGCGCTCAGGGTCTCGCCGAATGTCTCGCGCTCCAGCGCCTCGATGCCGAAGACCGTCACCTCGCGCGGCATCGGCAGGCCGAGCATCGCGCCGAGCGCGAGCGCGGTCGGAAGATTCGTGTCGTGCGTGGAAGCCAGGTTGCGCGCTTCGCCCAACTGGCCGAGCCCGAGACGTCTGACGCTCCCGGGCCGCAGCGCGCCGGTGTGCATTGCGTCGACGATCACGGCGCGCTCGAAGCCGGCGAGCGCGTCCATGACCCGCAGGCCGCCGGCGTGCAGCTCCTTGATCACGACGCCCGCGACGCCGGACAGTTCCGCCGCGAGCGCCCGCGCCACGCGCAGCCCGACGGCGTCGTCGCCGAGAATCGGATTGCCGAGACCGATGACCACGGTGCGGCTCATTACCGCCGCAGTTCCTTCACGATGGCGCCGCCGCAGTCGCGGATCAGCACGCGCAGCGGCATCGTGCCGGGGAGCGCGTGCGTCGCGCAGGAGAGGCAGGGGTCGTAGAGCCGGAACGCCATCTCGATCCGGTTCAACAGCCCCTCCTCGACGATGCGTCCCGCGGTGATCAGCCGCTCGGCCGCCCGCCTGATGGACATGGTCATCGGCGCGTAGTTGTTCGTGGTGCCGACGATCAGGTTGACCTGCCGCAGCACGCCGCGCTCGTCACTGACGTAGTGGTGCGTCAGCGTCCCGCGCGGCGCCTCCACCGAGCCGATGCCGACCCCTCCCCCGACGACCCCCTCCGGGATCCGACGCACCTCCGGGGACGTGATCTCGGGGTCCTCGGCCAGCTCGATCATCCGCTCGGCGGCGTACAGCAACTCGATCAGCCGCGCCCAGTGGGTCGCGAGCCGGTGGTGGATCGGCACAAAGCGGCCACCGCGTCTCGCCGAGCCGAACGCCGCGTGGATCGCCTCGAACTGCTCCTGCGCCCGCGGCGTGGGCATGGCATCCGAGACGTTCAGCCGCGACAGCGGCGTGGCGGCGTAGACGCCGCTGTCGGCGCCGTCGACGTACCCTTTCCAGCCGACCTTTTTCAGATACGGGACCTTCAGGTACGTCCACGGCTCCACGCGCTCGGCGATATGCTCCGCGTAGTCGCGCGGGTGGTAGTTCGCGAACTCCGCACCCTCGGGGTCGACGACCCGGATCGTGCCGTCGTAAAAATTCACCCGGTTCTGCGCGTCCACCGTCCCCATCGAGTAGGTCCGGTGCAGGTAGACGTCCGAGGTCACCAGATCGCGATAGACCGGGTTCTTCAGCACGATCGTCTCGAACAGCCGCAGCGAGAAGAGCGCGAAGTCGAGATTCTGCCGCGCTATCGCCGCGATCTCGGCCCGCTGCGCCTCTGTCACGCTCGTGCTCCAGCCGCCGGGGACGCCGGCCACCGGATGGATCCCCCGCCCCCCGAGCAGCTGGATGACGTGGTGGTTCCTCGCGCGGCACGCGATGACCGCCTTGCCGGCGTCGAGCCCGACCTTGCGGATGACGCCGAGGATGTTCCGCTCCGCGGGGGGCGCGTCGGGGCCGACGATGAAATCCGGCCCGCCGAGCGCGTAGAAGTGCGTCGTGTGGTCCGTGACGAAGAACGCCATGTAGAGCAGCTCGCGGATCTTCCTGGCGGCCGGCGGCGGCTCGACGCCGAAGAGCGCGTCGAGCGCCTTCGCGGACGCCAGGTGGTGCGCCTCCGGGCAGACGCCGCAGATCCGGTTCGTGATCACCGGCATGTCCTCGGCGTGCCGCCCGACGCAGAACTGCTCGAAGCCGCGCAGCTCGGGGACCTGGAAATAGGTGTTGGCGACGTTCCCGGCCGCATCGAGGAAGATCTCGATCCTGCCGTGCCCCTCCAGCCGGGTGATGGGGTCGATCGTGATTCGCTGCGTCATCAGCGGGAGCCTTTGAGCAAGGATGCCGCGAGGCTGTATTTGTAGAAGGTTCCCGCCGGGTCCGCGATGCCCGCGAACAGCTCGTCGGCCCGCCCGGGCAGCTGATCCTCGGGGACCCCGCGGATCTGTTCCACGTCGACGATCGAGCCGAGGGCGGCGACCATCCTGGCGCCCTGGTCGAGAACGCCCTCCGGCGTCCCGTAGCAGCCGGTGCAGGGCATGTTCACCCGGGGGCAGAGCGCGCCGCAGCCGTTGCGGGTCGCGATCCCCATGCAGACGACCCCCTGGTCGAGCAGGCAGCGGACGGAATCCGGGGCGACCTGCCAGAGCCGCAAAAAGCGCTCGATCTTCTTGTCGGGGTCCTTCTGTCGCGGACACTCCTGGCAGACGGCCTGCCCCCCGGCGCCGATCGTGCTTCCGGGGGGCGGCAGGGGCTTGCCCTGGATGACGGTCTCCAGGACCTCCCAGACGCGCGCCGGCTCGGGCGGGCAGCCGGGGATGAAATAATCCACCGCGGCCACGTCCCGCAGCGTCAGCAGCCGCTCCAGCAGGCCGGGCAGGCGCAGGCAACCTTCGGGAACCGCCGTTTCGCGGCCTGGCAGCACCCCGTCGGGATTCACCGTCGTGATGCCGTCGCGGTAGGCGGACCGCAAGATCTCCCCCCGGGAGCCCAGGTTCGCCAGCCCGGGGACGCAGCCCTCGGTGGCGCAGGAGCCGAACGCGACGAGCAGCTCGGATTTCGCGCGCAGCAGGCGGGCCATCTCCGCGTTCTCGTCGGTCCGGATTGCGCCGTTGAACAGCGTGAGCGCGATCCCTCGCTCCGGCAGCGCCTCGACGTCCTTCTTTTTCGCGTCGATCAGGCAAGGGCAGAAGACCAGTTCGAAGTGGGCGGCGAGTTCGAGGAACCGCTCCTGGAGATTCACCACGGCGATCTCGCACCCGCCGCAGGCGGCGGCCCAGTACAGGGCGAGCTTGGGCTTTGCCCCGTTCACGTCACCCCTGCCCCTGAGGTGCGGCGCAACTTCTGTTTCTGCCCTGCTGTTTGGCGCTGTAGAGGGCCTCGTCAGCCAGCTTCACCAGCACGTCGTACGACGACTCCCGGCCCGGGACGATGCTGGCCACGCCGAAGCTGGCGGTGATGTGGCCGCAGACGCTCGACGCCCGGTGCTCGCGGGCGATTCTCGCGACATTCTCGCGCATCGCTTCCGCCAGCTGCCGCGCTCCCTCGAGGCCGGTGTCCGGCAGCACCGCGACGAACTCTTCGCCGCCGTAGCGCGCGATGAAATCGCTGGGCCGCTTCAAACCGGCGCTCAGTCCCGCCGCCACCTCCCGCAGGCAGGCATCGCCCTGCTGGTGCCCGTAGGTGTCGTTGTAGGCCTTGAAGCAATCGATGTCGACCATCACCACCGCGATCGGCGTCTGCTCCCGCACCGCCCGGCTCCACTCCTGCTGGATGGTCTTCTCGAGGTAGCGCCGGTTCGGGACCCCCGTCAGGCCGTCCAGCAGCGTCAACCGCTCCAGCTCGAAGTTCTTCCGGGCGAGATCCTCGACCAGCCGCAGGTTCTCCATCTTGAGCCGGTGCAGCGCCATGACGTTGGCGATGGAGATCGCGACGGTGTCCTCGATGTGCTCGTCCTTGAGGATGTAGTCGTTCGCGCCCTTTTTCAGCGCCTCGATCGCGACCCGGAGCTCCTGGTTGCCGGTCAGGAAGATGATCGGCGTCGGGCTGCCGTTTTCACGGAGGGTCCGGAGCAGCTCCAGGCCGCTCATCACCGGCATGTCCATGTCCGAGATGACCAGGTCGACGCCCGCATCGGCGTTCAACAGGCGCAGCGCATCCTGCCCGTCGACCGCGATGGCGACCCGGTGCCCGCCGGACAGAAGGATGTCCTGCAGCATATCCCGCACGAATCCGTCGTCGTCGACGACGAGGATGCTCAGCGATTTTGCGCCTGCGGCCATGACGTCGATGCCCCGGGTCGGTCCCTGATCAGCGCCCAGCAACCCAGCGCTCGAGCCGCCACGCGGCCTCGTCCAGCGTCTCGTCGCGTTTGCAGAAGCAGAAGCGCACCAGCGAACGGCCGTCCTCCGGCCTTGAGAAGAAGCTCGGGCCGGGGACGACCGCGACGCCCGGGTCGCGCACCAACTCCAGCGCGAAGGCCGTGGCCTCCAGCTTCGTCAACCCGCCGATGTCCGCCATCACGTAGTAGGCCCCCGATGGCGGGAAGCAGCGGAAGCCCGCGCGCTCGAGCACCGGCACGAAACGGTCGCGCTTGGCGCGGTAGAGATCGGCGAGCCCCTGGTAGTACGCGTCGGGAAGCGAGAGCGCCGTGAT
>Ga0315271_10001280_pt1 | contig 15082 bp, 18 predicted proteins | sample C3_top_MG_FD_204664 | JGI IMG/M metagenome (GOLD analysis project Ga0315271, IMG submission 204664) | Sediment microbial communities from Yellowstone Lake, YNP, Wyoming, USA - C3_top | ecosystem: Environmental > Aquatic > Freshwater > Lake > Sediment | place: USA: Wyoming | collected 2017-08-01 | reverse complement strand
CGGTTCTCGCCAGCAGACGGCCGAAACCGAGGGCCTTCTAAACTAGCAGGTTGGGTAGGCCAATTCGCGACATTATCGTTGCGGCACAGCGATTGCGGAGTGGAGGCGCCGGGAATCGAACCCGGGGTGACGGGCTCTACGACGCCCTGCTGGTGCCTGTTTCCAGCACCTTAGCCCGGGTCGGTGTCCTTCGATGCCAGCACGAGAGCGGATCCATTCAGCACGTTCAGCATAGCGACGGCCCGGCAGAGCGTACCCCACGCCAGCGTGGTGTACTCGTCGATGGTCTCACCCGGTGGCGCGTGCGTACCCCAACGCAGCACACGTGAGTCAGCGCCGCCGTCCTGCGCCAGGGAGATGCCCGTCCTTCTCAGGTCATGGCCTCGACGCAGCCGCAGGCCCAAGGACGCGAGATCGACGATGAGCCTCTTCCTCGCCCAGTTCTTGTCCCGGAGCGATCCCACGGGCTTGTGGCGGCCCTTCCTCGGCGGCTCCGGTGGCACCGGGCAGACCGGGTCAGAGTCGGTGGGAGGTCGACCGAAGGTCTTGGCCCACCCGCCCAGCTTCCACTCGGCGAGCATCGCGGCGAGGGTGGGGTGAACAGGCATCCACCGGGGCACGTTGGTCTTGGTCCGACCGAGATCGTAGCTGGTGTCGATGACCAGGCGCCCGAGCGGCGCGGCCCTCTGGACCTTGCCCCACCGCAGGCCGGCGGCCTCCCCGGTCCTGAGCATCCCGAGGCCCAGGAGTCCGTACCAGACCCGTCGGTCGACGGGGATCCGCTCGTCGGTGAGGAGCGCGGCCAACTCGTCGGCGCCGAAGACAGCCTCGGCTCGCTTGAACTTGGCCGAGTCGCGGACCTTTCCGAGCTGGCGGTGGGTCAGGATGCAGGGGTCCTCGCCCGGCATGACGTCCGCGATCTTCGCGTCTCGGAGCATGGCCTTCACCACGCTGTAGACGTTGCGGATGGTCCGGGTGGCCTTGCCGGCTGCCTTGAGCCGCTCCACCACCTGGACGATGTGGCGGGGACGGACCTCGTCGAGCGGCATGGACCCGATCACCGGGTAGACGTGCAGCCGGAGCCGGGCCTCGTCATTGTCGTGGTCGGGGCCGGTCCTGCCCAGGAGCCACTTCGCGCCCCAGGCCTTGACCGTCACCGGCCCGCGATGGCCCACTTCTTCGCGAGCCTTGAGTCCCACCCGAACGTCGCGCAGCAGATCATCGGCCTTTACCCGGTTCTCGGGGGTGTCCTCGAGCCCCGTGGCGCGCTGCCGCCACTGGCCGTTCTCGGCTCTGACTTGGAGGTACAGCCTGCCTCGGATGCTGAGAACGGACCCTCGCCAAGGCCTGAGCATGGCCGGCACGGTGCCGCTACCGGGGCCGGCTGGTCAAGCTGGACAGGATGGCGGCCCCCCGCTGGGGCGAACCGGCGAGGTGGGCTTCCAGATCGGCGCGCCGAATGACCAAGCGGCGTCCTCGGCGGTGGGCCGACAAGGCGCCGGTCTCCACCCACGTGCGGACCGTCTTCGGTGTGACGCCGGCCAACATGGCCGCCTGCTCGGTGCTCATGGCGTCCGGCACGCTGGCCTTCCGAAGTTCGGCGAGGGCCAGCCGCAGTTCCTCGCGCACGATGGAGCGGATCTCTTCGGCGTCAGGAAGGTGGACTGCCATGAACAGCTCCGCTGACGGAACAGGTCGCGCCACCGCCCATCGGCAGCGCCGTCGCCTCCATCCCCACCGAGCCCATCAGCGCCAGTGCGCCATGCTCGATGATGCCGAGGTCGAATGAGTCCAGTCAGCGGCACGGCAGTCAGGGGCGGGGCGTTAGGGTGCTCCCTTCCAGAACTACTTGCATAGGTAGAGCAACACAGGCTAGTAGTAGTCGGCATGAAGCCACAAGTCAATACGCGCCCCCTGACCGAAACCCAGGCAAAGGTTCTCGCGCTCTTCGAGAGCAACGCTCGCGCAGGCCTGAACTCCCCCACGCTTTCTGAGATCTGCTCGCACTTCGGCTGGGCCAGCACGGCCGCAGCTCGGGACCACGTCCAAGCGCTGAAGAAGAAGGGCAAGCTGAAGTCGGGCGTCGCCCGAGCTGCCCGCAGCACGACGCTCGCTTTCGCACCGGACGACATGTTCACCCGGACATACTCACGCGAGCACGCGACCACCACCACGTACAAGCTGCCTGTCAAAGGTCCTGGGTGGAGGGTGCCAAGTAGCAGTTCCTGGACATTCCAACACCGCGGAAGACACCTGCGGCACCTCGGGATCCTGAACGGCGACATCGTTGAGGTTGGCCCAGTTGAGTCCGCCACCAAGCCCCGCCTCGTCGTCGTCGAGAGGGCCGGTGGGCCGGCGCTTACCATGAAGCCCGGCGCGACGGAGAAGCAGCTCGGTGTCGCCGTCGGCCTGGGCAGGTCGCTCCTGGCGCTGGCCTCAAGTCGTCGCTGAGGTGGACGCCTCCTGGGCCACCATCTATCTGGGTTGACCATGGCCACCAACGACCTGGACGAGCTGCTGGCCCGCCTAGCCCAGCATCATCGCCGCGGTATCAACCCGTTGCTGGCTTGGATTCGTGACGGGCGTCGTCAGGCACCTCTCGAGGAGCGAAAGTGAGTCCTGCAACCGGATACGAGTCCGTCGAGGCTCTGGAACGCCTGTACGAGCTTGCTGGGCCCTCTGGCGTTCAAGAACTCGACAGCTGGAGCCTCCGGGTCATCGAGCACTACGAGCGGCGAGCGCCAACCCCCTCAGAGGTCGAGCGACTGACCGCGCGAGTCGCGACCCTGGTCAAGAACTTCGCCGATCTCCTCGCGAAGGACCTTCACAGGTCGCTGAACGACGACATCGTGCTCCGGATCGACGCCCGGCATGCCGACTTTGCTGACAGTCTCGGGCAGGATCACATCGCTGAGCAGCTCCGGGTTGATGCCGAAGAACGATGGGAGCGATACGTCGCCACCCAGGATGCCGTCGAGCTCTGGACCCCGTGGTGTCGCCCGGCGCCAGGCAAACTGCTCGAGTGGCTGGCCCCATACGAGTGGCTGGGTGAGGTCAAGCGAGAGATCGGCGAGATCACCAGGACCGAATGCCCTGCGCTGTCGGCGACCATCCTTGGAACCCTTCAGCGGACCTTCCTGGACGGTAGGCGGTCTCTCGCCACCGGTCTCGGCGAGCACGCCATCCTGGACCGCGAGGGTCGGCCGGTTGGCTTCATCCGGGAGCCCTGGCCAGGGCCTGCCATCCCTGCCGGCGCCGCCGAGGTGCTTCGCGTGACCCGGACCCTGACCGCCCACAAGCTGATCAGGTGGCTGGTGCACCAGGCGCACCGCCAGGCCATCGCTCATGCAACTCCGGACTACCGCTGCATTCGAGTCGCGGGGGGCCTTGCTGGCTTGGCCAGACTTCTCGGGCTGAACGGGCGCAAGGTCTGCGAGGAGATCAAGCTGGCGCTCCAGGTCTTCCAGCACGCCCGTGTCGAGCTGCCGACAGGCGAGATCGGTGGTCTCCTGACCTGGACAACCAGGAACGAAGCTCCCGGACGGCCCGCAGAGCTTCGCATCGTGGTCGGTGACGCGGTACTGCCCCATTACGTCAAGGGACTCCCAAAGGGCGGCCGTACCAAGCAGGCGGCCAAGGTGCTGGTTCCACTTTCCGCCGACCTGCCGCCGCTGATCGGTCACCCTCGCCACCACGCGGGCCTCGCCCGACTTCAACTCCTTGTCATGGCCGAAGTGCGCCACCAGGCCACGCAACTGGTTCGGTCCGGCTGGGTTCGAGTCGATGGTACCCGCTGGGGCCAGCTCGCGGAAGAAGCCGGGATCCCGCGCGAGGTGCTCAACGAGGCAGTTCGAGTCTGGGCGACAGCGGAGACCCCGGGCGCCTTCCTTGCCCAGTCAGCCGCTGATCCGTGCCGATGGACGTTGACCGACTCGCGCGAGAAGCTCTTCATCGAAGCGTCGGGGCAGCTGGAAGAACTTGGCCGACTCCGCCAGGCTCGGAGCCGCAAGGCGCGAGGTAGTCGGCGCGCCGGTCAGAACAGCACCCGGCCAAGGAAGCCTCCGGCGGTCGAGGAGTTGAACGAGAGGTAGGCCCTATGGGACGAGAGATGGGACCTCCTTTGGCGACCCAATGGAACTGCCACAGGCCTTCCGGGGGCGATGCAAGGGGATCGCTGGAGGGCCTACTTCAGCCGCCAATAGAGATCGAAGCATCCCCGGGCGTCGGAGACCGGAGCCGTGAGGCGGAAGGGCTCCGACCTATTACGTACTCCGTACCGTACCGTTGCTACCCTCGAAGTGTAACCCCTCGTCCTCATTGGCTTCGCCCACCGCGATCGGGGTCATCGATGCCGGCTTTCGGGGGCATCGATGCCCGACTTCAGGGTCATCGTTCCCTTCGTCGGGGTCATCGTTGGCGACGCCACTCCTCGTAAGGAACTTCTACCCATGGATCGGTTCGGAGAGGACCATGTAGGTCATGAGCAACGTCTCGAACCTCCGGGCCTTGAAGGGCGCATTGAACCAGGCCCCTGGGGACCGACCTGGCCGGGCCACCGGCCCTCGCACGGAAGCGGGGCGCGCCAGGAGCTCCCTGAACGCCCTCCGACATGGCCTTGGGGCGGTCCAGGCTGTCCTGCCCGGGGAAGATGCCGCTGAGTACACCCGCCGGATGGAGTCGGCCTTCGAGGCTCTCGCCCCCACCAACGAGCTCGAGGCGCAACTCGCGGCGCTGGTCGGCGACGACCTGTGGCGGCTTGAGCGTCTTGGCCGAGTGGAACAAGGCATCGCCCTCGCCAGGATCGAGGAGCTCGCCGCCCAGGTCGAGGACGGCGACCCAAGGATCGCGGAGGTCATCCACGGGGTCGGCACGGCCCTGAACGGCTGGGTGACCGAGCCGGTCCCCGGGGAGCGCGGCGAAGAGCTCACCCGACGCGTCCAGGCGATCAAGAGGGCCCTCACCCTCGTCATGGAGGTGCTGCCGGACTTCCAGCTCGACGGTGTGGCCGAGGTCGAGCGGCTGCTGCTCATGACAGGCGACCGAGTTGCCCACGTGGATCTGCCACCTGACCTCCCCGAGCGTGTCCAGGATGCTCTCCGCGGAGTCCTGGTGGCGCTCCTGGCCCGCGGCGAGGTCGAGCAGGCGTGGCAGGAGCAGATCCGCATCGCGGTCGCCACCATTGCCCTCCCGGCGGAGAGCGAGCTGAAGAAGCTGGGGCGCTACAGAAAGCAGCTCGAGGATGGCCTCCAGCGGCGTCTCCAGGCCCTCGACCTGATGAGGAAGCTGACCGCCGACCGGCCCGGCCAGCAGGACCCCGAGAAGGCCCGGGAGTTCCGCCTTCGGCTGCGGCTGGTGACGTAGCCCCGCCCGGCCAGGATCGAACCGGGCAGGTTCGTTCTCCCTGAAGATCCTCGCCAATCGTTAGGCCTACGGTCAGATCCATCCGGGACGGCCCAAGGGGGACAGAGATACCTGCATCCTTGGGCCTCACACGACAAGTTGGGCTGCCCGGGGAGAACTTGGGCTGGCCGGGGAGGCCCAGGACTGCCCGACCACCGGACCACCTGCTCACCAACGGGCTGGACCCCCACCCCCTCTTTAGATCGACCCCCCCGGGCACCCGACTCGCATCCGAAATCGGGGCTGGCTGGTGGGAACCGATAGGAAGGCCCCCAGCTGATCGCCTGGAGCGCTCTCGCCACCCTGACCACCGAGGAGGCGGTCACGGGGCGAACGTCGATCCTGGGGGCAGCCAGATCGCCAGGAGGGCATCGCCGCAGCGAGCTGGGCTGGTGGGCCACCGGGAGCCAGCCTGGCAACCGACCCCCCAGCACGGACCTGCTGGCAGCAACGCTGGGCACTCCCACCCCTTCGCGGATTCGGCTTGAGAGACCCCGGCGCCAGAAAGTTCGGGGGCTGCTTGGGAACCAGCCCTCTAGCGGCCGACTCGCCGGCCCAGCCGCCAGAGCGGCGGCACGCCCCCCGCCGCCGCGGTGGTGCCGAGCCGGCCAGCACCCGGCCAGGCCCCAAGCGCCCCACCACTGAGGCAACTCGGGGGCTAAGGAAGAGCGGCCGCGCTGGTGCGCGCCTACCCTTCCGACCTACGGTCAGTCGCCGAAGGCGGCGAGGCAGGCGCCGATGAGGACCTGGGTCTTCTGGTCCTGCGGCGCCCCCGTCTCCATGATGTCCGTGGCGTAGTCGCCGAAGGTGCCGTACCGGTTCATCATCAGCTCCAGGTAGCAGTCGCAGGTCCGGGCGTTGAGGCTGGACTCCTCCGCTTTCTGCTTGAGGCAGATGTTCCGGTACCGGTCCTGCTGCGCCGCCGGCCAGCGGATCGGCGACTTGATCTCGGCCATGTTCTTGCGGAGTGCCTTGAGATCCTGCGGCGAGATCTCGGACCGCAGCTGCTGGGCGGTCGTGGGACCACTCGCCGCCGAGCTTCCCGCCAAAGCGATGCAGCAGATGGCAAGTAGCGCTCTTGTGCGCACCCGCATGCGCTGATCCTCTCGGCTCGACTTCGTCACGGGGTAGTGCCCGGTTCGGGGGGCGGAAGATCCCCCGCCGCGCCGTCCTGCTTGAGGACCCGGTACTTGATGAAGTCTTGACGGTCAAAGTCCCGGCCGTATCCGAAGGCGATGCCGGTCGGATGATCCGACAGCGCGATGCCCGCGTCGATGGGCGAGAAGCTCACCAACTGGCCCTTCTGGATGTCCGCGCTGTTGCGGATCCGCGCAAACACCGTGAATGCGACCTCTCCCGAGGTCGTCGTAGCACACCGGACGTTGGAGAAAGGGCCGTTGAGCGGCTCGACATCCATGACGTAGCACTCCCAGGTCGGGTCCATTCGGAACGGCTCAAGGAGCCCCGTCATCTCCGTTCGAGCGCAGCGTGAGTACTGGGGGTTGTAGTACGTGCCGATGCAGAACTGCCGCACCTGCTGGTCGAACTTGGCCACGGCGTGCTGCGACTCCCGCTGCCACCTGGCATGACGAGCCTTGAAGGTGGCGGTGGTCTCGGTGGGTCCCTGGACCGGCTCCGCGCCAGTCCTTGGCAACCTCTCGTTGACCAGCTGGTTGATGCGCTTCACCTTGTAGATAGTCTGCGTTGAGACGACCCGACGGTACGACGGCTTGGCCGGAGGAACCGGAGCAGTGGTGGATGGCGCACTCGATGGCGCCGGGCCGTCCGGGGCCTTGGAGCAACTCGACGCGAGCACGCCGACCAATGCGGCCCAGACCAGGGCGCCGCACAGACTACTTGTCCTTCTGGCCATTGGCCCCGCCTCCCTTGAAGATGTCGTTTCCCCTCTGCGTGTAGCCCTCGAACAGCTCGGCGAGATCCTCCCTCTGCCGTTCGATCATTGGTCGCAAGGCGTCAACGAGCTCGGCGCTTGGTGGAGGCGAATCACTCTCCATCTGGTGGTACCAGATGCCGCCGGGCAGGAACTTGCCCTGTTCCCGAGCGGTCCAAGGGCGACTCCCTTCCGTAGCCTGGCGTGGATCTCCACCCCACTCCAGTGCCCGTAGATCTTCGGCTTGCTTCTTCCAAAGCGGATCCACGGTCCCAGCGTATACATCTTCGACCAGCTTCACGGCTTCATTGGCGATGGCGCGGCAGGCTTGCAGCTGCTCCTGATCCAGTTTGGCGGACCGGTACTTGCCCTTCGCGCCAGGCACGAAGCCGGCGTACGGGGATGGCACCCAGATCTCAAACGCAGTGTCAGCGGCCTTGGAGCATGCGCCGCGCAGTTCATCAATCCCCGCCAGGATCTCGCGATAGGCCAAGTATCGGACAACCCGTGGCTTGACCTGTAGCAGCCCCAGCGCGAGCACGATCCCGATGGTCGCAAGGGTTGCGACCGCGCGCTTCCCGTACTTCCGCACCGCCTTGGATGCCGACTCGCCGGCATGAATCAGCGATAAGTTGGACCCGCAGTGCTTGCACTTGACGGCCACGGCGAGGATCTCCTCGCCACACTTCGCGCAGCGCTTCGTCTGCTCCTTCTGCTGCTCGTCCATGCAACTCCCTCCCCGCCCCTTGGGCGGCGCAAGTCTACCAACAGTTCGGCACATGTGAGGTACTCGAAAATGCCCACATCCACGACCTTGCGTGGATGGCAGTTCGGCCTTCCCAGATCGCCCGGCAGTCGCCCCGGTTCACGGCCGAGGCGAAGCAGCTTGGGCTCCGGGTTCGGGCTCTTCGTCAGGCGCGGAAGTGGACCTTGGAGCAGGCCGCCGAGGCTTCGAACCTGGACCTGAAGCACCTCCAGAAGGTCGAGGCCGGGAAGCTCAACCTGACCCTGGTCACGCTGGTCCGGATCGCCCAGGGCTTCGACGAGCCCATCGCATCGCTCTTCAGGCGCTCCCGCTCCAAGGCGTAAGACGGCGCGGGCGTCTGGACGAGCACGCCGCGCCGCCCTACTTCTTCCCCTTGCTGTTGGTCGGGGTCGGCTCGTAGAGGATGAGGTCTTCCTGCTCATCCGACGGCTCGGCGTCGTTGTGCCGCGCCCAGAAGAGTTCCACGGGCATCCTTCCCCGTGCCGCCCGGCCCAGATCCCGCAAGCGAACCGCCACTAGGTTGAGCGTGGCCGCAGCCTGACGCTTTGCGTCGTCGCTCAGCGGGTGGTCAAAGTTCTCGATGTCGAGAAAGTCTGCCACCCCCTGGACGGCACGCTGGATGACGAGCAGCTCGGCACTGACGCTGATCGACTTCACGACGACGCCCCGCGGCATGCGTGGGCGAACTGGCAGCCGCGGCAGGCCCACCCGCGGATCGGGTAGCTGACGCCCGCGTCGATGGCCTTGAGAACGCCTCCAGCGGTGCGGAGGAAGTCGTCCTCGTCTTGGGCGTCGCGGGTGATGTCCACGACCTGCATCTGCGGGACCTTCACCTTCGTGCAGATCTGGAACCGCAACCCGACTTCGCCCATGCCAGCCTGCCGCGCAGCCAGCTTGTAGCCGGTCGGCTGGATGTCGAACTTGAGCTGGTCAGCCGAGTACTTCTTGCTGCTCGACTTGTGCTCCACCACCGTTCGGCGGTCGTGGTCGAGCACCACCAGGTCCATCGTGCCGACCAGCTGCTCCTCCATGACCTCGCCGGTGTCCGGATCGTGAATGGCGACCGAGAAGGACTTCTCCACGGACTCCACTACGACGCCGTCGAGGTGCGCCTCGGCGTGCTCGGCGAAGGTGTGCAGCATAGACACGCCCTTGTCGACCATGGTGTCGGTGGAGGTGTTGTCCTCCTCGTCGACCTGGAGCCGGACAGGCCCTTCCAGTGCCCTGGACCACTCCGCCCTGAAGACGTCGAGCACGAGATCCCGCTTGAGCGGAGCGCCCGATGCCTTCACCTCGCCGTAGAACGCCGCCAGCGCAGCGTGAAACGCCGAGCCGAACGCGAGCGGCACGGGCACGAACGCAGGTGGTGTACCGCGTATGTACTTGAGCTCGAACTGCCTCGGGCAGCGCAGGTAGCACTTCACCTGGCTGATCGAAACGTACAACCCGTCGTGCTTGGGCTTGGCCATCTCAGCCCTCCACGCCCGGCTCGGGCATCTCGCCGGCGTCGTGGCCGTTACCGTTGGCCTGCGCGCTCATCGAGCTGATGAGCTGGGAGGCCTGGTCCCTGGAAAGGAACTCGGGCTGCGAGTTGAACCGCTGCTTGGTCGCCGCCCGCAAGCCGGCCTGGTCCATCCCCAGCTTGCGGCCGATCGCCTGGATGCAGGCGAGCTGCTTGTTCGTCAGCCTGTTGCGGCTGGGGGCGGGAGGCGGTCGGGGCTGTTGGGGGGCCTGGTGGACCGGCTGTTGCGGCACGACGGCCGGTGCGGGCCGCTGGGTGGGCAGCGTCGAGACGGTGAAGCCATCGGAGGAGTGCTCCGCTGGGATGTTGTCGTCGTCCAACTCGCCGCGATAGGCCGCTGCGCCACATCCAAGCATTGCCGCGGCGCGCTTCAGGGCGTTGCTTGCACTCCCCTTCCTTGCGTCCGCGTCAAGCATCGCGACGTGGCCGCCGTAGGACAGCGCTTCGGCGAAGACCTCGAACTTGCCGTTCTCGAAGCTCCCCAGTTCGAGGATCAGGTCGCAGACGGCCTCATAGGACCTACGGCCGGAGGACGTGCTGCTCTCCTTCACGGTGACCTCCCGATGAACCCGCCAGCCGCCGATCCCGAGAACCGCGTTGAGCCTGTCGACCACGTACTGGGCCTTGAGCCCGGTCGTGTTGTATCCGCGCCCGGTCTGTCGCCCGTCGGTGCGCTCGATGGCCTCCTCGGGGAACGGCGCGGCGAGCTGCTGGTAGATCTTCTTCTTCTCCTCGTTCGTCATGTTGGTGCTCCTTCTGGGCGCCTGAGTGCCCATGAACGACGAAGGCCCCAAGCTCTGATCGAGCCGGGGCCTTCGCCTGGTGAGACTGCGGTTACGGACTGCGCGCGACTTGTCCCTCGTCCTGATACGCTTTAGTCCTGCTTGGCCGCCGCCACGTCCCGCAGCGGTTCATCTCTGGAGCTCGACTGAATGAGGGGCAGCACCCACTCCCAGAACTTCATCAGGCACCTCCTAAAGGTCCCTGACTTCACGATCCGCTTGGCTGAAGCAGTCGAGATCTACAATCGACATTCCGATGGCGCGTACGGTGCACAAAGGCCGCTCGTGGAGCGCGCCCTGCTCCGCGTGTCCGACAAGGTGGGCTACGAGTTGTACCGTCTCAAGGAGTGCTACCAACCCAAGCCACCGGAATGAACAACAGGGCGCGCCCCGGCACTGGCGACGCGCCCCCAGCTACCGCTTGCCCCTTGGCTTCGTTGCGATGGCCGCCACGACCTCGAGCAGGACTGCCGCGGCGATCTGCCTCGCGAGCTTCGACTTCAGGAATGCCAGCAAGACGGGCACGAAACTCCTCCTCTCCAGGCAGGCCTGCCTTGGTAGGTTGAGGAGGAGCAGCGGCAGCCGTGAAGAGGTGCCGCTACGTGCCGAACAGCCGCTCGGCGCTCGCGTCGTTGATGCTGGAGAGGTCCTGGATGACCTGGATGTCGTCGCACCAGGGCGCCAGCCACTCGCGCTCGACGCCGATGCCCAGCCCCAGGATGGTGACGCCAAGCTCGACGGCCTGCTCCCGCAGCTTGGGCGCCATCTGCGCGTCGCTGCCACCATCGGTGACGAGCACCAGGTCGGCCTTCTTGAGCTGGCCCTGGTGCTGCCGGATGAGGTCGAGCCCCCGAGCGACTGCGTCGGCGATCTCCGTCCCGCCAGCGCAGGCGGTGAAGAGCGCCGCCTCGGGAAGCGGCTCGCCCGGCTTCACGACCGCTTCGAACTTCACGCGGTAGTCGAACGCTACCAGGGCGAACGGCCGGCGCTCCCGGTGAGCCTGGTCGAGCAGCGCGAGCGACAGCGCCGTGGCCCAGATGTCCCTCGGCCCGTCCATCGAACCAGACTTGTCGAGCAAGACCACCAGCGGTCCCTTGCCCAGGGGCTCGTTGCCGGAGAGCAGGTACTGCATCGCCTGCCTCTCCATGATGTTCTTGAGCAGCAGGAGCCGGTGCGTGCGGTGGGAGAGCTTCACCAGCTCGGACGGCAGGAGACGGCCAAGATCGGCCCCTTGCTCGATGTCGCTGATCTCGTCGGCGCCGTGCTTCAGCTTCTGGCGGCGCTTGGAGGCGGCGATGCGCTTGAATCGCCCCGCGAGGAGAGCGATCTGCTTGAGGCGGGCGTCGGTCTTGAGCCTGGCAGCCAAGGCCCTGATGGACTTGGCCGAGAGCTGGCCGCCGGTGGCGGTGCTCGTCCCCGGCATCCCGGCCATCCCGACCTCGGCGAGCCCCGCCAGTGTGTCGCGGAGCTCGTCGACCGCCTGGGACGCCTTCTCGCAGGCCGAGCCGATGGAGCGCCGGATGGTCTCCGGTGCTTGCTGCTGGGGATCCTCCGGCGCCTGAGGCCGCAGGGTGGCCATCAACGTTTCGACGGCGGTGCCGGCCGCCATGGCCTCCCCCTGGCACTCAGCCACCAGTCGCCCGAAGGCGGGCAGCTCCTCGCAGGCCTTGTGGACCCCCTCCGCCCAGGCCTTGAGCTTCGGGTCCTGCTGCCGATCGGGGAGGCGGGTGAGGTCCCCGGAATAGAGCTTGTCGAAGATCTCGTCCTCGAACTTCAGGACGGGGTTGTCCCGGTCGATGGCGACCTCCAGACCCCGGGCATCCCGGTGGAGGTAGGCGTGCCAGCGGGGCACGTCGTAGATGACCCGCTTCACCTGGCGCTCCGGAGGCCCAGACCGACGCTGACGGCGCGGGCGAGGTCGGCATGTAGCTCGCCGATCTCCTGGGTGGACTCGTCGATGACCGTGATGGCGCGGCGGCCAGCCGACTTGGTGAGCATCGCCAGCTTCTTCTGCTGGGCCTGGAACTGCTCCAGCGCTTGGGCGGCTTGAGCGATGTAGGCCTTGCGGTCCCCGGCCTTGAGGGTGGCCACCTTGTTGGCGGTCTCCCGAGCCGCGTCGAGGATCTCGGCGGCCTGGGCGCCCACCGGGTCGGCGAGCTTGCCCACCAGGCGGGCAACCTTGGGCCGGTCCTTGGGCTCCCGCCAGAGCGAGTCGATCAGGATGGCCAGATCCTCGGGCGTGGTCTTCTTCTCGCCGGCCATGTAGGCGGCGGCCTGGACCAGCTTGAGCGCCTTCTTCCAGCGCCGGTCGCTGGCGATGATCCCCTCGGCCTTGCAGGCGTCGCGGATGGTGATGAGACCCTCGACGGTGTCGTCGGTGACGGCGACCTTGGTGACCTCGGCCTGCATCTTCTTCAGGTTGGCGAGCGACATGGCCGGCACCACGCCGGGCTCGGGCGACGTGAGCACCAGCTTGAGGTTGGCGGGGCGCAGCAGGTAGCCCACCTCGAAGCGCACCAAGAAGCGATCGAAGAGCGCCTCCAGGTCCTTGCCCTCGGGCAGCTCGTTGCTGGCGCCGAACATGCTGATCAGCGGGCAGTTGATCGGCTTGCCGTCGTTGTGGAAGATGCGCTCGTTCACCAGCGTCAACATCGAGTTCAAGATGGCGCTGTTGGCCTTGAAGATCTCGTCCACGAAGGCGAAGTCGGCCTCTGGCAGCTTGCCGGTGACGACCCGGGCGAAGCGGTCCTGCTCCAGCGCCTTGAGGCTGATGGCGCCGAAGAGCTCTTCGGGCGTGGAGAACTTGGTGAGCAAGCGCTCGAAGTAGGTGCCACCGAAGGCGACGGCGATGGCGCGGACAAGAGCGCTCTTCGCCGTTCCAGGGGGACCGAGAAGCAGGACGTGCTCCCCGGCCAGGACGGCGGCTAGGGCGCCGGCGATGACGTCCTTGCGCTCGGGGAAGCGGGCGGTGAGGTCGGTGCGGAGGTGGTGAAGCGGGTGGACCTTCTGGATCTCGGACATGGGGATTCCTTCCGCACGGGACGTGCGGGACAAACGGGACGGCCGGGACGGCCGTGATGACTGGGACGGGGAGGCGGCAGCCGGTAGGTGATGTACGGCGCCGAGAGGAGTGGAAGAACTCCTCCAACATCCTTATCTCTTAGAAGATCAAGATCTTGCTGATGATGAGCAGTTGCGGATCAGGTCGGCCAAGGGGGCGCGTCCCCGGTCTCCCCAGCGTCCCGCCCGTCCCGGGCGTCCCGGGGCAAACGGCTGCGGCTACGCCGACGCCTTCTCGTTCAACAGGTGCTCTAGCGTGCCGAGGAGAGGGACCAAGGTCTCACGGTGAGCAGACGGAGGTGATCTTGTTGCACCAGTTGACGCAGTTCAGGCGAGTGCCAGATCCGTAACTGACCGACGCGAGGCTCACCCCTGGCGGCTTGGCTGGGTCAGTCCAAGTGTTCGACGCGACCAGGCACCACGCGACCCCGGGGGCGAGATTCGAGACGGCGAAGTCCACCTGCGCTCCCACTGTCGAGTCGACGGTGATCCACGCGTTCCCCGGGTTTGACCCGGTGGCCGACGGGACCACGGCGGTACCGCCGGCACCACTGGTGACAGTGACGGTCTTCTCCGAGAAGGTGTAGTTCAACAGCTGGACGCACCCTCGCTTCGAGCCGTCACACCCTCCGTCATCGTCGGAGCAGCCGCTGACGCAGGCGAGCAGCAACCCCACCACGAGTACCTTCATGGTCGTGCGCATCACTATGCCTCCCGAGAGAGGACGCAAGCGTAACTGATCGAGGCGCGGGCTGTACCTACGGCGGTTCGTCGCAGGGTGTGTCCCACAGAACCTACCCCTCACTTCTTGTACCTCACGCAGCGAAAGCGGCCCTCTGGTTCAGCAGAATCTCGACCGTGACCGTCAGTGCGGCGAGCGTCGCGTCGAGATCAGAGACCGGTACCTGGAGCACGTCGCGGTGTAGGTTGGCGCAGGCCTACTCGCTTTAGGTAGGTCCCGCACCATCACCCCCCCGTTCAGCCAGCGCCCCGTTCGGCCCTCTTCGACGGCGGCGGCAAGTCCGGCCCGCCGGGCAGCAGGGTGAGCCTGATGTAGTAGGGGTTCCCCTTGATCACGAAGTCCATGATCGGGTGCGGGATGTGCTGGTTCACCTTGAAGTAGTGCTTCGACTCCACCACCAGCGGGTTGCAGCCGTCGCCGCGCAGCAACTTCAAGGCCTTGCCGTTCATCGAGGTCACCATCGCGTGGCGTTGCCACCGAGCCGGTCGCTGCCGGAGTTGGCTGGGAGTCATCGGGCCACGGCCCTCGTCCCATCTGAATGGTGATCCCATGATACCGCAGGGTCGGACACCGGCCAGGTGGCTACGCCGCCTTCTGGTTCAGCAGGCTCTCCACGCTGGTGGTTAGCCCAGCCAAAGTGGCCTCAAGGTCAGCGACGTGGACCTGGAGCACGTCGCGGTACAGGTTGGCGCGGGCCTGGAGCCCCTCGAAGGCGTCGAGGCGGCGGACCAGTGTGGACGGACGGTCGGGAGGCGACGCGACGAAGCCATCCACCTCGGCCTTGAGCGCGGCGAGTTCGTCCTCGATGGCCAGCTTGGCGGCGTCGCCCAACGTCCGGTTGGCGTCGGCGGAGGAGTGGACCGGCAGCAAGTAGACCCTGCTGCTTCCGATCTTCTCGATGGCGCCCTGAAGACGCCGG
>Ga0315271_10001279_pt1 | contig 15084 bp, 11 predicted proteins | sample C3_top_MG_FD_204664 | JGI IMG/M metagenome (GOLD analysis project Ga0315271, IMG submission 204664) | Sediment microbial communities from Yellowstone Lake, YNP, Wyoming, USA - C3_top | ecosystem: Environmental > Aquatic > Freshwater > Lake > Sediment | place: USA: Wyoming | collected 2017-08-01 | reverse complement strand
GCGTGATGGACTGCGCCTCCCCCGCGCTCACGGCGAGCGCGAGGGAGGCGACAGCGATCAAGGATTTCCGCAGCGAAGTTCTCATGGCCGCGGAAGGTGCCATGCGGGCGCTTCGCCCGCTAGCGGCCTAGCGCCTCCGTCCGCCGCCGCCACCGCCCCGCGGTGCGGACTTTGGCGCCGAGCCGCCGCTCCGGGCCTTGTTGTACGCCTGCGTCTGCTGCTGCCCGTGCTGCCGCGACTGCTGCGTGCGGCTCACGTCCGACGGCACACCTCCCGTGGAGGGGCGCGTGGACGGTTGCGTACTCGGCTTCGTGGACGGTTGCGTACTCGGGCGCGTGGACGGCTGCGCGCCGCCCCCGGCCGATTTCCACTGCCCGCCCTGGTTCTGCTGCCAGTTGTTGCCGTTCTGCCGGTAGACGCTGCCATCCTTCCCGGCGACGACGTTGTTCTGTTGCCCCTTCGCGAGCGAGCCGGACTGCACGTCGCGCGTCACCGCGCTCGGCGGGGCCACGCGATTCGAATTCCCCGGCTGGCCGTAGATGTTGTGGCTGCCGCCACCGTACGGGACGCCGACCGGCGGCCGGTAGCCCGGTGCTCCCGGACGATAGCCCGGCGGCGGCGGTCGGTAGCCCGGGTAGCCGCCGTACGGCGGCCGGTAGTAGGGCGGGGGATACGGAGGACGATGATACGGGCCATACCACCCGCCATGGTACGGCGGCCGTACGACGACGGCCACGTGCATGAAGGGCGTGCTGTAGCCGAAGCCGACCGTCCACCCCGTCCACGGGTTGTAGCGGATGGCCACGCCATAGGTGATCGGCGGCGGGTAGTAGTACACGGGCCCGACGTACGGCGGGTAATAGAATCCGGTGCCGTAGACGACGGTGCCGTAGTACGGGAGGCCCCACATGTAGCCCGGCGTGTAGCCGACGTACACGACGGTCGGCGTCGCTTGGTACACCTCCACGTACTTCACGTTGTACACCGGCGCGCTCGGCGGAATGGAATCCACCGCCTTCGGCACCGAGTCCGACACCGCCCAGGGTCCGAACGGTCCGATCGAATTGAACCAGACCCCTTGGTCACAGGCGTAGAAGCGGCCGCCGATGCGCAGCACTTGTGTCGAGGTGTTCGTCGCGTACGACACGCCGGTGCCGGCGATGTCGGTGAACTTCGGGTCACCGTCGTAGGTGACCGTGAGCTTCGCGGTCGCGCGGTCGATCGCCGCGGTCTGCGGGATCTGCGCGTCCATCAGCGCGTCCTGCGCCTGGTGGGTGCCGGGGACGGAGGCGAGCACATCGGCCTTCGCCGAGGTCGCCGGGATCTTCGCGAACGCCTTCGGAAGGGAGTCCGGCCGCACGAAGGTCCAGGGCCCGTCGAAGCTCTTGGCGGAGAACCAGCGTCCCGCCGCGAGCAGGTAGGTGTTCTGCGTCGCGACGTCCTTGAAGATGTCGCGGTCGGTATTGCTCACATAGAGCAGATCGGCGCCGGTGACGGGCTTCCACTGCGGCGCGCCATCGGTCACATAGAGTTCGGTCGGCTTGGTCGCGACGATGATCACCGGCGGCGCGCCGGGGGGCGCGCTGTCGCGCTGAATGGAGTCGGGGACGATCGCCGAGACGGCGGCGGGCGGCTTCGTGATCTTCTTCCAGGGTCCGAGCGGCGCCGCCGCCGAGTACCAGAGCGGTCCGCCGTTCAGGTAGTACATCTTCGCCGCCGAGTCGAAGACGACGAGCATTGGCGTGTTCACCGCCGCCGTGAACGCCGTGTTCGGCAGTGGCCGGAAGATCGGCTCGCCGGAGTAGAGCAGGAGCGCGGCGGGGACCTTCGAGAAGACGATGGCCGGCGGTGTGTTGTTGAGACTATCCGCCGAGCGCAGCTCGGCGGCGGCCATTTCGAGCCCCGCTTGGAAGCGGTCGAGCGCCATCGTGAACTGCCATTGGGCGATCAGCGGGTTCACGATGTGCTTGAAGTTCTTCTCCTTGGTCGAGTCCCCGCCTGGGAAGCGCGAATCGGTGACCACCAGGTTGTCGATGAAGACGCTGCGGTTCTCGCGATCGATCTGTGTGCGTGCCGAGAACCAGACGACGCCGAAGACGGGGTTCGTCGCCCCCTTCCGGATCGTCGCCACGGCGGAGCGGCCCGTGAGCTGGATCCCCTCGAGCTTCTCGATCTGCGGCTGGTAGACGATGATCTGTCCCGAGTCGGACTTGAGTTCGCGCGGCCATCCCGGATCGGCCTCCTGCGCGCGCGCCGGTGCGGCGGCGAGGAGCGAGACGGCCGCGAGCACGATGGCGCGGCCGGCGAGGGATCGGAGTGACGTCGGCATTCGGGAGTTCTCCACGGGAGCGAACGGTCGGGGCACGGTGATCACTGATTGGAAACTATGGAAGGGCATACCCGCCGCAATGGAACGAGTGCCCTTCCGGCCCCGAGGCGCCGTTCCCTCTTCCGGCACTTTCCGGACCGCGGTATGCTTGGCGGACCTTCTACCTCATCGAGCCATGCGCACACGCACTCCCGGCCGGCTTTGGCGCTCACTCGCGGTGATCTTCGTCGCGGCCTCGCTCGTCTTCGCGCCCCGCGCTGCGGCGCAGGACACGCAGTACTGGTCGGATGCGTTCGGAATGCAGGCGCGCCTCCTTGGCGGCGTCGTCATCGGGAGTGATGAGGACGTCAGCGCCGTGTACTACAATCCCGGCGCCATCGCGCTCGCCGACAGCCTCCAGTTCCTGATCTCGCTCAACGCGCTGCGCTACGCGCAGATCGGCTTCTCCGTTCCCTCGGTGCCCAGCGTCCCGGCGAGCACCGGCTGGAGCGCGGTGTCGAACATGTTCGCGGGCACGCTGCCGATCGGCGGGCGGGACACCCACCAGCGGTTGGCGTATTCGCTGCTGACGCGGCAGTCGTTCACCTTCGGCGCACAGTTGCGGGACCTCCCGCTCGACAGCTTCGCGCCGATCCCGCCGCCCGCGCCCTTCACGTCGGTGGGGAACGCGCTCATCAGCCAGAGCCTCAGCGAGACCTGGGCCGGCCTGACGTACAGCAAGGAGAAAGCCGGGCACTGGGGATTCGGGGCGAGCCTCTTCATCCCGATCCGCAGCCAGACGTGGTCGCAATCCGTGAGCGCGCAGGTGGTGAACGCGCTCGGGCAGACCGCGCTGGCGATGAAAGAGTACGATTTCTCCTTCTCCAGCTGGTCGCTGCTCCTCAAGCTCGGCGCGCAGTACCGGGCCGAGCACTGGTCGGCGGGGATGACGGTGACGACGCCGCGCGTGAACCTCTTCGGCAGCGGCGATGTCGGCGCGACGCGCTCCTACATCGACCAGGGGGTCGTTGGGGGCGCTGGCTCGTCGCAGATCGCGACCAACTACCAGTCGAACCTCAGCGCCACCTACCACTCCGCCTTGTCCGTCGGCGCCGGCTATGGATACCACTGGACGAACACGCGGCTGGACATCTCCGCCGAATGGTTCGCGGCTGTGTCGGAGTTCACCCTCCTCCCGGCGACATCGTTCACCCCCCAGACGGGGGGCGACACGATCACGATGGCGCTGACGGCGAAGTACCGCTCACTCATCAATTACGGCATCGGGGTACAGCACCGCTTCAGTCCGCGATGGAACCTCTATGGCGCCTTCCGCACCGATAAGACCTCGATCCCCGAAGGCGCGAAGTCGGTCGGCACGCTCGTGAACTGGGATCTCTATCACGCCAATTTCGGGGTCCAAGCGACGATCGGCCGGGCGGCGGTGATCCTCGGCCTCGATACGGCCTGGGGCTCCAAGCCGGCCCAGAGCGCGACGGGCACGCCGGCCCCGGGACTCCCCAAGCTGCCGGTCGTGGATGAGAGCTTCTTCAGTCTTACCGGCGCGCTCGGCTTCCGGATCTCGTTCTAGCCCGTAACGCGGCGCTTCGGTCGTTCGTCGGGTAAGTGGGACTCCTCACGACCCCGGCGGTGCCGGGGGTTCTTTCGCTTTCAGGTCATGGCATGAGCGGTGCACCTATCCCGACGGTGGCAGTCCCACCGTCGGTCGTCATTCTCGGATCCGATGCGCTGCTCACGGCGCTGCCGGCCACGCCGACGCAGCTTGCGAACGCCTGCTATGCGGCAGGCTTCGAGGGCGTCTTCCCGGCGAGCTGGGGGGATGAGCTGGTCGCCGCCGGCTGCCTGAAGAACCTCGAGACGCGCATCGGTCCCGCCATCCTCTGCGCCTGCCCGCTCGTCTCGGAACAGCTGCGCGGCGTCGCGCCGCTCCAGCGCTACCAGCTGCACCTCGTCTCGCCGCCGGTGGCGGCGGCCCGCTATCTGCGTGCGCTCTGCGACGACGCCCCCCTCCGCATCACCTACGTCGGCGATTGCCCCGGCGCGGACGACGCCTCCATCGACGAGCGGGTCTCGCCCTCGGAATTCCTCCGCCGGCTCGGTCAGCGTGGGATCAACCCGTCGGCGCAGCGCCCGGACCTCGGCGCGAATGTGCCGCGCGACCGCCGGCGCTTCTACTCCCTCCCCGGGGGCGCGCCCACGCCGGAGTGGCTCTCGGCCGACTGGCCGAAGCGCACGCTCGTGGACGCGGACGCCGGCGAGGCGCTCGCCGACCTCGCGCATCATGCGCTCGCGCGCGAGAGCACGCTCATCGACTTCGCGCCGCAGCTCGGCTGCGCGTGCAGCGGTGCCGTCGGCGGGATCGCGCCGGCCGCGGCGCGCCGCGCCGTCGCGGCGCTCGAGCCGCCCCGCGCCCGGCAGGAAGTGCTCGATCCCGACCTCAAGATCGCCGTCGAGGCGCCTGTCGCGCTCCTTGCGGGACGCGAAGAGGTCACCTGGGATGAGTTCCTCGCCGCGCTGCCGCATGCGCTGACCCCGGCCGCGCCCGCCCCCGAGGGCGGCGCCGCCGAGGGTCCGCCGGCCGCGGCGCCGCCGCCCCAGCGCCGCTCGCGCGAGAGCGCCGTGGTGCAGCGGAGCAGCGGCGCCCAGCGCGTCTCGCGCCGCCGTCCCGGCGTACCTGACACCGCGGAAGAGACCGGTATCGAGAGTACGCCGGAACCGTCCCGCCCCGCCGCTCGCGCCTCCTCGGCCACGGCGATCATCGTCACGCCGGCGAGCAGCGCCGCCATCCGCGCGTCGCAGCCGTCGGCGCGGCGCAGTTCGGTCGTGGAAGGGACGAGCGGGCCGCGCTACATGTCGGCGCCCCGCGCCACCCTCACCGGCGCCGACCGCTGGATGCTCGTCGCCGTCGTGATCATCTGCAGCGTGCTCAGTTCCGCGCTCACGAGTGTGCTCACGATCCGCGCGCTGCGGAACCGGGTCACCGACTCGGGGACGCAGGCCGCGGTTTCGCCTCCGGCGCCCCCCGCCGCCGCGATCGCCGCGGTGCCGAAGGACAGTGCTGTCGGCCGTCCCGACAGTCTTGCGGCGGCGGCTGCGGTAGCGGCGCCGCCACCCCCGTCCGCTCCCGTCCCTGCGCGTCCGGCCGCGAAGCCGGCTGCTAACCCAGCGCGCACGCGCGTCGCGGCCAGGCCCGCTCCCGCCGCCGCGCGACCGCCGGCGGTCAACGTCCGGCCACCTGCGCCCGCCGAAACACCCGCGGCAACGCCCGCCGCGACCGCGGCTGCGGCGCCGGCCGTGGACCTCGGTGCCGAGCTCAAGGCGATCCGCGATGAGCTCGCGGCCCGGAAGAAGCGCATCGACTCGCTCACCAAGGCCGTCGATTCCCTCAACACCCCCGCCGCCGCGCCACAAGCCGACTCCACCAAGCCCGCCGCGCCCCCCGCCTGATCGCGGCACCGGCCGGGCGGCGGTACCATCCGCGCCCGCTCCCCGATATCTTCCCGCGGTCGTGATCGCGACGTCCAACCCCAGTTGTGGAGTGACGGCATGCTGCGGAAGATCCGAACGGCCTCGACGGCCGCTCTGTTGGTGACCATGGCGTTCAGCGCGACCGCGCAGGGATCCGGCAAGACCACGACCTCCAAGCCCCGCCCGGCCCCCAAGCCGCCCGCCGCAGCTCCGGCGCCGGCTCCCGCCGCTCCGGCCAATACCGACTCCGTGAGCGTCAACAAGTTCATGTGGTACGCCCCGGGCACGCAGACGGTGCACGTGAAGCTCAGCGCCGCGCTCGGCAGCAACAATGGCGGGATGAACTTCAACGGGAATGCCGGCGGTGCGGCGACGATCACCGTGCCGCTCGGCTGGAAGGTGCGGATGGAGTTCAAGAATCTCGATGCCATCCCCCACTCGGCGATCATCATCGCGAACCAGCAGCCGCTGCCGACGATCCCGCAGACCGCCGCCTTCGGCGCCGCCTACACGCGCGACCTCACCCCCGGCCTCTTCACCGACCAGACCGACGACATGAACTTCAAGGCGAACCCGGCCGGGAAGTACATCATGGTGTGCGGCGTTCCCGGACACGGGCCGTCAGGGATGTGGATCTGGTTCGTCGTCTCCGCCGACGCGAAGGTCCCGGCGTACGACATGTGACACCAGAGGGCGTGGCACCGGAGCGCGCTCGCTCGTCCTGAGCGTATGAGCGGTGCAATGCCACGCAACCTCCGATGCTGACCCCCGAGCAGGCCCAGACGCTGGTCTCGTACGTCGGCGTCATCGTGCAGCTGGTGGGATCCCTGCTGCTCGTGGTCTTCTTCTTCCTGCTCCGCCGGAACATGTCCCGGAAGGGCTACTTCGCCCTCTGGTCGTGGGCGTGGGTCTTCATCACGCTGGCCATTCTCACGCTGGTCTTCCGCTACCGCGTGATGCCGGGCCTCGACCTCAACACGTCGAGCGACGACCAGCTCCCGGTGCAGCTGTCGTACATGGCCTACCAGCTCCTGAAGCTGCTCTATCTCGAATGCCTGGTCGCTGGCACGGTGATGTACGCGATGGGACTCCGGACGCGCCGCTACTTCGCCATCACCTTCACCTCGGCGGTGGCGTACGCGGTGATCTCGGTCCTCTTCGGCCGCTCGCTCAATGCGGTGGTCGTCTGGCAGTCGCCCCTCGCCGTGGTCGCCTACGCGTACTGTGCCTGGTCGCTCCTCCGCCTCCCGCCGTCGCGTCGCAGTCTCGGCAGCGAGATCACCGGTACGATCTTCGCCCTTTCGGCGGGGATGTGGGCGTTGTACGCCGGCGCCTTCGGGATGATGGAGCTCCGGGGACGGCTGGCGAACCCGCTCATCGGCGTCGTCCGCAACAACTCCTACGTGGACATCCTGGTGGAGGTCCTCCTCGGATTCGGCATGGTGGTGATGCTGATGGAGGACGCGAAGCGCGAGGTGGACGACGCGCACTCGGAACTGGAGGTCGCGCATCGTGACCTGAAGAAGGAGTCGCTGCGCGATGCGCTCACCGGGGCGCTCAACCGGCGCGCCTTCGGCGAGGGGATCGGGCTCGACGCCGCGAAGGCCGCCTTCGGCACCGTGGTGATGCTCGACCTCGACAACCTGAAGGTGACGAACGACAGCCACGGCCACGCCGCGGGCGACGCGCTCCTCGTGTACATGGCGAAACTGCTGCGCGGCTCGCTGCGGCCATCGGACCGCGTGTACCGCTGGGGGGGCGACGAGTTCCTCGTGGTGCTCCCCGGCGCCACGGTCGATGATGCCGAGTACCGCATCGGCGGTGCGCTCGCGACGGCGATGCCCCTCGAGATGGACGGGATCCCCGAGCCGATCCCGCTGCTGGCGAGCCTCGGTGGTGCGCACTACGCGGGCGCCGAAGAGATGTTCAAGGCGATCGACGCCGCTGATCACGCGATGTACGCGCAGAAGGCGCGCCGCAAGGCGCGCCTGGCGAAGACCCCCGTTCCGGCGTGAGGCTGCGCGACAAGGCGGAGATCGTCGCCGCTGCCGCCGTCTTGCCGGTCGCGCTCGCCCTGTTCTCCGGCACGCGCACGCTGCGTTGGGTCCGTGACACCCCGCGCCGCCGCGGCGCCTCGCCCTCCCCGGAGCAGCTCGCCAACGGGGTCGACCGCGTCCTCGACCGCGCGCCCTTGCTCTGGCACCACACCTGCCTCCGCCGCGCGGTGATCCTCACCGCCCTCCTCCGCCGCGCCGGCCGCGATGCCGAAGTCGTGATGGGCGTGCGCCGCGCCGCCGACAACTCCCTCGAAGCCCACGCCTGGATCCGTTGCGACGGCATCGAGCCCTACCTCGAGCCATCGCCCGTCGATTCCTTCGCGACGTTGAAGCCGGCGGGCAACTGAGATCGCGGACTTTCCAAGACAGGACGAGAAAACTGCTTTGACAGGATGGGCAGGATAGCAGCCAGGATGGACAGGATGACTGCAGGGGGAACGACAGCTGTCCCAGGCGCAGTCATCCTGTCCATCCTTGCTTCCATCCGCTTCATCCTGTCAGGCAGTTCGTTCGTCGTTGCCTGTCGTCGCACGGGAGCCAGAGGGAGGCTATCTTTCGTCCAACTCCTTCCCGCGCCCATGGCCAAGAATCCGCTGCATACGCTGCATGACGCCGGCCAGTCGATCTGGCTCGACTACATCGACCGCTCGATGCTCCACAGTGGGGAACTCGAGCAGCGGATCGCCGAGGATGCGCTGACGGGGATGACGTCGAACCCAACGATCTTCGAGAAGGCGCTCGCCGAAGGGACGGCCTACGATGCGCAGATCGCCGCGGCGCCCGCGGGAGCGACGGCGTGGGAGCTCTTCGAGTTGGTGGAGACCACCGACGTCCGCGACGCGTGCGATCGTTTCCGCGCGGTGTACGACCGGACGCAGGGTGCCGACGGGCTCGTGTCCATCGAGGTCTCGCCCGGCGCCGCGCACGATGCCGACGCGACCGTGGCCGAAGCGAAGCGTCTCTGGGCGATGGTCGGCCGCCCGAACGTGATGATCAAGGTCCCGGGTACCGCTGCCGGCGCGGCGGCCTGTCGGGCCCTGATCGCCGAGGGGCTGAACGTGAACGTGACGCTGCTCTTCGCGATCGAAGCGTACGATGGAGTGATCGAGGCGTATCTCGCCGGGCTCGAGGACCGCGTGCGCGCGGGCCAGCCGGTGGAGCGCATCGCGAGCGTCGCCAGCTTCTTCGTCAGCCGCGTCGACACCGAGATCGACAAGCGGCTGGAGGGGATGCGCGCGAAGGCCGCACCGGGGGGAGGGCAGGGGCTCGACACGCTCATGGGCAAGGCCGCCATCGCCAACGCGAAGCTCGCCTACGCGCTCTTCAAGGAGCGCTTCAACGGACCGCGGTGGGCCGCGCTCACGAAGCACGGGGCGCGCGTCCAACGCCCGCTCTGGGCGAGCACGAGCACCAAGAACCCGAACTACCGCGATGTGATCTACGTGGAGGCGCTCATCGCCCCCGAGACGGTGAACACGATGCCGCCGGCGACGCTCGTCGCCTTTCGCGACCACGGCATCGTCCGCCGCACCGCGGATGAAGGCCTCGCCGAGGAGCGCGCGCGACTCGCCGCGCTCGAAGCCCTCGGCATCCCGATGCGCGGGGTCACGGACCAGCTGCTCAAAGAGGGTCTCGCGAGCTTCGCCAAGTCGTTCGACACCCTCATCGCGCGACTGGACGAGAAAGCCCGGCGGCTGGGCCGGGCCATGGCGGCGAGATAGGGGAAGGACAACGGCAGGCACCGCGGATGACGCGGATGGACGCGGATCTCTCCGATCGCCGTGAAATTCCCGAGAGACGCTTCCCCTGCTTGTGTCGTTGGTAACAGCTGCCGCCACAGGCCGCCAGCGAGCACCGGAGCGCCGAGCGCACCCGGAGAGTTCCGCGTTCATCCGCGTCCTCCGCGGTCATCCGTGGTACTTGCCGTGGTGGATCTCTCGAGATGCCAAACGGCCCGTGACGCGAGTCTCCGCGCCACGGGCCGTTTCCCATCCGCGGTCTAGTGGCAGTTCGAAACGGTCCGGAGCGCGAGGTCCAGGTCACAGGTCAGCGCGCCGTCCTGCAGCGTCGCCACCCCCGTGCCATTGAAGGTCACCACGAAGCGGCGCGTCACGGTGCGCGTGTCGCTGCCCGCGGTGAAGACCGTGGTCACGTTGCGGATGATCGAGCCGGAGAGCGGGAACGGGTTGGTCATGCGCGGCATCTGGAAGACGACCGCGGTCAGCGTGTCGTGCGCCGTGTGGTCGAAGATCCGCTCGACGCTGTTCACCGTGTAGGTGGACATCTGGTGGCGGTTGGCGGTGCCGGTCCAGCTGTGCTGCGGCATCATTCCCTGCGCGATGGCGGGAAGGGTCATCGTCGCGGCGGCCGCGTCATCCACCGTCCACACCTTGCCGGGGCGTCCGATCGCATCGATGGTGCCCGCTGCGCTCCACGCATGGTTCACGGAATCCGTGACGCCGGGGTTCCAGTGCAGGCCGTACGACATGCCCTCCCAGTAACGGACCTGGCGGGTGATCGTGAGGCCGTTCTCGAGCGCGGCGGTGCAGGTGTACCAGCCGCTCGCATCCGGACCCGTGCAGTTGACCGCGACACCAGACACCGCGGCACCGGCGTTCACGACATCGGCGCCCATGTACGCTTCGTTCGCGGCCAGTTGCGTGACGGTCATCGCCGCGGCTTCGCCCGCATCCGCGCGATTGGTGGCCTGGATCTCGGTGTTGAGCCCCGCGGTGGCGGACGTCGAGTCGTTCGAACAGGCGGCGACGGCGAAGAGCACCGCGGCGGCGCCCATGCCATGGAAGAGAGTCTTGCGATTCATACGAAACCTCGGAAAGAAGTGGGGTGATCCGGTCTTGCTGCCCTTCCCACCCCGTCAGACGGTTCTACCGGATGAATGTTAAGGGGGTGCCCCGGTCGCGCGCTGTCGGGGGGCGCCCGCCCCCCGAAGGGGGACCGCAACTGACGCCCCCGTCGTCGCTTGCCCACGCTCGCGCGGGTGCGTACATCTCGCCTCAACCCCACGAACCCCGAGTACCGTGACCCAGCACACATCCGGCGGCGCCCCGGCGCCGGTCCGCTCCCGAACGAAGATCGTCTGCACCCTCGGTCCCGCCTCCTCGTCGCCGGAGGTCCTTCGGTCTCTCATCGAGGCCGGGCTCAACGTGGCGCGCATCAACTTCTCGCACGGCGCCCACGAGGAGCACGCCGCCACCATCGCGACGGTGCGCCGCATCGCCGCCGAACTCGGCCGCCCGGTCGCGATCCTCGCCGACCTCCAGGGTCCGCGCATCCGCGTCGGCGATCTCGATGAGCCGCTCGTGCTCGTCGAGGGCGCCGAGGTCACCCTCGCCCCCGAGGACTCGGGCGCGGTCTGTGACATCCCCATCACCTACGACGGCCTCGCGCGCGACGTGAAGGCGGGCAGCCGCATCCTGATGGATGACGGTCTGCTCGAGCTCGTGGTGCTCGAGGTGCGGGCCCCCGCGGTCCGCGCCAAGGTCGTCCACGGCGGCTCCCTCCGCGCGCACAAGGGGATGAACCTCCCCGGCGTCGCCGTCAGCGCGCCGTCGCTCACCGACAAGGACCGCGCCGACATCACCTTCGCCGTCGCGCAGGAGATCGACTATCTCGCGCTGAGCTTCGTCCGCAAGGCCGACGACATCCGCGCCCTCCGCGCGCTCGTCCCCAAGGGACTGCTCCTCGTCGCGAAGATCGAGAAGGACACGGCGCTCGCCGACATCCACCACATCGTCGAAGTGGCCGACGCGGTGATGGTCGCGCGCGGGGACCTCGGCGTCGAGCTCCCCTTCGAGGAAGTGCCGATCGCCCAGAAGCGGATCATCTCGGTCGCGAACGCCCTCGGCCGGCCGGTGATCACGGCGACGCAGATGCTCGAGTCCATGGTGACGAACCCGCGCCCGACGCGCGCCGAGGCGAGCGATGTCGCGAACGCGATCCTCGACGGCACCGATGCCGTCATGCTCAGCGCCGAGACCGCCGCCGGCGCCTATCCGCGCCTCGCCGTGGAGGCGATGACGCGCATCATCCAGGAGATCGAGCGCCATCCGGTGGCGGTGAAGGACCGCCGCCGCAAGACGATGAACGCCGACGCCCCCGCGCGCACGGAAGACGCGATCGCCGCCGCGACCTCGGCTGCCGCGCGTTCCCTCCAGTCGCCGCTCGTCATCGTGTTCACGAAGGGCGGTTCCAGCGCGCGCATCGTCGCGTCGCACCGGCCGGACGTGCCGATCCTCGCCGTCACCGACCTCGAGCGCACCTACCGCCAGCTCGCCCTCGTGTGGGGGGTCCAGCCCGAGCTGGTGTCCCACGCCGACAACTATGACGAGATGTTCGCACGCGCGCGCGAGGTCGTCGCGCGCACCGGGATCGCGCACCAGGGCGATCGCGTGCTCGTGACGGCCGGCGTCCCATTCGATGTGCCGGGTTCCACGAACCTCCTGAAGGTGGAAGTGCTGTGAAGTTGACGTTCCTCGGCACCGGCACGAGCTACGGTGTGCCGCAGATCGGTTGCCACTGCGATGTGTGCCGCAGCCCCGATCCGCGCGACCGCCGTACGCGGAGCGGCGCCGTGGTCGAGACCGATGGCGGCGCACGGCTCCTCATCGACACGCCGCCGGAACTGCGCCTCCAGCTCACCGCCGCGGACATCGACCGGGTGGATGCCGTGCTCTACACCCACGAACACGCCGACCACACGCACGGCATCGATGACCTGCGGGCGATCTCCCAACGCCGCGGCGCTGCGATCCCCATCTACGGCCCCGAGTCCACGCTCACGAGCCTCGCGAAGCGCTTCCCGTACATCTTCGACGCGAGCATCAAGCCGACCCCGGGAACGAACAAGCCCGAAGGACACTTCCACGTCCTCACCCCCGGTGTCCGCGTGCGCATCGCCGATGCCGACGTCCTTCCTATTTCGGTACCGCACGGGCCGATGCCGGTGCTCGGCTACCGGATCGGCGCGCTGGGATACGTCACCGATGCGAAGGCGCTCCCGGTCGCCGCGATGGAGCAGCTGCAAGGCGTGCGCGTGCTCGTGATCAACGCGCTGCTGCGCACCGAGCATCCGACGCACTTGAGCATCGCCGAGGCCGTCGAGACGGCACGGCGCGTCGGCGCCGAGCGCACCTTCCTCACGCACCTCACGCACGAGAACCGGCATGCCGACCTCGAGGCCGAGCTCCCGGCCGGGGTGCAGCCGGCCTTCGATGGTCTCACCGTGCGCGTGGACTGACGTGGCGATCCATCTCGACGCCACCCTCATGTTCGCCGATCGCGTCCCCGACGCGATCGCGCTCGGCCTCTGGCAGGATGCGGCGCCGCGCTTCGCCGACGCCCAGGGGATCGTCGCGCGGCGGCGGGCGCACGGGGAGCTTGGCTTCCTGGACCTCGCGACGGAGAGCGCCGCGCTCGACGAGCTGCGCCGCTTCGCCGACGGAGTGGGGCAGGCCTTCAGCGACGTGGTGGTGCTCGGCATCGGCGGCTCGGCGCTCGGCGCGAAGCTGTTCCGCGGCGCGCTCCGGCCGCCGGCCTGGAACGCGATGAGCGACGAGGCGCGCGAGTACTTCCCGCGCCTGCACGTGATGGACAACATCGATCCGGCGGAGCTGGCGGCCCTCTTCGACCGGATCGAACTGGCGCGCACGCTCTTCCTCGTGGTCTCGAAGTCCGGGAGCACCGTCGAGACGCTCGCGCAGTATCTGGTGGTCCGCGAGCGGCTGGAGCAGGCGGTCGGTGCCGGCTACCGGCGGCATCTGGTGTTCATCACCGATCCCGATCACGGCCCGTTGCGCGAGATCGCGCGCGCGGAGGGGATCGTTTCTATGGACGTGCCGCCGAACGTCGGCGGCCGGTACAGTGCGCTCTCTCCGGTGGGGCTCCTCCCCGCCGCGCTCATCGGAGTGGATGTCGCCGCCCTGCTCGAAGGCGCGGCCGCGATGCGCGAGCAATGCGCGGCCTGGACGCCGGAGGAGAGCCCGGCGGCGAAGTTCGCACTGCTGCAGTGGCTCGCCGACAGCGAACTCGGTCTGCGGACGCACGTCATGATGCCGTATGTGGCGGCGCTGCGCGAATTCACGCCGTGGTTCGCGCAGCTCTGGGCGGAGAGCCTCGGCAAGCAGCGCGAGGACGGCCGCTCCGCCGGCCCGACGCCCCTCGCCGCGCTCGGCGTCACCGACCAGCACAGCCAGCTCCAGCTCTTCCTCGACGGCCCGCGCGACAAGACGGTGACCTTCATCGCCGTCGCGGAGCACGCGGTGGACCTGCCGATCCCGCACGCGCACGCGGATCAGCCCTTGCTCGCCCGCCTCGGTGGCCATTCGCTCGGCACATTAATGGACGCCGAGCGCCGCGCCACGGCGTCGGCCCTCGCCGCCCACAGGCGCCCGAGCATGACCATCACCTTGGACCGCTGCGACGCCTGGCACGTCGGCGGCCTGGTGCTGATGATGGAGCTCGCCGCCATCTACGCAGGGGCGCTGTACGGGGTCGATCCGCTCGACCAGCCGGCCGTGGAGCTCGGCAAACGGATGGCGGTCAACGAGCTGGATCGGAAGCGCGGTGGGTGAAGGAGAAGAGGAACTGCCTGGACCACGGCAACTGCTTTGACAGGATGTACAGGATGAGAAGCCAGGATTGACGGGATGGCTCCGGCGCCGGCTGGTGCTCCGCGTGACGCTTCGAGATCGAGCAGTTGTTGTTGCCAACAAGACCAACAGCCTGCCGCGTCTCTCGGGAGCGTCGATGCTCAGGAAGCCATCCTGTTCATCCTCGCTTCTCATCCTGACATCCTGTCAAAGCAGTTGCCGTTCTCACCGGGCGCCCTGGATCCTACCCGATTCATTCCTGCCGCGCGGCGGTTATCTTTTCTCCCGTGAGACTTCCTACGTCTGAAACGACCTCCGGGCGCGTGGTGGCGCTCGTGCTGATCTTCGCGCTCGCGGGGACGCTCAGTTGCGCCAGTGCGCACGAGCCTGGCCCGCCGAAGCCGGCCCCCATGCCGGTGGATACGACGCCGGCTCAGCCTGCGCCCGTCGAACCGGCGCCGCCGGCGCCGCCGGCGCCAGCGCCGCTACCGCCGCCTCCTCCGCCGCCGGCGCCGGTCGTCGCGGTCGCGCCCAAGCCGCCTGCGCCCAAGCCGAAACCCAAGCCGAAGCCCAAGCCTGCGGTCGCCGTCGCCGTCGTCCCGAAGCCGAAGCCGAAGCCCAA
>Ga0315271_10001278_pt1 | contig 15092 bp, 14 predicted proteins | sample C3_top_MG_FD_204664 | JGI IMG/M metagenome (GOLD analysis project Ga0315271, IMG submission 204664) | Sediment microbial communities from Yellowstone Lake, YNP, Wyoming, USA - C3_top | ecosystem: Environmental > Aquatic > Freshwater > Lake > Sediment | place: USA: Wyoming | collected 2017-08-01 | reverse complement strand
TGACAATGCTGAGTTTGGTAGGCTGGTAGTTGAATACGATTTTTTCCAGCTTGGCCTTTTCAACATCCTTGGTCTTGATATCTATCGGCGATTGTTCCTTGCCGAGCTTGCAGGTGGCAAAACTCTTGTCGAGGTCACCCCACTTTTCGGCGCCTTCTGCTCCGTGATATGCCCAGTGCGGAGATCCTTCGGCGGCATACACGTGGCCACCAACTACCGCTGACAACAAGGCGGATACGGCGGCCAGTCGTTTCAATGATGAATTCATTTTTTTCCTTTCAATTGATTGCGCGGCAGAGGAGGGGTTATTTCTGCAGTGGCGCCAAGTACGCCACGACAAAACGGTTGCAGCGAATTCGGTCACGCAGTTCGCGCATACCGGGCGTTGTTATACACGGGAAAAAGGTCTGTCGGGGCTGCTGCCGAGTAACCTTTCCCGATTGTCAATCTTCACCTAAGACAACCACTTCCGCCGCCAGAAGATCAGCCCCAGCGTGCTCGCCACGCCGACCATCATGCCAATGGCGATAACAAAGCCATTGCTTGTGTCGAGCAGCGGCATAGCCTTGAAGTTCATGCCAAAGATGCCGGAGATCAGCGTTGCCGGCATGAAGATGATGGCCACCACCGTGAGCGCCCGCACTTCCTGGTTGACGCGGTTGCTGATGGATGACAGGTAGATGTCAAGCATGCCAGCGATGAGGTCGCGAGTCGCTTCGAGAGACTCGATCAGATGCACGGTGTGATCGTAGATGTCACGCAGGTAGGGTTGCGTCGTGGCGGTAAAAAAGCGGTTGTCGGCGCGGATCAGGGTATTGAGCACTTCGCGCAGCGGCCAGATGGCGCGGCGCAGGGTCAACGTTTCGCGCTTGAGTTGGTGCAGGGTGTGCAGCAGAGTCGTGTCGGGCCGCGCCATGAGGTCGTCTTCGAGCAATTCGCTGCGTTCGCCCACCTGCTCCAGCACCGCGAAGTAGCGGTCGACCAGAATATCGAGCAGGGTGTAAGCGAGGTAGTCGGTGCCAAGCTGGCGGATGCGGCCCTTGTCCTGCCGCAGCCATTGCCGCACGGGATCGAAGCTGCCCGTCGGGCGTTCCTGGAAGGTCAGCACAAAATCCTTGCCGATGACGAAGCTCACCTGGTCCGAGGTGGTGGTCAGCGTTGCAGCATCGTAATCGAAGAAGCGCGCAACAATGAACAGGTAGTCGCCGTAGTCCTCAACTTTGGGTCGCTGGTCGGTGTTGAGGATGTCCTCCAGCACCAGCGGGTGCAGCTTGAAGCGGCGGCCGATCTCGCTCATCACCTCCGGCTCGTGCAGGCCATGGACGTTGAGCCAGAGCTTGGGCAGCGTCGGGGCATAGGCCTCGGAGGCGGCCAGCGAAGCGAAGCGGGTCTCGCGCAGGTTGTCAGCGCCGTCGCCGCCGTATTCGATCAGGCTGATGGCGGCGCGGTCCAGCCTGCGCTCGCCGATATGCACCAGGGCGCCGGCGGGCAGGCCGGCCTTGCCGGCGCGCGACATCTGTGCCCGCCTGTGGTGGGGTTTCGCCCCGTTTTTACCAGTCAACGCAAGTATCCTTTGCCTAGGAAAGCGGTATCGATTTAAGTATGATTCCCGGTTCGCGTCAATGCGGCCGCGCCGCGCAACAATAGCAGGAAGATATGGCCCCCACGCTCACTTCATTCGCTGCCCCCATGCAATCACCCTTAGCGGTGACAGTGGGCCTCATGTGTCAATTGAGTTCCCTCGGGGTGGCCCTTCAGGAGACACAGCCATGGCTATGACGATAGGTGTACCCAAGGAAACCTTTGCCGGCGAGAAGCGTGTCGCCACCGTGCCTGAGGTCGTCGAGAAGCTCATCAAGCTGGGTTTCGCCGTCACCGTCGAGGGCGATGCTGGTGCTGGCGCCAATTTCGACGACGACAGCTACCGCGCCGCGGGCGCAACAATCGCCGACAGCGCAGCCGATCTCTGGTCGAAGTCCGACATCGTCTTCAAGGTGCGCGGCCCCAATGCCGCCGAAGTCGGCCTGCTGAAGGAAGGCGCCACCCTGGTCAGCTTCATCTGGCCGGCGCAGAACCCCGAGCTGCTGCAACAACTGGCGGCGAAGAAGGCCTCTGTGCTAGCCATCGACGCGTTGCCGCGCCAGCTCTCCCGCGCCCAGAAGATGGACGCGCTGACATCCCAGGCCGGCGTCGCCGGCTACCGCGCGGTGATCGAAGCCGCCAACGCCTTCGGCCGCTTTTTCAACGGCCAGATCACCGCCGCGGGCAAGGTGCCGCCGGCCAAGGTCTTCATCGCCGGCGCCGGCGTGGCAGGTCTGGCGGCAATCGGCACGGCCGCCGGTCTGGGCGCCATCGTGCGCGCCAACGACACCCGCGCCGAAGTAGCCGACCAGGTCAAATCGCTGGGCGGTGAATTCGTCAAGGTCGAATACGAGGAAGAAGGCTCCGGTGGCGGCGGCTACGGCAAAGTCATGAGCGAGGGTTTCCAGCAGGCGCAGCGCGAGATGTACGCCAAGCAGGCTCGCGAGGTCGACATCATCATCACCACCGCACTGATTCCCGGCAAACCCGCGCCCCGGCTGATCACCGCCGACATGGTAAAAAGCATGAAGCCGGGCAGCGTGATCGTCGACATGGCAGGCGAGCAGGGTGGCAACTGCGAACTGACTGAACCCGGTCAAGCGGTGGTGAAGCACGGCGTGACCATCATTGGCTACACCGATCTGGTCAGCCGTCTGGCCAGGCAGTCATCGACGCTGTACGCCAACAACCTGCTGCGCCTGACCGAGGAGTTGTGCAAGACGCAAAAAGTAAAAGGCGACGGCACGATCGACATCAATATGGAAGACGATGCCATCCGCGGCCTGACCGTCACCAAGGACGGCGCGGTGACATGGCCCGCGCCGCCACTTGCGCCGCCCAAGCCCCCGGCGGCAGCCGCCAAACCGGCTGCGCCGCCCGCCGCGAAGGGACACGGCCACGGCGCTGGCGCCCCCATGTCCGCTTCGTCGCTGGCCATCGTCTTCGGCGTCGGCGCGGCGCTGTTCTGGTTCATCGGTGCCTTTGCCCCGGCGGCCTTCCTCGGCCACCTCACGGTGTTCGTGCTGGCCTGCTTTGTCGGCTACATGGTGGTGTGGAACGTGACGCCCGCGCTGCACACGCCGCTGATGAGCGTGACCAATGCCATCTCCAGCATCATCGCCATCGGCGCTCTGGTGCAGATCGCACCGCCACTGGTAGGCGCTGGCGTAGCGCGCTCGGATGACTGGATACGCTATCTGGCACTGGCCGGCATCGTGCTCACCACCATCAACATGTTCGGCGGTTTCGCCGTCACCCGCCGCATGCTGGCAATGTTCCGCAAGTAAGGAAAACGGAAATGTCTGAAAGCCTCTCAACCGTCTCCTACATCGGCGCCACCATCCTCTTCATCCTCAGCCTCGGCGGGCTGTCGAGTCCGGCAAGTTCGCGCCGTGGCAACCTCTACGGCATGATCGGCATGGCCATCGCCGTGCTCGCCACCGTCTTCGGTCCGCGCGTTACGCCGGCCGGTATCCCCTGGATCGTCGGCGCCATGGCCGTAGGCGGCAGCATCGGACTCTACGCCGCACGCACCGTGCAGATGACGCAGATGCCGGAACTGGTTGCGCTCATGCACAGCCTGGTCGGCCTGGCCGCCATGCTGGTCGGCTTCGCCAGCTACATCGACACTACCGTCACTTTCGGCGGCGTCGAGAAGACCATCCACGAAGTCGAGATCTACGTCGGCATCCTCATCGGCGCCATCACCTTCTCGGGGTCGGTGATCGCCTTCCTCAAGCTCTCGGCACGCATCGGCGGCAAGCCGGTGCTGCTGCCCGGCCGCCACCTGCTCAACCTCGCCGGCCTGCTGGTGGTGCTCTGGTTCGGCCGCGAATTCATCCAGGCCCACTCCGTCGCCGCCGGCATGATGCCGCTGGCGGTGATGACGGTGATTGCCCTGCTCTTCGGCATTCACATGGTGATGGCCATCGGTGGCGCCGACATGCCGGTGGTAGTGTCCATGCTCAATAGCTACTCGGGTTGGGCGGCGGCGGCCACCGGCTTCATGCTCTCCAACGACCTGCTGATCGTCACCGGCGCACTGGTCGGTTCCAGCGGGGCCATCCTCTCCTACATCATGTGTCGGGCGATGAACCGCAACTTCATCAGCGTCATCGCCGGCGGCTTCGGTACCGGCGGCGGTGCCGTAGCGAAGAAAAAAGATGGCGAGCCGGCCGGCGAGGTCACCCCCATCAGCGCGGTCGATACCGCCGAACTGCTGAAGGAAGCCAAGAACGTCATCATCGTCCCCGGCTACGGCATGGCGGTGGCGCAGGCGCAGCACACGGTGTTCGAGATCACCAGGCACTTGCGCGAGAAGGGCGTCAATGTCCGCTTCGGCATCCATCCGGTGGCAGGGCGCATGCCCGGCCACATGAACGTGCTGCTGGCCGAAGCCAAGGTGCCCTACGATATTGTCATGGAGATGGACGAGGTCAACGCCGACTTCCCCGACACCGATGTGACCATGGTGATCGGCGCCAACGACATCGTCAACCCGGCGGCGCAGGAAGATCCAGGCAGTCCCATTGCCGGCATGCCAGTGCTGGAGGTATGGAAAGCCAAGACCTCCATCGTGATGAAGCGCAGCATGGCCTCGGGCTACGCCGGTGTCGACAATCCGCTCTTCTACAAGGACAACAATCGCATGCTGTTCGGCGACGCCAAGAAAATGTTGGATGAGGTGCTGTCGGCGCTGAAAGCTTAACTCACGGGGGTGACGCAACATGGCAATTGGACTGAAGGTTTTCCCGCAGTTGGCCGTATCGTTTCTAGCCGCAGGTAGCTTTGCACTGTCCTTTTCGGCTGCAGCGTAAAACGCCCCGTCCGGCGACAAGGCCTCGCCGGAGATATACAAACTTCTCGCCGAAAATGGCCAGTTCCGGGTGATTCTCGGCACTTGGCAGCCCGGCCAGCGCGACGCGCAGCATTCCCACTCGACAGCCGTGCACTATCGCCTGACCGATTGCAAGCAGCGTGTATTCAGCCCTGATGACAAGTTAATCAACGAGAGTGAAGTCAAAGCCGGCAGCGTCCTCATGGGCAAACCGGTCAGTTCGCACTCGCTCCAGAACGTTGGAACCACCGTCTGCCAGGCCCTGACCGTCGAGAGCAAGTAGGCCTCCAGCCCGCGCCGGCAGCGCGGGAACCTATGGTTTTTGGGCGAAGGCCGCGAGTTCGTCGCGGTCGGCGCGGGTGATGCGGTTGCGCAGACGCCACCAGGTCTCGATGGCCACGACGCGCGCCACCTTGTCCGGTGCCACCCAGTAGGTGTTGGTGATGGACTGCGGAGGCACGCCGCCCAGACCCAGACGCCAGCCAGTCGCCTCCACCCGGAAGGTATCGAAGGTGCCCGCTGGCACCGTGATGGACTCGCGGGCAACAACTTTCAAATCCAGGTCGACAGTGTCGGGCGTGCCATTGGCCAGGACGATGGAGTAGCGCGTGTTCCACTTCTTGCCCAGCGCATACTCGGTTGCATAAAACTGGTTGGGCCCGAACGTTGCGCCATCAGGGCGGCGGATGAGATTGCCCAGCAGGTCGGTAATGAGCTTGCCATCATTGAACACCACCTGGGTGTCGGTGACGCTTGTAACCTTCAGCACACGCCGTGGTCCCGGAATTTTTGTCAGCAGGTCGATGCCGCCATACTCGTAGCGATCGCCGACGCGATAGCTGAGATCAGCCCGGACGGTGCCCTTGCTGAAGGGGTTGGCGGCAGCGGAGACGACCTCGACCCTCTTCTCGCCCCGCTGTGCCAGGAGTTGATCCAGGCGCAGCTGCGCCAGCTCGCTGAAGCGGCCGCTGGGGTAGCGCCGCAGGTAGTCTTCGACCTCGGCGATGGCCAGTTGCAGGGCATCGCTCATTTGCCCGCCCCGGCCTTTCCGCCGGTCGGCGCGGCGGCGACTTTCTGCACTTTCTCCCACGCCGTCAGTTCCTCCTTGAACTGCTGATCCAGTTCCTCCTGCGACAGCTTCTTCAGATCCGGCGGTGGTACGAAGTAGAAGTCATCTTCGAGCGAAGTACTCTCCCACGGAATCTGCAGTCCGGCGGAAGCGCGGCGCACATTGAGGCGCACGCGCTTGAAGACATCCTCGATCCTGGCCTGCGGCGTGCGCATTTCGCGCAGCAGGTGTTCGGTGTACAGACCATTGCTGCCGGAGCCATCCGAGGCGGTATTGCCCGGCGCCGTGGCATAGGCCAGCAGCGTGCCGATGGGTGCATCCATCTGGCTCAGGCCCTTGCCCGTGGTCTTGATTTCGGAAACGAAAGGATTGTCGCGGCAGGCGTCAAGGATGATGATGTTCATCGGATTCTTCGCCTGCGTCAGGCCTTCAAGCAGCGCCGCGATGTCCACCGCCTGCTGCGGCACATCATCGGCTTTGTTGAGCACGGCATCGACCGGCACCAGAAAGTTGCGCCAGTTGAGTTGCATGCCGTGACCGGCGAAGTAGAAAAGACCGACCGCCGGCTGCTTGCCCAGCTTGCTGGCGAAGCCGCGAATGGCGGATTCCATGGCGGACTTTTTCGAATCGAGTTGCAGGTCGACCGCAAAACCCGTCTGTCTCAGCACGCCAGCAATCGCGTTGGCGTCGTTGGCAGGGTTGCCCAGTGGCGCCGACGCATAACGGCTGTTGCCGATCACCAGCGCATGGCGGGGCAGCGCGTGGATGACCGTGGCCAGCGCCGCGCCCGTCGCGCCACCTAACGCGCCACCCAGCGCGACGGGCAGCAGCCGCGACGCCGACAGCGCCGACAACTGCTGCAAGGCGCGGCGACGATCCGCGGAAAATGGCAAGCCTTGTCCTTTCCGACCCGGCGTGGCTAAGTGGTTGCCAGCAGCTTCAGCGCAGTGTGCACATGCTGGGCCGCTTCGCGTCCGCTGCGCGTCAGGTAACCACCGTCGGCCAGCGTGATCAGGCCCTTGCCATGCAGGCGCTGCGTGGCGGCGATGACTTCCGGGGCCGCCGACTTGTGTACCTTGATGCCCTGCTGCGTGGTCTCGACTTCGAAACGCAGCAGAGTGTTCAGTTCGTCAATCAATTCCGGCGTGTAGGGCATGTGGTGCACTCCTTGGACTGTTATTTCAATTCGCTTCGCTGGCGGACGCAAGCACCTTCTGCCGCTGTTCGCCCAGGCCGTCGATACCCAGGGCCACAGTATCGCCGGCTTTCAGAAAATGCGGCGGCTTCATGCCCATGCCGACACCCGGCGGCGTGCCCGTGGCGATGACATCGCCAGGCAGCAGGGTCATGAAGCGCGACAGGTAGCTGACGATCTCGGCGCAGCCGAAGATCATCGTCGCCGTGTTGCCGTTCTGCACGCGCCGCCCATTCACCTCGGTCCACATGGCGAGTGCCTGCGGATCTGGCACCTCGTCCTTCGTCACCAGCCATGGGCCGATGGGGCCGAAAGTGTCGCAACCCTTGCCCTTGTCCCACTGCTGGCCGCGCTCGAACTGGTACGCGCGTTCGGACACGTCATTCACTACGCAATAGCCGGCGACATGATCGAGCGCCTTCACCTCGCTGACGAATTTCGCCTCGCGACCGATGACGATGCCCAGCTCCACTTCCCAATCGGTCTTGACCGAGCCAGGTGGCAGCAGGATGGAATCACAGGGGCCACTAATGCAGGTCGTCGCCTTCATGAACACGATGGGTTCGGTCGGAATGGGCAGCCCCGCCTCGATGGCGTGGTCGCGGTAATTGAGGCCAATACCGATCAACTTGGAAATGCCGGTGAAGGGCACACCCAGTCGCGGCGCCCCCTTTACTACAGGCAGCGACTCGGGGCGCAGCGCAGCGAAACGTTTCAGGCCGGCGGCTGAAAGTTCGTCCCAGCCGACGGTGGCGCAGTGCTGCGACAAATCGCGCAGCGTGCCCTGTGCATCAATCACTCCGGGTCTCTCCCGGCCGGACGGACCGTATCGTACAAGCCTCATTTTTTCCTCTTCCCACGGTAGATCGCATCCGGTTGCTCTTCCAGCGTCTCGGCCAGCAATCGCAAGGCATCGGCGGCGCGGGCGATCTCTTTAAGGGCCGCGTTGACGCTGGTTACCGTGGGCGACTCCTGCGCAGTCAGGCTGCGCACGGAGGCGGCGGCCTTGGCCAGTTCCTCACTGGCCTGGGTCATATTCTTCACCATCTGCGAATCGGCGGCGGTCAAGGTCGCCACGCGGTCGGCCGCCGTCTCGAGTTTGGCCAGCGCCGACTGGGCAGCTTGCAGGGCCTTGCGCATTTCCGCCAAATCGTAGCGCACGTCCTTGAGGATGGGTCCGCTCTGGCTGTCGAACCGCGAGGCCAGCGACTCGAGATGGCGCAGCGTGGTATCGAGCCGTTGCGGCAGGTCCTGCGTGCCCTGTGCCGACATCACCTTGTTCACCGCCGCGCCGATGCCGGCAACATCGGCGAGGAACTTGTCCATGGGGAAACCCTCGAGCTTCGAAGTCAGCTCCTGCACTGCCGTGCGAATGGTCGGGATCTCGCTGAGGTCGGGATCAAGCGCGACGAAGCGTGCCGGCTTGTCGGGATGGAAGTCGAGGTCGACATAGAGCTGGCCGGTGAGCAGGCTTTGCAGGCGCAGGCGGCCACGCAGCCCGCGGTCAACCAATGCGCGTACCGTCGCGCGGTCACGCAGATCCACGTTCTCGCCACTGCGCGTGCGCACCACCTGCGGCTCCACCTCGATCACCACCGGCACCATGAAACGGCGGTCCTTCTCGTCAAGACCAAGCTGGATCTGTTTGACGGTACCCACTTTTACGCCAAGGAAGTTCACCGGCGCACCAACCTGCAGGCCCTGCGCCGCGCCTTCGAAATAGAGCACATGCTGGCGTCGCTCGCCAAACCAGCTGCCGCCGGCGAGAAGCAAGGTCGCGGTGACGGCCAGCGTGATGGCGCCAAGGACAAAGGCACCGATCAGCGTGGGATTGGCTTTGCGGCTCATGACAGTTCCGCTGCCGGGCCGTCCCAAGGCGGGGCGGCACGCTCGCGGAGCGAGCAATTGCACCGCTTCTGAGCACCCCGCAACAATCGAGCGCAGCGAGCCTCATGGCTCCCCTTCCGCGAGGGAGGGGCCGGGGGTGGGCGGGTCATGACTCACCCCGCGTGAGAAAGTGTCGCACCTTGGCATCGCCGTTGTTAAGCGCTTCCCGTGGATGGCCGGTGGCGATCATGGTGTGGGTGTCGGCATCAAGGTAGACCGAATTGTCGCCGATTGCCAGGATACTGGCCAGATCGTGGGTAACGACCACCACCGTCGTGCCAAGGCTGTCGCGCAATTCAACAATGAGTTCGTCGAGACGCCGCGCGGTGAGTGGGTCGAGGCCGGACGAGGGTTCGTCGACGACGAGGATATCGGGGTCGAGCGCCATGGCCCGCGCCAGTCCGGCGCGTTTCTTCATGCCGCCGGACAATTCCGACGGATAGAAGTCCTCGAAGCCAGCCAGTCCCACCAGCGCCAATTTGAAGGCAACGATCTCGCCGACCTGACCGGGCGGCAGGCCGGTAGTCTCGGCGATGGGCAGAGCAACATTCTCGGCCAGGGTGAGCGAACTCCACAGTGCACCACCCTGGAAGAGGATGCCCAGGCGCCGCTTGAGTCGACGCTGCTCCTGGTCGGGTGCGGCCCAGAAGTCCTCGCCCCCGTAGAGCACGGTCCCGGCCAGCGGTGCCTGCAGCCCCACCAGCGAGCGCATCAGCGTGGTCTTGCCGCAACCATTGCCGCCCATGACCACGAAAATATCTCCCTGATTGACGGCAAAATCCAGGCCGCGCTGGACAACGAAGTCGCCGTAGCCCAGCGTCAGGTTGCGCACTTCGATGTGGGGTGCATTACTCACGACTAGATGTCCAACTGGTAGTACACGATAGTCATGATAGACGCCGCGATGGTGATCAGCAGGATCGCCGTCACCACCGCCGAAGTTGCGGCACGACCCACCGCCTCGGCGCTGCGTCCGCACTGCATGCCGCGCAGGCAACCGGCGTAGGCGATCATCGCGCCATAGACTGTGCCCTTGGACAGACCCACCATGAAGTGGGTGGCTGTCAGGGCACGCAAGGTCTCGGTGTAGTACTCGAAGACACCGATGTCGAAAATGCCCACCGACACAACCAATCCGGCGAGCATGCCGATGAAACCGGAGTAGAGGGTAAGCAACGGTACCATCAGCATCAGCGCCAGCATGCGCGGCAGGACCAAAAAGTCGATGGCCTGTATGCCCAGCGTCTTGAAGGCGTCGATCTCCTCGTTCACCTGCATGGTGCCAAGCTGGGCGGCGAAAGCTGCGCCGGTGCGGCCGGCAATGATGATGCCGGTCATCAGCGCGCCGACTTCCCTTACCATGCCAATGGCAACCAGGTCGGCAATGAATACCTGCGCACCGACCAGGCGCAACTGATCGGCACCAAGGTAGGCGAGGATCAGGCCGACGAGGAAGCTGATGACCGAAACGATGGGCAGCGCACGCGGCCCGACCTGCTCGATTTCCAGCCACAGGTCACTGCGACGGAACCGCGCACGGCCACTCAGCAAACGCAGCAGCGATTGCGTGACCTCGCCAAGGAAATTGACCATCGGTGGAATGCCGCGCACGAAATCGATCGTCGCTTCACCCACCTGGCCCAGCAAGTCGGTGCGGCCGGCTGGTCGCGTCACGTCCTGTTCCGGCACGGCCAGGGCCATGGCCAGAAGTTTCTGCGCACCCGCCGGCAGGCCGTTGGTGTCAAAAGCAATACCGCGCTCCTTGCAGAGCTTGCCGATACCGGCAGCAAAGGTGAGGAGACCGGAGTCCCAGTCGATCAGGCCACTGGCATCGAAACCGACACGACGCACCGTGTCATCGATCCTGCCGATCGCCGCCGCGACAGGCGGCTGCTGCGCTATGCACCAGCGCCCACGCAGAACAATTTCGAGGCCGTTGTCCGCCGCCGGACGAGATTCAAACTGCCACGCTGCTTCGGTGCGCATGGCCAACGGTCTCGGCTATGCCCGCGCCGGGCCGCCCCAAGCGGGCAACCGCCTCACCGTGGGGGGCCGCGAGCCGCATTTGTGCCCAAAGGAAATTCCCGTGGGACGAGCGTGGGGGGCCATTACTTCTTGCCGATACCGCCAAGCAGCGCAGCAACGGGTCGCAGCGGTCGGCGCGGTGGCGATTCGCTCTTGGCGCCAGGACCTGCCTCACCCTCTGGAGCAGGCACAGGCTTGCTTGCTTCATAGGGTTTGGTCGGATCGAAGCCGCCGGGCAGATGCGCCACGGTGGGGGGCAGTTGCACCGGCGTTTTGGGGCCGTGGGCAACGCGCGGTTCGTGCTTGTGACCGTGGCCGCCGCTGCTGCGCTCACCGCGTTCTCCGCGCTCACCGTGACGCCCGCCCCGGTCGCCGCGTCCTTCGCCCGCCGGTCCGGCACTGGTGTCAAAGCCGGTTAGTTCCACCAGCTCGATCTTGAACTTGATCAGTTTTTCGATATCGGCGAGCCGCCCCTTCTCCTCGGGCGCTACCAGCGAAGTCGCATCGCCCTTCTTGCCGGCGCGACCGGTACGGCCGATGCGATGCACATAGTCCTCGGCCACGCTGGGCAACTCGTAGTTGATGACGTGCGGCAGGTCGTCGATATCGAGGCCGCGCGCAGCGACGTCGGTGGCCACCAGCACACGGGCCTTGCCCGACTTGAAGGCTTCCAGCGCATCGGTACGCTGTTGCTGGCTCTTGTCGCCGTGAATGGCGTCGGAATTGATGCCCTGGCGTTCCAGCCAGCTCGACAGCCTGCTGGTACCGAACTTGGTGCCTACAAACACCAGCACCTGCATGTCCGGCTTGTCTTTCAGCAGGTGCAGCAGCAGGTGGCGTTTGTGGTCTGCGGATACCGGATGCACACGGTCGGTGATGGTCTCGGAGACGGTATTGCGGCGCGCCACCTCGATCAGTTGCGGTGCCTTCAGCATGACATCGGCAAGCTTCTTGATCTCGTCAGAGAAGGTGGCCGAAAACAGCAGGCTCTGCCGCGATGTGGGCAGCAGGGAGAGGATGCGCTTGATGTCAGGGATGAAGCCCATGTCGAGCATGCGGTCGGCCTCGTCCAGCACCAGGAACTCGACGGAGTTGAAATTGACCGTCTTCTGCTGCACGTGGTCGAGCAGGCGACCGGGTGTGGCGACGACGATCTCGCGACCTTCCTTCAGCTCGGCGATCTGCGCCCGCATGTCCACACCGCCGTAGATGCAGACGGAACGCAGCGGCACGTGCTTGCTGTAGGTCTTGACCGATTCTTCCACTTGCATTGCCAACTCACGTGTCGGCGCCAGAATCAGCGCACGCACCGGATGGCGCGCGGGGGAAGGTGAACTACTGGCGTGGCGCTGCAGGCGGTGCAACAGCGGCAGCACGAAGCCGGCGGTCTTGCCGGTGCCCGTCTGCGCACCGCCCATGAGGTCCTTGCCGGCGAGCACTACCGGAATGGCCTGCTGCTGGATCGGCGTAGGCTCGGTGTAGCCGGCGTCATGCACGGCCCTGAGGATTTCGGGCGACAGCCCGAGTTCATCGAATTTCATGGTGCCTCCGCCGGGCCGCCCCAAAGAGGCGCCGTGGTAAAAAGCGGAAGCCACCGAAGCTGAAAGCGAGATGGCTGAACTTGCGTCACCCCCGTCCGTGGGAAGGGGGTTGGGGGGAAGCGGGTCATACTTTTCTCCTGAGTCGGCCCGCCCCATTGCTGGGGTACCGGTTCAGGCAGAATGCATCGGAAACGAGGCTGGACTGAAGGCGCCAACCGGCAGGGCGCGCTGGAGGGACATTTTAACCTATCTGCCGGAATTCAAAGGAGCTTTGCGCTTTGATCGTCCTGTTCACCGACTACGGCTGGACCGACCCCTATGTCGGCCAGCTCAAGGCCGTGCTGGCGCGGGAAGCACCAGGCGTGACGGTAATCGACCTGCTGCACGACGTGCCGGACTTCAATGCCCATGCCGGCGCCCATCTGCTCGACGCCCTGGCACCGGAGTTTGCGCCCGGCAGCGTCTTCCTTTGCATCGTAGATCCTGGCGTCGGCGGTCCGCGTGGAGCGGTGGCCATCGAAGCCGACGGCCGCTGGTTCGTTGGACCCGACAATGGCCTGCTCTCGGTCGTCGCTGCGCGCGCGGAACGCGTACGGCGCTTTCGCATTGCCTGGCAGCCGCCGCGACTGTCGGACAGTTTTCATGGCCGCGACCTATTCGCGCCCATTGCCGCCTGGCTCGCTGCGGGGCAGCCACCGGCGGGTCGGCTGCAAGCCATAGACGCGCTGGAGGTCAATTTCGATGCCGCCGATTTGCCGCGCGTGATCTACGTAGATCACTTCGGCAATTGTTGGACCGGCTTGCGCGGCGGACTCATGGCAGGCGAAGCGACGCTGGAGGTCAAGGGCAAGACGCTTGCCTACCGGCGCGTTTTCAGCGAAGCGCAGAAGGGCGAGGCCTTCTGGTATGTGAACAGCGTCGGGTTGGTCGAAATCGCCGCCAACCGCACCAGCGCGGCGGAGCTGCAGCAAGTGCGCGTTGGCGACCTGGTGCGAATTGCCAGTGACTCAGGCAGAGCCGTTCACTGACGAACGCTGATACAGGCGGCAACCGTTCTTGCCGCTCTTCTTCACTCCGTACATCGCATTGTCGGCATGGCGCAGCAAGGCCTCGACCGTATCGGCGTCGTCGGGATAGAGGCTGATGCCGATGCTCAGTGTCACCGGGCCAATGGATTCGTAGCGTACGGCGTGGGGTTCCCAGGCGGCGATGATTTTCTTGCCCACGCCATAGGCCTGCTGTGCATCCTGCACGGCGCTTAAAACCACCACGAATTCGTCGCCGCCAACGCGGGCTGCCAGGTCGGCGCGGCGCGTCGTCTGCCCCAATACTTCAGCAACTTCCACCAGCAGGGCATCACCGGCATCGTGGCCGAGGCGGTCGTTAACTTCCTTGAATCCATCGAGGTCGAGGAACAACAGGGCCAGGCGCTCCTGCGAACGCGCCGCCTGTGCCAGCAGCAGTTGCATTTGCGAAGTCAGGAGATAGCGGTTGGCCAACCCGGTCAAGGCATCGTGGTGCGCCAACTGTTCGAGTTTGTTGTTGGCTTCAGTCAACTCGCGTGTCCGCTCCTCGACCTGACGCTCAAGGTTGCGATTGGCCTGATCCAGGTCGCTGGTGGTTTTGCCGATGGTGGCGAGCATCTCGCGATCACGGAAGTAGACCAGTGCAGTCAAGACGCCGCCCAACATCAGCGCCGCGGTCATCAGCCCCAGCATGCGATAGATGTTTTCGGCATTTTCCTCGGCAAGGCGGCGCCGCGCTTCGCGGGCCTTTTCAGCCTGGATGCTGATCAGCTCATCGAGGACTTCGAGCGTGCGGTCCTGTGCCGGCAGCGACTTTTCAAGCAGCTGTTGCCGCAGTACGATGCCGCCGGAATCGATCATTTCACGTGCCGCCTCGCGATTGACCTCGCCGCCACGTTCGGCAGAATCGAACAATCTGGCAATCAAGGCCCTCTCCGCCGCGTTCAGTGGCGCCTTGACAAAACCATCGCGCGCCGTAAGGAATTGGCTGCCAAACTTGAGAAACTGCTGATAGAACTCCTCGCGCTGGAACGGGTCGTCCGACAACGAGATTTTCCATAGCACCAGCATCCGCTCCCGCGCCGAGAAGCGCATGGCATAGGCAAGGGCGGCCTGCTTGTCCGACGCCGCCACTGCCTGCTCCAGCCTGCTGAAAGTCATGGACGCCTGCCACACGCCGAGGAGCGCTGCGGCAACCAGCAGTGCCAGCAGCCCGGCAAAACCGGCTACCAGCAGCATTCCGAAGCGGGAACGCGGGATCACCACGGCGCAACCACCGAAACCGGCGATGCGAACCGCTCAGGACGGCTTGCGCTGAATGAGTTCGATCTTGTAGCCATCGGGGTCATCCACGAAGGCAATGACGGTGGTGCCGTGTTTCATGGAACCGGCTTCGCGCACCACATTGCCACCACGCTGCTTGATTTCTGCG
>Ga0315271_10001277_pt1 | contig 15102 bp, 22 predicted proteins | sample C3_top_MG_FD_204664 | JGI IMG/M metagenome (GOLD analysis project Ga0315271, IMG submission 204664) | Sediment microbial communities from Yellowstone Lake, YNP, Wyoming, USA - C3_top | ecosystem: Environmental > Aquatic > Freshwater > Lake > Sediment | place: USA: Wyoming | collected 2017-08-01 | reverse complement strand
AGCGGGCAGCCCGAGTGGCAAGTGGGGTGGAAGGCTCCTAACCGAGCGAAGGTCACCTCTCGGTATTGGTTCGACAACACGAGCGGGAAGGTCTACGTGCGGACGGGCGGGGTACTACTCTTCACTGGCATCACTGGTACAATCTAAGGCCACACAGGAGCACCACTATGGCAGATACGCAGCGAACCCTCACCGAAATCCTCACCCTTCTGGCGGACAACACGACGGGGGACATCTCCGCGCAAGACCTCCGCGACGCCATCCTCTCGTTGAGCGGCGGGCACGGGGCGGCGTACATCAGTGCAGCGGCAGCGCAGCCCACCATCGTTCAGAACACGTGGTACGAGGTGGCGGGGACGTGGACGCTCTCGGCTGACCACCACAACTGGTCGCTTCCTAGCGCCGGTAGGTTGCAGTACGACGGGGCGGCGCGCACCGACGTGTTCGTCATCGGTAACTTCTCGTACACCAGCGCTAGCAACAACACCACGTACGAGGTCGGCGTTGGGCTCGACGGGACGGTCATCCCAGCGTCCATCCAACGGACGAAGATTGCGACGGGTGCCGACACGCAGTCCGTTTCCGTCGCCGCGCAGTTGGAGGTGGCGGCGGGAACGTCCTACCTCTGCCTGATGATTAGGAACATCGACAGCACGGCAAAGCCGACGGTCGTCCTCGGACACATCAACACCTCAGCCACCATTCACGACGTCTCATGACGACTAGCGCGTTCGGCACTGCGTTCTCGAGCGGGTTCGCGGGACTCGGCCCCGGGTCCCTCATCCTGTACAACAGCCACGGGCTGGTGGCGGGGGACGTCTTCTCGTTCGCGAACGTCTTGCCGACGGACAGCGGTGTCTCGGAGGGCGTAGCCTACTACGTTCTCGCCGAGGGGCTGGGCGCCGACTCATTCATGTTCAGTACCACTGACGGCGGTGCCCCGGTCATCCTCGACAACCCCATCGACTCCGGCGACATCATCGCTGGCGACACGTACGAGCCCATCACGGACACGGAACACGCGATGGCGCCGCCCGAGACGCGGCACGTTACCCACTCGTGGCCGGAGGCACCCGGGCAGCCACAGAACTTCCTCGTTGCTGCCGCGTACAAGGGGCTCGGCGCGCGGTGGGACGCCACCTCCGTCGGCGACCTGATGTTCTACGAGTTCCGCTACGCACCAGACAACGGGACTGGGCTGGCGCCGAACACGACGCTGTGGGTCAAGCAGCAAGTCAAGACGTCGCTCGTCTTCGTCAGCAACCTCACCATCGACACCTTGTACTGGTGCCAAGTTCGCTCCATCGACTTCTCGGGGCAAGTGGTCACGTCCGCCGCCGACGACACCGCGGTGGACTACCTCGCGAACGCGGAAGCTGGGTGGACGGATGCCGCGTCGGTCACCCCGACCAAGGTTCCGCAAGAGGACGTCGCGTTCAACAGCGTCCTAGCCAACATCGTCAGCGTCAACGCCCTCGACGCGAGCACCATCACGAGCGGTCTGCTCACCATCAGCGCATCCGACGCTAACCTCTCGGACGGGCTGCGCATCTACGACTCGGACGTCCTCATCGGCTACTGGGACGAGACGGGACTTTACATCGCGGACACTGGTGGCATCCCGGTCACCGAGGCGAACACCATCGGCGACACGACGACCGCCAACTACACGCGCCTGTACGACGGCGGCATCACGGTCTTCGAGGCGTCCGTCGGCGTAGCGCTCGACGTGCTCAATGAGACTGGGCTCAACGCGAGCGCCATCACGCGAGGCTTCCTTCCCGGTGGACCGAACATCTTGAAGAACGGGTCGTTTGAGATGACCGACTTCGTAGCAGCGGCGACCGCTCGCGTCTACACTTTGACGGCGGACTTCAACGGCGGGACCGGCACGCAGGGCACCACCGTTAGTTCGACCAACGTGACGGTTAGCGATGGCATCACCGCAGCAGCCGGGACGGGGACCTACTAATGGCAACCGCAACGTGGTATGTCAACAAGGACGCCGTTACCGCCGACAACGGGACGAGCCTCGGTGCTGGCGCTGGCGACTACTTGTCCATCGGCAACTACGCTGGGTACGACTACCGAACGTTCATGGCGTTCGCCTACTCGTTCACTGGGTTCGTCACAGTCACGTCGGCGGTGTTGCACTGCAAGACGTCGAGCCAAGTCAAGGTAGCCTTCGGCTCCGACCCGGACCTCTACATCCAACGCCTCAGTTCATCGTGGTCAGAGGGCACGGCGGCAACGCTCAGTAGCACCAACGCCATCGAGCGCTCCAACGAACCGGGCGTGACTGGCACGCGCTACTCGTGGGACGTCTCGACAGTCGAGAACACGTGGGACACGGTGACCATCACCGCCATCGTTCAAGAGGCGTTCGCGGCTAACCAGTTCTACGGGCTGCGCTTGATTGCGCAAACCACGTCCACGACGGACGTCACTGAGTTCTACTCTCGCGAGTACGGGACCAACGACGCGTACATCGTCGTCACGTACACGACGAACACGTTGCCGTCGGCTCCGACGCAGACGAGCCCTACCGCTGGGGCGACTGCTCAGTCGCTCACCCCGTCCATCGTGTTCAGCCACGTGGACGCCGAGGCTGACGCCTGTGCTCTCTACGACCTACAGGTCAGCACCGACTCGTCCTTCGTCAGTGTCACGCATTGGAATACCGCCAACCAGACGTCCGGCATCGTGGGCAACGTCGTCACTCGGACGTACGCGGGGACGGCGCTGGCGAACAACACGACGTACTACTGGCGCGCTCGCACGAGCGACGCGGTGGGCTTCGGTGCGTGGTCAGCAGCACGCTCGTTCGTCACAGCCAAGCTTCCGACTGCGACGTTGACGGAACCGACAACGGACGCGACACGGCTCGCGAAGCTCACCTTTACAGCGGGGGCTGGTTGGTCCAGCCCGCGGCTCAACGTCAGTTGGTCGTTCGGTTGCGGGGACGGCGGTACGCAGTCGTCCTATCAGGTCTACATCGAGTCCGCTACCACGAGCGGTGGCGTGTACTCACTGTGGCAAGACACGGGCACCGTATCCGGTACGGCGACCTCCCTCGTTAGTACGACCACCGTGGTCAACGGCAGCTTCTACAAGGTCAAAGTCCGCGTGACTTGTACCCACGGACAGACCGCCGCCTACACCGCAACCGTACGCGCGAAGGCGAGTTGGTCCGTCATCCTCACGCGGGTGGACTTGACGACGGCACCGACCAGCAGTTGGTCGGTCGGCTCCATCGTGACCTCCGGCACCTCAGGCACGGCCTTGGTCACCCTAGAGTACGGGTCGAACTCGACGTCGGCGACCCCGGGCACGTTCTATAGCACCATGTCCAGCGTCGCCCTGAACCGCTACTGGTTCCTCCGCACGTACCTATTGGCGTACGGAGCCAGCCCCGTGACGTTCCCGTCCCTCCTTAACTTGACGTTGACGTATAGCTCTCTCGTCCTCGCCCCTGACCACTGGACGCGCGTTGACACGACGAACCAGACCGTCGATACGGGGTCATCCATCGCCCCCGGCGGCAAGTCCATCAAGATTGCAGGCACCGGGTCCACGCAAGCCGTCTACCAGATTGTCGAAGTGCAGCCGAACACGGACTACGTTCTAAGCGGTTTGTACAAGGGCACCGGCAACAGCGGCGCCTTCCTTGCCACCTCGAGTAGCTCACCGACCGGCGCGTTCGGGAACGGCGGCGCCACGCCCGTCCTCATAGCGACCGCCGACTGGACGCGCGTCAGGTCAACCACTTGGAACAGCGGGTCGCGGACCTCTGTCTACATCCTTTGCAGGATGGGCGGGGCCGCTGGGACGACCGCGTGGTTTGACGACGTGAAGTTCGAAGCCTCGACGGTGGCGACGCCGTACAGCCCGGGCTCATCGCAAGATGCGGCCGTCGTAGAAGGTGGTGGCGTAACGGTTGACGGCGTGTACGGCGGGGTGTTTCGTCTGCGGGGCTCGACGGGCGGGGTGGGCGACACGGTGGAGTTGGACGCTCACGGTCTGCTGTTCGGTGGGGACGCCAACCTCTACCGCTCTGCGGCGAACAATCTCGCCACTGACGACCAGTTCGTCATCAAGTACGTGGGGGCAGGTGCGAACCAACTCCAAATCACCGACACGACGGCGGGCGCGGGCCTCATCATCGGGGCCGACACGAACCTGTTCCGCTACAGCGCCGGACAACTCAGGACGGGCGGCGACCTTGACATCGTCGGGACCCTGCTCTTCGGCACGGGGGCCGACACGAACCTCTACCGCGCCTCCGCGAACGCCTTGAAGACTGACGACTCGCTAGAGGTTGCCGCTCGGTTCGTCTGCGGGGAGCAGGCCATCAAGGTCAAGGCTGGGGTACCGTCCGATGCTGACTTCGGCGTGGACGCGTCGGGGAACCTCTGTCTCGACACCACCAACAACCGCATCTACTTCCGCGTCGGGACGACGTGGAAGTATGCGGCGCTCGTCTAGGAGAACGAATGACGCCCGACGACCTCATCTACATCATCGGCAAGCTGACCGTCCAGATTGAGGTGTTGCAGAAGCGCATCCGCGACCTCACCGAGCCGCCGCCGCAGGCCATGATGACGAGCGCGCCAGCGGAGAACGCTGATGGCAAAGTCGAAGGCTAATAAGCCGAAGACCAGTGCAGCGGAGGTTGCCTTCGCGCTGTCGTTCCTCAAGTACGCCGGGGTCAAGAACGCACAGTCGAACGTCTACCTCGTCCTAGCCGTCATCGCGTGGATGCGCCAAGAGAGCGGTGGGCTGAGCCGCGTCATCGGCAACAACCCGTTCAACATCCGCTCGTCTCCGTTCGCCATCGGATACCGCCGGTCCATCCGCATCCGCGACGGCAAGAAGATTAACAACGGCAAGTTCGCCATCTTCAAGAACCTCGATACGGGTGCCCGGGCTGCCGTAGCGTTGCTCAAGAGCGACGGGCGCGATGGGTACCGTGGCTACGGGCTCATCCTCCGAGCGGCGACTCGAGCGGTTGGCGCGTCCGAGACGGCTAAGCAGCAGCAAGCGATGGACTTCCTCAACGCCATCGCCCTGAGCAAGTGGGACTCGGCTCACTACGGGACGAAGCCGGGGATGACCGCCGAGCAGTTCACGGCATCCAACCACCTCGTCTCCGTTTGGGCTGCCCTCACTAGGTCGCCGGTCATCTTCCCGGCCCCCAAGGCGCCGCCCGCTCCGAAGCCCGCTCCGGCGCAAGTTGCACCGAAGGCGAAGCAGCTAGACGACAAGCAGTACCTCCACCCCATCCCCGACTACCTCAAGCCCTACGAGGCGTTCACGTTCTACGAGTCCCGCCGATGGGTGCCAACGGGCCCGCCGGGCGAAGCTGGTGGTACACTAGAGACATGATGGCGCCCGATGTCTTCTTGGTCTTCCGACTAGCATCAGCACTGCTGGTGACCGGCGCGACGGCGTACGTGACTTGGGCGCTGTACCACGACAAGCTCAAGCCGCTGGTCGTTTGGCGTTACACGAGCGCGGTTCTCATTGTCAACACCGTGTGGCGTTGGTTCATCGTGTGGCTGTTGCTAGAGGAACAAGCGCAGCTTTGGGCCGACGTCACAGCGTGGGTGTCGCCCATCACCCAAACGATGATGTCGCTGTTGGTCATGGCAATCGTCGTTATGACCTTCACCCACTTGACCTCTCGAGCGCGGCACTACCGCGACGAGCACTCAGATGATGAATGAAGCCCTCCCCACGGCCGTCGCTCTCCTCATCGCCCTCGTTGGGGCGGTGGGTGGTTTCGCTGCGCTGATGAAGGTCAACGCCGACAATAGCAAGACAGTGAGCGAGGGGGCAACGAACGTGGTGAAGATGATGCGCGAACAAGTGGCAGAGATGGGAGCGCGGCTCGACCGCATCGAGGACTACGCTGACCGCTACGAACTGTGGAGCGACACGGTGGTCGTCCTCTTGAACAAGGTCATCGACTCCATGCCTCTGGTCCCCCGCAAATCTTTCCGAACTGAAGCCGACGCCATCGCCAAAGCACGCCCGAATCGCAACAAGGTGAACCCGTAGATGCTGTACACGCAACTACCCGCCATCGTGACCGCTATCAGCCTCCTCGTCGTCGCTGCTATCGGCGAATACTTCTACCACAGGAGACACCGCAAGTGACCTTCGCACCACCGACCATCAGAGCCCTCGCCGCCTACTGGGTGGCGCAAGGCGGCGTCAACCTCGGCATCGTCGGCGACACGGCGCACCAAGCCCAAGGCACGAGCTACCACCTCGGCAAGTCACAACTCGCTGTGGGCGCCTACAGTGCCCGTACAGCCCGCGACAAGGCTGGACTGACAGAAGCGGCCAGTGCGCTAGACCTCGGGCGTCTCGGTGGCTCCTTGCTCGCCTTGCGCACGTTTAGCCTGTGGTTCGCTAAGCAGTGCCAAGCGAACGCGCCCGGTACGCGCGACGTGCGCGAGGTCATCTTCGCCCTCGACGGCACTCATGTCGTCGGTTGGTCAAGGGAAGCTGGCGTAAACAGCGCCTTCATCTCGAACTACGGCGACTCGAGCCACCTCACCCACACCCACATCAGCTTCTACCGTGACTCGGAGTTCCGGGCGAAGGTGGGACTGTTCCAGCCGTACTTCAAGACCGCCCCAGTACCAGCAACGGAGGCTCCTATGCCCGCATTGACCACGTACATCCCCGGCTCCGTCGCCACCATCAAGGCGACCGCCAACATCCGCACCGCCCCAACGTTGGCAGCGGCGACCGTCGCCCGCGTCTCCACGGGAGAGAAGGCGAAGGTCATCGGTACGGTCAAGGGTGCCATCGACCCAGACGGCGGAAGCGACCAATGGTTCATGTGGTGGGAACTCAGCCACTACTTGTACACCGCGAAGTCTAACGTCACTAGCGTCGCTGCTGCTACGACGGACTGCGCACCGGCGGTCGCGGCTGCGGTCACCGCGCAGAAGGCGGCTGACGCTCAGGCGCAGACAGCAGCGGTGAACGCTGCAACGGCTCCACTCAAGCAGAAGATTGCCGCCGCCAAGTCGGCGTTGGGCTGAGACATGGCAAACGAAGGGCTCCTCGCCAAGCGCCGTCGGCTCAGTGCCTCGGCTGCTAGCTCGCTCGCGGCTGCCACGACGACCGAAGAAGCCGTGACAGCGTGGCGCGATTGGTACAAGGCGACCGGCGTGCAAGGGCAGAACGGACTCGACGGGGCTGACGGCACCGACGGAGCCAACGGGTCGGACGGTCGCGACGGCGCCAACGGCATCGACGGACTCGACGGGCTCGACGGCGCGGACGGTGCCGACGGGCAGCCCGGAGCCGACGGCAAGAACGGACTCGACGGGGCTGATGGTCGCAACGGCAAGGACGGACGCGACGGACGCGATGGCAAGGACGGACGCGATGGTCTGTGGGTCATCCGAAGTGTTACACTCTACGAAAGCGAGAGTCCTCTCGCTCGAGTCAAGAGCGTGACGGACTACATGAGTGACGGGTCCTCTCGTACCCGGACAGTGAAGCGGGACGCCATGGGGCGACCCACCTCGATGGAGTAGAAGATGGCAAACGACTATGACATCCAAGCCCGCAACGTGATGCTCAACCAACTCGCCACTGTGGCAACCCGATGGGCGCTGCACACGGGCGACCCCGGCGCTGCTGACACGGCCACCAACGAGGTGACTGGCGGCACCCCCTCGTACGCGCGGAAGGCTGTCGCGTGGAACACGGCGGGCTCCGGTATCGCCACGCAGAACGGCGATGTCGTCCTCGATGTCCCCGCTTGCACGGTGGCGTGGGTCAGCCTGTGGAACACGGCCGGGACGGTGCGCTACTTGAAGAAGGACGTCACGGACGAAATCTTCGCAGCGCAGGGTACCTACACCATCAAGGGCACGACCTCCACGCTCGACATCAACGACGCGTAGGTCTAGGCCGTCATGGCTGCTGCACACGACAATGTAAGCGAAAGCCATACCAGTACATCTGGTGTAGCCTCCGTCGCCTCGTTTACGTGGGACCATGTGCCGACCGGGACGCCCCGGTCGGCGCTTGTGTTCACGCTCGCCATCGGCGCCAACCCGGTGACGGGCGTCACCTACGGCGGCACGTCGATGACGGCGGTGCCGTACACCGCGTATGACTCCGACACCGAACCCGGCTTCGTACAGGCGTGGTTCTTGGACAACTGCGGGACCGGGACCAAGGCCGTGGTCGTCAACCGCACGAACAACGCGGTCGTCACCTACGCGACGTGCATGACGCAGACCGCGGCCAGCGCGACCGAGGTCTACCTCGCTGGCGTCAAGACCATCGCGGCGGCTGGCGCGGAGCAGACGGCCGCATCGTCCAGCAATACGGGCGTGTCGTCGTCGTGGGCCTCGATGGCGCTGGACGATGGCTCGCCGGGCACCAACTCCATCCGGTACCTCGCGGTCTACTCCGGTGCGTCGTCGGTCAGCGCGGCCAGCACGAACACGACCACCAACGGTACGAGCGCCAGCATCGACTTTGGCAACTACGTCTTCTTCACCCTCCGCGAGACGACCCCGTCGCAGGGCTCCAAGACGCTCACGCTCGCGACGGCAATCTCGGATGACCTCGCCGCCATCGGCCTCGCCGTCCGCGAGACGCCAGTTGACAACCGGAACGCGAGCATCGTCAACACGGGCGGCGGCATCCTCACCAGCGTGCGCATCAAGGGCGCGCAGCGCGCCGTCGTTGACACGGGCGGCGGCGTCTACACCCACTCGTACGCGCGCTCGGCCAAGGCCGCAGAGGCCAGCGTCACCGCCACGGGTGGCGGCATCTACACCCACACCGAGAGGAAGGCTGTCGGCGCATCGGTCACGGGGACCGGCGGCGGTGTCGTTGTCGTTGCCGGTCGCAGGAACTTCAACACATCGGTCACCGCTACCGGTGGTGGTGTCGTCGTTGCTACCCAACGGAAGGGCAGCACGTCTGTTGTCACGTCCACCGGCGGCGGCATCTACACCCACACCAAGTCAAAGAGTACAAGCGCTGCTATCACGAATACCGGCGGCGGTGTCGTCGTCATCGACTACGTTGCCGCCCTAGCCAAGATTGCCCGCGAGGCTAGCCTCACCTTCACGGGTGGCGGCGTTGTCGTCCTAGACAGCCGTAGCCAGCGCTTCTGCACCATAGTGCTGACGGGTGGCGGCGTTGCCGTCATCGACGGCGGGGCTGGGACTGGCGCGCCGCAGAACGCCGACGCTAGCCTCACCTTCACGGGTGGTGGCGTTGTCACGATTGACTACGCAGTGCCGGAACGGCCGTACGTCCGAGTCCTCCATCAGCAGATGGTCACGGATAGCACCTTGCCACCCCCGGGCTCAGGCGCCCACGCGCGTATGCGGCAACGGCAGCGCGACCGGGAGGTTCAGGCTGAGATGGCAGCACTGGTGGCTGACGCGGAGCAGGAGAACCTGCTGCTACTGATGTAGGCAATCTTCACTCCGAGTGTGAAGATACCGTAAACAGTAAAGAACGAACGGTTAGTAGCTCTGCCGACGCACGTGGCTCAGGGCTGTACCCGGGTCGAAGTCGGGCGAGGGGCCGCGGAGGTTCACTTGCACCGCGTTGCTGACGACGGACTCCTCCGTCCCTACGTTGAGGGCGGTCACGGTCACCGTTGATGCACCGGCTAGCGGGCCCGTGTACACGTGGAACCAACCGTCGTCGTTGACCTCGGTGTCAGCGAACTGGTCCTCGAGCCCGGCGTCAACGTAGAGGTTGTAGTCCGTCGCTGTAGCCACTGGTTGCCAGCGAACGATGATGCGGTCGCCGCCGTGGTTACCGTGGGCTCGGATGCGGGGCGCTGCTGGGGCTGTCATGGTTCCCTCAGTCTACCACTACGTCGAGTAACGGGTCGTTGATAGCGCGGACCTTCAAGCAGTAGAACGTCAACCGCAGTTTGTCGATGGCGAGCAGGGGTCCGCGACCTAGTCCAGTCTTCGGGCCTTGCGGTCCTGTGCCCGTGATGTGCTTCCGTTCCACGAGCTCGTCCTCCGAGTGCGGCTCCTCATCCATCGGACGGTCTAGCCCCAAGGACTTCAGGCGGGCGGCTACGTCGATGGGCGGCATGACCGAACGGCTAGGCGGTGACCCTGCGCAATGGAGGCACACGTCGCCCATCGCTAGCGTATCGGGGGTGTGGTGGAGCAGCACCCCGCGAGAGGGGCACTGCTCACTGAACCACGGATTGCGAGCCACTACCAGCCCTCGGTGGACCGGTCCATTGGCTGGATGGGCGCGAAGACCGTAGGTCCACGCTCTGGTGTGGTCACCCACAGCCCTTGCTGCGGTACCTCGGGGCGAAGGTGCTTGCCCGCGGCGTACTCGTCGTACCCCTTGAGCGACCCGCCCATGATGAGCCCTTGCGACGGGGGCATGTACTGGTGGAAGTGACCCACCACCATCCAATCGAGGGGCTGGTTCATGGCGATGCGCTGGGTGGCTGCGCGCAACTGGCCTCGCTTGAGCGGACCTAGTGCGCCAACCTGACCGTCGCCTCCCTTGAACTCGTCCCCGTGCTCGATGCTGTATCGCGTGTCGTACACGTTGACGAGCAACTGAAGCGCGTCGCTGATGGTGAAGGTGATGCGAGCGTCGCCCTTAGCCGCGAGGTGGTCAGCCACCCAGTGCCAGAACAGCCACTCGATGTTGTTCGTGACCCGGCTCTTGTAGACGGGCTTGTGCGAGTTGCGACCGTGGTTGCCGACGACACAACTGACGTGGACCTTGCCGTACTCGTCGGCGAGGGTGGTGAGGAACGCCACCATGTGGCTCACCCAATAGACGCACGATGCGTAGAGGGCGCTTTGGTTCGTCCGCGCGAGCTCTTCGTGGATGTCACCGCTGAACACATCCCCAGTCGCGAGGACATGCACGCCGTCGTAGTCAACGCCAGCGAAGTAGTCACGACCCATGAGGACCGTCCGCTTCGCCAGCGCCTTCAGCCGTAGCAAGGCGATGGCTCTGTCGTACGCGTTGAACCCGTACACCTCGTCAGGTCGAACGACCTCATCGAAGTGCGTGTCAGAGAGTTGAAGGGTGAGTACGCCTCGGCGTCGCCCGGTCTTGGCTCTCCCACCCGCCCACTTGGGGATGGACAGGTTCGCTGGGCTGAACATGCCGATGAGGCGTTCGACCTCGCCGGAACGGTCGAGCTCGGTCTGTGCTCGGAGGAGCGCCGACTTGGTGGCAGCGAGCTCGGCTCGGTCTTGCCGCAGCAGGTGCTCCTCTTCGAGTAGTTCAGTGGCGAGCGACATGGTTCCTCCGGTGCCTACGCACGGATGGGTCTTCGATGTCCACGCCGCGTCGCTTGAGCGCATTGAGGACGGCTATGTTGCCGATGAGGGAGACGGGCAGCGCGAGTTCGGTTTGCCACTCAGCCCGCTCAGCGGGGCTGAGCCCAGAGAGAAAGGCGCACAGCTTGCACGTGGGCGCTGACTCACCTGCAAGCTCTTCGTGCAAGCCGGTCACCCCTGCCCGTTCGGGTTAGTGGGTGACTTGGCGCCGAAGTAGAACGCGGCGACTGCCACGACGACGGGGGTGAACGCGTCAGCGGTGATGACGCCGCTGAGGAAGCCCGCGCAGAACACGAGCGACAACGCGAGCGCGAGGATGGCACGGACGCTGCCGTACGGGAGCCACAGTGGTGCCTTCGGATTGAACATTAGAACTCCTCTTCGTTGAAGTCGAAGTCGGCGTCAACTAGGAGGACGGGTTCGTCCAACGTGACCTCGGCTCCGGTTGCGTCGGCGATGGCAGCCTCAGCGGCTACCTTGCTCCGCCGCGGGCGACGCGCCTTCGGCTCGGGCTCAGGCTCGGGCTCTGGCTCCTCGGGAGCCGCTTCGGCAAGCTGCTTGGCGGCCTCCTTGACGGTGAACCACGATACCCATTTGCCATTACGAACTGGCATCTAAACCCTTCCTTTCTTCTGCGTAGCGTTTCCCGAAGTCGCGGCGCCATGTGTCCGACGACTTGCCGAACAGGGCATCCCTGACTTGGGACGGCGACAGCCCAGTGATGGCGGCAACGCGAGGGCAGGTGCCCCCGGGCTGCCAGCCCCCGTGCAGGAACTCCTCCTCGAACAACTCGCGCGCTTGCCGAGTGAGGGCGGGCGTCCGACGGGTGGCTACCACGAGATAGTCACTTGCCGGTAGCACTTCGAGCAGACGGTGGTACCAGCGATGCTGGTGTACGTCTCTGTGTGCGGGCAGTCTGGTGTCGTCTTAGTGGAGCCGTCGGTGATGAACCCGTCGCCAATCCCCCACGGCTCGGTGGTCGGGAGTTGATGGGCGAGGAGGGCGTCCTCTTCGCGACACCCGTCGCACGTGCACTCTGGGTCTTCGTAGCAAGCGAGCTCGCAGCAGTTCGGGTCGCGGATGTCAGGCGGACGGGTGTCCGTCCCAACGCCACGGGCGAGGAAGGACACGAGGGTGAGGGCGTGCCACGCAGCCATAGCCATGTGCATGCGCCCCGACTCTTCGTCAATGTCCTCGCCTGACCAGAACAGCAGCGCGTGTCGTTGCATCGCGTTGAAGCTGAGCGCCCAGTCGTACCCCTTGAGGTAGTTGAACGGGGCGTACTTCGCCGCTCCATATCCCGCCACCCGGGCGAGCTCCACGAGGGCTACGGGGTCGAGCGCGCCGACTTGCGTCAGCTTGCCGCCCTTCTGCCCACCCGTTGCGTCGTCGGTGTAGCGCGTCTCTTCGTGGTCGCGGATGTCGAAGGTCATCGCTTGTCCTCCGTCCACGGGTGCTTGTGCTGAGAGTGGAACGAGATGTCGGGCTTCTGCGACCACGCCTTGACCAACGTCAACAGCGAGACTTCGAACAGCGACACCGAGTCGGCGTACTCGTTCGCCGTTACGATAGGTAAACCGCACAAGTGAGCAACGAATGTCTCGAGACGAGCGCCGCGTGAGTCAGCCCACCCCGGGAGGACGACCACGGCCTTGATGCCATCGTCCACCAACAGCTTCACGTCGCGAGCGAGGAAGTCCCCCCACGTGTACCCGTGGCTCGTGATGGTGTTGATGTCGCCTTCCGCACTCGCGAGGCTCGCCTCGCGCACTTCGGGGTCGTCCATCTCCGCGGGAGATTGCACCTCGAACCCCTCGCGTCGAAGCAGCGTCGCCATCCGCTCGAACGCGGGGTAGTTGAACTGCGGGATGCCGGTCATCGGACCAGCGATATAGAGCTTCACCATTCACCTCCGTGTAGTGGACAGCCGACCGTCCTCACGAAGAGCCCGGGCTGTCCCAAGTAGCCCGCTCCGCGGTTGTTGTCGATGACGGGGCACGTGCACCCAGCCTTGACGGCAGCTTCGCTACCGGGGTCCTTGCGGACGTAGTAGCGACACGTTGGGCATTGACCGGAGCCCGTTGGAGGCTCCGGTTCATCGCACTGGCCCGCTGCATGGCCGTGGTTCACAGCCATGCACGAGCAATGGTCACCCTTCATGGCGGGTCAGCACAAAGGTCAAGGCTGCGGGGTTGTCCCGCATCCACGATAGAAGGATGGGGGCTAGGACGGTCACGACGTGCTCGTCCATCCCCTCGGGCATGATGTTGTCCAACTGCGCGATGGCGAGCATCGCGTGCAGGTTCTCGTGAAGGAACGTCTCGCGCAGGCGCTCGAACTTCAGGTCGGCGTCCAACGTGATGGTCTGGTCGTGCTTGTTGTAGTAGCCGTAGCACGGGACGGAGTGCTTCTCTTCGGTTTCCACACCGTCGTGCCCGGGGCACTCGCAGTGCAGGTTCTCGGCGAACTCCACCCCGATGCGCTGCGACAGTAAGGTCACCGACTCGGGTGCGACGGAGCCAGTGGAACGAGTGACTGCTGCGGTAGCGGCCATGACGGCGGCGACGACATCCCTCACGAGAGCACCCCCGGGTCAGCGGTGGGGGCTGGCGGCGGCAACGTGCCACCAGCTAGCTCGGCGATGCGAGCGTTCCACGGTTCAGGGACGCTCTGCGGCATGGGGATGGTCCCGTCCGCGATGCGAGCGCACGCCTCTTCAATGGCGCCGTTGGGAGCCGACCAGATGTAGCCGTACGAGACAGCCTTGGCGAGCTCCGCGGGGTCAGTCAGGTCGATGATTGCCATTCAGCCCTCCGTGTCTGTTGGCGGCAGCGTGAGCTTCGGCGTAGGCAGAGGGGCGGGCGTCGGTTCGGGTTCGACGGGGGGAGTCGGCGTAGCCGTCGGTGTAGCCGTCGGCGTAGCCGTTGGTGTAGGCGTTGAGGATGGTTCGGAACTGGGTTCGCCAGTGGGTTTGGTGGTAGGCGAACTCGATGGCTCGTCGGATGGGGACGAGGACGGCTCGTCGGATGGCTCGCACGGCGTCTCCTCTGTGTAGAGGTAGTCGTTGCGCGGGCTACCATCCGCGTTGGTCTTGGCCGGGTGCCCCGGGAGGTTGTTGAAGTGCGCGTCGAGGCTAGCGACGTCCACTTCGATGCGGACGTACGGGTTCGTGTCGCTCGCCGTGCGATGGCACAGTGCCACCTTGTGCTCGCCGTCCACGGGCTGAGTGGCGGTCACAGCCTGCGCCCCGTACAAGAGGGCGATTGCCATGCCCGCCAACGCCACCAAGTAGGCGAGGTTCGTCCAGAACGTCTTCGTTGTGCGCATTAGTTCACCCCTTCTCAAACAGCCCACAGCCTGTGACTGTGCAGCCTAGGTACGTGCGGCCACTGCGCCGCGCTGTCATCTCTTTCAGATTACCACGTCCATGCGTCGGACACTGCCACGTCTCGCCGGTGGGCGTCGGTAGCAAGTCATCGCCGAACACTTCCTTAGCGGCTGGTACGAGGTCCCCCTTGAATGCGGCGGCTTGTGCCTCAGCGGACAACCGGGACATCCGGTCGGTGAATGGTTCGACTCGCTCCGCTGCCGCGATGGCGGCGGTTCGCTGGCGCGGGGAGGCGGCTGGACCCACGCTTTGCACGAGCGCCTTGTCTGCTGCGAGGTCGAACTCGAGCGGCGCCTCGTCATCCAGCCCATAGAGGCGGGCGAGCGTGATGACGCCCTTACCAACGTGGTCGATGTGCTGCTGCACCTCCGCCAACGCCCG
>Ga0315271_10001276_pt1 | contig 15107 bp, 13 predicted proteins | sample C3_top_MG_FD_204664 | JGI IMG/M metagenome (GOLD analysis project Ga0315271, IMG submission 204664) | Sediment microbial communities from Yellowstone Lake, YNP, Wyoming, USA - C3_top | ecosystem: Environmental > Aquatic > Freshwater > Lake > Sediment | place: USA: Wyoming | collected 2017-08-01 | reverse complement strand
GCCGCTTCATCGGCTCCCAGCTCGGCCTCGAGCTGCTGGCCACCGGGTACCGCCCCTGGGGCCGCCCGGCCGACATGCCCTGGATGCCCAAGAGCCGCTACACGGTGATGCGCCCGTTCCTCGAGGCCCGCGGCCGGCTGGCGGCCGACATGATGTCGATGACCGGCTCCACCCAGGCCTCCTTCGACTTCGCCAGCGAGCGGGACATGGCCGAGAAGCTGCGGGTGGCGCTGGCGGTCCAGCCGGCCATCACCGCGCTCAGCGCCAACTCGCCGGTGGTCGACGGCAAGGAGTCGGGCTGGAAGAGCTACCGCGTCGCCGTCTGGGACGAGGTCGACCGGGCGAGGAGCGGCCTGCTCGCCTTCGCCTTCGAGCCCGGCTTCGACGACGACGCCTACCGGCGCTACGCCGAGTGGGCGCTCGACGTCCCCATGATCTTCCTGCGCCGCGAGGGCGGCTACCTGCAGACCGGCGGTATCAGCTTCCGCGGCTTCCTCGCCGGGGGGCTGCAAGGCCACCGGGCCACCATGCTCGACTGGGAGGACCACCTCTCGACGCTCTTCCCCGAGGTGCGGCTGAAGGGGGTGGTGGAGGTGCGCGGCGCCGACGCCTGCGACATGGACCTGACCCGGGCGGTGCTGGCCCTCTGGAAGGGGCTGCTCTACGACCAGCAGGCGCGCGACTGGGCCTGGGACGCCGTCAAGCGGTTCACCGTGGAGGAGCGCCGGGCGCTGATGATCGGGGCCGGGCGCGAGGCCCTCTCGGCACGCACCCCCGATGGCCGGAGCCTGGCGCAGCTGGCCGGGACGCTGCTCGACGCGGCCGAGGCCGGCCTCTGCCGGCAGAACGCCTGCGGCGACGCCGGGGAGGACGAGCGCAAGTTCCTCGCCCCACTGCGGGCCAGGGTCGAGAGCGGGCGGGCACCGGCCGATGACGCGCTCGAGGTCTTCCGCCGGGGCGGTGATCGGGCGCTGGCGGCCCACCTGCGCTGCGCTTGACGGCTCCCCCCGGGCGCGTCGGCGGTCGGGCGCCCGTCGATCGGCGCTGGTCCGATTGAGGCGGCTCCGGATGTCACATCGGGTTCCTGGGTAGGTCCACAGGGAGGGCTCCAGGTGGTGCCACGGGCCGCAGCCGGTGGTCCAGGAAGAGGGAAGGGTCGAGTCATGCTTCATCGGTCTGCCGCGAGGGGATTCGCCCTCCTCCTGCTCCTGCTCTCCGGCGCCGGGCCGGGGGGCTGCTCCGCCGGGCGGGAGGTGGCGGTCCGCACCCTCGGCGGCGGGCTGCAGTGTGGTGGCGCGAGCGCCGGGACCTCGGCGCGGCGCCTGGTCTCGTCCGCCGAGCTCGCCGAGGCGCTCTCGCGCGGGCTGGGCGCCGCGCCGATCCTGCCTCCCGTGAACTGGGGGACCGAGGCGGTGGTGCTGGTCTCGGCCGGCCAGCGCAGCAGCGCCGGGTACGGCGTCGAGCTGGTGTCGCAGAAGGCGCCGGTGCGGGAGGGCGCCGCCGCGGTCCGGGTCGCGCTCTCGTCACCGCCGGCCGGCGCGATGACCGCCCAGGTGATGACCAGCCCCTGCCTGGTGGTGGCGATGCCGCGCCAGGGGCTCCTCGCCGTGGCGGTGCTCGACGGCGAGCGGCCGATCGCCACGGTCAAGCTGGACTAGGAGGACCCGGCGCCGTCCAGGGGCGCGAGTCACGCCCTCACGGCAGCGCCGGAAGGTCGAGCCCGGCCATCTGCTGGATCAACCGCACCACCTGGCAGCTGTAGCCGAACTCGTTGTCGTACCAGACGTAGACCACGCAGCGCTTGCCGAGCACGATGGTGGCGAGGGAGTCGACCACGCCGGCGGCGCGGGAGCCGACGAAGTCGCTGGAGACCACCTCCGGCGAGTTGGTGTAGTCGATCTGGTTCTGCAGCGGCGACTCGAGCGACATCTCACGCAGGTAGGCGTTCAGGCCGGCCACGTCGACCGCCCTGTCCAGCTCGAGGTTGAGGATCGCCAGGGACACGTTGGGGGTCGGCACGCGGATGGCGTTGCCGGTCAGCTTGCCGGCCAGCGCGGGGATGACCTTGGCCACCGCCTTGGCGGCACCAGTCTCGGCGATCACCATGTTGAGCGGTGCGCTGCGTCCACGCCGCGAGGCCTTGTGGTAGTTGTCGATCAGGTTCTGGTCGTTGGTGTAGGAGTGGCAGGTCTCGACGTGGCCGCTGGCGATGCCGTACCGGTCGTTGATGGCCTTGAGCACCGGGACGATGGCGTTGGTGGTGCAGCTGGCGGCCGAGAGCACGCGCTCCTCCCCGCGGATCAGCTCGTCGTTGACCCCGGCCACCACGTTGGGGATGTCGCCCTTGCCCGGGGCGGTCAGCACCACCCTGGAGACCCCGGGGGCCTCGAGGTGCTTCGAGAGCCCGACCCGGTCGCGCCACTTGCCGGTGTTGTCGACGAGGATGGCATCCCGGATGCCGTACTGGGCGTAGTCGACCTTCTCGGGGGCGTCGGCGTAGACGACGCGGATCATGTTGCCGTTGGCGACGATGGCGTTCTCGGCCTCGTCGATGGTGATGATGCCGTTGAAGGGGCCGTGGACCGAGTCGCGGCGCAGCAGGCTGGCCCGCTTCAGCAGGTCGTCGGCGCCGCCCTTGCGCACCACCGCGGCCCGGATCCGCAGCTTCTCGCCGCTGCCGGCCTTCTCGACCAGGATGCGGGCCAGCAGCCGGCCGATGCGGCCGAAGCCGTAGAGCACCACGTCCTGCGGGGTGGGGCGCAGCGCGCTCCGGCCGGTGTCGATGGAGGCCAGCTCGCGGCGGATGAAGTCGTCGGGGGTGGTGGCGGCGGCCAGCCCACGGTACTTGACGATCAGCTTGCCGAGATCGACGCGGGCCGGCGCCAGGTCGAGCTTCGACATGGCCTCCACCAGCGGCCAGGTCTCGGTCGCCGAGAGCTCGGCCTCGAGGATGAGCCGGGCGTAGCGGTGGGCCTTGAGGATGTCGAGCACCGAGCAGTGGACCAGGGCGCGGCCGTAGATGGTCGGCACCACGTTGTTCTCGCGGTACATGCGGCCGATGATGGGGAGCATCCGCTCGGCGCAGGCCTCCTGGGTCTTCCACTCCTGGAGATACTGGCCCTGCTTGTCGGGATCGGTCACGTCGTCCTCCGCACGGGGAAGCGGGCTCGGCACCACGGGCTGGTTCAACCGTCCCGGCCAGAATGAACCGAGGCCCGCTCGCTTGCACCTGATTTGAGCAGGCGAGGGCGCCTGCACCACGGCCCGCCGCTCAGGCCTCGAGGCGGGCCCGGAGGGCGCGAGCCTGGTCCAGCAGCGCCGACCCCGGTTCGGCGCCGGACCAGGCGGCCAGCAGCCGCCGCAGCGGGGCGCGGGCCGCCTCGCCATCGCCGAGCCGGAGGTGGGCGTCGGCGAGCAGCAGCTGGCTGCGGGGCCAGGCCCAGCTGCGCCACATCTGCCTCCAGGCGTAGAGCCGCTCGAAGCCGGTGAGCGCCTCGATCGCCTCCTCGAGCCTCCCGGCCCGGTGGGCCAGCTCGCCGAGCGCGTAGAGCGGGGCGATGCGCCAGGCCAGCAGCGGCGTCCGCGCGCAGGCCGATCGCAGGCCGGCCAGCGCCGCCTCCCGCTCACCGCGGTGCCAGGCCAGCAGCGCCGCGGTGGTGTCGGCCAGCACCGATCCCCGGGGCAGCGCGGCGGCCAGCCGGGCCGCTGGCCCGGGCGCGCCGAGCCAGGCCAGCGACACGGCGTGCTCGGCGGCGGCGCGGGGATCGGCGGCAGCGACCCGCTCGATCGCCGCCAGCACCCCCTCCAGGTCGCCGTCGCCCAGCAGGTAGTCGGCCCGGATGGCGTGGTAGTTCCAGTCTCGCAGCACCGCGGGCACCTCGCGCGCCAGCTCCTCCAGCATGGCCAGGCCGGAGCGCCGCCGCCCCTGGAAGGCCTGGAGGGCCGAGAGCGCGTAGTAGCCCATGCGCCGGACCGGGCTGCCCGGCGCCGCCAGCGGGCGCACCTCCAGCTCCGCGTCGGCGAAGCGGCCGGAGAAGAAGACGGCTGCCAGCTGGTCCTCGCGCCCGGCCACGCCGCCCCCCACCGCCTGGGCCCGCTCGCCGGCCCGGCGCGCCGTCTCGAGATCGCCCAGCCAGCCCGAGGCCACCGAGAGGCCGTGCAGCGCACCCGGGCCGCCCGTCTCGTCCCAGCGCCTCGACCAGGCCCGCAGCTCGTCGCGCCGGCCCAGCGCGCCAAGCGCCTCGGCGAGGTGACCGGCGGCCCAGCCGTACTCCGGGTCGAGCGCGACCACCTGCTCGAACCAGGGGAGCGCGGCGGCCAGCTCGTCGCGGTGGCGCAGGATGTCGCCGGCCTGGTACCAGGCCCGCACCTCGTCCGGCCAGGCGTCCACCACCCGCCGGTAGGTGGCCAGCGCCGCCTCGTCGTCGCCGCCGACGTGGGCCGCGAAGGCCTCGATGAGCGATCGCTCCCGCTCGCTGGCCCGGGCGGCGTTCTGGAGCGCCGACCGCAGCGCCGCCTCCTGCTCGGCCTGCTCCCCGCCGAACCAGCGCAGCCAGACGGCCAGCTCGTAGTGGGCCACCGCCAGCCCCGGGTCGAGCGCCACCGCCCTGCGCAGGAGCGCGCCGCAGTCCTGCCCGAGCGCCGGGCGCCGCACGCACTGCTCGCCGAGGAAGTAGGTGCGCCAGGCCTCCACCGAGGCGGCCGCGGGCGCCGAGACGGCCGGCGGGGCGGTCCGGCCGCGCTCCACCTCGAGGAGGGCCTCGAGCAGCTCGGCGGCGTCGCGGTGGCGGTCGCGGGGCGCGTGAGCGGTGGCCCGCGCCACCAGCGCGACCAGCGCCGCCGGGAGGCCGGGCCGGTCGAGCGGCGGCCGGGGCGCGCCCGGGACGGAGTGGCCGGCGCCGGCCAGCATCTCGTGGAGCAGCAGGCCGAGGGCGTAGAGGTCGGAGCGCTCGTCCTCGGCGCCGCCTGCCGCCTGCTCCGGCGACATGTAGCCGGGCGTGCCGCTGCGCGACGGCCCGCGCACGCCGAAGGTGGCGGCGAGGCCGAAGTCGAGCACCTTGGCCGGCCCGCCCTCGACGAGGAAGACGTTGGCCGGCTTGAGGTCCCGGTGCAGCACGCCGGCGGCGTGGGCGTGGACCAGGGCGCGGCAGACGTCCACGGCCGCGGTGAGCGCGGCGCGCACCGGGAGCGGCCCGCGCTCCAGCCGCGCCGCCAGCGGCTCGCCTCGCAGCAGCTCCAGGACCAGGTAGGGGCCGACCGGGCAGCTGCCCACGTCATGGATGGTGACGATGTTGGGGTGGGAGAGCTGCGCCGCCGCCTCGGCCTCCCGCCGCAGCGAGGCCTCGACCGAGGTGCGCCCCTCCCGCCCGCTGGCGCGGAGGATCTTGAGGGCCACGCCGCGGCGCAGCTCCTCGTCGCGGGCCTCGAAGACCCTGCCGAAGCCGCCGCGCCCCAGCTCGCGGAGGATGGTGAAGCGCCCCACCGACTCGCCGGGGCGGGGGAAGGGGAGCGTGGCGGCGTCGAGCTCCGGCAGGCGGAGGAGCTCGGCGATGAGGGTCGAGACCGCCGCGGGTGCAGGCCGGTCGGTCACTCGAGCAGGCCAGCTTCCCGGGCCAGCTGCCCCAGCCGCTCCTTGAGCCGCTCGTAGCGCTTGCGCAACGCGGCGGCGGTCACCGGAGGTCCCTCCTCCGAGAGCAGCACCGCCAGCTCATCCCACTCCAGCTCGCGATCGAGCCGCAGCGACAGGAGCTGCCGGTCGTCGGGGGCGAGCGACTCGCGCAGCTGCCGCAGCGCCTCGCGGCGCCCGCCCGGGAGCTGGGCCGAGTCGGAGATGGAGGCGGCCAGCCGCGAGGCCATCGAGGTGGGGAGCCGCTCAGCGCGCCGATGCCAGGCGTTCTTGCGGAGCCGCGAGGCGGCGTTGCGGGCCAGCCGGTAGGACCAGGCGCGCAGCGAACACTCGAAGCGGAAGCCGGGCAGCCCACGCCACAGGTCCTCGGCGAAGGTGGAGAAGGCGTCGCGCGCGTCGTCCTCGTCGAGGAGGCTCCCGAGGAAGCCGAGCAGGCTCGGCCCGAGCGCCTCGAGGGCGGCGGTGGCCGCCTCGTCCACCTCCCCTCCTTCGACGAGGGCCCGAACCCGGGCGTCGAGGTTCATGCACCGAGTCTAGCCGGTGCCGTCACATCCGGGGAGGTCGTGCGCTCTCCCTCCACCAGCACCGACCAGCGCGGTGAGGCGCGCCGGGGTCCCATCCGACGGCGACCGTCGGCCCGCTCCATCCGGGCCATGCGTGGACCTTGTGATCCGCGCCCGACCGACATAGGTAATCGGTTCGATATGTCCTCCAACTACCAGCTCCTCGAGAAGGCCGAGCGGCTCGAGCTGCTCGCCCAGCTCATCTACGAGGCGCTCTCGGGCCGCTTCAGCGGTGAACCCCGGGAGATCTTCAAGCGGCTGGCGGCCGAGGAGAGCCAGCACGCCGCCCGCGTCCGGCTGCTGGCGGCGCGCTACCGGCAGGACCGGCGGCTGGTGGCCTCGCTGGGGGTCGACACGCCACTCCTCGACCGGCTGCTGGTCGAGGCCGAGGAGGCCCTGGCGGCCGTGAATGCCGGCGGCTGGGACGGTGACCCGCAGGCCGCGCTGGCCAGCGCCGCCGAGCTGGAGGACCGCTTCTGCCAGGCCCACGCCCAGTCGCTCTCCCAGGGGTCGCACCCGGAGCTGCGCGCCTTCTTCGAGCAGCTGGCATCCCAGGACAAGGCGCACGCGGCGCTGCTGAAGGGGTGAGCCGGGCGCGGGGCGCTACGGCGCGATCCTCAGCTCCATGTAGACCGCGCCCGGCAGCGGGTTCGGGTAGTAGGGCCCGCGCTCCACGAAGCCGAGCGCGCGGTAGAGGGACCGCGCCGCGGTCATCGACTCGAGGGTGTCGAGCCGCACCACGCCGTACCCGTGGGCGCGCGCCGCCGCCAGCAGCGCCTCGGCCACCGCCCTGGCCACGCCGCGGCCCCGCACGGTCGGCCGCGTCCACATCCGCTTCAGCTCGGCCACGCCCGGCTCCAGCGGTCGCAGCGCCCCGCAGCCGGCCAGCGCCTCGCCGCGGTAGGCCAGCAGCAGCAGCCCGGCCGGCCGCGCGTAGGCCCCGGGCAGCGTCAGGAGCTCGGCCTCGAACCCCTGGAAGCAGAGGTCGACGCCGATGGCCTGGTGGTACTCGCGGAAGAGGTCGCGGACCAGCTCCAGCTCGTTGGGCGAGGTCGCCTCCACCAGCCGGAGCGGCGCCACCCGCCCGCCGCCCCCTGCGCCGCCGCTGGCCACGCTCATATGACCTCCAGGTCGGCCGAGGCCACCCAGCCCTCGAGCCCGTTGAGCAGCCTGACGCGCGCCACGTCACCCTGGGCCTCCAGCACGCGCACCGTCGTACCCTCGTGCAGCTCGAAGGCCGGCTTGAGCGTGCGCGACGGCCCCTCCCGCACCGCCGTGAGCGGGGCGATCACCACCGCCGACGGCGTTCGCCGATCGGCCGCCTTGCCGGCCAGCAGCGCCCCGCCGGCCACCGCCAGCAGCGCCGCCAGCAGCGCCGCCGGGCCGAGCCAGCGCCGCGCGCTCGGGCTGGAGCGGCCCCGCAGCCAGAGCAGCAGCCAGAAGGCGGACCAGGCCAGGCCGAAGAGGGCGAGCGCGGCGCGGTCGGGGGTGCGGGCCAGCAGCCGGTCCTGGAGCGGCGGCTGGGCCTCGCCCACCAGCCGGTCGACGTTCTGGGCGCGGGCCTGCTCCAGGTTGGCCTGCACGTCGGCGTCGCCGGGATCGAGGGCCAGCGCCCGCAGGTAGCTGGCGATGGCGCGGCCGCGGAAGCCGAGCCGAAGCAGCGCGTTGCCGAGGTCGAGGTGGAGGCCGACGCTCTCCCAGCCCTCGTCCACCAGGGCGCGCCAGGTCCGCGCGGCGCCGTCGTAGTCGCCAGCCAGGTAGAGGGCGCCGGCCTGCTCGGCGCGCACCCCCGGGTCGGCGGGCGTGGTGGTGGCCGACACCGGTGGGCCCGCCTTCGCCGCGGGCGGAGCCGGCGCGGCGACGTTGGCCTCGGCGGCCGGGGTGGCGGCGGCCAGCCAGAGCAGCAGCAGGGCGGTCACGAGCCACCTCCCTGCGCCTGCCAGTGGGCTTCCTCGAGCGCGGTCATGGCCCGCCCGGCGATCTCCAGCAGCTCCTGGCGCGCCACCGCGCCGCCGAACCGGCCGGCGTCGCAGGCGTCGAGGGCGGCGGAGAGCGCGCGCAGGGCCGGCGGGTGGGCACCGGCCGCGGTGAGCGCCTGGGCCAGCTCGTCGCGGGTGAGCCCGGCAGCCGGGCGCCCCAGCTTGTCGGTGCAGTAGCCGGTGAGGGCCCGCTCCACCTCGGCGAAGAAGAGGGTGGCGTCGGGGCTCCCGAGCAGCCTGCTGGCCGCGGCCAGCCGCCGGCGCGCCACCCGGCCGGCCACCCGCACGCGCCGGGCTCCGCCGTCGGCGAGGTGGCGCTCGCGGAACCGGTCGATCCCGGCCAGCACCAGGAAGGCGGTGACCGGGGCGAAGAGGAAGGCCCAGAGCGGCCAGCTCGAGCCGGGGGTACCGGCGCGCACCAGCGGACCGGCCGGGCGGATGGGACGCAGGCCGGGGAAGAGCGTGTTCTGCGCCGCCGGCGTGGCACCGCCGGGCCGGGCGGCCGGGCCACCGCTCACCTCGACGCGGAGCTCGGTGGTCTTGAGCTCGCGGTAGGCCCCGGTCTTCGGGTCGAAGAGGGCCCAGGCCAGCGGCGGGATCACCAGCGTCCCCGGCGACCCGGGCACCAGCACCGTCTCGACGGTGCGTGAACCGGCGAACTTGAGCCCGCGCGGCTTGAGCTGGTCGCTCGAGGAGGGCGTGAAGGCGCGCACCCCGGGGAGCGCCGGGAAGGCCGGCAGCGACCAGGCCTTGACGTTCCCCTCGCCCTCGGCGACCAGGCGCAGCGTGATCGGCTGGCCGACCTGGGTGGTCTTCGGCGAGAGGCTGGCGGTCAGGATCGCGCTGCCCACGTTGACGGCGTCGAAGCGGGCCGGCGCACCGGCCGGCAGCGGCTTCACGTTGATGGTCACCGGCTGGCTGCGGCGCGAGACCCGCTGCACGTCGCCGAAGGGGTAGAAGGGGTCGTCCGAGGCGACCCGCACCACCAGGTCGATGGCGTGGCTCCCGAGCTCGAGCGGCCCGGCCCGGGTGGGGAAGAGGGCGATGCGCTGGAGCAGGTAGGCGCGCAGCGGCAGCCCGTCGCGCTTGCGGATCTGCTGGGTCAGCTCGCGCGGCACCTCGAGCTGCTCGGTCCAGAAGCCGTCGTAGGCGGGCGGCTTGAAGTTGCCGGTCTCGGCCACGCCCACCGGCGAGAGCACCCAGACCGACGCCGTCACCTGCTCGCCGAGGAAGACGTCGGTCTTGTCGACCTCAACGCTGAGCTGCAGGTCGCGCTCCCAGCCGTGCCAGGCGCGGCTGGAGCCGCCGTTGGGCGGGCTCCCGGCGGCGCCCGGACCGGAGGGGAAGCCGAAGATCGGTGGCGCCGCCTGGCCGGGGCGCTGTGGCCGGGGCGTCGCCGAGCCGGGAGGGAGCACCTTGACGAGGAGCGGCGGGGTCTCGCCGCGGGCCTCGCCGGCCACCACCTCGATGGGCGGGATGGTGAGCTCGCCGGCGCGTCGCGGCCGCAGCCCGAACTGGTAGGTGAAGGTCTGCTGGACCTTCATGCCGCCGCCGCCGCCCATGTTGATCGAGGTGCTGCGCGAGCTGGCGCGCGACACCACGTCGAAGTCGAAGCCCTGCGTCGGCAGCGACAGGGTGGGGGTCTCGGGCGACTCGACCCGCACCTCGAGCCTCACCAGCTCGTCCTGGGCCACCTCCTCGCGGTCGAGCGAGGCCTGGATCGACATGCCGGCCGCCAGAGCCAGGCCGGGCAGGGCGAGGAGCGCCAGCGCCACCAGGCCGGCCCTACCAGTCACGCCCGGTCTCCCGGCGGGAGGAGGGCGGGCCGGCGGGGGCGAGCGGCATGGTCCGCTCGCGCGAGCGCATGGCGTCGAGCAGCCGCTCGGCGTCCTGCTTGCCGAGGGGTTCACGCCGCCCGGCGGCGCCGTCACGGTCGGCCGCCTTCCTGTCGCCTGCGCTGGTCGTCCCCGCGTCACGCCGCTCCTGCTCCTTCTCCTGGTCCGGCGACATGCCGGCAGGCTTCTTCTCGCCGTCCTTCGGATCCGGCTGGGCCTTCTGCGGGCCCTGGCCCTGCTGCTCCTTCGGGTTGCCGCCGCCGCCCTGCTGCTGGCCGTCCGGCTTCGGCTTGCCCTGCTGGCCCTCGTCCTTGGGTGCGCCCTTCCCCTCCGCCTTGCGGCGCAGGAGCACCTCGAGGTTATACCGCGCGTCCTCGTTGGCCGGGTCGCGCTGCAGCGCCTCGCCCAGGGTGCGGATGGCTCCGGCCTGGTCGCCGGCGGCCTCGAGGGCGCTGGCGGTGTTCTGCAGCGCCCGGCTGGCCAGCGGCGCCACCCCGTGTTCAGCCGCCCGCTTCCAGGCGGCGCGGGCCTCCTCGGTGCGCCCGGCCTGCTGCAGGGCGTTGCCGCGGTCGAAGTCGATCTCGGCCCGCTGCCCGGCGTCGCGCTCGGCCGCCTCGTAGCGGGGCAGCGCCGCGGCCGGGTCGCCGGCCTGGAGCGCCTGGTTGCCGGCCCGCACCTCCGGGTGCTCGGCCTCGAAGGGCGAGGCGGCGGCCAGCAGCGCCAGCAGCGGGAGGATCGGGGTCATGGGGAGTCCTCCCCGGCCGGGTACCGCCGGCGGGCTCCGGCCTCGCCGAGCAGCAGCCCGGCCAGCAGCAGCAGGAAGGATGGAAAGGCGGCCAGCGCGTAGCGGTCCTCGAACTGGACGGTGAGCCGGCTCTGCAGCTCGCTCTTCTGCAGGCCGTCGAGCGCCGCCCTGAAGGCAGCCAGGCCATGGCCCGGGTCGTCGAGATCGAAGACCTCGCCACCGCCGCGCGCGGTGACCTCCCGCAGCGTGGCGAGATCGAGCCGGGTCACCACCGCCTGGCCGGCCTTGTCCTTCTTGTAGCCGGTCACCTGGCCGCGGGCGTCGAGCAGCGGGATGGGCTCGCCGGCCGCGGTGCCGATGGCCAGGGCGTGGATGCGGATGCCGGCCTCGCCGAGGGACCTGGCCGCCTCGCCGGCCTCGCCCTCCAGGTCCTCGCCGTCGCTCACCACCAGCACCACCTTGCCCCGCCCCTGCGAGCTCTCCCCCTGCTCCAGCAGCTGGCGCGCCGCCCGCAGCGCGTGGCCGAGATCGGAGCCCTGCTGCGGCACGCTCCCCGGCCCGACCGAGCGCAGGAAGAGGCGCGCCGCCTGGTAGTCGGTGGTGAGCGGGCACTGCACGAAGGCCTCGCCGGCGAAGACCACCACCCCGACGCGGTCCCCGGCCAGCTGCTCGAGCAGGCTGCCGACCTCGAGCGTGGCGCGGGTGAGCCGGTCGGGCGCGACGTCGCGGGCCTGCATGGAGCGGGAGACGTCGAGCAGCACCACCAGGTCGAGGCCGTAGCGCTTCGACAGCTCGGTGCGGGTGCCGCACTGCGGGCGGGCCAGGGCCACGGCCAGCAGCAGCAGCCCGGTCAGCCAGAGCGTGACCCGCCCGGCCGGCCGGGCCAGGCCGGCCCGCGGGGCCAGCCGCGCCACCTGCGGCCCGGCGGTGCGCCGCAGCAGCTCGCGGCGCCCACGCAGCCGCCAGGCCGCCAGCCCGGCCAGCGCCGCCACGGCCAGCAGCAGCCAGAGCGCGCGCGGCTCGAGGAGCCGGGCCGGCGCCCCCAGCACCTGGAAGGTCAACGGGGTGGGCGGGGCGACCGGGGTCACGGGAAGGCCCTCCAGCGCGTCAGCCCGAGCAGCAGGCCGAGCGCCGCCAGCGCGAAGGCCGGGCCGAGCAGGAGCGGGAAGAGCTCGGCCACCTGGCTGCCGCCGGTGGTCTCGATGATGCGGGTCTTCTCCATCCGGTCGAGCACCGCCTGCAGCCCGCCCTCCAGCTCGGCGCGGTCGGTGGCGTTGGCGAAGACCCCGCCGGTCACGGCGGCGATCTCGCGGAGCAGCTCGGGGTTCACGTCGAGCTGGACCGGCCGGTAGCTGGGGCGCCCGAACAGGTCGGTGCCGTCCGGGTAGGGGACCACGCCGCCCTTGCCGACCAGGATGGGGAAGACCCGCACCCCCATGGTCCTGGCGATGCCGGCCGCCTCCAGCGGCGAGATCTGGCCGCGGTTGTTGTCACCATCGGTGATGAGGATGACCACCTTGCTGCGCGCGTCCGACTCGCGCAGCCGGTTGACGGCGGTGGCGAGCGCGTTGCCGATGGCGGTGCCGTCCTCGATGACGCCGATCTTGAGCTGGTCGACCAGCGAGCGGAGCAGGCCGTAGTCGAGGGTCAGCGGGGCCTGGGTGTAGGCGTCGCCGGCGAAGACCACCAGGCCGATCCGGTCGGAGCGGCGCCGGCCGATGAAGTCCTTCAGGACCTCCTTGGCGACGTGGACCCGGCTCTCCGGCTTGAAGTCGGCCGCCAGCATCGAGGTGGAGAGGTCGAGGGCGATGACGATGTCGATCCCCTCGACGCTGCGCTTCTCCGGCTCGCGCCGGTCGGCCTGCGGCCGGGCGAGGCCGGCTGCCACCAGCGCCAGCGCCGCCACCAGCAGCGCCTGCGGCAGCCACCAGAGCCGGGCCACCAGGCCGCGCGGGCCGGCCAGGAGCGCGGCCACCCTGGGATGGAGGAAGCGCGGGGCGCGGCCGCGGTCGAGGCGGAGCGCCAGCAGGGCCAGCGGCACGGCCAGCAGGAGCAGCAGGGCCCAGGGCCGGGCCAGCGCGAGGGCGTCGCCGGTCACGCCGGGCCTCCCTGGGCCGGCGGGGAGGGCGGCTGGAGCGGCACGGGAGCGGGCGGTGCGGCGCCGACCGGAGCGGCGGGGGCTGGCCGCGTGCGGGCCAGCAGCTCGCGGCCGAAGGCGATCCCGTCGGCGCAGGTGCGGCCGTCGGCCGGGAGCCTGGCGAACTTGACGAGGTCGGAGGTCTCGCAGAAGCGGCGCACCGGCTCGAGCGGCAGGCGCGGGTCGGGCTGGGCGGCGAGGGCCTCGAGCAGCTCGGCGGTGGTGAGGTCGAGGGCGTTGAGGCCGGTCACGGCGCCGAGGTAGTCGCGCACCGCCTCGGAGAGCCGGAACCAGTGCTCGCGCCCCATCCCCTGCTCGCCGAGCCGCTCGGCCTCCAGCGCGTCGAGCCGCGCCGCGAAGCGGACCTCGGGCGGGACGGGCGGGGGCGGCGCAGCGCCGGCGCGGCGCCGGTCGCGCCACCACCGCCAGAGCCGCCACCCGAGCAGGGCCAGGGCCAGCCCGCCCAGGGCCCACCAGAGCAGGCGCCAGCTCGGCACCATGAGCGGGACCGGCGGGGCCGGGTCCTTGAGCTTGAGCTGGTCGTCGGGGACCGCTGGATCGATGACGCCGTTGCCGGTGAGGCGCGGACCGGGGACGTCGAGCGCCCGCGGGCCGTCCGGCGTGGTGGCCAGGAGCGAGAGCGGCGGCAGGTCGACGGCCCCGAGCGCGAGCAGGGCCAGGCGGAGGCGGCAGGTGGTGGTTGTCTCGGCGGCGGTCTCGACCCGCTGGCAGCCGAGCGGCTCGGCCCGCCAGGATCCCTCGGGGAGCGGGGCGCCGAAGTCGTACCGCTCTGCGGGTGGGTGCTTGATCTCGATGGTCCACTCGATCGGCTCGCCCAGCCTGGCGGACGAGGCCGAGGTGCGCGAGTGGACCTCCCGCGGTGAGGCCTGCGCCGGCGCAGCCGGCGGCGGTGCGGGCGTGGCCGTGGCCGTGGCCTGGGCAGGCGCCGACGCCGCCAGCAGCAGCGCGAGCCAGGCGAGGGGCGCCATCACCCGTGCCTCCGTGCCCGGGCCTGGAAGAAGGCCAGCAGCGGCCCGACGTAGTCGGCGTCGTCGGCCTGGACCCGGGCGTGGTCGAGGTCGAGCCTGGAGAAGAGGCGGGTGAGCCGCTGCTCGGCGGCGTCGGCGTCGGCCGCCAGCCGGTCGCGCACCCGCCGGTCGGAGAGATCGACGCGCAGTGTGGCCCCGGTCTCGGGATCCTCGAGCAGGGCCAGCCCGGCCGGCGGCAGGGCCCGCTCCAGCCGGTCCTCGATGCGGACGGGGACCAGGTCGTGCTTGCGCGCGGCGATGCGCAGGGGCCGCTCGAAGCGGGTCTCGTCGTCGAGGAAGTCGGAGAGGACGAAGGCGACGCAGCGTCGCCGCATGGTGCGGCGCAGCTGCTCGAGCGCGGCGCCGAGGTCGGTGCGCTTGCTGCGCGGCTTGAACTGCAGGATCTCCGAGACCAGCCGCAGCGCGTGGCGGCGCCCCTTGCGCGGCGGCACGAACTTCTCCACCTCGTCGGTGAAGAGGCAGAGCCCCACCCGGTCGCCGTTCTGCACCGCCGAGAAGGCCAGCAGCGCGGCGATCTCGGCCGCCACCTCGGCCTTGGTCCGCGTCGAGGAGCCGAAGTCGGTGGAGGCGGAGAGGTCGCAGAGCACCATCACCGTCAGCTCGCGCTCCTCCACGAAGCGCTTGACGTGGAGGTGGCCGGTGCGGGCCGAGACGTTCCAGTCGATGGCGCGGACCTCGTCGCCGGGCGCGTAGGCGCGCACGTCGTGGAAGTCCATGCCCCGCCCCTTGAAGACGGAGTGGTACTGGCCACCGAGCGAGTCCTCGACGGCGCGGCGGGTGGTGATCTCGATGCGCCGGATGCGCGTGATGAGGTCGCGGGCGTTCATCGCCGAGGCGTCGGGGCGGGGGGGAGCGGCCTGCCTCCCCCCGGCGTCAGGGGACCTCGACCCGGTCGAGCACGCGGGAGACCACCTTCTCCGGCGTGACCTCCTCGGCCTCGGCCTCGTAGGTGAGCGTGAGGCGGTGGCGGAGCACGTCGTAGGCCACCGCCTTGACGTCCTCCGGCGTGACGAAGGCGCGCCGCCGCAGGAAGGCGTGGGCGCGGGCCGCCAGGGTCAGGAAGATGGTGGCGCGCGGCGAGGCGCCGTACTCGATGAGCGGCGCCAGCTCGGCCAGGCCGAAGGCCCTGGGATCGCGGGTGGCGAAGACGATCGAGACCACGTAGTCCTTGAC
>Ga0315271_10001274_pt1 | contig 15111 bp, 16 predicted proteins | sample C3_top_MG_FD_204664 | JGI IMG/M metagenome (GOLD analysis project Ga0315271, IMG submission 204664) | Sediment microbial communities from Yellowstone Lake, YNP, Wyoming, USA - C3_top | ecosystem: Environmental > Aquatic > Freshwater > Lake > Sediment | place: USA: Wyoming | collected 2017-08-01 | reverse complement strand
GTCCGTGGTCGGGCGCCCGTCGTCGTCGAGGATCTCGGTCTTCACCACGTCCTCGTGGAGGTGGTAGCGCCCTTCCGGGCACTGCGAGGCGATCCGGCCCAGCTCCTCGGTGGAGTACTCGTCGCAGACGCGGACGCCGGTGACCTGCGCCCAGGCGTCCCGCTCTGCCTGGGTGGACAGCTCCGAGCCCACGGACACACCGCGCAGCCGGAGCGCAGCGACCCGGTCCGGTGCCAGTGCGACGAGGTCCCGCAGCACCGTCGGGTAGGTGTGGAGCAGGTGGGGGCGAAGTCGCTCCAGCGCCTCGAGGATCCGCTCGGGGTCCGCTGCCGTGGGGATGAAGGTGAGCGGGTACAGCCCCGGCACGCGGAGCAGCGGGTACTCCGACGTGTAGACGTAGGCCTGGCGGTACCAGAACGGATAGCGGTCCGCTGCCGCCCAGCGGAGCATCCGCTGCGAGGACACCACGTACGGCCACATCCGGTCCGCCCGGTGGGGGATGGTCATCATGAGGCCGCTCGACCCGGAGGACGTCGAGAGGATGCAGGCGTCGAGGTTCGTGCCCTGCGCGCAGGACCGTGCCGGGAAGCCCTCGCGGACGGTGGTCTTGTCCATCAGCGGCAGCCGCTCGAACGCGGCCCAGCCCCCGATCTGCCGCAGGTCCACGCCGGCCGTGGCATACGCCTCGCGGTAGGTGGGGACGTGTGTCGCGGCGTGGATCGCCATCTCCCGGGCTCGCTTGAAGGCGAACGCGTCCAGGGCGGCGCGGTCCGCGTGCTCGCGGCGACCGTAAAGCGGCATCGCGAACGTGACGACGGCCAGGTTGACCAGGTATTCGCGCGGGGTCAGGCGGCGGAGCGACATCTCCCGGGCTCCTTTCGACCGGTGGTGCTACAGGGCCCGGACGGCGGCCTCGAGGCGGGCGGTGAACTCTCGGGCACCCTCGCCCGGCTGGACGCGGAGTGGCTCGCCGAAGCGGACCTCCACCTGTGCCCGGTGGGGCCGCAGCGCGCCCTTGGGCAGGACCTTGCGGATGCCCACGATGCGGACGGGCACGACGGGTCGGCCGGTCCGCCGGGCGAGGAGCCCGGTTCCGGGCATGAACGGCCCGATCTCGTCTGTCATCGCCCGCGTCCCCTCTGGGAAGACGAGGACGTGCCAGCCGGCCTCCAGGAGCCCCTCGGCGGCGTTGATGGATTCGGCGCCGCCCTTGCCCGTCCGGTTGAACGCGAACGCGCCCAGCCATGCCGCCAGGAACCAGCGCCCGGGGCTGGCCCGGAAGTAGTCCGCGGCCGCCGCGGCTGCGATGCGCCGGCGGTGGTGCGCGCCCATCGCCAGGCGCAGGGCCGAGAAGTCGAAGTGGCTGGCGTGGTTGGGGCAGATCAGGGCGGCGCCATCGAGGCTCGCGAGGTACTCACGTCCGGTGACCTTCGGACCGCGCAGGAGGATGGACAGGAACGGTCCCACGATCAGCGCCGTGACCTCGCGCATGAACACGCCGCCCCGGGAGAACTGCCAGCCCTCGGGCATCTGCGCAGCCATCAGCCGGCTCCCCACAGCTTCGCGATCCAGTAGCCCAGCGCCACCGTGACGAGCAGGCTGTCGATGCGGTCCAGGATCCCGCCGAAGCCCGGCAGCCAGCGCCCGGCGTCCTTCACGCCGGCCTCGCGCTTGGCGGCGCTCTCGAGGAGGTCACCCCAGAGTGAGCCCGCGGCGACGAGCGGGATCAGGACGACGAAGAAGGGCCAGCCGAAGGTGGGGACGATGGCCGGGACGAAGACGACCAGCCCCAGCGCGGCGCCCAGCACGTTGCCGATGACGCCCTCCCGGGTCTTGTTGGGGCTGAGCCTCGGCGCGAGCGGGGTGCGCCCGAACGTCCGCCCGACCACGAACGCGCCGACGTCGGAGAAGGCGGTGCCGACCGCGAGCGCGAGCACCAGCGCGATGCCGGCCTCACCGTGCTCCACCGCGAGCGCGACGCCGTGGACGAGCATCACCGAGATCAGCGCGACGCCCACGGCCGCGAAGCCGAGGTCCCGGATGGCGCGCCCCGTGTCGGCGCGGATGACCGGCCAGACCGCGCCCACAAGGACGACCCCGGCCACCAGCCACGACGCCGATGCCACCCCGCCCACGGCGACGGCCCAGACGATGACGACATTGGCGCCGGTCGTCGCGATGCGGTGGTGGACCGGGAGCTCGAACAGGCCGCACCACTCGAGCAGGCCGAGCGTGCCGAGGAGCGCGAACAGGACTGCGAGCCCGGGAACGCCGATCCGTGCGGCGACGAGGAGGATCGCAGCGAGCGCGGCGTAGGAGCCAGCACGCTGGAGCGCCGTCTTCGGGGTCAGGCCCGTGGTCCGGCCGCGGCGAACCAAGGCGTAGATGGCGGCGCCAGCAAGGCCGAGCAGCGGCCCGACGACCAGCGGGATGGTGGCGGCGTCGAGGGGGGACATGGCTGTCGTGGTTGCGTCCGTGTCCGCGTTCAGGGCAGCCGGCGGATGGCGACGACGATCCGCTCCAGCAGCGTGAGCGCCGCTCCCAGGAGCAGGAGGGCGCCGAAGACCATCCACGGCGGGGTGGCCGCAGGCCCGGCGACGAACGCCCAGCCGCAGCAGACACAAAGGAGCGCCATCCGCCCGGGCTTGGAGAGGATCCCGCGATAGATCCGCTCGCCGCCGGCGGCCTTCGCGGTGATCCCCACGTAGGAGGCCATCACGCCTACGAGGACGCCGAGCAGGACCAGCTGTGACGGGGCGCCAGGCAGGAACGCGACCGGCGCCAGGAAGGCGACATCGGCCAGGCGGTCGCCCACTTCGTTGTAGAGCTCGCCTCGGGCGTGGATCTTGCCGGTCCGGCGGGCCATGTTGCCGTCGATGAGGTTGAGCAGGATCCGCAGCACGACGAGGACGGGGACGAGGAGCAGGAGCGCGGGCAGCAGCTGGGATGCCAGGACGCAGGCGCCACCGATGATGGCGACAGGGATGGCCGCGAGTGTCACCTGGTCCGGCGTGACGCCGGCGGCAGCGAGGCGGTCCACGACCGGGATCAGCCGTGCGTTGACCGCGCCCTTGGTCGCGTAGAGGTTCATCGCCCACTCCGCTGGTCGGCCCCGGGGTCCCGGCGCTCCCGATCCTGCGCATTGTGGACCGCCGGCGTCAACCTCCATCGCGCCCGAACGTGCGAACGGGTCCCCTTACCCGGCGCCGTACGTCGCGAGGACCTCCGACAGGCGCCGTTCCCGGACGGACTCCGTGACCATCTCGATGTCCGTGAGCGCGAAGTCCCGGCCCTTGAACAGCAGCGGCTCGCCCAGGTCACGCGCCAGCGCATAGGCGAAGCAGTCACCCATGTTGAGGCGCGCCGGGTGCCCCGATCCGCGCCCGAACTGCTGGTATGCGATTCGCGCGAGCCGGGCCTGGTTGACCGTGAACGGGACAATCTCGACCTTCATGTTGCGCAGCTTCGCGTCGAGCGCACCCGAGAGCACCGGATCCCGCCACCCATCGAGGACTGCGGCGAGCTCCACGTAGTTGGCCGCCGATAGCCGTCGTGCTGGGGCGGCTGCCATGAGCTGCAGGAGTGCGGGCGCGTCCGGCTCGCGCATGAAGAGCGCGACGAGGACCGAGGTGTCGATGATCACTTCGGCAGCCCCCGCTCGTCGTAGAGCAACGCGTCGAAGTCCTGGCTCAGGTACTCCTTGCCCATCCGCTCTCCCATCTCCGCCCACTCAGCGAGGACCGCATCGACGTCGAAGGCGGGCTCCGTGTGCGCGTGCAGCTGCAGCAGGCGTGCCTGGACCGCATCCGTGATCGCCGCCGTCATGGATACATGCAGCGCGTCCGCCAGCTCCCTGACCAGGCGCACCGTTGCCTCGTTCTTGATGTTCAGGCTCATGGTAGAAGTCTACCTACCAAATGGTAGAGGTCAACCCTTGTTCTTGATGCTGTGCGTCACGGACCCGCGCTGGTGCTGGTCGTTCGGGGGCCGAGTCGGGTGGGCATAGATCCTGCGGGCACCCCGCTCGGGATGCCGGCACAACCCGTGGTTCGGCGCTCCAACTCAGCGGGAGGTTGCCGCGTTCGAGTCAGGGCTGACTTCACCGTGCGAGCCTGAGCGCGGCTTGAGTCTGTGCCGACTACCGCCGACTACCGCCGACTACGGCCGCCTACGGCCGCCTACGGCCGCCTACGGCCGCCTACGAGTCCCGGATGACCGTGAGGCCGCGCTCGTGAGCCAGCTGGAGCACCCAACCCGCGGCCCCCATCGCGGGGTCGTTCTCGTGGTCGGGCGATTCGTCGCCGTCATCGGCCCGCCCGGTCCCTCCAAGCAGGCGCAGGGTCCCGCCATCGGCCGCCAGGCGGTCCAGGATGCGCTCCAGGTCGTCGCCATCCACCGCCACGAAGCGCGATCCGGTGTCCACCGACACGGACCCGTCCTCCTCCGCGTACAGCGTGAGGTCGGCCTGGGTCCGGTCCGAGATGCCCATCGCGGCGCCTACTCTGCCGCGGTCGCGCCGGTGAAGGTGAACGAGGACAGCCGCACGGCCGGCACCACGCTGCCGCCCAGGAACCCGCGGATGCAGCGCCGCTCACGGCTGATGGCCTCCACGTTCGCAAGCGCGTCCAGGTAGGACATCGTGAACCGCAGGTTGCGCACCGGTCCGACGATCTTCCCGCCCTCGACCAGGAAGGTCCCGTCGCGGGTCATCCCCGTGATGACCACCTTCTTGCCGTGGACCGGGTTCGTGTAGTGGAAGCGGGTCACCAGCAGGCCACGATCCAGGCCGCCGACCAGCTCCTCCATCGACGCGTCGCCCGCGCCCATCACCATGTTGGTGGGGAAGGGACCGTACGTGTTGGGCGCCGGGAGGCCGTGGCCGGTGGACCGGCGGCCGGCGCGGGCGGCAGTCTGGGCGTCGTAGACGAGGTCGCGGCAGACGCCGGCATCGAGCAGGGCGAGGCGCTGCTTGGGCACGCCCTCGGCATCGAAACCGGCCGGCAGGCCGCCGGGATCGCGCCCGTCGTCGATGATGCTGACCAGGGGCGAGGCCACCTGCTTGCCCGCCTCGAAGAACGAGCGGTCCTCCTGGACGGCGAGGGCGGAGAAGCCGAGGTACCCCAGCATGTCGGTGAGGTCCACCATCGCGTAGTGGTTGAGCACCACGGGGTAGTCGCCCGGGGCGATGTCCACGGGGTTGGCCGAGACGCGGGCCCGCTCGGCGGCCTCGCGCCCGATGGCCGCGCCGTCGATCCGGGTGGCGTCCACGGAGCACTGCTCCGCGTACCCGGTGCCGTTGTCGGGGCCCATGGTCACGGTCAGGAGCTGGGAGCTGGTGCGGCGCTCCGCGGCCCGGATGCCCTTGGAGTTGGCGACGGCGACCGCCTCGGCGTCCGTCGAGAAGGAGCCGTAGGCGGTGACGCCGGCGGCGTCGGCTGCGGCGATGACGGCACGGGCACCCTCGGCACGGAGCTCCGGGGTGGCGTCTGCGGTGCCCTCGGACCAGGCCGCCGGAAGGGGTTCCGGGCTGTCCGCCTCGGGGAGGCCGGCCCAGTCCTCCAGCTCCTCCACGTTGGCGGCGATGGACGCGGCCCGCTCCACCAGGGCGCGGATGCCGTCCGGGTCCATGCGTCCGGTGCTGGCCACGCCGATCCTGCGGCCGGTGACGAAGCGCAGGTTGACGAGGACCTCGGTGCTGGCGACGTTCTGGTGGATCTCGCTGTTGGCGAAGCGGGTCAGCGCGGAGTCGCCGGTCACGACCAGCGCCTCGGCCTCGCCCGCGCCCGCCGCCTGGGCCTGGCGGACCACGTCCTCCGCGAGGCGGAGGGCGGCTTCGGGATCTCCGCCGGTGCCGTGGCGCTCGCTCATGCCATCACCCCCACGCGCACGTTGCGGAACCGGGCGCCGGAGACGCCGTGCCCCACGTGACCACCCTGGGACGGCTCGCCCTTGCCGCAGTTCGGCGTGGCCCACATGGACCAGGAGGAGGCGTCGCCCACGGCATCCATCGACCGCCACAGCTCGTAGGTGATGCCGGTGTAGGTCCCGTTGCGGAACAGCCGGCCAACCTTGCCGCCTTTGACCTCGCGGCAGATCTCCGTGCCGAACTGGAAGTTGAGCCGGCGATCGTCGATGGACCAGGAGCGGTTGGTCTCGAACAGGAGGCCGTCGTCGGTGTCGGCGACGATCTCGTCGAAGCTCATGCCGGGCTTCGGCAGCAGGTTCACGTTGGTCATGCGGATCAGGGGGATGCGGTTCCAGCCGTCGGCCCGCATGGAGCCGCCGGACGCGCGGCCGATCCTGGGCGCCGTCTCGCGTGAGCTCAAGTAGCCGGTGAAGATGCCCGCCTTGATCAGTGGGACCCGCTGGGCGATCACACCCTCGTCGTCCCAGCCGAACGTGCCGAGGCCTCCCGGGACGGTGGCGTCGGCCACGATGTCGCACAGGTCCGAGCCGTAGCGGAAGGTGCCCAGCATGTCCGGGAGCAGGAAGCTGGTGCCGGCGTAGCTGGCCTCGGTGCCGTAGGCGCGATCCAGCTCCGTCGGGTGGCCGCAGCTCTCGTGGACCTGCATGTAGAGCTGGCTCGGGTGGAGCAGGATCGTGCGGGTTCCGGACGGGAGCGGCGGCGCTGTCAGGAGCTCCACGGCCTCCGAGGCGACGCGTTCGGCGTTGCCCAGGAGGTCCATGCCGCGGACGAACTCGTAACCCGCGGACGCCCACAGGCCGCCGTTGTCGGGGTAGCTGCGGCGCTGGTGCTCGTCACCGTCGACGGCATTGGCCTCCAGACCCGAGCCGATGTGCGTGATCACCTGCTCCGTGTAGCTGCCATCGGACGCCGCAAAGGTCTTCCACTCGCGCTGGGCGCCGTACACACTCTCGGTCCAGGCGATGCCCTTGACCGCGTTCATCGCGCGGTCCGCCGCGAGCAGGTCCCCGATCTTGCGGTCCAGGGGGACGTTGAAGGGGTCCTCTGTGACCGGGGATTCGAAGCGGCCGTTGGCGGGCGGACGGTCATCGAGGACCACTGGCCGGCGGATGGCAGTCGCGCTCGCCCTCGCGATGCGGACGGCCTCGGCGGCGACTCGGTCGGCCTCGGCGGGGGAGAGGTGATGGCTGGCTGCGAAGCCCCAGGCGCCGCCCACGATGACGCGGACGCCGAACCCCTCGCTCTCGCCGCCGGACACGCCTTCCACGCGGCCCGATTTGATGGTGATGTTCTCCTCGAGCCGCCGGACCACCCGCACATCGGCGTAGGTGGCCCCGAGCGCGGTGGCCGTGTCGAGGGCACGGCTCGTCAGATCTCGCATCGCAGCCGAGGGTACTCCGCGAGTGTGCCGGGCGCGCTACGGCGGATGCCGCATTCGGGACGCGGGTTCCGGTCGCCTGGTGCCTGGACGGGCGGCGGGGCTGCCGCCGTCACGTGACGCCCCCGGGGTGGGCCGCCTCGTCCACATCCCGCACGCCGGCCCAGTCGAGAACCCGTCCTGCGGTGGTGCCCTGGACGAGGAGCGTGAACAGCACGATCCCGAACACGGTCCCCTGCAAGAGCTGCCGGTCGGGCACGTTGGCCGGGATCGAGAGGGCCAGGGCGACGGCAACCGCTCCCCGCAGGCCCGTCCAGTTCATCACGTGCAGCCAACCCATCGGCAGCCTGGGTGACCACCCCAGCGCGTGGCCCAGGTGCGACGTCCCTCCAAGCAGGAGGTAGACGACGATCGCCCGCCCGAGGAGGATGGCCAGGGCGCCCCACGCGATCACAATTGCGGATGCCCCGAGGCTCGACAGCGGGATCGCGATGCCGATCAGGAGGAACGCCGCGCCGGTCAGGACGAACGCCAGGAAGTCCCATACGGTGTCCACCGTCTCGGCGCCACGCTGCGAGAAGCCGGCCCGACGTCCGTAGGTCCCGAGGACGATCCCCGCAACGACGCTCGCGATGATCCCCGACTGGTGGACGAGATCTGCCACGAGGTATGTCCCGTATGCGGCCAGCAGCGTCAGGGTCAGCTCCAGCATGTGGTCCGACGTCACGCGGATCAACCGGGCGACGAGCACACCAAGGACCGCGCCGATGGCGGCGCTTGCGAGGAGCCCGAACAGGAAGGTGCCGGCGTCCTCCAGCAGCGTCGGAGCGTGGTCACCGAATGCCGCCAGCGCGACCACGAAGGTCAGGGCTGCCGTGCCGTCGTTGAACAGGCTCTCGGCATCCACAAGGGTCACCAGCCGCCGGGGTGCGTGCAAGCGGCGCATCGTGCTGACGACGGCGACCGGATCGGTCGCGGACACGATGGCTCCGACCAGGAACGACTGCTGTAGCGACAGGCCGGTCGCAAGGTGCAGCACCACGGCGACGACGGCGGCGGTGACGAGGACCCCCGGGACCGCGAGAAGCGCCACGCCGCCGAAGGTCCGCCGCAGCTCGTCACCGTCCAGCCGGTAGGCGGCCTCGAAGACGAGGCCCGGCAACAGGATGGCGACGGCCGCGCCGGGTGTCTGACCGTAGTCCGCGTGCAGCGGAAGCGCCGCAGCCACGATGCCGAGCAGCACGAGGACGACCGTGTAGGGCAGCCGCAGGCGCGACGCGACGACCGCGACCACCGGGAGCGCGGCCAGGAACGCCACAACGAGGATGAGCTCCTGCGAAGGGGTGCCAAGGTTCACGCCATCAGGGTAGAACGGCGGAGTGACGCGGCGCGGCTCCTGGCCGGGAGTGCCGGAGTGGACGCGGGTGACGGAGCGATTCCGGCCCACGCGCCAGGGCCCGCAGGGCCCACCGGTCCGCGCCTACACCCAGCCGGACCTCCCAGTCCTGCGCTGCCCGGACGACACCGCCGACATCCGCGAGGATGCCGGCACGGTCATGGTCGGGTTCTTCGAGCCCGTCGCCAAGCCGTGGGGCATGAAGGGCATCCCGGAGGACTCCGAGTTCATCTGGGTGGGCGCCGGGTTCAACTTGGTGGGCTTCCAGTCCGGCCCCGGCGCGGGACGGGCGCTGGCCGTCCTCGCCGAGCTGCTCGCGGCAAGAGTCTCATCTGCCCCAGGGAGGATCGCTGAGCCCGGCGACGGGTCCAAGGCTTGCCCTCCCCTCGTCCAGGGGGACCTTCGGCCCCCTTTGGACCTTCCATCGGCCCTGTGGCCGCACTCGACGGACCGGGAAAGTACGCCAATCCGACGACTTCGACGCGCGCGAATCGGAGGGTGATCGCGACGTCGACCCGAGCCGCCGGGCGGATTTCGGACACCGGCCAGGGACCGGTGCCGATCGAGGGCCTGGAGGAGACGTGACGATGGGCGATTCCGGGGGGCTCATGCTGAGCCCCATGAGTGGACCGGGCACGACCCGGCCGCCTGAGCCCGAGGACCAGTCCGAGAACTGGCTGATGAGCGCGCTCGCAGACCGCGGCATCAGCCGGCGCCGGTTCCTGGGCTTCGCGTCGGCGATGACGGCGCTCCTGGCGCTGCCGCAGGCCATGACCCCCCAGGTGGTCAAGGCCCTCGAGTCCAAGAAGAAGCCGATCGTGGTCTGGCTGGAGTTCCAGGACTGCGCCGGCAACACGGAGTCGTTCCTGCGCGCCAGCCACCCGGACGTCGCGGACATCGTGCTCGACGCGCTCTCGCTGGAGTACCACGAGACGATCATGGCCGGCGCCGGAGCCGCTGCCGAGGCCGTCCTCGAGCGTGTCAGGACCGGCACAGACCCGTACGTCGTGATCGTGGAGGGGTCCATCCCCACCGCCGAGAACGGCGTCTACTGCACCATCGGCGGCAAGACCGCCATCAGCATCCTCCAGGAGATGGCCGCCAACGCGGCCCTCGTGATCGCCGTCGGAGCCTGCGCCTGGGACGGCGGCTTCCCGCGCCTCGGCCCCACGGGCGCCGTGGGCGTCGGCGAGATCGTCGGCAACAAGCCGCTGATCAACCTGGGCGGCTGCCCGCACAACGCCGCCAACACCGTGGCGACCCTGGTCCACTACCTCACCTTCGGCTCTGCACCCGCCCTCGACTCCTACAACCGCCCGCTGTTCGCGTACGGCCACCTCATCCACGACCAGTGCGAGCGTCGCGCCAACTTCGACGCCGGCCGCTTCGTCGAGGCGTGGGGCGACGAGGGTCTCCGCAACGGCTGGTGCCTCTACAAGATGGGCTGCAAGGGGCCGCAGGCCACCTACAACTGCCCGATCGTCCGCTGGAACGACGGCACGAACTGGCCGATCGGCGCCGGCCACGGCTGCATCGCCTGCGCCTCGCCCAACTTCTGGGCCCGGATGACCCCGTTCTACGACCGACTGCCGGGCGTGAAGATGTTCGGGGTGGATGTGGACGCGCAGACCATCGGCCTCGGCGCCGTGGGCTTCGTCGCCGCGGCCACGGCGGTCCACGCCGGAGGGGTGATCGCACGGAGAGCCCGTTCCAAGCCGAAGAAGGCGACGGTGGCCCCGGACGGCACCGTTGTCGCATCCACGTCCGAGCCCGCCGCGCCGTCCGACGGCGCGGGCCAGAACTAGGAGCGGACGATGGCCAACAACATCGTCATCGATCCGGTCACCCGGATCGAGGGACACCTCCGAATCGAAGCCCAGGTGGACGGCGGCAAGGTCACCACGGCCTTCTCGTCGGGCACGATGTTCCGGGGCATGGAGCTGATCCTCCAGGGCCGGGACCCGCGCGAGGCCTGGATCTGGGCCCAGCGCATCTGTGGCGTCTGCACCACGGTCCACGCCCACGCGTCCGTGTACGCCGTGGAGGACGCCCTGGGCGTCGAGATCCCGCCCAACGCCCGGCTGATCCGCAACCTGATCGCGGGCGCCCAGCACATCCAGGACCACGTCATCCACTTCTACCACCTCCACGCGCTGGACTGGGTCGACGTGACCGGTGCCCTTGCGGCGGATCCGGTCAAGACCGCGGCGCTCGCGCAGTCGATCTCCACCTGGGGCAAGAGCTCCGCGACCTACTTCGCCGGCGTCCAGGCGCGGGTGAAGAAGCTGGTCGACTCCGGGCAGCTCTCGCTGTTCGCCAGCGGCTACTGGGGCCACCCGGCCTACAAGCTCCCGCCCGAGGCGGACCTCATGGCGGTCGCCCACTATCTCGAGGCGCTCGAGTGGCAGCGGGACGTCATCCGGATCCACGCGGTCCTCGGCGGCAAGAACCCGCACCCGCAGACGTACCTCGTGGGCGGCATGGCGTCTCCGGTGGACGGCAACTCGCCCAACGTCATCAACTGGGAGCGGATCGGCTTCATGGCCGAGCGCATCAAGACGATGCGCGAGTTCGTGACCCAGGTCTACGTCCCCGACGTGAAGGCCGTCGCCTCCTTCTACCCCGAGTGGTGGGAGCTGGGCGCCGGGCACAAGAACTACCTCTCCTACGGCGGTCTCCAGGGTGGCAACCGGACGGACCAGGCGTCCTTCGGGTTCAACCGCGGGATCATCGTGGGCGGCGACCTGTCCAAGGTGGTCGACCTCGACCAGAAGAAGATCACCGAGGCGATCGCGCACTCCTACTACGAGTACGCGGGCGGCGACCAGGCCGCCCTGCACCCGTGGGACGGCGAGACCAAGCCGAAGTACAGCGGCCCCACGCCGCCCTTCGACGCCCTCGCCACCGACGGCAAGTACTCCTGGCTGAAGTCGCCGCGCTACGACGGCATGCCGATGGAGGTGGGGCCGCTCGCCCGGATGCTCGTGGCCTACGGCTCCGGCAACCAGGCGGTCAAGGGCCTGGTGGACGGCGCGCTGACGGAGCTCAAGCTCCCGGCCACCGCGCTGTTCTCCACGCTCGGCCGCGTCGCGGCCCGCGCGCTCGAGACCGTCTACATGCTCGACCTCATGGACGGCTGGCTGGACGAGCTGGCCAAGAACATGGAGTCCGGCGACCTGCGCATCCATGACGGTGCCAAGTGGGATCCCTCCACCTGGCCGGACACGGCCGAGGGCTGGGGCTTCCACGAGGCACCGCGCGGCGCCCTGGGCCACTGGATCAAGATCAAGGACAAGAAGATCGAGAACTACCAGGCGGTCGTCCCGTCGACCTGGAACGCCGGGCCGCGTGACGAGAAGGGCGTGACGGGGCCGTACGAGGCGTCCCTCGAGGGCACACCGGTCGCGGAACCCGAACGGCCGCTCGAGCTCCTCCGCACCATCCACTCGTTCGACCCGTGCCTCGCGTGCGCGGTCCACGTGGTGGATGCGACGGGCAAGGAGCGGGTGCGCGTGGAGGTGCGGTGATGGCCGCCACCCCGCTTATCTCGCCGCCGCCTGCCATCGAGGACGACGAGTCCGTCCTCGGCTGCAGCCCGATCTACGTCTGGGAGCTCCCGGTCCGTGTCACGCACTGGGCGATCGTCACCTCGATCGTCGTCCTGGGCATCACCGGCCTCTACATCCACGCCCCGTTCCTGGTCCCGTCCAAGCCGGTCGACGCGTCGTCGCAGATGGCGACGGTCCGGTTCTGGCACGAGATCTTCGCGATCGTGTTCACGATCTCCATCGCCGTCCGGTTCTACTGGGGCTTCGTGGGCAACAGCTTCTCGAGCTGGCGCCAGATCATCCCGCACCGGAAAGAGCAGTTCCACTACATGGGCGAGATGGGGAAGTACTACACGTTCCGCCGCCACCATCCGCCGCCCTACGCGGGCCACAACCACCTCGCAGGGCTGGCCTACTCGGTGGTCTCGGTGGGGTTGTTCGGGCAGGTCCTCACCGGCCTGCTCCTGTTCGGCTGGATCATGCAGACAGGTCCCATCCACGCCCTCTTCGGATGGTCGAGCGTGGTTCCCGGCGGCATCCAGACTGTGCGGATGCTCCATTACATCCTCACGTTCCTGTTCACCGCGTTCCTGATCCACCACGTCTACTCCGCCATCCTCATCGACATCGAGGAGCGGACCGGCGTGATGAGCTCGATGTTCTCGGGGTTCAAGAACATCCGGCCGTCGTCGTCGCTCGAGGCGCTGGGTCTCGTCGGTGACTCCCCGGAGGAGCAGGCCCGCAGCGACGAGCTCCTGGCGCACGACGCGGCCAGGACCGCTGACAAGGACGCTGACAAGGACGCACCCAGGGATGCATGAAGCGGGCCTGCTGGCCGCCGCCGTCGCCGAGGCGCTGGCGGCCGGCTCGCCCGATGATTCCACGGGCCCCGGTTCCGCCGGGGCCCGCCGCCCGGTCGCCATCGACATCCGGGTCCACGACCCGATGCACGTGGCGCCCGAATCCGCGCTCCTCCACGCGGAGCTCGCCCTGCGGGCACGGGGCTTCGAGGGCGTCGAGATCCGCGTCAGCGCGGATCCCGTGACCTGCGTCATCTGCGACGTCTCCAACGTGGTCCGCGCCGACCACCCCTTCTGCGATGACTGCGGCTTCCCGCTGCCTGACCGCGGAGGTCACGCCGTGGAGGCCACGGTGACCTGGGCCGACGCGGTTCCATCGGTGGACGGGGTGCCTGGATGAGCGGCGCGTACGCGATCCTGGGCCTCGGCAACCGCCTGGAGACCGACGAGGCGCTGGGCGCCCTGGTCATCGAGCGCCTCACCCTTGATCCGTCCCTGCTGGCCTCGCTGCCGGACCCGGGCGCCGTGAACCTCATCGACGGGGGCACGGTGGGGCTGGCCCTGCTGCCGCACATCATGGGCCTCGACGGCCTGGTCGTGGTCGATGCGATCAACGCCAACGAGCCGCCCGGGACCCTGGTCGACCTCGATGGCGCGAAGCTCATCCGCCACGAACAGGTGATGAGCGTCCACGACCTGGGCGCCGGCGAGCTCCTGGGCGCGCTCCACGTCCTCGAGGCCTGGCCCAGGCGCGTGCGCGTCATCGGCCTCGAGCCCCTGAAGATCGAGCTTGGCCTGGAGCTGACGCCGCCCGTCGCCGCCGGGGTCCCCGGCCTCCTGGACGCCGTGGTGGCGTACCTGGACGCCTGGCAGCGCGAGGACGACGCCGCGGGCTGACCGCCGGGGCGCGGATCCCGGCGGGGCGACCGCCGAGGCGACCCGCTGAAACGACCCGGCGGTCCCCGGGTCCGGAAGGCGCCGCGCCGTTCCCGCGGGGAATGGGAATCGATCACCTCTGTCGCAGGCGTGTCCGCCGGGCATGGCCGTCACTGGTTCGGGGCGCGATCGCGGTCGTCTTGCGCCTCGGACGTGCGTGCCCGGCACGGTGATGACCGGTGCGACCGAAATCCGTGCCCGTGAGGCACGGCGTGCGCCAGGTGGGTCGGGCGGCGCCTGTCATCGCTACACTCGGGCTCGTGACCACAGCAGCACGCGGCCTCTTCATCACGCTCGAGGGTCCGGACGGCTCCGGCAAGTCCAGCCTGCTCCCGCGTCTCGCGGCCGTCCTTGCTGCCCGCGGCCGCGACGTCGTGACCACGCGCGAGCCCGGCTCCACGCCGCTCGGCGAGCGGATCCGCAGCCTGGTCCTGGACACGGAGCCCAGGATCGATCGCTCGGGCCGCGCCGACGCGCTCCTGTTCGCCGCGTCCCGCGCGCAGCACGTGGACGAGGTCATCGAGCCCGCGCTGGCCCGGGGCGCGGTGGTCCTCTGCGACCGGTACGCGGACTCCTCGCTGGCCTACCAGGGCTCTGGCTCCGGCGTGCCGATGGACGAGCTGCGCGCCGTGCAGCACTTCGCCACGGGCGGTCTGCTCCCGGACCTCACGATCCTCCTGGATCTCCCCGTCGAGGTGGGCCTAGGTCGCAAGTCGGACGAGATCACGCGGTTCGAGGCGTACCAGGACATCGCGTACCACGAGCGGGTGCGCGCGGCCTTCCTGGCTTTCGCTGCCGCAGAGCCGGGGCGCTATGCCATCGTGGATGCGGCGCAGGATCCCGATGCGGTGTTCGCCGCGGCGGTCGAGACGCTGCGCAGGATCCAGGACCGGCTGCCTGCCAAGGCGGAGTAGCCGGGCGCCAGCAGCCGAGGAGGCTCGGCGAAGTCCTCCGGGCGTCAGCCCGGCAGCGGGCTCGCTTCGGCGATCGCGGACTTGCCGGCGACCGACGCGACGGCCTCGCGCGCAGCGGCGATCAGCGAATCGGCGTTCGCGCCGTCGGCCGGGAACCGGGCGACCCCCGCGCTCACGCTGACCGTGTGGCCCTCGATCTCACCCAGCTTCGCA
>Ga0315271_10001272_pt1 | contig 15127 bp, 13 predicted proteins | sample C3_top_MG_FD_204664 | JGI IMG/M metagenome (GOLD analysis project Ga0315271, IMG submission 204664) | Sediment microbial communities from Yellowstone Lake, YNP, Wyoming, USA - C3_top | ecosystem: Environmental > Aquatic > Freshwater > Lake > Sediment | place: USA: Wyoming | collected 2017-08-01 | reverse complement strand
TCCGTCCGCGCCCGCCCGCTTGAACGCCAGCAACGCTTCCAGTACGCAGGCGCGCTCGTCGAGCCAGCCATTTTGCGCCGCCGCCTTCAACATGGCGTACTCGCCACTGACCTGATAGGCGTAGGTTGGCGCGCCGTAAGCGTCCTTGATTCTGCGTATCACATCGAGGTAGGGCAAGCCCGGTTTGACCATCACCATGTCGGCGCCCTCCTGCAGATCCATCCCGACTTCCCACAAGGCTTCATCGCTGTTGGCCGGATCCATTTGATAGGTAAATTTGTTGCCCTTGCCCAAGTTGGCGGCTGAGCCGACCGCATCGCGGAACGGGCCATAAAAACTGGAGGCATATTTGGCAGCATAGGCCAATATCCGGGTGTGAATGTAGCCGGCGCCTTCAAGCGCAGCGCGCAGAGCCGCCACCCGGCCGTCCATCATGTCGGACGGCGCGACAACGTCGGCGCCAGCCTGGGCGTGCACCACCGCCTGCTGCGCCAGCACCGCCACCGTCTCGTCGTTCATCACATAGCCGCTGGCGTCGATCAGCCCATCCTGACCGTGGCTGGTGTAGGGGTCGAGCGCGACGTCGGTGATGATGCCCAGTTCGGGAAAACGGTTTTTCAGCGCCGCCACGGTGCGCGGCACCAGGCCATCGGGATTAAGCGCTGCTTCCGCGCCCAGGGTTTTCAAACCGGCGTCGATCACCGGGAATAGCGCCAGTGCGGGAATACCCAGTTGCACGCACTCCTCGGCCACCGGCAGCAGCCAATCAATCGACAACCGTTCGACGCCGGGCATCGACCCAACCGGCTCGCGCCGGTTCTGCCCGTCCAGTACAAACACGGGATAAATCAAGTCATTTGCCGTAAGTGTGTGCTCACACATCAGGTTGCGGGAGAAGGCGTCGCGGCGCATACGGCGCATGCGTCTGGCGGGGAAAACGGGAAACGAAAAACTCACAATACGATGCTCCAAAGAATTCACAGGGTAGCGTGGAACTATTTCAACACGTCACGGCTCCATCAAGCGGACGGTCTTGCATCGTCTCCCGCTTCTCCTCCCTGAGCGGGCGCCTTAATCCTTTAAGGCATTTTCGCCCCGACCCTCTTTGGCCGGGGCTTTCTTTTGGTGGCTGGGTGCGCCCCATTATGCAGCCGGCTGCGGATCGCGCTGCTGCGCCTCGGCAAGCCAGGTTTCGACCAGCGCCGCCGCATCCTCGGCGCCCAGGCGCGACAAACTGGAAAACAGTTGCACCGAGACGCTGTCCAGTGCCGCGAGTTCCTGTTTGACGCTGCGCAGCGTCAGCACCTTCTCGCTATTCGACAGTTTGTCCGCCTTCGACAACAGGATATGCACCGGTTTGCCGCTGGGGGTGAACCAGTCGAGCATTTGCCGATCGAGCGGCGTCAGCGGGTGGCGCGCATCCATAATCAGCACCATTCCGGCCAGCGCCTCACGTTCCTGCAAATAACGCGACAACAATCCTTCCCATTTCGCCTTGATCGCGGGCGGCACTTTCGCATAACCGTAGCCCGGCAGGTCAACTAAATAGGTATCCGCATCCAGCTCGAAAAAGTTGATCAACTGGGTGCGGCCGGGGGTTTTGGAGGTGTACGCCAGCCGGTTTTTTCGCGTTAACAGATTGATCGCGCTCGATTTTCCGGCATTGGATCGTCCCGCAAACGCAATTTCGGCGCGGCTATAAGGCAGATCGCGCAACTGGGCGACCGAGGTATGGAATTGAGCGCGATTGAGCACAGGCTTGGCAGTCATATTAGTTGCCGCTAAACTACCTGCTTTGCCAAATTTTGCAATCCCCCCGATTTTGCAATTCCAGGGGGCTGCAAGCTTCAGGAGCTTTAGATGAAATTCGCCGTCTCTCTGGTTGCCGCTCTGGCCGCCGCCTCCGCTTTTGCCAACGAACCTGCCGCACCCGCTGCGGCCAAGGGCGACCCCAAGGCGGCAGAGTCCATCGTCAATCAGGTGTGTGCCGGTTGCCACTCGGTAGACGGCAACAGCGCGGCTGCGGCCAACCCCAAGCTGGCTGGCCTCAACGCAGATTACATCAACAAACAGCTCACCGATTTCAAGTCGGGCGCGCGCAAAAACGCCATCATGTCCGGCATGGTGGCCAGCCTGAGTCCGCAGGACATGCTGAATCTGGCTGCCTATTTCAGCGCCCAGCAACCCAAACCGGGCACCTCCAAGGATCAGGCGCTGGCGCTGCAAGGCCAGAAAGTCTATCGCGGCGGGGTAATGGGTGCGGGCGTGCCAGCTTGCGCGTCCTGCCACGGCCCGCAGGGCAAGGGCATCCCCACCCAGTTTCCGCGACTGGCGGGTCAGCATAGCGAATACATTTATACGCAGTTGAACGCTTTCCGCGTGGGCGATCGCTCGAACGACGCCGCCAAAATGATGCGCACCATCGCCGCCAAGATGACCGACGCCGACATGAAGGCGGTGTCCTCGTATATTCAGGGTCTGCGTTGAACCGATTGACCCCGGCTGCGTCTTATCAGCCTGAGTCTGTAAAAGGGTGACGCAAGTCACCCTTTTTTACTTGTGCCCTCTGGGTGCTTCTGAGCGTATGAACACCACCCCCCACTCCTTCGGCAAGCCCCTGTTTGAACTGATGAGCTCGATGCGCTTTGCCATCAGCTTGCTGTCCATCCTCGCGGTCGCCTCGATAATCGGCACGGTACTGAAACAGGCCGAGCCGTACAGCAACTACCTCATCCAGCTCGGGCCGTTCTGGTTTGAAGTATTTGAAAAACTGGGGCTGTACGACGTTTACCACGCTGCCTGGTTTCTGCTCATCCTGACTTTTCTGGTCGCCTCCACCAGTGTGTGCATCAGCCGCAACGCGCCCAATTTTGTGCGCGAGATGAAAAGCTTTCGCGAGCACGTCAGCGAACAGTCGCTCGCCGCGTTCAAGCACCAGCACGCAGCCGCCACGGAACATTCCCCCGAGGCGCTTGCCGCCAGCGCGCAGCGTTACCTGGAAGGCCAGGGCTACAAGGTAAAAAGCCTGCCGCGCGAAGACGGCGTATTGCTCGCCGCCAAGGCGGGGAGCTGGAATCGTCTCGGCTATTTGCTGGCGCACTCGGCCATTGTGCTGATCTGCATCGGCGGCTTGATGGACGGCAATCTGGTGTTCAAGGTGCAGCAAACCCTGGGCTATAAAAAAATCGAAACGCGCGACATTCCGCAAAGCCAGGTGCCAGCGATTTCGCGCCTGACGCCGTCCAATCCGTCGTTTCGCGGCAGCGTGCAGATACCCGAAGGCTCCAGCGCCGATGTCGCGTTCATCAACGTGGCGGATGGCTATCTGGTTCAGGAGTTGCCGTTCACGGTGGGGCTCAAGCAATTCCGCATCGAGCACTACACCACCGGCCAACCGAAAAACTTCGAGAGCGATATCGAACTATTCGACCGCTCCGGCAAAAAAATCAAGGAAGCGACGATTGCCGTCAACCATCCGCTGATCCACGACGGCGTGGCGATATACCAGGCCAGCTTCGCCGACGGCGGCACCCGCCTGACGCTGCGCGGCTGGAACCTGTTCGCGCCGACAGCTTCGCCCTTTCCGATCGAGGGTGTCATATTGCAAAACACCACATTGACTAGCGCGGCGGGGGAATACACGCTCGAATTCACCGATTTTCGTCCATTCAACATCGAAAACATCGGCGGGGAAGCCGCAGCGTCCGGCGACACCATGAGCGTGCTCGGCGGCAGCCCGATCAGCAACAAAAAATCGCTGCGCAACGTCGGCCCCAGCTTCCAGTTCAAGCTGCGCGATGCACGCGGACAGGCACGCGAATTTTCCAACTACATGCTGCCGCTGCAACTGAATGACCGCTGGTACATGATGTCAGGGGTGCGCGAGTCGCCCAGCGAAGCCTTCCGTTACATGCGGATGCCGCTCGACGCCGACGGCAATCTCGACAGCTTCATGCGACTGCGTGGCGCGCTGCTGAACGCCGAGCTGCGCCCCGAAATCGCCGCCCGCTTCGCCCGCCAGGCGCTGCCGCAAAACGCATGGGGCACCGAAATCGAGGACAAGCTCAAATTCAGCGCCACGCAAATGCTGGCGCTGTTCGCCGAGGGCGGCTTTCAGTCGCTAGGGCGTTTCATCGAGGAAAAAGTACCCGCAGCCGAGCGCGAAAAAGCGGCGGGCACTTATCTGCGCATACTCGAACTGGCCGCCTTCGAAGCACTGCAAATCGCTAACCGCCAGGCCGGGCTGCCCCCGCCGCAGGCTAACGACGCCAGCGGCTGGCTGGTGCGCGACAGCCTCAACGGCATCTCCGACATGTTCGCCTACGGCGCGCCGATTTATCTGCAACTGATGCAGTACGACGAGGTCAAAGCCAGCGGCTTGCAACTCACCCGCTCGCCCGGTAAAAACGTGGTCTACTTCGGTTCGCTGCTGCTGACGCTAGGCGTATTCTTCATGCTGTTTGTGCGTGAACGCAGGGTATGGCTGCGCATCAAGCCGGGCAGCGCGCTGCTGGCGATGTCGTCGGCCAAGCAGACGATCGATTTCGAAAAAGAATTCACCCAACATGCACAAGCGCTCGACACGCTTGCCAAGTAAACAGCCGCTTGTGAAGTAGCTTAACCCGGAGGCATCATCATGGAACTCGCCCTCAATCAACCCGCCCCGCTGTTCAAGCGCCTGTCGCTGTTCGACTGGCTGTTTGCCGCCATCGTCGCCGCCGGCGCGCTGTTTGCGCTGTCGCGCTTCGGCGGCTTCATGGACATCTATGAAAAAGCCATCCTGCTGGCGGCCATTCCCGCACTGGCGGTATTCGGCTGGTTCTGGAAACCGTTCCGCACCCTGTTCATCGTGGCCGGTGCGATCAGCCTGTTTGCCATCAGCCAGTATCACGGCGACCTGGCGCGCATGGAACAGGCGTTCTTCCTCAAATACCTGATTTCCAGCCAGGCCGCGATCATGTGGATGTGCGCGCTGTTTGGCCTCGCCACGCTCACTTATTGGGCGGGCTTGCTGTCGCGTTCCGAATTCACCCTGAAAACCGCCGGCGCGATAACCTGGTCGGCGGTGGCGCTGGGTTTTGTCGGCCTGATGGTGCGCTGGTACGAGTCCTACCTGATTGGCACCGACGTCGGCCATATCCCGGTGTCCAACCTGTACGAAGTGTTCGTGCTGTTCTGCCTCATCACCGCGATGATGTATCTGTATTACGAAGCGCGTTACCAGACCCGGCAGTTGGGCGCCCTGGTGCTGCTGGTGATTTCGGCGGCGGTCGGCTTCATCCTCTGGTACACCTTCGACCGTGGCGCACACGAAATCCAGCCGCTGGTGCCGGCGCTTAAATCCTGGTGGATGAAGCTGCATGTGCCGGCAAACTTCATCGGTTACGGCTCGTTCTCGCTGTCCGCCATGCTCGGCGTCGGTTACCTGTTGTCTTCGCGTGGCATTTTGGCGAGCCGTCTGCCCAGGCTCGAAGTCATCGACGACATGATGTACAAGGCCATCGCCATCGGCTTTGCCTTCTTCACCATCGCCACCATACTCGGCGCGATGTGGGCGGCGGAAGCGTGGGGCGGCTACTGGAGCTGGGATCCGAAGGAAACCTGGGCGCTGATCGTGTGGCTGAATTACGCCGCGTGGCTGCATATCCGTCTGGTCAAGGGACTGCGCGGGCCGATGCTGGCGTGGTGGGCGGTAGTGGGCTTGCTGGTCACCGTGTTCGCCTTCCTTGGCGTCAACATGTTCCTGTCGGGACTGCATTCTTACGGGACGTTGTGAGCATGCGGCGTTGGGTGGCCATGAATAGGCAGTTGCTTTACGTCATCCCGCTGGCGCTGACCGCCCTGATCGCAGGCATCTGGCTGGCGCAGACGCGCTATGCGCCGCAGCCACCCACCCTCCCTACCGCCGCCCTCTGGCAACTCAGCTTTCCCGATCCGCAAGGCCGCCTCCAGCCGCTGTCGCAATGGCGCGGAAAAATTCTGGTGCTGAACTTCTGGGCCAGTTGGTGCGCGCCGTGCCGCGAGGAGATGCCGGATTTTTCCGCCTTGCGCGCGCACTATCAGTCACAAGGCGTCGAATTTGTCGGCCTTGCCATCGACAATTCCGCCCATGTCGCGCAATTTTTGCAGCGGCAACCGGTCAACTACCCGATCCTGATCGGCGAAGGTGCGGCGAACAATCTGGCGCGGCAACTGGGCAACCCGAGCGGGGCGCTGCCTTACACCATCGTGCTCGATCGCGACGGCAATATTGTGCTGCGCCATCTGGGGCGGCTGCAGCGCGCTACGCTTGAATCCACTTTGCGCAAAATTGGCGCATAGATGTGATTTAGCGTCAATATCTAGACAATTACCCCCCATCTACGGCAAACTTGCCGCCATGACGACTAAACGAACCGGCCGCGCAGCGACCAAATCGGTCCCCAGTCTGCATCCGCATGTGCTGGTTTTACACGGCCCCAACCTGAATTTGCTGGGCAGCCGCGAGCCCAAACATTACGGCCTCGCCACGCTCGCCGACATCAATCGCGCGCTGGTCGAGCGCGCGGACGCCGCCAGTGCGTTCATCGAAACCTTTCAGCACAATCACGAAGGCGCGCTGGTCGAGCGCATCCACCAGGCCAGCCGCGACCATGTCGATTTCATCATCATCAACCCGGCGGCCTACACCCACACCAGCGTGGCGATCCGCGACGCGCTGGCGGCAGTCGCCATTCCTTTTATCGAAGTGCATCTTTCCAATGTTCACGCGCGTGAACCCTTCCGCCATCACTCGTATCTGTCCGACCTCGCGGTCGGCGTGATTTCCGGGCTGGGCGCGCACGGCTACGAACTGGCGCTGGACTATGCACTGCGTCACCTTCAAGACAGGACCCCCCATGGATCTCAGAAAACTGAAAAAGCTCATTGACCTGGTCGAAGCTTCCGGCATCGCCGAGCTGGAAATCACCGAAGGCGAAGAAAAAGTCCGCATTGCCAAGAGCATTGCGGGCGCGCCAATGATGATGCACGCACCGCAGATGATGCACGCGCCCGCCCCGGCAGCGGCACCGGTTGCGGCCGCCCCGGTTGAAGATGCGGTGCCCGAAGGCCACATCGTGCGCTCGCCCATGGTCGGCACCTTCTACCGTGCGCCCGCACCCGGCTCCAAGAACTTCGCCGAAGTCGGCCAGAGCGTGAACGCAGGCGACACGGTGTGCATCATCGAGGCGATGAAGCTGTTGAACGAAATCGAAACCGATCAGGGCGGCGTCATCAAGGCCATTCTGGTCGAAAACGGCCAGCCGGTGGAATACGGCGAACCTTTGTTTGTGATTGCCTGAGGAAAGGATTCAGAGGTCAGGGGTCAGGATTCAGGGAGTGAGCGGCTGTGCCGCGCCATTTGAACAAGGCGCGCAGCCCCTTCCCTGACCCCTGAATCCTGACCCCCGGTCCCTAAAAACTATGTTTGAAAAAATCCTGATTGCCAATCGCGGCGAAATCGCCCTGCGTATCCAGCGCGCCTGCCGTGAAATGGGCATCAAGACGGTGGTGGTGTATTCCGAAGCCGACCGCGATGCCAAGTATGTGAAGCTGGCCGACGAATCGGTGTGCATCGGCCCGGCGGCGTCCAGCCAGAGCTATTTGCACGTGCCGTCGATCATCGCCGCTGCCGAAGTCACCGACGCCGAGGCCATCCATCCTGGCTATGGTTTCCTCTCGGAAAACGCCAATTTCGCCGAGCGCGTCGAGTCGTCCGGCTTTGCCTTCATCGGCCCGCGCCCGGAAAACATCCGCCTGATGGGCGACAAAGTCACCGCCAAACAGGCGATGATCGCGGCCAAAGTGCCGTGCGTGCCAGGCTCCGAGGGCGCGATGCCGGACGACCCGGACGAGATCATCAAAATCGCCGCCAAGATCGGCTACCCGGTCATCATCAAGGCGGCGGGCGGCGGCGGCGGGCGCGGGATGCGGGTGGTGCATACCGAAGCCGCGCTGTTGAATTCGGTGGCGATGACCAGCGCCGAAGCGCAGAGCTTCTTCGGCAACCCCATGGTCTACATGGAAAAATTCCTGCAAACGCCGCGCCACATCGAGATTCAGATTCTGGCCGACGAGCACGGCAACGCAGTGCATCTGGGCGAACGCGACTGCTCGATGCAGCGCCGCCACCAGAAAGTGCTGGAAGAAGCGCCCGCGCCCGGACTCGATCCCAAGTTGCGCGACAAAATCGGCGAACGCTGCGCCGAAGCCTGCCGCAAGATCGGCTATCGCGGCGCCGGCACGTTCGAGTTCCTGTATGAAAACGGCGAGTTCTATTTCATCGAAATGAACACCCGGGTGCAGGTGGAGCACCCGGTAACCGAACTCATCACCGGGATAGATATTGTGCAGACGCAAATCCGCGTCGCCAATGGCGAAAAACTGCCGTGGAAGCAAAAGGACATCCGGTTCAAGGGCCACGCCATCGAGTGCCGCATCAACGCCGAGCACCCGACCACGTTTGTGCCGAGTCCCGGCAAGCTGACCAATTACCACGCCCCCGGCGGCCCCGGCATCCGCGTCGATTCGCATGTGTATCACGGCTATTACGTGCCGCCGCACTACGACTCGATGATCGGCAAGCTGATCGCCTACGGCGACACCCGCGACCAGGCCATCGCGCGGATGCGCGGCGCGCTGATGGAAATGGTGGTCGAAGGCATCCACACCAACATCCCGCTGCACCAGACCCTGATGCACGACGCCGCCTTCATCGCCGGCGGCACCAGCATTCATTATCTGGAGCATAAGCTGGCGGGGGAGAAGGCGTAAGCGGTAAGCGGTGAACAGTAAGCGGTATCACCCGCTCACCGCTCACCGCTCACCGCTCACCGCTCACCGCTCACCGCTCACCCAAAATGCCCTGGCAATCCGTCCGCATCCTCGTCGATTCCAAAACCGCCGAGCCGCTGTCCGACGCGCTGATGGAAGCAGGCGCGCTGTCGGTGTCACTGGAAGATGCCGACGCCGGGACGGCGGACGAAACGCCGCTGTTTGGCGAACCCGATTACCCGAGCGCCGAATTGTGGCCGCACAGTGTCGCAGTCGTGTTGCTGGAGGCTGATGCCGACGTGGCGACCACGCTCGCGGCAGCGGCCACGCTGGCCGGAGTCACCGCGCCCACGCACTACACGATTGAAACGGTGGCCGACGAGGACTGGGTGCGTCTCACCCAATCGCAGTTCGACCCGATCCCGATTTCACCACGTTTGTGGATTGTGCCGACCTGGCACACCGCGCCCGACAGCCGCGCGATCAACCTCAAGCTCGACCCTGGCCTCGCCTTCGGCACCGGCAGCCACCCCACCACCCGGCTATGCCTCGTCTGGCTCGACGAACACATCAGCGGCGGCGAAACCCTGCTCGATTACGGCTGCGGCTCCGGCATCCTCGCCATCGCTGCGATCAAACTCGGCGCAGCGCGAGTCGATGGCGTGGATATCGACGCGCAGGCGGTCACCGCCTCGCGCGATAACGCCATGCTCAACGACGTCAGCGCGCATTTCTGCCTGCCGGGCGAATTCGCACCCGGGCAATACGATATCGTCGTCGCCAACATTCTCACCAACCCGTTGAAGGGCATGGCGCCGCTCTTGGCCGGACGGGTGCGCACTGGCGGCAAGCTGGTGCTGTCGGGCATTCTGGCCGAGCAGGCCGACGAGGTGATGGCGGTGTACCGCGACTGGTTCGTGTTCGACGGGCCCGCGCTCGATGAAGGCTGGGTGCGTTTGTCCGGAGTCAAACAGTGAGCTACCGCGCGACCTGTCCCCAGTGCGTCAGCGTGTTCCGTCTCGGCACAGATCAACTCGACGCCGCGCAGGGCTGGGTGCAATGCGGCGTGTGCGGCGCCGCCTTCGATGCACGCACCAGCCTGCTGCTGGAAGACGGTTCGCCGCTGCCCCAGGTGGTGGAGCCGGAACCCGTTGAGACCACGCCACCCGGCGCCGATGACATGCCCGCAGCGGCGGCGCCAACTGCGGCCGAAGCCAGCCCCGACGAAACCATAGCCGAGGCTGCTCCCGATGGGGAAGACCTCCCGGCCGCAGGCCTTCCAGGATGTGGCGGCCTCGCGCAATGTGCCGGCATCGCCCAGCGCGAAGCCCCGCTCGACCTGCCGTCCATCATCCTGATCGATCCCGACATTCCGGTGGACGATGACCTCGGCCCAATCCCGCAGATCTATCCTGCGCCCGCGTCCTCGACCCCATCTGCCGCGCCCGCATACTCGTCGGCTCCGCCCGCCGCCCGCGTCGAATACGCAACGCCCTTGCCCGATGCACCGCGCAGATTGTCCGCCGCGCGCCGCACCAAACCCTGGGTCTGGGTCGTGGCCAGCCTGCTGCTATTGGCGCTGCTGCTGGCGCAAACCGGTTATTTCCTGCGCGACACCCTGGTCAGCCGCCTGCCGCAGACCCGCCCCGCAGTCGAGCAGGCCTGCGCCGCGCTCGGCTGCACGCTGTCGCTGCCCAAAAATCTGGCGCTGCTACAAGTTGTCGGCTCCGACCTGCAAACTGAAGCCCGTGGCCGCCTGAAACTCGTCCTCACCCTCGGCAATCGCGCCGATCAGGCTCAGGCCTGGCCGGTACTGTCGCTTACCCTGACCGATCAGCGCAACCGGCCGCTGGCACGCCGCAGCTTTGCCCCCAGCGAATACCTCGACGACCCCCAGCGCATCGCCGCCGGCATCCCGCCTCGCAGCGAACAGCCGCTGAGCCTGCCGCTCGCCGTGCGCGAGCTCACGCCGATGGGCTTTGACCTCAAGCTAACGTATTGATCCGACACAGCTAACGCGCAAAGCTGGCCGCTCGGAGGCTTCTTCGGTATAGTGCGCCTTCCCGTTGCGGGAGAGCGCGTGCAGCGCACGCCGCCGAAGGCGCAATTCACCCGGAATCGCTCAGGCAAAAAGGACCGCAACGCTAGAAACACTCTGGAGAGCGCAGTGGCTGTGGCGAACACAGCGCAACTGACACCGAAGGGGCAGCGGCAGATGAATCAGCCGTAATCTCTCAGGTACCAAGGACAGAGGGGTGGAGCGCAACTGCGCCCCACCCTTTTTTATTTTGGTCACCGTCCATGCTGAAACTTACACCGCTTAACGCTACGCACCGCGAACTCAACGCCAAAATGGTCGATTTCGGCGGCTGGGACATGCCGGTGAATTACGGCTCGCAAATCGAAGAGCATCACGCGGTGCGCACCGGCTGCGGCCTGTTCGATGTGTCGCACATGCTGCCGCTCGACATCCGGGGCGACAACGTGCGTGCGTTTTTGCGCCGTCTGGTCGCCAACAACGTCGATAAATTGCAGGTCTCAGGCAAGGCGCTGTATTCGTGCATGTTGAACGAATCCGGCGGGGTGATCGACGACCTCATCATTTATTTCATGGACGAGAGCTGGTTCCGCCTGGTGGTCAACGCCGGCACCGCGGAAAAAGACCTGGCATGGATGGAGAAAATGAACGCCGACTGGGGCATGGGGCTGACGCTGACGCCACGCCGCGATCTGGCGATGATCGCGATTCAAGGGCCAAAAGCCACCGAGGCGCTGAACAACGCGCTGCCGGGGGTGGACAGCATTACCAGCACACTCAAACCTTTCAACGCTAGCGCGATGGGCGAAATGTTCGTCGCCCGCACCGGCTACACCGGCGAAGACGGCTTTGAAGTGATGATCCTCGCCAAGTCCGCGCCGTATTTCTGGAAAGCCTTGATGGAAGCGGGCGGCCAGCCGATTGGTCTGGGCGCACGCGACACGCTGCGCCTCGAAGCCGGGATGAACCTGTACGGTCAGGACATGGACGAAACCACCAGCCCGCTGGAATCCGGGCTGGCGTGGACGGTCGATCTTAAAACCGAACGCGACTTCGTTGGCCGCAAGGCTCTGGAGTCGAGCGAAATCACCAAGCAGATGGTCGGCCTGCTGCTCCTCGACAAAGGCGTGCTACGCGGCCATCAAAAAGTGCTGACCAAAAACGGCGGCGGCGAAATCACCTCCGGCACGTTTTCGCCGACCATGCAGCAATCGATTGCGCTGGCGCGTATCCCCTTCGGCATCGCGCCCGGCGACGAAGTTGAAGTCGAAATCCGCGACAAGAAACTGCGCGCGAAAGTGGTGAAATATCCGTTTGTGCGCAATGGCAAAGTATTGATTTGAGGGGTCAGGGATCGGGATTCAGGGGTCAGGGAACGAGCGGCTTCGCCGCAGTTTTTTGAAAGCGCGGGCTTTGCCCGCTCCACCCCTGACCCCTGAATCCTGACCCCTTCCCCTACAAACTCAACAGCAAGGAGCACACCCAAATGTCCATCCCCGCCAACCTCAAATACACCCCCAGCCACGAATGGGTGCGCGTCGAAGCCGACGGCACGCTGACCGTGGGCATCACCCACCACGCGCAGGATTTGCTCGGCGACATGGTGTTCATCGAAGCCCCCGCCGTTGGCCGCGTGCTGAAAAAAGGCGAAGAATGCGCGGTGGTCGAATCGGTGAAAGCTGCGTCGGATGTTTATGCCCCCGTTTCTGGCGAAGTTATCGCCGCCAACAGCGAAGTCGAATCCAGCCCCGAAGCGATCAACAAAGATGCCTACAGCGCGTGGATGTTCAAACTAAAACCCGCCGACACCGGCGCGGTGAACGAACTGCTGGACGCTGCGGCGTACCAAAAGCTGGTCGAGTCGGAAGCCCATTGAGGGACTAGGAACTAGGGGCTAGGATTTGGGGGATGCGCGGCTACGCCGCCTCTTGATTCAGCTCCGCTCTTCCCTGGTCCCTAAATCCTAGCCCCTAACCCCTAGCCCCTAAAACCATGCCCTTCATCCCCCACACCCCAGAAGATGTCTCCACCATGCTCACCGCCATCGGCGCGGCCAGCATCGAAGAGCTGTTCGACGAAATCCCGCCCGCGCTGAAAACCGGCAAACTCAAAGACGTGCCTGATGGATTGCCCGAAATGGCGGTGACGCGCTTGATGCAGGAACGCGCCTCAGCCGACGGCTTCTGGTCGAACTTCATCGGCGCGGGCGTGTACGAGCACCACATCCCGGCGGCGATCTGGCAGATCACCACGCGCGGCGAGTTTTATTCCGCCTACACGCCGTATCAGGCCGAAGCGAGCCAGGGCACGCTGCAACTGATTTACGAATACCAGACCATGATGACCCGGCTCACCGGCCTCGACGTGTCGAATGCGTCCTTGTACGACGGCGCGTCGGCGCTGGCCGAAGCCGTGCTGATGGCGGTGCGCGCGCACAAAACCTCGCGCCGCGTGCTGGTGCCGAAAACGGTGCATCCGATCTATCGCCGCGTCGTTCACACCACGGTCAAGAACCAGAAAATCGAACTGGTCGAAGTCGATTACGACCCCGCCACCGGCCAAACCGTGCTGCCTGCCGACCCCGGTTCATTCGCTGGCTTGGTGATCCCGCAGCCCAACTTTTTCGGCGTACTCGAAGACGTTCACGCCATGACCGACTGGGCGCACGCCCACGGCGCGCTGGCAATCGGCCTCGTCAATCCCACCACGCTCGCCGTACTCGAAGCCCCCGGCAAATGGGGTGCAAAAGGGTCGGACATCGCAGTAGGCGAAGGCCAGCCGCTCGGCGCGCCGATGGCCTCCGGCGGCCCCTACTTCGGCTTCATGTGCTGCCGCCAGGACTTCGTCCGCCAGATGCCGGGGCGCATCGTCGGTCGCACCGTCGATCTCGACGGCAAGCCCGGCTTCACCCTCACCCTGCAAGCGCGCGAACAACACATCCGCCGCTCCAAAGCCACCTCGAACATCTGCACCAATCAAGGCTTGGTCGTCACCGCCGCCACGCAATACATGGCGCTGCTGGGGCCGCAGGGACTGGCTAAAGTCGCGTCCGCCAGCCACGCCAGCACCGTCGCATTGGCCGACATGCTGGCCACGATTCCTGCTGTGAGCAAAGCCTTCGTCAGCCCGTACTTCCACGAAGTCGTGCTCAAACTCAACGACAACGCGAAAGACGTACTGCGCGCCCTGCGCGCCCAAGGCATCCTCGGCGGACTCGATATTTCCGCCTGGTATCCCGAACTCGGCCAAGCGATTCTCGTGTGCGTCACCGAAACCAAAACCGCCGCCGACCTTGACCACTACGCGCAACAAATGGAACGTATCCTGTCGAAGCGGCGCGAAGCGCCGCCGTGTGCGTACAAGAATTAGATGAAAGCGATACCGATGGTCGAACTCCAAGGAATCAATGATTCGGAACTGATTACCTTGTATGGAAAGGTTGTCAAAGAATTACAGAATAGACAAATTATCAGAACAAAAAATGTTGTTGGTGATTTAGGCGAGCGATTCGTAATTGATTACTACACTCGATCCCACGACCTTGAAAGCCTGTCTGTTGCTCCGCCAAGCACAAAAAGCATTGATGCTATCGGGGAGCGTGGCAATAGATACGCTATCAAATCAATAACAAGTAACTGCACCAGCGTTTTTTATGGATTGCCGCACGAAAAGTCTAGTGAAGAACCAACGCAATTATTCGATTTTTTGCTAATTGTGAAATTCAATGATTCCTATGAAGCTTTAGCGGTATACGAACTTACATGGAACCAATTTCTGCAGCACAAAAAATGGCACAGCAGAATGGAAGCGTGGAATATTTCGGTAAATAAAAAAGTAAAATCAGAAGCAAATATCACGTATGAAATCATCACTCAATAATTCGTTTCAGCACATGCAGCGCCGCAAGTAAACATCCGGTGTCATGCGCTTCGTTTATTGCGCCCTCAACTATACGAGTTGGACGTCACGTACAGGAATCCAAGTGAACATGATCAAAAAAGCAGCACTAGTTCTGACTTTCGCAACCTCCGTGATGTCAGCCTCAACGGCACTTGCCGGGATGGCGGCAGAGGATTTGCTCGTGGGCGCGAGAATAGGAAATGGGCTCCTTGCAGGTGTCATCCCCAGCCAAGAGGACTATGTTAAGGCGATGACGACCAGAGCTTATATCGTCGGAATGGAAGATGCGATACAGCTTGGTGCTGGAACGGGGAAACTCCCGGTCTGCCTGCCGAAAAAGCCTACTGATATTGACACCATCATGGCTTCATTAATGATTGTAGCGACTGCGGCTCC
>Ga0315271_10001271_pt1 | contig 15169 bp, 14 predicted proteins | sample C3_top_MG_FD_204664 | JGI IMG/M metagenome (GOLD analysis project Ga0315271, IMG submission 204664) | Sediment microbial communities from Yellowstone Lake, YNP, Wyoming, USA - C3_top | ecosystem: Environmental > Aquatic > Freshwater > Lake > Sediment | place: USA: Wyoming | collected 2017-08-01 | reverse complement strand
CGCCCGGTGGATCACCATCGGCAGGAAGAACTGGGCGCGGCGGCCGGCTGGCGTGAAACCGCGGGATGAAAAAGCCTCTTCAACCTGCCGGTGGGTGAAAAGCGTGAAGGTCCGCGTGTTCTTCTCGATGCGTTTCTTCGCGCCGAAGAGGGCCGGTGCGATGCGGTTGATGCTCTCGCTCGTCGGGTAGTCAACGATCACCGCGCGCCGCGCCACGCGGCACAGTTCGGCAACGAGCGCGGGCCAGCGCTCGCAGTGCGGCAGCAGCCGGACGCTGACGACGGCATCGAACGAGCGGTCGGGAAACGGCAGCGCGAGGATGTCGCCGACGAAGAAACGCACCGTTCCCGACGCGAGCAGCGGTCCGAGGCGGCGGGCGCAGATCGGGTCGCTCCCCTGCACGGTGACGCGCCACCCGGCGTGCGCGAGCGGGCCGGCGAGCTGCGCGTGCCCGCCCCCGACGTCGAGCAGCGTCTGGCCGCCGGGGGGGCCGAGCAACTCGCGGACGGCGCGCTCCTGGACGCCGAGCATCCAGGTCCCGACCGGCCCGGAAAAGCGGGCGGCGTAGTCGTCGGAGGAGGTCTCGATGTCGGCGGTCTCTCTCATAGCGCGGGCGCCTCGCCCGCAAGACTACAGAGGCTTTGGTCAAATGACGCAGGCGTTGATTCCTGCGGACAGACATGAAGCCGATTCCGCCGAACGGCACGAACTTTTGCGCGGTCGACGCACCTGGTGTGGAGAAATTTCATAAGGCCTCCCGCGCGCCCAGCCGCCGATACTCCGCCTCGACGAAGCCGATTTCCCTCGCGCGCCGCGCGGCGTCCCACGCCAGTGCGCTTCCCGCGATCGCCGCGCAGGTCTCGAGCGCCGCGCGTCCCGGGTGGCCGAAGGTGCCGAGCGGCGTCCGACGCAGCACGATGTCCGCAAGCGAGAGCGCCATCTCCTCGCGCACCGCGTGCAAAACCTCAGCCACGGTCGTCGGCTGGTCCTGGGTAATGCGCCGCGCGTGCGCACCGTCGGCGGCGAGGTCCCGGAAGATCGATCCCGCAGCCGCGCCGTAGGTTCGCGCCAGCCTCCCGGTCAGCGCCGCGTCGAAGTCCTTTGGCGCCGGGGGGGTGACGGGCTCGCGAAGCGTTTCGGCGACGGGGCGTGTTCCCGTGCGGCCGAGCTTGGAGGCGGCCAGGGCAACGGCCCGCGCGCCGACCGTCATCCCCGTCGTGTATTTGATGCCGACGACCCCGACCAGGCCCTCGACGCCGAACTCGCGCGCAGCATCGATCAGGCGCGGCCGCTTCAACAGCCCGCTCTCCACCGCAGTCCGCGGGTCGCGTCCCGGGTCGAGCGGCAGCAGGCCGACGTGGGCGATGCGGACCTCCTCCCGGCGCAGCTCGGCGGCGGGGTGTATCCGGTTGATCTCGCCGACCACCTGCTCGATCTCGCTCGCCGTCACGTCGCAGGCGTCGGGCGGGCCGGCGTGCGGCAGGTACAGCGTGCCGATCATCGTGCCGCCGCGCCACGGGACGAAGAAGAAGAGCCGCCGGGTGCCGCCGCTGCTCTCGACGCCGACAGCGGTGTCGCCGAAGATCGGCCGGCCGACGACGATGTTGATCGCCTTGGCGTAGCCGCGGCCGTCGGCGCCCCTGAGCAGCGGGCGATGCAGTTCGCCGAGCCAGGGGCCGGCGGCGGTGATCGTGACCCCCGCGCGGATCTCGAACTCGCCGCCGCTGCTCTCGTCGCGGGCGCGGACCCCTTCGATGCGGTCGCCGCGCCGGAGAAAGCCTGCGGCGCGCACGCGATTGGCGACGGCTGCGCCCGCGGCTGCGGCGTCGAGCACCAGGTCGAGGACGAGGCGCTCCGTGTCTAGGGCGATGCCGTCGTACCAGAGCGCGCCGCCGCTGGCCCGCCCTCCCGCGAGGTGCGGCGCAAGGAGGTTCAGCTCCGCGCGGGAGATCGTCCTGCCGCGCGGGAGCCGGCAGGACGCCGCGACGCCGTGGTTGCGATCGAAGCTCAGCAGGTCGTTGAGCACCAGGGCCGCGGCCATCGCGGGGCGGCTGCGCAGCCCGAGACCGCGCGTCGGCAGCACGCAGGGCAGCGGAGCGACGAGGTGCGCGAACCTTTGCAGCACGGCGCGGCGCGCCCGGACCGAATCGCGGAGCTTCGCCAGGTCGCCGTGCTGCAGATAGCGCAGCCCGCCGTGAATGATCTTCAGGCTGTTGGCGGAGGTGGCGTGCCCGAAATCGCCCTGCTCGATCAGCGCCGTCGAGAGGCCGCGCGCCGCCGCCGCCCGCGCCGCCGCCGCGCCGTGGATGCCGCCGCCGACGACAAGCACGTCGAAGATCTCGCCGGAGAGACGGGAGGGCTCGCGTTTCACGCCGTCGCCCGCTTTCGGCGTGCGGCCTCGATCGTGGCGTATGCCGCGCTCAGTTTTTCGCGGTAAGCCGCCCGCGAATAGCGCTCGGCGGCACGCGCGGCGCCGGCGCGTCCGAGGCGCTCGCGCAGCTGCGGGTCCCCGGCGAGGCGCCGCAGGCCGGCGGCGAGTTCGGCCGGCTCGGGCCGCACCAGAACCGCGCAGGAGGCGTCCAGCGCCTGGGTGTGCGATCCGATGGCGGTGGCCAGGATGGCGTGCCCGGCTGCGAGGTAGGAGTAGATCTTCATCGGCGTGTTCTCCCCGAGGGTGCGGGGCGAGACGAGGATGTCGGCCTGCGCCAGATACCCGCCAAGCGCCCGCACCGGGCGCGGCCCGGCGAAGTGCACCCGACCGGCCAGGCCGAGCGCCGCGGCCTTGCGCTCGTAGCGGGCGACGTCCGACGGGGTGCCGCCGATAACGACGAGCGTCGCCGGGATCTCGGGTCCGGGCGCCGCCAGCGCCTCGAGCAGCAGGTCGATCCCCTGGTAGGGCTCGAGGTTGCCGACGTACAGCGCGAGCGCGCCGCGGCTGCCGAAGCGCTCGCGCAGGTCCTCGACCGCGGGGTGCGGCGCCTCGGCGAGCGGGACGTCCTCGAGGACGCGCACCGGGACTCCCGGGCAGCGATCCGCGGACTGGTTCGCAAGGCTCGGGCAGACGGCGAGCACGAGATCGCAGGCGTTGAGCGTGCGCCGCACGATGGCCTCGAGCGGCCGCCGGAACAGGCCTCGCAGCCGGGATGTGCCGACGAGCTGGTCGACCAGGTCGGAGTCCATGTCGCAGACAACCGCCGCCCGGTGGCGCCGGCGCAGCCACGCTGCGGGGAAGATCGCCTCCTCGACCGCGTGCACGACATCGTAGCGCCCCGGGCGGCAGAGGCGCAGGAACGAGATCGTCAGCGCGACGTCGCAGGCCAGCTTTTTCGCCGAAAAGCCGATGGGGACGTCGCGCACCAGCGGCGGCGCCGGGGCCCGCAGCAGCCGCAGGCCGGGAAAGGAGATCTCCTCGCCCTCGTGGTAGACGAGCAGGTCGACCGCGTGGCCGAGGCCGCACAGCGTCTCGGCGAGCAGCCGCACGGCGATCGGGGTGCCCCGTTCGCGGTAGAAGGGTTGCGGCGCCAGCAGCAGGACGTTCACGGGGCCGCCCCGCCCCAGGATTGCCGCGGCAGCCACTTGAGCAGCAGCGGCAGGCACGGGAAGGACCACCCCAGCTCGGCGAGAAATTCGCGCAGGTTCCTGAGGCTGAGGACGTTGGTGCGGTCGATTCCCGGGAAGAGGGTGAACGATGCGTGGAAGCGCTCCGCGCTGAAGGGCCAGAAGAACGGGAACCCGATCGGCGGCTTGAGGTCGACCACCATCAGGTCGAGCAGCAGGTGGGTCAGGCCCGCGGCGGCAAGCAGCAGCCAGGCGCGCGAGAGCCCGAGCCTGCGGCGCAGCGTCAGCGCAAGCGGCAGGGTGGCCGTCGCGACGAACCCGATCGAGTGAAACACCCCCTGGTGAAAGCGCTCCATCGCCTCGCGGCCGCGCACCAGGGCGAGGTAGTCGAGGTCGGGGAGGTTCGCGGCGAGGAGCAGGGCCGCCGTGACGGGCAGCGCGCGCGCCGCGGGCAGCCGCCGGCACGCCAGGGCGGCGACGCAGGCGCCCGCGAGCGTGTGCGCTACGGGAGTGGGCATCGGCGCAACCCGCTAGGCCCGGCGCGGGTTGGTCGCCCCGACGTTGCCGCCCGCAGGCTTCCAGCGGGCGAAGCGGAGGATCGTCCAGGCCGCCTGGAACGCGTCCTTCAGGCCGATTTTCTTGCCTTCTTCGTAGGTGCGGCCGTTGTAGCTGACCGGCACCTCGAAGATCCGGGCCTTCATGCGCGCCACCTTGCAGGTGATCTCCGGTTCGATCCCGAACCGCCTGGACCGAAGATCGAGGCGGTCGACGACCGTGCGGGTCATCGCCTTGTAGCAGGTCTCCATGTCCGTCAGGTTGATGTTCGTGAAGATGTTCGACATCAGCGTCAGCAGCCAGTTGCCGACCGAGTGCCAGAAGTAGAGCACCCGGTGGCCGGCGCTCGTCCCGAGAAAGCGCGAGCCGTAGACGACGTCCGCCTCCCCCTCGAGAATCGGCCGCAGCAGGATCGGGTATTCGCGCGGGTCGTACTCGAGGTCGGCGTCCTGGATGAGAACGATCTCCCCGGTCGAGGCGCACATGCCCGTCCAGACGGCGGCTCCCTTTCCGGTGTTCCGCGGGTGGAAGAGCGCGCGGACCCCGTCCTTGCCGTCCATCTCGCGCATGATCTCGCGCGTCCCGTCCTTCGACCCGTCGTCGATGATCAACAGTTCCTTCTCGATGCCCGGCAACTCGACCGCGAGGACCCGCGCGACGATTTCCCGCAAGGTGGCCGCCTCGTTGTAGGCCGGCATCACGATGGAGAGTTTCATCCCGCTTCGCCCGCCTGCGGGCCGAGCCTGCGGCCCCCCGCGGAGAAGAGCCGGAAGCGCGCGAGACCCGCCCGCTGGAGCAGGTACTTTCCCGCGGTCCCGAGCACGCCCAGGCCGTAGCGGACGCTGCGGCCAAAATTGATCGAGGAGGCCTCCTTGAAATATTTCGTCGGGCAGCTGATCTCGCCGATGCGAAAGCCGAAGGCGACCGCCTGGACGAGCATCTCGTTGTCGAAGACGAAATCGTCGGAGTTCTCCTCCAGCGGCAGGGTCTCGAGCACGGTGCGGCTGAAGGCCCGGAACCCCGTGTGGTATTCGGACACTTTCACGCCGAGCGCCAGATTCTCCGCGAAGGTGAGAAAGCGGTTGGCGATGTACTTGTAGGCGGGCATGCCGCCGCGCAGGGCCTGTCCGCCCAGGATCCGGGAGCCAAGCACTACGTCGTAATGTCCCGAGGCGACGAGCGAGGCCATCGCGGTGACGAGCTTCGGCGAGTACTGGTGATCGGGGTGAAGCATCACGACGATGTCGGCCCGCGCGGCCAGCGCGGCCCGGTAGCAGGTCTTCTGGTTCCCGCCGTACCCGCGGTTCTCGGGGTGGATGATCGTCCGGATGCCCAGTTCGGCGGCAACCTGGACCGTGGCGTCGCGGGATGCGTCGTCGACGAGGATCGTCTCGTCCACGGTGTCGTGCGGCAGTTCCGCGAACGTCTGCCTCAGGGTGCGCTCGGCGTTGTAGGCCGGCATGACGACGATCAGCTTGTTTCCGTTGATCATGAAGACGTACCCAGCGCCGCCGGTTACCAGAGCTTGCCGATGTCGTCGGGTGTGTAGACGTGATTGCGCGCGGTCCAGTAGCCGCTGCCCGTGACGGCGCGCTTTTTCAGGTTCAGGAAGTCCCCGCGGGTCAGCCGCGCGAGAAACGCGATCGGCGTCAGGAACAGGTAGAAGATCGCCCCGAGGATGATCCGCGAGTTGACCGCGCCGAGCAACCCCCCGAACTTCAGCCAGGCGCGCGCGACCAGCGCCCCGGCCGGCTTCACGAAAAGGCCGAGCGCGAGCAGCACCGCCGCCGCGGCCAGAAAGCCGCTCTTCATCCCGGCCCGCTTCGCCAGGTGTCCGAAGACGAGACAGGCCAAGGCCAGCACCCCGATCGTCTCGAGGACCTTCTCGCGCGTCAACTCGCTCTTCTCGCTCATGCGGCTTGCCTAGAACAGCGTGTAGATGAACGGCGCGATGGCGGTGCCGCTCGTCAACACGATGAGCACCCCGAAGAGCAGCAGCACGATCACCATCGGCAGCAGCCACCACTTCTTCCGTTCCTTCAGAAAACCCCAGAGATCGCCGAATGCAGACATTGATCCTCCTAATCCATCACGAGCGACTCGCGCCACTCCTTGTTTTCGGCCCACGCGGGCTGGTCCTTCTTTTCGAAGAGCCAGTCGCCGACGACCAATGCGTCCATTTCGGTGCGCATGAAGCAGCGGTAGGCGTCCTCCGGCGTGCAGACGATCGGCTCGCCGCGCACGTTGAAGCTCGTGTTCACGACCAGCCCGTAGCCGGTGCGCTGCCGGAAGGCCTCGATCAGCCGCCAGTAGTCCGGGTTGGTCTCGCGGTGCACGGTCTGGATGCGCGCCGAGTAATCCAGGTGCGTGACTGCCGGGATGTCCGAGCGCTGGTGGTAGAGCTTCTCGCGCAGCGGCAGCGCATGGTAGTTCGGCGGCAGCGGCCGACGGTGCGCCGGCTTGACGTCCGCGATCAGCAGCATGTACGGCGATGGCTCGTCCAGTTCGAAGTAGTTCGCGCACTCCTCGGCGAGCACCGAGGGGGCGAACGGCCGGAAGCTCTCGCGGTACTTGATCTTGAGGTTGAGCTTTTTCTGGATCTCCGGGTTGCGCGGATCGGCAACGATGGTCCGGCCGCCCAGCGCGCGCGGGCCCCACTCCATCCGGCCGCGCACCCAGCCGACGATCTGGCCGACGTCGAGCAGTTCGGCGGTCCGGGCGCACAGCGCGCCGACATCCCCGAAGCGCCGCCCGACGGCGCGGTAGCGGCCGATGACGCGGCGGATGTCCGCCTCCTCGGGTTCCGGGCCGAGATAGGAGCCGCGCATCCGGTCAGCGCCGCCGGCCGTGCGCGGGTTGCCCCGGCCGATGTAGTGCGCGCACAGCGCCGCGCCGAGCGCGCCGCCGGCGTCCCCGGCCGCGGGCTGGATCCAGAGGCGATCGGCGATGCCGCTGCGCAACAGCTTGCCGTTGGCGACGCAGTTGAGCGCGACGCCGCCGGCGAGACAGAGGTTCGCCGACCCGGTGAGCTTCTTCGCCTCGGCCGCCATGCCGAGCACCACCCGCTCGGTCACCCGCTGGATGGCGAGCGCCAGGTCGCAGTGTTCCTGCCCCATCTCGCTCTCGGCCTCGCGCCGGGGGAACCCGAAGAGCTTTTCCCACGCCGGTTCGTTGGCCATGCGCAGGCCCGTGGCGTAGTCGAAATAGCCCTGGTCGAGCCAGAGCGAACCGTCCGCGGCGATGTCCACCATCTTCGTCGCGATCGACTCCTCGAAGCGGCGCGTGCGTTCGGATTCCGGGTCGCCGTAGGGGGCGAGGCCCATCAGCTTGTACTCGCCGGAGTTCACCCGGAAGCCGAGGTAGTAGGTGAAGGCCGAGTAGAGCAGGCCGACCGAGTGCGGGAAGCGCAGTTCGCGCAGGATCTCGATGCCGTTGCCCCTGCCGTGGCAGATCGACGCGGTGGCCCACTCGCCGACGCCGTCGATCGTCAGGATCGCCGCCTCCTCGAAGGGCGAGGGGTAGAACGCGCTCGCGGCGTGCGAGAGGTGGTGCTCGGGAAAGAGCAGCTTGACCTCCTCGACCTGGTGGCCGGCCAGCAGCGAGAGTTCCTTCAGGAGCAGCCGCTTGAGCATCAGCTTCTCCTTGATCCAGACCGGCATCGCGGCGAGGAAGGAGCGCAGGCCGCGCGGCGCGAATGCGTAATAGGTTTCGAGAAGGCGCTCGAATTTGAGAAAGGGCTTGTCGTAGAAGGCGACCGCCTCCAGGTCCTCGAAGGCGGTGCCCGAGGCGTCGAGGCAGTAGCGGATGGCGTTCGCGGGGAACGCCGGGTCGTGCTTGCGGCGCGTGAAACGCTCTTCCTGTGCCGCCGCGACGATCTCGCCCGCGTCGAGGAGAGCCGCCGCGGAGTCGTGGTAAAAGGCCGAAATGCCAAGGATCTTCATCGCGCGCATTCTACACTAACAGGGCGCTCAAAATCACCGGAAACAGGGGGCGCAGGCACGAGGAGAGCGGGCCGTCAGGCGCCGGCCCCGGACAGGCTCGCGCCGTGACGGGGGCGGGCGCGTTACGAGCGGCGTTCGCAGGGTGCGGAGTTCCGGATGCAGACGCCCATGATGAAGGCGAAGCAGTAGCGGAGGACCTGGATGTTGAAGAACGAATCCAGGAAGCCCGCGACCATGAAGTGCACCGCAGTCGCCATAGCGAGAAACGCGAAAAATCTGCCCGCGCCGCCGGCGCGCACGACCGGGGCCGCCGGCCGCAGGCACCGGTAGAAGATGTACAGCAGCGCGGTCAGCCCCGCAACGCCGTTCGTGGCCATCGCGAAGAGATACATGTTGTGCGGCTGGTTGAACCCGAGAAGAAATCGGGGCACGACCCTCGTTCTCAGCTGTTTTCTCATCACGTTCAGCGTGTAGGGGAAGTCGCCGGTCCCGACGCCGATCAGCGGGTGGGCCTTAATCATGATCAGCGTCGCGCGCCACATCAGCAGCCTGCCCCCGGTGGATGACTCCGCGTAGCGGTCGGTGGAGTACGTGGTCAGCTCTTCGACGACCAGATTGATCCGGTCGTGCACGAGCGGGACGAACCGATACACGGCGGCGAGCGTCAGGATGGAGAGGAGCGCGACGAGCGCGACCGTCTTCTTGCTCCTGATCGTCGCCGCCGCCATGATCGCCAAGGTCGTCGCGATGCTGAACCACGCGGTCCGCGAGGTGGAGAGCAGAATGCACAGCACGGAAACGAGCAGAAAACTCCCGAGCAAAACTCTCGCTCGGAGCGATCGGCCGCGGGGGGAGAACAGCAGGAAGGACGCGCCCGCGTACAGCCCGAGCGCGTTGATGTTCGAAAACCAGATGTGATGCAGGCCGAGCGGCGTGAGCGGGAGCGCGTATCTCACGCCGCCAAAGGCCCCGAAAAACGTCATCAGCCCGAACAGGTTCAGCGCCGTCAACCCGACGATGAAGGAGAGAAGCAGCGATTCGGCCTGCCGGGTTCGCTCCTCCTCGCTCCGGACGGACTGCAGGAAGGCCGACACGAATAAATAGATGACCGGCAACTCCACGAACTTGTTCGCGACGTTGAAGCCGTCGGCATATTTTTCGGTGTACAGGATGCCGACGTAGGCGACGAGGCTGAAAAATGCCAGCGCCGCCGTCAGGGGCTGGCGGCGGGAGCGCAGGACGTCGTCCCGGAATTCACGGTCGCGCCACGCGGCGACGAATGCCGAGAGGTACAGACCGACGAGCAGGGCGGTGCTCGCGCTCTTGGAGAGCGACAGGCTAACGCCGAAGAGCAGCAGCCCCGGGTAGAGAACGCGGCGCCAGGGAAGGCTCGACACAATCAGACGATCTTCCCCTCGAGGTCGTAGGCCCCGGCGTCGGTGACGCGCACGCGGGTCCAGGACCCGGCCTCCCCGCGGCCGCGCACCCGGATCCGGCCGTCGACCTCCGGCGCCTGCCAGGGGGTGCGTGCGCTCCAGATCGTCGCCCGCCCGGGTTCGGGTGCGAGCAGGAGCGCCTCGGTCGTGCGGCCGACGCGCGCGGACCAGAGGTCGGACGCCAGTTCGGCCTGCAGCGTCATCACGGCGTGGTAACGCTCCTCGGCCACCTCGGGGGGGACGGCGCCGGCCATGGTCGCGGCCTTGGTCCCCGGCTGTGGCGAGAAGACAAAGGCGCCGAGGTTTTCGAAGGGGTGCGCCCGCAGGAAGGCGAGAAGTTCGGCGAATTCGCGTTTCCCCTCGCCCGGGTAACCGACCATGACCGTCGTGCGCAGCGCGACGGCGGGGATCCGCTCGCGCAGGTTCGAAAAAAGCGTCTCCAGGTCGGGGCGGGCGTAGCGCCGGTTCATGCGCTCGAGCACCCGGCTGCTCGCGTGCTGGATGGGGATGTCGAGGTACGCGCAGAGTTTCGGGGTCTCCGCGAAGAGTCGAACGATCTCGTCGTCGACCCGCTCGGGGTGCAGGTAGAGCAGGCGGACGCGAAAGTCCCCGGGGAGCGCTGCGACGGCGCGCACCAAGGGGGCCAACCCGCCGCCGCGCCGGCCTTCGCCGAAACGCGTGATGTCCTGCCCGACGAGGTTGAGCTCGCGCACGCCCGCGTCGGTCAAGGCGCGCGCCTCCTCGAGAACCGCGGCGCGTGAGCGGCTGGCGTGCGGCCCGCGGATCGCCGGGATCAGGCAGTAGTGGCAGCAGTTGCTGCAGCCGTCGGAAATCTTCAGGTAGGCCCAGGGGCCGGTGGTCAACGAGCGATCGAGGCTGCCGCTCGGGAGAAAGGCCCGGCCTGGCCCGCCCAGGCGCACCGGCCGCGGCGGCCGAAGGGCGAGCCACTCGCCGAGGCGCGGGATCTGCTTTGGCGTGAGGAGCAGGTCCACCGTGGGGTAGCGCGTCGCGAGTTCGTCGGCGAAGCGGTTGACCATGCAGCCGGCGACGACCACGAGCCTCCCGGCGCGCCCGGACTTCCAGAGCACGGCCTCTGCGATCGCCTCGTGCGACTCCTCGACGGCCGGGCCGATGAAGGCGCAGGTGTTGATCAGCAGCAGGTCGGCCCGCTCGCGATCGGGTACCAGCCCCCAGCCTCCGGCGCCGAGCCCGCCGACCAGGTACTCGGTGTCGACGAGGTTCTTCGAGCAGCCGAGGCTGACCACGCCCGCGAGGGGAATCCGCTTCATCTGTGCCATGGAGGCAAGTATAGCAGGGTCCCCCGGTTGTCCCGGCCGGCCGGCGGCGTCAACTCCGATCAGAGGCCGATCAACTCGGCGTGAACCCCCTGTTCAGTGACCAGGCGGTGGACGCCTTCGGAGCCGATCTTCGAGGGGTCGTACCGGACGAGCAGGAAGTGCGCCTTGGTGTCGTGGAACACCGCCGAAGCGATGCCCGGGCCCTTTCGGACTCGTTCCGCAACCGTCTCCAGGCGGGCGTGGTCCAACGCCTCGTCGATGTGCACGGTGACGTCGACAATGTCGTTTGCCATGGTGTCCCCCTCTGTGCCGTGAGCATGTGAACGACAAGAAATCCCTGCTGACGCAAGAATAGGCTCCAGGCGGGCTGCACGCAAGCGGCGGCAGCGGGGCGACTGGTCAGAGTCGAGCGACGCGCTCTTCGCCGGGGTGCACCGGCGTGCAGTACGGCCCGTCAGCGGGGCAGCCGCGGCACTCCGACTGCAGCGTGGTGTGCGTGATGCCGAAGCGCCCGAGCAGCAGCGTGTTCACGTCATCGAGCACCGCCTGCGGTTCGCGGGCAGCCGCCTCGTCGACGACGAGGTGCGCCGACAGCGCCCGGATGTGCGAACAGAGGCTCCAGATGTGCACCCGGTGCATGTCGGCGACACCTGGCACGGCGAGGACGGCGGCCGCGACACCCTCGACCGTGAGGCCGGCGGGAACTCCCTCCATCAGGATGTGGAGCGACTCGCGCACCAGCCTGCCGGATCCCCAGAGCAACAGCAGCCCGATCGCGAAACCGAGGATCGGGTCGACGAGCGTCCAGCCTGTGGCCCAGATGACCGCGCCGCCGGCGATGACCGCCACGGAGGCGAGCAGGTCGCCGATGACGTGCAGGTAGGCGCCGCGCATGTTCAGGTCGTCGTCGTGGTGCCCGTGCAGCATCCACGCCACGATCGCGTTCGCGACCAGGCCCGCACCGGCGACCGCCATCATGCCGCCGACCCGCACCTCGCGCGGGTGGGCGAGCCGCTCCCAGGCTTCGTAAAAGATCCAGGCCGCGATCACCCCGACGGTCAGCCCGTTGATCAGCGACGCGAGAATCTCCCCGCGGTGCAGGCCGTACGAGTGGCGGTCGCTCGCCGGGCGCGCTGCGAGCACGATCGCCGCGTAGGAGAGCCCGAGGGCCGTCGCGTCGAAAAGGACGTGGAGCGAGTCCGAGAGCAACGCCAGCGAGGAGGACCAGATTCCCCCGGCAAGCTCCAGGGCGAAGACGGCGAGCGTCAGGGGGATCGCCAGCCGCAGCTGCGACGCCGGGGTCCCCTGGCCGTGCCCATGGGAGCAGGAGCGGCCACGGTGGTCGTGATCGCAGCGCTCGGGCTCGGGCGTGATCCGCACCTGGTCCATGGTGGTACCCTGCACCGACTCTGCCGGCGCTGTCAATGAGCGGTGACTGCAGTCACGTTGACGCCTGCGGCAACCGCGGTACACTATCACCGTGGATCGCAGAACATTCCTCAAGAATGCGGCGCTGGCGGCCGCAGGGTCGGCGCTGCCGGGGTGCAGTTCCGATCTGCTGAACCTGTTCAACCAGGGGAGTGAGCAGCTCTGGGGGCTGCACGTGCACCCCTTTGCGGGCGAGATCGGCAGCGCCCAGATCGAGGCTCTGCGGCAGCTCGGCATCCGCCGCGTGCGCATGACGCTCGGCCTGTACAGCGACCTCGCGGGGCCGTACCTGCGGGGCTACAACGCCGAGTACGTCGGGCTTGTCAGCGACTACGCCCCGTCAACCCCGAACCCGGCCGAGTGGCCGGGCCTGGTCCGCAAGGCGGTCCTGCGTTCGCCGGGGCTCTTCAGCTACGAGATCCTCAACGAACCGGTCAACCTGACGGCGGCGGTCTACGTCGAGCAGTACCTGAAGCCGGCCTACCAGGTCATCAAGGGTATCAACCCCGGTTACCAGGTCGCGGCGGCGGCCCCGACCGGCACCGCGAAGGGGCGGCTCGATTTCTACGAGATGACGAACGCGGGCGCCGACGACTGGTGCGATTATCGCGCGGCGCACCTTTACTCCGACACCCCGGAGTATTATCTCGCGGGGACCAAGCGGCCGTTTCTGGTCACGGAATCAGGGGTCCAGGATCCCGCGCGCCACGTGGACTGGTGGGTCAACACGATGACCCACATTTCCGGGGTGTTGTCGACCGACCGGGTCTACTTCTACGCGCTCTCGGATTCGGAGGATACGGGCTGGGCGCTCATCTCGCGGCACTCGCGGCCGGGGGCGATCCGCGTGCTCAGTCCGCTCTACGACTACATCAGATCCAAGTACGGTCCCCGCTAGCAGGCCGCTGAAAAGGGCCCACCTGCCGCGGTGGGCACTTTGCTCCCTGCGAGCTTGCGAGTGGGGGGAGGCTGCGGCGTGCAGGAGCACGCCTCGCTTCTCAGGACTCGCCCGCCGGGCATCTGGACCCCTTTGAGCGGCCTGCTCCGCAGGCGCTGAGCCCCCCGGCAGTATCCGCCCTGTCCGTCAACGGGCTGATGCCAGGTTTGTCCCGCCTGCGAGCGGCGTGTAGGCTTGCCCGTCGAGCCAGGTGCGGTACTCGGCGAATGTTGCCGCGAATTGCGGGGGCAGTTGTTCGGCGCGCGGAAACGCTTCCTTCACCGGGTTGACCCAGGTTCCGCCGCGGCGCACGCGGTAGTCCAGGTGCGGTCCGGTCGAAAGTCCGGTCGAGCCGACGTAACCGATGACTTCCTTCTGGCGCACCCGGTCGCCGACTTTGAGCCCCGCGGCGAAACGCGAGAGGTGCATGTAGTAGGTCTCGTAGCTGCCGCCGTGGCGCAGCGCGATCCGGTTGCCGCCGGCGTCGTCCCGGCTGCGCGCGATGACCACGCCGTCCGCGGGCGCCCAGACCGGCGTGCCCTCGGGGGCGGCGAAATCCACGCCGAGGTGGGCCCGCACCTCGTTGAGGATCGGGTGCAGGCGTGCGCCCGAAAAGCCGCTGCTGATCCGGGTGTAGGAGATCGGCGAGCGCAGGAACGAGGCGCGCACCGAGCGCCCCTCCGCGGTGTAGTACTCGCCGCGCGCGTCCGGCCACGGGAAGAAGTACGCGTGGTGCGCCCCGTCCTTCTGGCGATATTCTGCGGCGAGGATGCGCCCGTACTGCACGAAGCGCCGGTCGCGGTAGATTTTCTCCACGACCACCCGAAAGGAATCGCCGGGCTGCAACTCGTGGGCAAAGTCGATGTCCCAGGCGAACAGTTCCGCGAAGGGCAGGGTCAGGGTGTCGTTCTCCCCGGCGCGCTCCATGGCCTCGAAGAGCGAGCTGCGGATGTTCCCCTGGACCTCGACGACGCGGTTTTCGGCCGGCAGCGCCGCCAGTTCGGTCTCCCAGCCCCCGGGGGTGGAGCGTAAGACGAGAGCTTCCAGCGGGCTTTTCTCGTAGGTCAGACTCACGAGGTCACCCCCGGGGTCGAGCACGACGGTGAAGCGATCGCCGGTCCGCAGTCGGCGGAAATCCAACGCCGGGGCGAGGCGGGCGACGATGTTCGGGATGATCTGGGGGTCGAGCCCCGCGAGGGCGAGATTTTCGGCGAAGCCGACGCCGGCCCGGATCACGCCCCGCAGCGTGCGAGTGTCGCCCTGGGCGGCTGCCGCCGCTCCGGCAGGGGGGCTGGCGGCCGGGTGCGGGATCCGGAGGCCGCCGTCGGCCCGGTGATCGGGAAGCGCCCCGCGGACTGCGGCCAGCAGCGCGAGGCAAGCGCTCGAGAGGGCCACATTGCGCCCCCAGCGCCACAGGCGGGCGCTGAGGCCAGCGGCAGGCCGGGACAACGGCATGAGCGACATGGGAGCGCATAGTACGGGAACGACAATTTTGCTGTCAATGACGGAGATCACCGGCCGCCGCGCCGGCCCTGGCCACGCTGCCGGGCGGGGCAGGCCTGTCGAGCCGCGCCCCGCCCGGCAGGCGATCAGTTCAGAATGTCGAGGGCTTTGACCTTGTCGGTGACAGCCGTATTCGACACAGAGCCGATGCCGCCGGCGTGGCTCGCGACGAACGCGATGACTTCCTCGTCCGATGCCTTCTCCAGAGGCGGTTCGCCACGCCCGGCGAAGACGGCGCGCTGCCAGGCTGACTTGATGGCGTCGACGTCCCGTCCGTGGATGGCAAGCGAGAAAGCCGCGCGGGCGAAGGAGGTGGCCATCTGGTCGACGGGTTCGACCGCCGCCCCGCCCTCCCACTGGCTGGTCATCTTCGTGAACATGAGGGCGATCTTCGACTTCGGCAGTCCCCGGGCGGGGTTGTCCTTGTGCACGACGACCTTGAAGCCGGCCGTCCCGGCGGCAGCGGTGAGCGCAATGGCGAAAAGGGCGGAGAGCAGCATTGCCAGCGCCAAG
>Ga0315271_10001270_pt1 | contig 15175 bp, 11 predicted proteins | sample C3_top_MG_FD_204664 | JGI IMG/M metagenome (GOLD analysis project Ga0315271, IMG submission 204664) | Sediment microbial communities from Yellowstone Lake, YNP, Wyoming, USA - C3_top | ecosystem: Environmental > Aquatic > Freshwater > Lake > Sediment | place: USA: Wyoming | collected 2017-08-01 | reverse complement strand
AAGCCATCCAGGCGGCCGCGGCCAGACTCAGCCAAATCGCCGCGGCCGCCGGCCCCGCGGCAGTCGCCTGCCTGGGCTCGGCCCGCAGCAGCCTGGAGACCCAGGCAGAGCTGAAGCGTTTTTGCCGGGCCTTGGGATGGCCCGAACCTCGCTACTTCTCCGTCCCCTCCCAAGAGCGCCGGGTCAAGGCCGCGGTCGCCCGCCTGGAGGCGTCCCTGGCCGTGTCCCTGCGGGAGATCGAAACCGCGGATTTCATTCTGGTCGTCGGGGCCGACCCGGTCAACGAGGCCCCCATGCTGGCCCTGGCCCTGCGCCAGGCCTGGCTGAAGGGCGGCAAAGTAGCGGTGCTGGACCCCCGGCCGGTCTTCCTGCCCTTTGACTTTGAGCATCTGCCCCTGGCCCCGGACAACCTCGATACAGCCCTGCGGGTCCTGGTTAAAGAGGTTCTGGCTGTCAAAGGCTCCCCTCCGGATTCTCTTATGTGGGTTGGGGAAGGGGGTTTGGGGGCAGGGGAAGGGGCCGTCGACCCCTTGCCCCTTCCCCCAATATCCCCAATCCAGGACCGCCTGGCCGCCCTGGGGCAGCAGCTGGGGCAAAGCCGGCGGCCGGTCATCGTCTGCGGCACCGGTATTGTCCGGGAGTCCACCCCGGGTCTGGCCGCGGACCTGGCCCTGCGGCTCCGGGAGGGGGGCCTGAATGCCGGGCTCTTTTACCTGCTGCCCGGCGCCAATGCCTTCGGGGCCGGCCTGCTGTCGCCGGCCGGGGAGGGCCTGACCCCGCTGGTGGAGGACCTGGAAACGGGCACGGTCAAGGCATTGGTGGTGGTGGAGAGCGACCCCTTCTGGGACTACCCGGACCGGCCGCGCCTGGTCCAAGCCCTGGATAAGCTGGAGTTGCTGGTGGCCCTGGATTACCTGCCCTCGCTTACGGTGCAGCGGGCGGATATCGTCTTTCCCACCCTCACCCTATTTGAAAGGAATCATTCGAGCTTCGTCAACCAGGAGGGCCGCGTGCAGCTGGCCCCGCCGGTGCACCTGGGCGGCATTCCCCTGGCTCAGATCAGCCCGGAGGGGCATCCCCCCCGGACTTTCTCGATCCACATCCCCGGCGGTGAGCCCCGGACCCCGGCGGAGATCTTGCAGGAGTTGGCCGCGGCCATGTCCCCGCCGGTGGCGCTGCCGGTCGAAGACCTCTGGGATTGGCTGGGCCGGGAAAATCCCGTTTTTGCCAATATTGACAGCTTATTTGAGCCGCCCCCCGGCGCCCGGCTCCTGCCCCCGGCCAGCCCGGCCCGGGCTTTTTCTGCGGCCGCGGCCCCAGTCACAGTGGAGCAGTCCCCGGACCACCTGGAGCTCCTCCTGGTGGACTTAACCTTCGGCACCGAAGAGCTGGCCAGTTACTCAAAGCATATCCAGCCGGCGGAAGAGCCGCCCCGGCTGCGGATGCACCCCGCAAATGCCGCCAAATTGGGCCTCAGCTCCGGTGACCGGGTGGCCCTGCGGCTCCCGGGTGGTGAACTTGAGATAGAAATGCAGGTGGCGGAGAATATGGCCCCCGGGGTCCTGGTCTTGCCCCGGCACCGGCAGCTGAACTGGCGCCTGGCGCCGGACTACCGGGTGATGGTTGCTTATGGCGATATCGTCAAGGTGGAAGCATAATGTCGGCCTGGACCTTGGGAATTATCTTATTGCTCATCAAGCTCCTGGTGGTGCTGGTGGTCTTGCTGCTCCTGGCGGCTTATCTAATCTACGTGGAACGCCGGCTCCTGGGGTTTATGCAGTTGCGCCTGGGCCCCAACCGGGCCGGGTTCCAGGGCCTGCTGCAACCCATCGCCGATGCGGTGAAATTGCTGACCAAGGAAGATTTCATCCCCGCCGGGGCCGACCGGGTCATCTTCCTCTATGCCCCGGCCCTGGTGTCGGGCACGGCGCTCCTCATCTTCGCCGTGATCCCCTTTGCGCCAGGCTGGACCTTCCGGGGCCAGGAGATTCCCGGGGTGATCAGCGATCTCAACGTCGGCCTGCTCTTTATCCTGGCGCTGTCGTCCATCGGGGTCTACGGGGTGGCCCTGGGTGGTTGGGCCTCCAACTCCAAGTTTTCTCTGCTGGGGGCGATCCGGGGCGCGGCGCAGATGATCAGCTACGAGCTCGCCCTGGGCCTGGCGCTCGTGCCGGTGGTGATGCTGGCCCGCTCCTTTTCCCTGGTGGACATTGTCCGAGCCCAGGAGCACCTGCCCTTCATCATCCTGCAGCCCCTGGCTTTTGTCATCTTTTTCATCAGCGCCGTGGCCGAGATGAAGCGCATCCCCTTCGATATCCCCGAGGCGGAAAACGAGCTGGTGGCTGGCTACCACACCGAATACAGCGGCATGCGTTTCGGCCTTTATTTCCTGGGGGAGTACGTCACCATGGTGACCCTGGGGGCCATGCTGGCGGCCTTCTTCCTGGGCGGCTGGCGAGGGCCGCTGCTGCCGCCGCTGGTCTGGTTTTTTATCAAGGTCTTTATCGTCGTCTTTGCCATCATCTGGATCAGGGCAACTCTGCCTCGGCTACGCTACGACCAGCTGATGGAATTCGGCTGGAAGGTTTTGATTCCGGTGGCATTGTTGAACATCGTCATCACTGGGGGCATCATGCTGGCGCTGGGGCGATGAAAGCGATTTTAAAGAAGCCGCAGGCTTTACGTGAAGGCCCCTGTAAGGGCGGCTCGCGAGCCGCCCTTACAAGAAATTTCATTATCGGGGAGGCTGAAAAGAGATTGATTCCCCCTCACCCTAACCCCCCCCATTGGGGGAGAGGGGATAAAGAAGGAACTCCAGGTCTCCATCCATTAATATAAGGAGCAAAGATGATTCAAACTTCTGAACCCGCTAAAGCCAAGCCCCCCGGCGCGGGTAAAAGCAGTTTCGACCTGATTGAGCCGGAAAAACTCCTGGGAGCATTGCAACTCCCCAAGGACATCACCTTCCTGGACCTGGGCTGCGGCGCCGGCAACTACACCCTGGCGGTGGCCGAAGTCCTGGGCAAACACGGGGTGGTCGTCGCCCTGGATCTATGGCAACCGGGCCTCGAGACCCTGGAAGAGCGGGCCGCGGCCGCCGGTCGCCACAACATCCGGGCACGGCTGGCGGACATCAGCAAGCTCGTGCCGTTGGGCGATGGCAGCGTCAACGTCTGCCTGATGGCCACCGTGCTGCACGACCTGGTGGAATTCGCCATGGGCGACGGGGCCCTGAAGGAGGCCCACCGCGTTCTGATCCCCGGGGGCACCCTGGCCGTCGTGGAGTTCGATAAGGTGGAAGGCCCGCCGGGGCCGCCCCTTAAGATCAGGCTGACGCCGGAGGAAGTGGAAAACCTGGTCACCCCTTATGGCTTCCAAAAGACCCGGACGGCCCGGGTCGGGCCATATAATTATTTGATTTTGTTCATTAAAAATAAGACATAAGGGCGGGACTTAATGGCCGAAATCAAAGACCCCAGGCGGGACCGGCCCAATCTTCTGAAGGTAGTCTCCAGGGGCATCGCCGGCCTGTGGCTCGGTTTCACTATGGTGCTGCGCCACCTTTTCCGGCGGCCCATCACCGAGCAATACCCCGAATATAAGCGGGTCCTGCCGGAGCGGGCCCGGGCCCGGATCATCCTCACCCGGGACCCGGATGGCGAGGAGCGTTGCGTGGCCTGCTTTCTCTGTTCCGCGGTCTGCCCGGTGAGCTGCATCTCCATGGAGTGCGGGGCGCGACATGATGGGCGGCGCTTTGCCCCGTGGTTCCGCATCAACTTTGCCCGCTGCATTTATTGCGGCCTGTGCGAGGAGGCCTGTCCCACCCTGGCCATCCAGCTCACCCCGTTTTATGAGTTTTGCGAGGCCGACCTCCTGGCCCTGGTGGCGGAAAAGAAAGACCTGTTGGTGGACCACGGCGGCAAGAATCACGATTATAATTTCTACCGCTTCGCCGGAGTGGCCATGGTGGGCGACAAGGGCGCCCATGTGGACGAGGCCGCCCCTGTGGACCTCAAGAGCAACCTGCCATGAAAAGTTGTCAGTGGCCAGTGGTCAGTAGCCAGTAAAAAACAAGGAGCACGAAGAACTGACTCCCTCTCCCCTGATGGGGAAGAGGGTTGGGGTGAAGGGGACAAAAGACTTTTCATAATTTGTGTCTGGTCAAAGTCCCATGAGGAACTACCATGAATTTATACGGCGCCATCTTTTACATCTTAGCCTTCATCATCGTGGCGGCCACCGCCCTGGCGATCACCAGACGCAACCTGATGCACGCCATCGTCTACCTGGTGCTGTCCTTTTTGGGCACAGCCCTGCTGTTTTATCTGCTGGGGGCACCGTTTCTGGCGGTTTTGGAGGTGATCATTTACGCCGGCGCCATTATGGTGCTGTTTCTCTTCATCGTCATGATGCTGGAGATCAAGCCGCCGGAGACGCCCCGGCGCGCCTACCTGCGCCAGTGGCTGCCCGCCGCGGTCCTGGGGGTCCTGTGCCTGGCCGCGGCCTGCGTCCTGATCGTCTTTAAGTCTGGCGAGAGCCTGCCTCTGCCGCTGGCCGCGGCCTCGCCCCTGGAATTCGGCCGGTTTTTGTTTCAGAAATACTGGTTTGCGGTGGAGATCGTCTCGTTTTTGCTGTTTACGGCCCTGGTGGGGGCCTTGTACCTGGGGCGGCGGGAGGAATAGGGGCGTTACGGACTAAGGGCGAACACAAGGTTCGCCCCTACGGAAGAATTGAGATTATGGATACCATTGTCCCTTACAGCCACGTGCTGGTCCTGGCCGGGGCCCTGTTTTTCCTGGGCGCGGCCTGTGCCGTGGCCCGGCGCAATCTCGTCATGATCCTCATCGGCGTGGAAGTGATGCTGAACGCCGCGGGCCTGGCCCTGGTGGCCGGCTCGCTGCGCTGGCAGCAGCTGGACGGCCAGGCCCCGGTGCTCTTCATCATGTGCGTGGCCGCGGCCGAAGTGGCGGTGGGCCTGGCCCTCATCGTCTATTCCCAGCGGCGCACCGGGAGCCTGGATGCCGACCGCTACAATCTCATGAAGGGTTGACGTGGAAACCGTTCTATTACTCCTGTTGCTTTTGCCCCTGGGCGGCGCGGTGCTCAACGCCGTTTTGGGGCGCTTTTTGCCCCGGCGGGCGGTGGAGGTCGTGGCCTGCACCGCGGTCCTGGGGGCCATGGCGGCCGCGGCCGTCGCCCTGATCCTGGCCGGCGACCGGCCCCATGACCTCATCTTTTTGCAATGGTTCGAGGCCGGCGAATTCACCACGGCCATGAACGTTCACTATGACCCCCTGGCCGCGGTCATGGCCCTGATGGTCACCTTGGTGGCCGCCATCATCCATCTCTACTCCGCCGCCTTCATGCGGGACGACCCCGATTACATCCGTTATTTCTGCTACCTGAACCTTTTCGTCTTCGCCATGCTGGTGATCACCGTGGCGGATAGCCTGGTCTTCGTCTACCTGGGCTGGGAGGGAGTGGGCTTCTGTTCCTATGGACTGATCGGCTTCTGGTACCGGGATGAGGCCAACGCCAACGCCGGCCGCAAGGCCTTCATCTGCACCCGCGTCGGCGATGTCGCCTTCGGCGTGGCCCTGGGCCTATTTTTTGTTTATTTCGGCAATTTTTCCATCACTTATATCAATAGTCACGCGGCTGGACTCAGCCCCACCCTGGTCACCGTCCTGGCCCTGCTGCTGCTCTGGGCGGCTTTAGGCAAATCGGCGCAACTACCCCTGACGGTGTGGCTGCCGGACGCCATGGCCGGCCCCACCCCGGTCTCGGCCCTGATTCACGCCGCCACCATGGTCACCGCCGGCACCTATCTGCTCATGCGGCTGTTTCCCTTGGTGCAGCTCTCCCACACGGCCATGCTGGTGATCGCCGGAGTGGGCGCCATCACCGCGCTCTACGCCTCTTTTGCCGCCCTGGCCCAATGGGACCTCAAAAAGATGCTGGCCTATTCCACCATCAGCCAGGTGGGTTACATGTTTCTGGCGGTGGGGGCCGGCGACATCGTCGGCGGCCTTTTTCACCTGGTGTCCCACGCCTTCTTCAAGGCCCTGCTCTTTTTGGCCGCGGGCATCGTCATTCAGGCCCTGGCCGAGGAGCACAACATCTTCCGCATGGGCAACCTGCGCCGCCGCCTGCCCGCGGTTTACTGGCTCTTTCTGATCGGGGCCGTCTCCCTGAGCGCCTTCCCGCTGTTGGGCGGCTTCTTCAGCAAGGACCGCATCTTGCTGGCTACGTTCATCAATCCTGACCACACTTACAAAATATTCTGGATTATTGGCCTGGTGGCGGCCTTTCTGACCCCTCTTTACACCTTCCGGGTCTTCTTCGTAGCCTTTCCGGAGCGTCCGGACGGCCGCCGGACCGAAGAACTACGCCCCACCCCCCGGTTCATGGCCTGGGTGCTGTGGCCCCTGGCGGTATGCGCCTTGGGCGACGGCCTGTTAAATCTACCGGGCGGCTTTGGCAAGAACTTCCTGGGCCACTACCTGGCCGGCGTCCCCGGAGCCCGTCCGGACCTGGGGGCCGCCGTGGCCACGGAATGGGCCATGGGGATCAGCAGTGCTTTTATCGTCGTGGCCGCCATGATCCTGGCTTATTTTTTGTATCGCCGCCGGCCGGTAATGGAACCGGCCCTCACGGGCTACTGGGGGCTATTGTTCTCCGGCTTTTACCTGGACCGCCTGTATCAGCTAATCTTCGTCCGGCCCTATGAGGCCGCGGCCCGCCTGCTGTGGCGGCAGGTCGACGACCGCTATGACCGGGGCCTCGTTAAGGGCGCCCGGGCTGCCTTCCGGCCTTACCGGGCCCTGGCCGACTTCTTCTGGCGTCAGGTCGATGAACTCATCATCGATGGCGGAGCGGTGAAGACCGCCGACAGTCTGATGACCGTTTCCCGGGGCCTGGGGTACTGGACCACCGGGCGGCTTTCCACCTATCTGAAGATGCTGTTCCTGGGGCTAACCATTTTTTTCTGTGCCCTGGGTGTAAGCTGGTACCTGTGGTAACGGAGGCATAAAACATGCTTCAATTTCCCATACTTTCCGTCATCATCTTCTGGCCCATCCTGGGCAGCTTTGCGGCCCTGGCCTTATATCAGAATCCCCGCGCCGTCAGATGGCTCAGCCTGGCCGTGACCCTGGTGGAGGTCGGCCTGGTGGCCTCGCTCTTTTTCCTCGATCTCCAGCCCCAGGCCGGACCCCAGGGGACCTGGCTGCTGGTGGAGGACTACCCCTGGATCCCATGGTTGGGGGCGCGCTATAGCCTGGGCCTGGACGGCATCAGCCTGCTACTTCTCCTGCTGGTCGCCTTCATCAACATCTTCTGCGTCCTCTGCTCCTGGAAGGCCATCGCTTTTAAGGAAGGGTCTTTCTACTTCTTCATCCTGTTTCTGGAGGGCACCCTGGCCGGACTGTTCCTGGCTGCCGACCTGCTGCTCTTTTATCTCTTTTGGGAAATCCAGATCATCCCCATGTTTTTCCTGGTGGGCATCTGGGGCCACGAAAACCGCATCCATGCGGCCATCAAGTTCCTGCTGTACACCCTGGCCGGCAGCCTGGTGATGCTCATCGCCCTGTTGGCCCTTTATGTCATCCACGGACAGCAAACCGGGATTTACACCTTTTCGGTGTATCAGTTGGCCCAGCACGGACCCCTGGGCCGCACCACCGAAATCCTGCTCTTCGCCGCCTTTCTCCTGGCCTTTGGCATCAAGGTCCCGCTCATTCCGGTGCACACCTGGCTGCCCGACGCCCATACCGAGGCCCCCACCGCGGGGAGCGTGGTCCTGGCGGGGCTGCTCCTGAAGACCGGCGTCTACGCCATCTTTAGATTTGCCATGCCGCTCTTTCCACACGGCACCCAGGCCCTGACACCGCTGCTGCTGATCCTGGGAGTGGGCGGCATGTTCTATGCCGGCTGGATCGCCCTGGCCCAAACCGATATCAAGCGTCTGGTGGCCTATTCCAGCATCTCCCACATGGCGATGATCATTATCGGCATCGCCATCTGGAACGCCGTGGCCTTGAGCGGGGCCATTCTGCAAATGATCAACCATGGCCTCTCCACTTCGGCCCTGTTCATCATGGTGGGGATGCTGGACGAACGCATTCACTCCCGGGACTTCGCCGTCTTGGGTGGCCTCTGGAGCCGGATGCCGATCTTTAGCGCCTTTTTTCTGCTCTTTGCCCTGTCCTCCCTGGGCCTGCCGGGCCTCAATAATTTTGTGGGGGAGATGCTGGTCCTGGTGGGCGCCTTCAAGGCCAATCCGACGATCGCCATTTTGGGCTTTGTCGGCATCGTCTTCGGGGTGATTTACATCTTGCGGATGGTGCAGGACTCCCTGTTCGGCGAACCGCGCGCCGAACATGTGCTTTGGGACGTGAATCCCCGGGAAGTGGTGATCCTGGGAGTCCTGGCCCTGGCGGTGCTTTATATCGGCCTGCACCCGGGGCCGGTGTTGCAGTGGTTGGAGCAACCGGTGCAAACTATGCTGCAGCAAACCACCCAGGTGGCTTCAATATGGTAACTGACCATGCCCACTGATTGGCCCGGGCTGATCCCGGTTCTCATCCTGGCCGGCGGCGGCTCCCTCATCTTCTGCGCCGGGGCCTTCTGGCGGCGTCTGCCCGGGGGGGTGCTCTTCGCCCTGGCCCTGCTCAGCGCCGCGGCCGCCGGGGTGGCAGCCCTGGCGCTGACCCCGGGCAGTCCCAGCTCCGAAGGCATGCTGGACCTAAGCGGCTACGCCCGGTTTTTTACCTGCCTGTTCGCCGCCATCACCGCCATTACAACCCTATTCCTGCGCCAATATGCCCGGGCCCGGGGCTTCGCCGGGGACGAACTCTACGGCCTGCTCCTCTTTGCCGCCCTGGGCATGGTGCTGGTGGCCGGGGCCCTGAACTGGGTCATCTTTTTCCTGGGTCTGGAGCTCCTCTCCCTGGCCCTGTACGTCCTCATTGCGGTGCGCAAGGGCGAGGCAGCTGGAAATGAGGCCGGCCTGAAGTACTTCATCATGAGCGCCGTGGCCTCGGCCTTCCTCACCTTCGGCATCGCCCTGCTCTATGCCGTGAGCGGCAGCCTGCAGGTAGCCGGCTCCCTGGCCGCGGCCCTAACTTATCCAGACTCTCTCCCGGTGATCCTGCTGTCCCTGGCCCTGATCCTGGTCGGCATCGGCTTCAAAACCTCCCTGGCGCCTTTCCACCTGTGGACCCCGGACGTCTACCAGGGGGCCCCGGCGCCGATCACGGCGTTTTTGTCCACCGGCTCCAAAGTGGCCCTGTTCGCGGCGCTGCTGCGCTTGGCCATGCTTGCGCCCGAGCCGGTGTGGGCCGCCTGCCTGCCCGGGCTCTGGGGCCTGGCGGTCCTCACCATGGTGGTGGGCAACGTCACCGCCCTGTACCAGACCCGGGTCAAGCGTCTCCTGGCTTACTCTTCCATCGCCCAGATGGGGTATCTTTTCATGACCCTGCTGGCCGTCAAGCAGGGCGGCCTGCCGGCCCTGCTGTTTTACCTGGCGGTCTATGCGGTCATGGACCTGGGCGCCTTTGGCCTCATCGGCAGCTTTTCTCCGGCCCAGGCGCAGCCCGACCTGGATAAGCTGGAGGATTATCAGGGCCTGGGCTATTCCCAGCCCTGGAGGGCGGCGATTTTCGCCGCCTGCCTCATCTCCCTGGCGGGGCTGCCCCCCACTGCGGGCTTCATGGGGAAATTAGCCCTGTTCCGGGCGGTGCTCCACGCCGACTTCGTGGTTCTGGCGCTGATCGGCATCCTGACCGTCATCATCTCCATATATTATTATTTTAAAGTGGTGGCGGCGCTGTACCTGAGCCCGGCCGCCGCTGGCGCCACCGTACCCGCGGCCGACCTGGCCGTCCGCCTGGCCGGCGCCATCATCCTGGTCCTGATTCTGTGGTGGGGCCTGGCCCCAGCAGTCCTGTTCAACCTGATCGAGCGGATTGCCGCGGCCTTGCCGCTCCTGTCCTGAGAGCCCGACCCGGGCGTCCAAATTTTTCCTTCCCAAAGACTGGCAACAGTTGACTCCAAGACTTAACTTGTGGGGGTGCACCTGAATATGTGCCCTATGTGGGGCGAACACAAGGTTCGCCCCACATAGGGATGTATTATGTTTGACAAATTGAGGAACCCCGCCATCCAAACCATTCACCAAGATTTCCAGGTAAGCTATCGCTACCCGGTGCATTTCACCGAGGGTCTCTTCAACCCGAAGAACCCTCTGTTTAAAGAAATCATCCGGGCCGGCAGCGCCGAACTGCCGAAAAAGGTGTTGGCCGTGGTGGACCGGGGCCTCTACCGGCACCACCCCCAATTGCTGGAGGATATCGAAACCTACTGCCGGAAACACGGGAAGATTATCTCCCTGTGCGGCGCCCCCTTACTGCTCCCCGGTGGGGAAGCGGTGAAAAACGAGCCGCTATACCTCACCATCCTCCATCAGGCCATTAAGGCGGCGGGCTTGTGCCGCCACTCCTATATTGCGGCCGTGGGCGGCGGGGCGCTGATCGACACGGCGGGTTTTGCGGCGGCTACGGCCCACCGGGGGGTCCGGCTCATCCGGGTGCCCACCACGGTGCTTTCCCAGGCCGACGCCGCCATCGGGGTCAAAAACAGCGTCAACGCCTTGGGGCAGAAAAACTTCCTGGGGGTCTTCACGCCCCCCGTGGCGGTGCTCAATGACGTTAACTTCCTGACCACCCTCTCGCAGAAAGATTGGATCGGCGGGGTGGCCGAAGCCGTCAAGGTGGCCCTGATCAAGGATGCGGACTTCTTCGCCTTCCTGGAAAACCAGGCCGGTTCCCTGGCGCAGCGGGACCTGAACGTCATGCAGCAGGTTATTTATCGCTGCGCCGCCTTGCACCTGGAGCACATCGCCGGCGGCGGCGACCCCTTCGAGCAAGGGAACTCCCGGCCTCTGGACTTCGGCCATTGGGCCGCCCACCGGCTGGAGTTGCTCAGCGGCTTTGAGCTGGGGCATGGGGAAGCGGTGGCCGTCGGCCTGGCCCTGGATACCACTTACTCCTACCTGACCGGCCTCCTTCCGAAAGGCGCCTGGCAGCGGGTCCTGGAGCTTTTGGCCAATCTGGGCTTTGCCCTGTATGTTCCCCAACTCCATGACCGGGGGGCCCTCCTGCAGGGTCTGGAAGAGTTTCGGACCCATTTGGGGGGCCAACTTAACATCATGCTACTCTGGGAGATCGGCCGGGGGCTGGAGGCCAATGAGATCGAGCCCGAGACCGTCATGGCCGCCATTGACCTGCTGCGTCAGGTTGCTCTGGAAGAAAGGCCGGCAATTACCGCAGCTAGCGGTTAGCGCCCGTTACCTTGTAGGGGCGGCTCGCGAGCCGCCCCTACATTAGCTGGCTGCTATTTAGCTAACAGCATAACCTCCAAAGGAAGGTTTTCCTTTGCAGATCGGCCCGGATGATTTTTTCCACCTGACTTACTGCACCAAGGTCCATCCCGGCTGCGGCTGGGAAGAGCTGTTCGGGAACTTGCGCGCCCTGGTGCCGCAGCTCAAGGCCCGGCTCTCCCCAACGCGGCCCTTCGGTCTGGGGCTGCGCCTCTCCAATGCCGAGACTCTGGAACTCCTGGCCGGGGACCGGCTGGCCGGGTTTCAAGAATTTCTGGCCCGGCATGACGTCTATGTCTTCACCCTCAACGGCTTCCCCTACGGCACCTTGGCGGGGCAGCCGGTGAAAGAGGGGATCTTCGCCCCGGACTGGCGCGCCGCCCAACGCCTCGACTATACCCTGCGCCTGGTGGACATCCTGGCCCAGCTGCTACCCCCCGGCCTGGAGGGGGGTATCTCCACCGTACCCCTGTCTTACCGGCCCTGGATCGCCGCCGACGCCGATGCCCTGGCCCGGATCACCGACAACCTGGTGCGCCTGACGGCAAGACTCGTCGGGGTGGAAGAAGAGACCGGCAAACTCATCCACCTGGACCTGGAGCCGGAGCCCGACGGGCTGTTGGAGTGCAGCGGGGAGGTGGTGGATTTTTTCCAAAGCTGGCTGCTGCCCCGGGGCGCGCCGCAACTGGCCCGGGCCGCCGGGCTGGGAGAAGCTGAGGCCCGCCGCCGCCTGCTCAGGCACCTGCGGGTCTGCCTGGACACCTGCCATCTGGCGGTGGCCTTTGAGGACCCGGCCGCGGCCCTGAATTCCCTGGCCCAAAACGGCATCCGGGTGGGCAAGGTCCAGATCACCGCGGGCCTGGAGGTCATGGTGCCGGACAACGGCCAGCCGAGAGCCCCCCTGGCCCGGCAACTGACTCCTTTTACCCGGTCCCCCTACCTGCACCAGGTCATTGCCCGGGAGGACGGTGGCCGTCAGCGGCGGTTTCCGGACCTGTGGCAGGCCCTGGCCCTAATGGACCGCTGCCCCCCGGGCCAATGGCGCATCCATTACCACATGCCCCTGTTCGTGGAGCGTTACGGCGCCCTGGCCTCCACCCGGGAGGCGACCAGGGAGGTGCTGCGCTTGCTAAAGGCGCAGAGGTTCTGTCCGCACCTGGAGATCGAGACCTACACCTGGGAGTGGCTGCCACCGGATTTGAAGCGAGATTTGCTGGAGTCCCTCACGGCGGAGTATCAGTGGGTTTTGGAGATTATGGGGGAAAGAAGCTGTCAGCCGTCAGCTTTCAGCCAAGACCAGGTATCGGTGCAGCCGGAATGATGCAGAGTGGGCACTGCCCACCATTATTTCTTCATAATGGCACAGGCTTCCAGCCTGTGGCCTTTCACCGGCCGGAAGGCCGGTGCCACTAAATCCCCTACAGCGGAAAATCCCGCAATACCTTAAAAAGTTCCTCCTCCCGGCCGCCGAAGAAATGGTCGGTTTCGGCGATGATGATGATCGCAGGCTTTGCCGCGGGCGCTTCTTCGTCCGCGGCCAACAGCCGCCGCAAATCCGTCAGCGGGCAAAGGTCGTCGCGGTCGCCCGCCACCACCAGCCGGAGGCCGGGCACCCGGGGTAACCAGGAGAGGTCCATGAAGTTGATGGGGGGCGCGATGAAGACCGTCCCCTGGACCGGAAGCCCTTGGAGCAGGGCCCGGCCCGCCACGAAGGCCCCGAAGGAGTAGCCCACCAGGTAGAGGGGGCCGGGGGTCCGGACTTGCAGGAAATCCAGGGCCGCGGCCACGTCAGCCACTTCAGCCTCACCGCCGCCGTAGGTCCCGGTGCTGCGTCCCACGCCCCGGAAATTGAAGCACAGGGTGGCAAAACCGCGGGTGTGGAAGGCCCGCTCCGCGGTCCAGACCACGTTGTTGCTCATGGAGCCGCCGAACATGGGGTGGGGATGGGTGATGACCACTCCAGGGCCGGCGGTTCCCGGTAAAAAGCGGCCTTCCAGGGTGACGTCCCGGCCTGGGATGATAACTGTATCTGGCATGGCAGGTCGTGGGAGCCGCAGGCCCTGACAAGAAACCTGCGCCGCCCATTTATTAATGGGAGTGGAAAGGAGATTACTTCCCCCTCACCCTAACCCTCTCCCCCATTGGGGGAGAGGGGATCAAGAAGGAACTCCATTCACTTATTCAGTTCCGGCCCCCTGGCCGGGAATTTTTTGAAATCTACCATTTTATCGGGGCGTTGACTACTGCCATTATTGCGACATTCAGGCCATTTTACCCCAAAATCGGTCAATTTCTTGGGCTCCAGGGTTTGGGGCTCCTCCTGGCCTCCCGCTCAGTAGAAAAGGCAGGTTATTTTCTTGTTTTTGCTTTTAGAGATATTATGTTGAAAACTGTGGAGCTACGGTCACCTCTCAAAAGGAGCAGCAGCATGAATGCGGGAAAAGGGGCACTCTGGCACGACCTCTCCGGGACCGCTTATCATCCGGGGCGGCGCTTCCTCGCCTTAATCGGGCTGTTATTGGCGGCGTTCTGGGCCCTCGACCTGGGCCTTCTGGCGACTCCGGGAGGAGCGCAACCACGCCGGCCCACCCAGGCGGCCGACCACCGCCCGGCGGCTACGGCGGCCCCGGACAAGCAGTTTACCATCGTCAAAATAGAACCGGACGCCAAGAGTGAAGAGGTCCGCATCTTCTTCAGCAAGCCCGTCCCTCTGGCTGGTTTGCAGGGCAACCTGCGCCTTTTGCCGCTGAGTAAAATTGACTGGCGCAAATCCGCCATGACCCAGGAAGGCCGGCTCACTTTGAAAGGCCGCTTCAAGTTCGGGCTGGGCTACCTGGTCAACTTGCCGGAGAACTTCAAATTGGTCGGCCTGACCTATGTGCCCACGGTCACTTCCTTTTTCATGCCCGACCGGCCGCCCAAGGTGGAATTCGTCGAAAAGAAGAGCCTCATCGAACGGGACAGCCGGGAATTGCTCCATGTCCGGGCCCAAAATGTCAAGTCCCTGTTGCTGGAGGGTATCAGGATTCCCCCCCTGCTGCTGCCTCAGGCCCTGGCCGTGGAGGATTCCCCGGCTGACTGGGGCCGGACCCTGGGCGAGCTTAAGGCCGGGGCGGACCAGCTTAAAAAGTTGGCCAAGGACAATAAGGCCCTGGCCCCCTTTCTCCTGGAACCTTTTGCGGAAAAGCAACTCTTTCCGGCGGCCGGCCAAAAGAACAAACCCCTGGCCGTGTCTTTGCCTCTCGGCTTTCGCCGGGACAAGGAAGGCGGAGCCCTGGAGCTTATCCGGGTGGCCGCGGAGGAGGGCGATGAGGCCGCGGGCACCGAACCCCGGGTCTTTCGCATCACCGACCTGGGCCTGACTTACAAACTCGGGAGCAACCAGGTGCTGCTGTGGGTCACCTCCATCAAAAATGCCGCCCCGGTGGCCGGCGTGCAGGTGGTGGGCTGCACCCGGGATTTGGAAGTCTTTCCACTGGGCCAAACCGATAAGGACGGCATTCTCATTTTTCAGAAAAAAGAGTTGGAGGGGCTGTCTCTGAAGACAGTGGGAGACTTCCACCCGGTGAAACGGTTGGTGGACCACGAGCAATTGGTCGGCCTACTGGCCGGAACCGCCACCGACGTCTCCTACATTCTACTCAAACCCGGGGAAAGCCTTAAGCCCGAGGGGATCTGGCAGGTCCGGGCCGGGGCCAAGGTCCGCCGCCTCAAGGGACAGGTCTTCACCGAGCGGGGGGTCTATCGACCCGGGGAGACGGTGCACTTTAAGGGCCTCGTCAGAGAATACCTGCA
>Ga0315271_10001269_pt1 | contig 15182 bp, 13 predicted proteins | sample C3_top_MG_FD_204664 | JGI IMG/M metagenome (GOLD analysis project Ga0315271, IMG submission 204664) | Sediment microbial communities from Yellowstone Lake, YNP, Wyoming, USA - C3_top | ecosystem: Environmental > Aquatic > Freshwater > Lake > Sediment | place: USA: Wyoming | collected 2017-08-01 | reverse complement strand
CGCGAGCGGTGTCTGGCGCAGCACTTCCTCGCGGCGGCCGGTCTTCCAGTCGTGGCGGTTCTTGAGCGCCTCCGTCTCCATGAACGCCGCGCCCAGCGTGTTGACGCGCACGTTCGGCGCAAGCGCACGGGCGTAGGATTTGGTGAGGCCGATCACGCCGTACTTGGCCGCCGCGTATTGCGGCGCTCGCGGGCTGCCTGCGATGACGACCTGGGAGCCGATGTTGACGATGACGCCGCCCTTGCCGTCCATCATTCGCGAGCCCACCTCGTGGATCATGAACATCGTTCCCTTGATGTCGACCGCGAGCGTGTGATCGATGACCTTCTCGTCGAGTTCGCGCCACGACTTCTGGTCGAGCGCCATGTCGCCTACGTTGTTCACCAGCACGTCGACGTGGCCGAACTCCGCGAACGAGCTTTCAGTGATGCGCTTGACGTCGTCGTGCTTGGCGATGTCGCCTTGCACCAACATCGTCCGGCGCCCGAGCGCCCGCACCGCGGCCGCGGTTTCCTCTGCGCCCGCCGATGAGGTGTGGTAATGAACGACGACGTTCGCGCCTTCGCGGGCGAACGCTGTGGCAAGCACGGCGCCGAAGCCGCGACCCGACCCGGTGACGAGCACCGTCTTGTCCTGGAATCTGCCTGGATTCACGGTGTTTCCTTGCTAGCGGGCCTGGCGCACGAGATGCCTGAACTCGTCGTCGGTCAGGAGGCGGCGGTTGCGAATCGCGAGGCTCTTGACCTCTTCGAGCAGGCGGGGATGACTGGCTGCAGGTGCCTCGAGCCCCAGCTCTTCGCACTTGAGCTTGATCGACGCGACGCCGCTCTTCTTGCCGAGCACGATGCCCCGGCGTGTGTCCAGCAGTGACGACGAGTACGGTTCGATCGCTTCGGGCGTATGGAACTGGGCGGCGACGGCGCCGGTCTCGCGGATGAACAGGTTCTCCCCGACGAGGCTCTTCCACGGTTCGAGCTGGTAGCCGGCGATTTCCCGCAAGCGCTGGGATGCGGCGCGCACGCGTTCGAAGTGGATGCCGGTGTCGGCGCCGTAGAGCAACTCCAGCGTGAGCGCGATCTCTGGCAGGTTCGCGTTGCCTGCGCGCTCGCCGATGCCGTCGATGGTGCCGTGCACCCAGCTGGCACCGGCCTGCAGCGCCGCGATGGCGCAGGCGGTTCCGAGCCCGAAGTCGTTGTGGCCGTGGAAGTGGATCACCGCGTCCTGCCCGAGCCACTCGCGCGCGCGCCCGATCAGGAACGTCACCGCTTCGGGTGTCGCGATCGCGATCGTGTCGACGATCACGAACTCCTTTGCGCCCGCATCTCGCGCCGTCTTGTAGACGTGCTCGAAGAAGGCCAGGTCGGCACGCGTCGAGTCGACACCGAAGAATGCGACGTGGATGCCCTGCTGGACGGCGTGGCTGATGGCCTTGCGGATGCGCTCGAGCACCGCCTCGCGCGACACCCCCAGCGCACCGAGCTTGAGGTCGGAGATCGGCGCTTCGACGACGCTGTGCCGCAAGCCGAGCTCGGCGACCGCGTCGACGTCCTCGGGCAGCGCACGGGCGAAGCCCCAGATCTCGGCGCGCAGCCCCGCCTTCATGATCTCGGCGATGGCCACCCGATCGTCCTCGGATACGCGCGGGAACCCGGCCTCGATGCGGCCCACGCCCAGCCCATCGATCAATTTCGCCATCTCGAGCTTCTGCTCGGGATCGAACATCACGCCGACCGACTGCTCGCCGTCACGCAACGTGGTGTCGTAGAAGCGGGCGCGTGGTGGGGGGCGGCCGGCCAGTGCGGTCTCGTTGAGGGTTCCCGTCCACACCTTGCTGCGGTCGATCTTGGTCATGCTCAGAACCCCTGCCAGGCCGGCGCATCGACGCCGTAGGCTTCCTTCCAACCGATCACGCGGTTGCGCAGGACGCCGATCTTCTCGATCTTGGCTTCGATCAGGTCGCCCGGTTTCAGGTACCACGCCTGCGGGTTGGCGCTGAAGGCCGCGACCCCCGACACCGTGCCTGTGGTGACGATGTCGCCCGCCGAGTAGCCTGCCGGCGAGAACTTGCTGATGATCTGCGGCAGCGTCACCGACATGTGGCTGGTGTTGGAGACCTGCCGCTTCTCGCCGTTCACCGTCAGTTCGAGATCCAGGTCGTAGGGGTCGGGGATCTCGTCGGCAGTGACGATCCACGGGCCGAACGGACAGAAGGTGTCGATCGACTTGCTGAACACGAAGTTCGACGACTGCATCTCCCGGCGCTGGATGTCGCGCGCGGTGATGTCGTTGAAGATGATGTACCCGGCGATGTAGTCCTGCGCCTGCTCGACGCTGAAGTGTTTGCCCGGCTTGCCAATGATCACCGCGAACTCGAGCTCGTAGTCCAGTTCCTTGGTCAGGTGCTCCGGATAGATGATGGGCGCGTCGGGGCCGATGATCGCGTCGGGGTTCTGGAAGAACACGATCCACGGCTTGATCGCTGCGACCCAATTCGCCCGATCGCCTTCCTGTGCGTGCTCCGCGTAGTTGCCGGCCGTGTGGAAGATCTTCTTCGGAATGATCGGTGCTTCCAGCTTCACCGCGGACAGCTTGAACCGCTCGCGCGTCTTGAGCTTCGTCGCCTCGGCGCTCACCTGGCCACCGAGTTCGAACAGGCTGCGCATGTCGGGAACGTTCACAACGGCGACTTCATCGCCTTCGACAATGCCCACGCGCCGGCGCCCGTCTTTTGAAAATGTCACAAGCTTCATAACTGAAATCGCTCCTGGGTTGAATGGGTGGGCCGGTGGTTCGCGGCGTCGTCCATGTGTGCCACGCATCAGCGATCGCTGGGGGAGACGATGGTCGTGCGAACGCTCATCGCGGTCCAATACTCGTTTTTGCGTGCTCCATTGCGATCCGTTATGGATGGCACGCGCAGGCGGACATCGGCTTGCTGCCGTGGTCCGGAATTTCGAGCACGAATCGGCTGGCCGTGACCGCAACCTAGAATCTCAGTCCCGCACCTGCACGATCGAACGTGGAGCAAGGTCGAGCCGGCTCCGCCAAGCGTTTGACATGGCTCAATGAGGATCGACCCCCGCCGCCTGCTTGATCTCCTTGCCGTGGCGCGGCACGGATCGTTCAGCGGCGCCGCCGAGGCCCTCAACGTGTCCCAGCCGGGGCTCTCGCAGAGCATCGCCCAGCTCGAGCGTGGCCTGGGCGTCAAGGTCCTCGAGCGCGACCGTCACGGCGCACGCCTGACAGAATTCGGCCGTGGGCTTGTGTTCCATGCGAGGGCGCTCGATTCGTTGCTCTGCCGCGCCAAGGAGGAGACGCATCTTCGCTCGCTGGGTATCGAGGGGCCGCTGGCCATTGGCGTTACCCCCATCACGGCGACCGCGCTCGTGCCGCAGGCACTCGCGATGCTCTTCCGCGAGACGCCTCACGTCTGGGTGTCGGTGGTCGAGGGGCTGGACGATGAACTCGTAGCCATGCTGCGTGCACGCGAACTCGATCTGGTCGTCAGCCGATTGCGGCCGGGTCTTGCCGACGTGGACAGTGAGCCGCTCCTCATGTCGGACTGGGCACTGATCATGAGCCCCAAACACCCGCTTGCACTGCGCCCGTCGATCTCGCTGGGCGACACCGCGCACGTCCAGTGGGTGCTACCAGCCGGGGGCAGCGCATTTCGTCGGCAGATGGAAATCGTGTTTTCCGTGGCTGGCGTGGCCTGGCCGACCTGCGGCATCAGCACCAACTCCATCCTTGCAATCAAGGCCATCGTGATGAACAGCGAATGCGTCACGATGATGTCGCCCTCGCTGGTCGACGTGGAGTGCCAGGCCGGCCGCCTGCACGCGGTTCCGCTCAAGGACATTGCGCCGCTGCAACCCGTGGGAGTGATGTGGCGCAGTGGCGACGAGCAATCGCCGATCGCAGTCCGATTCGCCAAGGTCCTGCGCTTGGCCGCGGCCGACAACAACCAGGCATGAATCGGACGGTGGCGCCAAGCACCAACTGCATCCAGGTCGATCCCAGTCGGCCGTTGCGGACGCGCCCGTGGTGCAGACCATCAACCGCGCCGGCAGCCCGATCGAGTACCTCGACGCAACCGCGTTCAAGGCCTACTGGGATGCCGACGCCAGGCCGATGACGGCCGCGGTGCGCAAGATCGGCAAGGTCGAGCGGCGCATCTCGGCGCTGCGCCGTTGAAGATCAGGCCGCGGCGTACGCGGCGCCTGCGCCCATCGCGGTCCTGGCCTGCAAAGCTGCGGGCGGGAAGGCAGATCGCGCCGTCGCCTTCGGCAAGGGGGCCTGCGCTTGCACATCCTCGGTCCTGCCGGCCGCGCGCAGCACATGCACGCCAGAGCTGCCCAGGCCGACCAGCGCGCCGGCGGCAAACAGGACGATGAAGAAAGCGACACAGATGGCGCCAAGGGCAAGGGGGACAAGAACGATATACATGGCAGGTTCTCCAGGGTTCGTAGACTTCAATCAGTGCTTAGTGCGAACACAGTATGGGATCATCCGGACGTGGCGTGAAGTGCAAGTCATGCTCGCATTGATGCGCCGTTCGCAACAATCATTCCGCCCTGGTGCGACCAACGCCGGTGGCTCTGGGCCTTGCACATGAAGATCGATTTCGCGGGTATTCAAGCGTTCGTCAGCGTCGCCGAGCTGGGCGGCTTCAACAAGGCGGCGCACGAACTGCACCTCACGCAGACGGCGCTGACCAGGCGGGTGCAGAAGCTCGAGGCCTACCTCGGCCTGAGGCTGCTGGATCGCACCACGCGCAGCGTCGCGCTGACGGCCGTCGGTCAGGAGTTTCTGCCCAAGGCGCGCGCGGTCGTCGCGGAAATGAACTCCGCCATCGGGCAGCTCAAGGAGACGGCCCGGACCTCGAGTGGCAGCTTCACGCTGGCCTGCATGTCGACCATGTCGGCCCGCCTGCTGCCCCTGCTGATCCGCCAGTACGCCGACGTGCATCCCGCCAATCGCATTCGCCTGCTGGACATGACGTCCAACGACGTGCGCGATGCGGTCCTGAACCGCAAGGCCGAACTCGGCATCGCCATCCACGGCGAGGCGCATCCGGAGCTCAACGAGCACTTCCTGTTCGACGACGCCCTCGTCTTCTACTGCCACGAATCGCACCCATTCGCGGCGCGTCCGCGCGTGAACTGGAAGGACCTGAAGGGCTCGGACCTGATCATGGTGCGCGGCTTCACGGCGACGCGCCTGCTGATCGAGTACCACCTGCTGACCCACGGCGTGCGTGCCGGCAGTGCCTACGAAGTGCAGTACCACTCGACCGCCGTCAACCTGGTGGAGGCGGGTGTCGGCTGCGCCGTGCTGCCCTGGTCCGCACTCGGGCCCGGGGGCCGGTCGCCGATCCGAAGAATCGCGCTGGTCGGTCCCAAGGTGCATCGCCGGGTGATGTTGTTCACGCGCAAGAACGCGAGCCTGTCGCCTGCGGCCCAGGCGTTCTTCGATGTCGTGATGCAGGTGTCCGCCGGCAAGGCACCCAATTGACTCACGCTTCGCGGTTGTCGCCGCGCCGCGCGCGAGCGGCCTGCTCACGCAGACCCAACGCCTGCGCCTTGCCCTGGTCGAACGCCGCGCGACGCCGGGCGATTTCGTCGGGCGCGAGGCGATCGATGTTGCAGTAGTCGAGCTTCCAGTCGGGGCTCTCGCTCCAGCGCAAGGGCGAGCGCAAGGTGGTGCGCGCGGCGCGCGCCGTCTCAAGCAGCGTCGATGCCAGTTCCAGCGTCTGCGCCTGCGAGTCGGCGTCGCCCGGCCGCCCGGCCGCATTGCCGAGCGGAAAGTCAGAGAACAACAGGCGCGGCACGCCGACGTGTTCGACGATGTCCCTGGCGCAACCCACCAGCACCGTGGGGATCCCGCTGGCTTCGAGCTGGCATGCGACCAGGCTGGTGCTCTGGTGACAGACGGGGCAATTGGCGACCAGGATCGCGGCGTCGGCGCCGTCGGCCTTGCAGCGCGCGACGATCTCTGGGCCGTCGACCTCGAGCGTGGTGCGCTGGCTGCGGTTGGTCGGCAGGCCGTGAAATCGCGGCGCGACGGCGGCGATGCGGCCGGCGGCGGCACTGGCGCGCAAGGCGGCGAGCGGGAAGTAGCTGCGCTGGTCCTCGGCCGTGGTGTGCTGACGGTCGATGGCCAGGTGCGAAATGCGCAGGTCGGGATCGCCCGCGCTGTCGCCCGAGTAGACGGCGTAGAACTTGGCTAATGCGTTGTACGGCGCACCCGGACCCTGGTCGCCTCTGTCGGCCTGGTACGGCGCGGCTGTCGTCACCAGGGCGATGCGGCAAGCCGAGAGTGGTTTGCGCAGTGGCTGGAACGGCAGCTCGGCTTGATGCGCCCATTCGTAAGGCGCGCCGTAGCCCAGCGCCTGGTAGTAGTCGCGTATGCGCTGCAGATACGGCAGCGGTACGTCGTGCGCCGTCGCCCCATCGCCAGTGCCGTGTCGGTCGTGGCTCATGGCGCACACAAGCGCTGTGACAGTGGCAACGTGGCTCGAGTCAATCGCTGCGGGTGCCGGCCGTCATGACGATGGCTTGGTGTCCGCCAGGTAGCGCGCCTTGTTCTCGGCGTTGGGCGGGTACAGCCCAGGCAGCGCCGCGCCCTGCTCGACCTGGCCCATGATCCAGGCCTCGAGCCGCTCCTGCTCGGGAGCCTGCACCAGCATCTCGTCGAGCAGGTTGGCCGGGATCAGCACCGCGCCGTCGTCGTCGACAACGATCACGTCGCCCGGAAACACGGCCACGCCGCCGCAACCGATGGGCTGCTGCCAGGCGACGAAGGTCAACCCAGCCACCGAGGGCGGCGCCGCCGCGCCACTGCACCACACCGGCAACCCGGTGGCCAGCACGCCGGCCACGTCGCGCACCACGCCATCGGTGACCAGCGCGGCCACGCCGCGCCGGGCCATGCGCGCACACAGGATGTCGCCGAAGATGCCGGCGTCCTGCACGCCCATCGCGTCGACCACCGCGATGCAGCCGGCCGGCATGTCCTCGATCGCGGCGCGGGTCGAGATCGGCGAGGCCCAGGACTCGGGCGTGGCCAGGTCTTCGCGCGCCGGCACGAAGCGCAGCGTGAACGCGCGCCCGACCAGCCGCGGTTGACCCGGGCGCAGCGGCCTTGTGCCGCGCAGCCAGACGTTGCGCAGGCCCTTCTTCAGCAGGATCGTTGTCAGCGTGGCGGTGGTGACCTGCGACAGGATGGCGACGGCCTTGGCGTCGAGCTGCATGTCGATGGTTTGGGTCATGGGCACGGATGGTGTTCGAACACGGCGGGTCGCCGCACGCCATCATCTCAGGATTCGCGGCGGCAAACGCCACGCCGCCGTGTCAGGCCCCGGACATCGTCTCGGGCGAAACCTCCCAACCGGCGTCGATGCCGCCAGGCAACATCTGGCCGCGGTCCTCGCCGACTTCGGCGTCGATCAGGCGATTGAGCTTGTCGTTCATCGCCAGCATCAACTCGCGGCCGCCCTGCGGCGTGGCGGCGAGGTTGGTCATCTCATACGGGTCGGACCGGGTATCGAACAGCTCGACGTCGTTGAAGCGCAGCAATTCCTCCAGCGTCGTCGGTCGGTTGTGCTGTTTAGGCGAGAAGTAGCGCGCAAAGACATAGCGGCCATCGTAGATCGAGCGCACCGCGCCACGCTTGCCGAGGTCGGGCACGATGCCGGCGGCCTTCACGTCGGCGGGCTTGCCCCCTTGGTGCAGGTGCTCGACCGCCTTGACGAGGAAGTCGCCGTCGAGGTACGCGAGCATGTTGTAGCAAAAGAGCGCGCCGTCGCGCACCGCCGTTTCGCCGGCGCGCTCGGGCGCCGCGAGCAACGCCGTGAATTCCTTGCCGGGCAGGCCCTTGGCGATCGCCTTGGCGTGCTCGTCGCCGATGCCGGTCATGGACAGCAGCGTCGGCGCCAAGTCGACATGCGAGGTCACCGCGCGGCATTGCCGGCCGCCCGGAAACGACGGGTGCACGATCACCAGCGGTACGTTGTTCTGCTCGCGATACGCGACCGCGCCCTTCGCATGCAGCTTGTGCGCGCCGTCCATATCGCCGTGGTCGGCAGTCAGCACGACGATCGTGCGATCGGCGAGCCCGGAGGCCTCCAGCTCGGCCAGCACCATGCCAATGCTGCGGTCGACGTCGCGCAGGCAATTCAGGTAGTAGTTGTGGCGCCGGCGCCAGCGCGGCGCCTCGTCGGGGATCTCGCCGACCAGCGCGTCGTGCGAGCGCAGGAAGTCGCGGTGCGCCGCCGGACGGCCCGGCGCGCCGATCGCCTGCGCGTGGCTCGCCGGCAGCTTGAAGTCCCACTGTTTCGCGTACAGCGGGTCGGCCGGGTCGCGCGCGACGTGCGTCAGCCCGCGCCTGGACTGCACCGGCGTGCCCGGCGCGTCGGTGTCGTAGAACATCACATCGTGCGGATTCACCAAGTTCACCGCGAGAAACCACGGTTTGCCCTGCACTGCCAGGTCGCGCCCCTTGCCGCGCAGCCAGCTCACACCCATCGACGCGATGATGCCGTCGTGCAGGTAGCCGCCGCGGTCGTGCGCAATGATGTCGCCGACGCCATAGTAGTCGGAGAAGCCATAGGCCTCCATCTCCTCGGTGAAGATCTTGGTTGGCGAGCCGAGCTTGTTGACGGTCTCGAACTCCTTGGTCAGGTGCCACTTGCCCTTGTAGGCAGTCGTGTACCCAGCGGCGCGCATCAGGTGGCCCAAGGTCGGCACGTCGGTGGACATGCTGCTGATCCACGGGAAGTTGGTGTTGTCGAACATCCGCGTCTGCTGGATGTGGCGCCCGGTGTAGATCACCGAGCGCGACGGCGTGCACACGCACGAGGCGATGCGGTGGTTGACAAACGACGTGCCGCGCTTCGCCAGCTTGGTGTGCGCCGGCAGCTCGAAGCCCGCGGGCAGCTCGCCGGGGCGGAAGAAGCGCTCCTGGTCGGTGAGGATGAAGAGGATGTTCAGCGCGCGCGCACCCTGGGCGGCCGTATCGCCCGCGAACGGCCCCGCCGCGAAACCGGCAGCGGCGGCCAGAACGTCGCGTCGGCGAAGTGCGGGGGTGATCTGCGGAAGGATGTCGACGGCCTTGGCGTCGAGTGGCGGGTGGATGGCTGGGGTCATGCAGGTCCTTCGTGGTCGAGCTGGGCCAGGCGGCGCGTTTGCCGTACCGTGAGGCGCGCGATGTCGGCGATGTCGGCCGCCGACAGCTTGGGCCCGGGCTTGCGCACCGAGGCCGAGGCGATCACCCCGCGCTCGGCCAGCAGGTGCTTGCGCACGGCCAGGCCGATTCCAGGCTGCTGCTCGTAGCGTGCCAGCGGCAGGTAGGCATCGAACAGGTCGTGCGTGCGCTCCGCGTCGCCGGCGGCAAACGCGCGGCATACGCCGACCATCATTTCGGGGTAGGCGAAGCCGGTCATCGCGCCGTCGGCGCCGCGGGCCAACTCCTCGGGCAGGAACAGGCCGCCACCGTTGCCGGCCAGGATCGACACGCGCCGCACCTCGCCGCGCTGGCTGGCGGCGCGGATCACCGACAGCTTGGCCAGGCCGGGGCAGTCCTCGTGCTTGAGCATCACGCAGGACGGCGAGTTCGCGATGATGCGCAGGATCACCGCGGGCGACATCTGCACGCCAGTGGCGACCGGGTGGTCCTGCAGCGTCCATGGCACGTCGGGGCCCAGTGTCTCCTGCACCATCTCGAAATAGGCCACGATCTGATCGTCGGTGCGCAGCGTCGGCGCCGGCGCGACCATCACGCCCGAAGCGCCGAGCGCCATCACGCTGTCGGTGAGCTCGCGCATCGGCGCGAAGCCCGGCGCCGAGGCCCCGACCACCACCGGCACGCGGCCGGCCACGCGTGCGAGCACGCGCTCGACGAAGCGGGTCGACTCCGCGGCAGTCAGCTTCGTGGCCTCGCCCATGATCCCGAGCACGGTCAGGCCGGTGACGCCGCTGGCCAGGTAGAAATCGACCATCGAATCGGTGCTGACCAGATCGAGCGCACCTTGTTCGTTGAACGGCGTGACGGTGATCAGGTAGACGCCACTGGCCGAAGCGTCGAGGGTCTTCATGCCGCGGCCTCGGGCTGGACTTCGACGCGAAAGTATTGCAGCGCAAGTGCGACCGCGGCCAGGCCAAAGCCGACCAGGTCGGCGACTGCACCCGGATAGACCAGCGCGAACCCGGCCACGATGAACATGCAGCGTTCGATCAGCGTAGTGCGCTTGAAGGCCCAGCCCTGGAACCCGGCCGCCAGCGCCGCGACGCCCGCCGCGCAGGTCAGCGTGACCTCCGCAATCGACCACCAGTTCGCCGCAGCCAGGGTCTTGATCGAGCCCGTCAGCAGCAGGCCCTGGCCTTCGGGCGCGAAGACGAACATGAACGGCACCAGGAACGCCGGTACGGTGTACTTCCAGCATTGCAGCGTGGTCTTGTACGGGTCGCCGCCGGTGATGGCCGCGGCCGCGAACGGCGACAGCGCGGTCGGCGGCGAAACCTCGCTCAGCACGGCGTAGTAGAAGATGAACATGTGCGCGGCGAAGTCGGGCACGCCGAGCTTGATCAGCGCCGGCGCGGCGATGACCGCGCAGATGATGTAGGAGGCCGTCACCGGCACCGCCAGGCCGACGATCCAGACCACCAGCGAGGTGAAGACGGCCGTCAGCAGCAGCGAACCGCCGGCATAGTCGATAACGATCGAGCTGAACTTCAGGCCCAGCCCGGTCAGCGTGACCACGCCGACGATGATGCCGGCGCCGGCGCAGGTGGCCGCAACGTTGAGCATGCCGATCGAGCCGCCCTGCATGGCCTTGACGAATGGCGAGTGGAACAAGTCCTTCGCCAGCGAGCCCTTGCCGGTGAACAAGTCGTATGAGATCAGCGCCGTGTCACGGCGCAGGAAGCTGGTGGCGAATGAGACCACCGTGGCCCAGAACACCGACAGTACCGGCGAATAGCCCCACAGCATGAAGAACACGATCGAGACCAGCGACAGAAAGTGGAACCAGTACTTGCGCGTCAGATTCCAGACCGTGTCAACCTTGTCGAACGCGACGTTGCCCATGCCGAACTTGCGCGCGTCGATCTCGACCATCAGGAACAGCGCAAAGTAGTACAGCAGCGTCGGGATCGTCGCCATCAACAGCACGTCGAGGTACGAGATCTTCAGGAACTCGGCGATCAGGAAGGCCGCGGCGCCGAGCACCGGCGGCGAGATGATCGCGCCCAAGCCGCCCGCGGCGAGCAGGCCGCCGGCGGCGTCCTTGCCGTAGCCGACCTTGGCCAGCATCGGGTAGGCCACCGCACCGAGCGTGACCGTGGTCGCCACCCCCGAGCCTGACGGCCCGCCGAGCAGGAACGACGCCAGCACCACGGTGCGCCCCGCGCCGGTGGGCTTGCCACCCATGGCCGAGAACGAGAAGTCGATGTAGAACTTGCCGGCACCCGAGTACTGCAGGAAGGCGCCGAAGATCGTGAACAGGATGATCAGCGACGACGAGACGTCGATCGCCACGCCGTAGATGCCCTCCAGCGTCATGTACATCACGCCGACCAGGCGGCCGACCTCGTAGCCCTTGTGCGTCCACGGCGCAGGCAGGTACGGCCCCCACAGTGCATAGGCGACGAAGGCCAGCGTGATTGCCGGCATGATCCAGCCGGTGCTGCGGCGCATGGCTTCGAGCACCAGCACGATCAGCGCAATGCCGAAGGCAATGTCCCAGGGCAGCGGCGAGGTGTTGCGGTCGGTGAAGTCGTCGCCACCGAGGATCAAGTAGACGACGACGGCAATCGACAGCGCCGCGGCCGCCCAGTCCCACCACATCACGCGATGGCGGAACCGCGCGTGCAGCGGAAAGACCAGGAAGCACAGGAACAGCACGAAGCCCACGTGCACCGGGCGCAGCGTCTGCGTCGGCACGATGGCGTAGGCGGTGTAGAGGTGAAACGCCGACATCACGAAGGCGACCCCGACGATGAACACGTCGAGCCAGCCCTTGAGCTTGTTGGCCGCACCTTCCTCGGCCTCGATGAACTCCTCGGCCTTGTGCAGCGCGTCGGCGCTGACCTCGGTGCTGAGCGGTGGCTCGGCTGGCGTCATGGGGCGTTGTGCTTGTTCAGTTCAGCTTGACGCCCTTTTCGGCGAAGTACTTCAGCGCGCCGGGGTGGAAGGGGATCGGCGAAGCGGCCGTCTTCTGGTTCTCTAATCTGATGTTGGCGGATTCCTTGTGCACGGCAATGAGGTCGTCCCGGCTGTCGAAGATGGCCTTGACGATGTTGTAGGCGGTCTTGTCGTCCATGCTCTCATGGGCCACCAGTATGTTCATCACCGTGGCCTGCTTGTTGTCGGTGTCCATGCCGCGATAGGTGTCCTTGGGGATCACGTCCTCGACATACAGATTGCCGTACTTCTTGTTCATCGCCGCCACCGCGTCGGCGTGATCGATCATCTTCAGCTTGGTGCCGGGCGTATTGGCCAGGTCGGTGACGCTGGCCGTGGGCAGGCCGCCGACCCAGAAGAAGGCGTCGATCTTGCCGTCCTTGATGGCGTTGACCGATTCGGCCACGCCCAGGCGTTCGCGCTTCATGTCGCTGTCCTTGTCCAGCCCCGCGGCCTCGATCAGCCGAAAGGCCATCACCTCGGTGGCGCTGCCGGGCGAGCCGGTCGAGACGCGCTTGCCCTTCAGGTCGGCCATCTTGGCCACGCCACGGCCCTCGATGCTGACCACGTGCATGCGGTTCGGGTACAGGATCAGCAGCGTCTTCAGCGGCACCTTGTTGCCCTTGAACTTGTCTTCGCCGCGCGCCGCATCCTGCGCCGCGTCGGTCATCGAGAAGCCGACATAGGGCTTGCCGCTGGCGATCAGCTTCAGGTTGTCGATCGAGCCGCCGGTGACCTCGGCCGTGGCCTGCATGCCGGGCACATGCTTGGACAGCACCGCGGCCATGCCACCGCCCATCGGGTAGTAAACGCCGCCGGTGCCGCCGGTGGCGATCGAGATGTTTTGCGCGCTGGCGCTCATTGCCAGCAACAGGCCGGCGAGGAACAGGCCGAGGGACGTATCGCGGGGTTTCATCGTGTCTCCTGAAAGGGGTCGGTCGTTGCGCGTGCACGGGGACCCGGGCATGGACGATTCTGCGGCGTGCGAGCCACGCGCCGAGTACGCAGTTTCCAGCATTGGCACCGACGCGGCGTGCCATCATGAAGGCCCGCAGCGCGAGAGCCCCGATGAGCGACGCACCGAGCACCCCCCCAGCCGACACCCCGCGCGGCATGCACAAGGGCCTGACCAACTACGGCGACACTGGCTTCTCGCTGTTCCTGCGAAAGGCCTTTATCAAGGGCGCGGGCTACACCGACGTCGCGCTGGAGCGCCCGGTGATCGGCATCGCCGCCACCGACAGCGCCTACAACCCCTGCCACGGCAATGCGCCGCAACTGATCGAAGCGCTAAAGCGCGGCGTGATGCTGGCCGGCGGCCTGCCGATGGCGTTTCCGACCATCTCGCTGCACGAGAGCTTCGCCGCGCCGACCAGCATGTTCCTGCGCAACCTGATGGCGATGGACACCGAGGAGATGATCCGCGCCCAGCCGATGGACGCGGTGGTGCTGGTCGGCGGTTGCGACAAGACGGTGCCGGCGCAGCTGATGGGCGCGGCCTCGGCCGGCATCCCGGCGATCCAGTTGATCACCGGCTCGATGTTGACCGGCTCGCACCGCGGCGAGCGCGTCGGCGCCTGCACCGATTGCCGGCGCTACTGGGCTCGCTTTCGGGCCCAGGACATCGACGCCGACGAGATCGCCGCCGTCAACAACCAGTTGGTCGCCAGCGTGGGCACCTGCTCGGTGATGGGCACTGCCAGCACCATGGCCTGCATCGCGGAGGCACTGGGCATGACTGTCGCCGGCGGCGCCAGCCCGCCCGCGGTGACGGCCGAGCGTTTGCGCATCGCCGAGCTCACCGGTGCGCAGGCGGTGCAGATCGCGCGCCGGCGCTTGACGATCGACCAGGTGCTCGGCGCCAAGGCGTTCGAGAACGCGATGCGCGTGTTGCTGGCCATCGGCGGCTCGACCAACGCCGTGATCCACCTGACCGCGATCGCCGGGCGCGTGGGATTTGCAGTCGACCTGAAGGCGCTCGACCGCATGAGCCGCGAAACACCCGTGCTGCTGGACTTGAAGCCCAGCGGCCAGCATTACATGGAGGACTTCGACCACGCCGGCGGCATGCCCACGCTGCTGCGCGAGTTGAAGCCGCTGCTGCACCTGGACGCGCTCACCGTCAATGGCTGCACGCTCGGCGAGCAGATCGACGCTGCCGGGCCGGCCTTCGCGCAAGGCGTGGTGCGGCCGCTGGTCAACCCGATCTACGCGCAGGGCGGCATCGCGGTGCTGTGGGGCAACCTGGCGCCGGGCGGTGCGCTGATCAAGCAGTCGGCCGCCGACCCCGCGCTGATGGAGCATGAGGGCCGCGCCGTCGTGTTCGAAAACGCGGCCGACCTGGCCGCGCACATCGACGACCCGGCACTGGACGTGAACGCGGACGACGTCCTGGTCCTGAAGCGGATCGGCCCGAAGGGCGCGCCCGGCATGCCCGAGGCCGGCTACCTGCCGATTCCGCTCAAGCTGGCCCGTGCGGGCGTCAAGGACATGCTTCGCATCAGCGATGGCCGCATGAGCGGCACCGCCTTCGGCAGCATCGTGCTGCACGTCACGCCCGAGGCGGCGGTCGGCGGGCCGCTGGCCTACGTGCGGAGCGGCGATCGCATTGCCTTGAGCGTATCGCGGCGCGAGCTGACGCTGCAGGTCCCGGCGGAAGAACTGGCTGCGCGCGCGGCGGCGATTCCGGTCGTTGTGCCGAGCGCCGAGCGCGGGTACCGCAAGCTGTTCCTTCAAAGCGTGACGCAGGCCGACGAGGGCGTGGACTTCGACTTCCTGATGCCGCCGCGGCGTCATGGCCGCATTCCCGGCGGTTGAGTTGGTTTGACTGCGTTGCGTTGCCGGGTCCCGCCCGCCGGGGCGGGACCCGGCAACGTAACGCAGGTTCAGGCCCTTGCCGCCTGCGGCAACTCGACCTTGACCCGGATGACCTGGCTGCCCTGCTGGCGCTCGTAGCTGACCCTGACGTCCTTGGGTTGGATCTTCACGTACTTCGAGACGAC
>Ga0315271_10001267_pt1 | contig 15191 bp, 11 predicted proteins | sample C3_top_MG_FD_204664 | JGI IMG/M metagenome (GOLD analysis project Ga0315271, IMG submission 204664) | Sediment microbial communities from Yellowstone Lake, YNP, Wyoming, USA - C3_top | ecosystem: Environmental > Aquatic > Freshwater > Lake > Sediment | place: USA: Wyoming | collected 2017-08-01 | reverse complement strand
ACATGACCGTCGAGCTGATCACCCCGATCGCGCTCGAGGTCGGCCAGCGCTTCGCCATCCGCGAGGGCGGCCGAACGGTCGGCGCCGGCGCGATCACCACCATCATCGCGTAAGAGAGTTTCATGGCACGAGTCGAGGCGCGTCCGGTGATCCAGCTCGCTTGCACTGAGTGCAAGCAGCGGAACTACGCAACGCGCAAGAACAAGAAGAATGATCCGAGCCGGATCGAGCTGCAGAAGTACTGTCCCCGGGAGCGGCGTCACACGCTGCACCGGGAGGCCAAGTAGCCAGCAACCCGTACCGGACTCTCGCAGGGGTGTAGCTCAATTGGCAGAGCAGCGGTCTCCAAAACCGCAGGTTGTAGGTTCGAGTCCTATCGCCCCTGCCACTCCTAATCGTCCGCTAGCAAGGCTTCCGTGAACCGATTCCGCCGCTTCATCAACGAGTCATGGTCCGAGCTCAAGAAGGTCTCGTGGCCGAACCGCATGCAGGTGCGGAACCTCACCGTGCTCGTGTTCGTGATTTCGTTCGTGGTGGGCCTGTACATCACGGTCGCCGACACGTTGTTCGACCAGGTGATCCGCTTCCTCACGGGGGCCGCATGACCGAGCAGCTGGCGACCACGCGCACCGAGAAGCGCTGGTACGTGATCCACACGTACTCGGGCTACGAGAACAAGGTCAAGGCGAACCTCGAGCACCGCATCGAGTCGATGGGCATGGAAGACAAGATCTTCCAGGTCCTCGTCCCGATGGAGGATGAGATCGAGATCCGCCAGGGCCAGCGTCACACCGTCCAGAAGAAGGTCTACCCGGGTTACGTGCTGGTCGAGATGATCCTGGACCCCGAGTCCTGGTTCGTCGTCCGGAACACCCCCGGCGTCACGAGCTTCGTCGGCAGCGGCAACATCCCCGGGATGCGCAGCGAGCCGATCCCGCTGGACGAGACCGAGGTCAAGCAGATCCTCCGGCACATGGGCGTGGAGACGCCGAAGTACCGGGTCGCGTTCACCAAGGGCCAGAGCGTGCGCGTCACCGACGGGCCGTTCGCGGAGTTCATCGGCACGGTGGACGAGGTGAACCCTGAGCGCAACAAGCTGAAGGTCCTCGTGAGCATCTTCGGCCGGGAGACCCCGGTCGAGCTCGACTTCCTCCAGGTCGAGAAGCTGTAGTCGAGGCAGGGAGCGAGCTAAACCGTGGCCAAGAAGATCCGTATCGTCCTCACGCTGCAGCTGAACGCCGGCAAGGCGACGCCTGCACCGCCCGTCGGCACCGCGCTGGGCCCCCATGGCATCAACATCGTTGAGTTCACCAAGAGCTACAACGAGAAGACCGCCGACAAGCTCGGCCAGGTGATCCCGGCGCAGATCACCATCTTCGAGGACCGTTCGTTCACGTTCGTCCTCAAGACCCCGCCCGCACCGGACCTCCTGCGCAAGGCGGCTGGGATCGACAAGGGCGCCCAGACGCCGAAGCGCGCCGTTGCCGGCCGCGTGACGCGCGACCAGGTGCGCGCCATCGCCGAGCAGAAGATGCCCGACCTCAACGTCAACGACGTCGAGGCCGGCATGAAGGTCATCGAGGGCACCGCCCGCAGCATGGGCATCGAGGTCGTCGGCTAAGTCCGGCGACGGTCGCGCGGGAGTCACCCCGGCCCGCGCGAGTCTCAGCGGGGCAGGTCCACAGGACCGAAGGAGCACTCACATGGCTGAACACGGCAAGCGCTACCAGGACGCCGCGAAGCTCGTGGACCGCACGAAGGTCTACGCGCCGGCTGAGGCGGTCTCGATCATCAAGGCGAGCTCGACCGTCAAGTTCAACGCGTCGGTCGAGGCGCACCTGCGCCTTGGCGTCGACCCGCGCCACGCCGACCAGATGGTCCGCGGCACGGTCGTCCTCCCGCACGGGACCGGCAAGATCGTCCGCGTTGCCGTCTTCGCCCAGGGCGAGAAGGCCCAAGAGGCCCTCCGCGCCGGTGCTGACGAGGTCGGCGCCGAAGACCTGGTCAAGAAGATCGAGGCCGGCTGGCTCGAGTTCGACGTCGCGATCGCGACCCCGGACACGATGGGTCAGGTCGGTCGCCTCGGCCGCATCCTCGGCCGCCGCGGCCTCATGCCGAACCCGAAGGCCGGCACCGTGACGTTCGACATCGAGCGGGCGGTCAAGGAGGTCAAGGCCGGCCGCGTCGAGTTCAAGGTCGACAAGGGCGCGATCATCCACGTCTCGTTCGGCAAGGTGAGCTTCGACGACACCCAGCTGGCCGAGAACCTGGTGGCGCTCGTGGACGCGGTCAACCGCGCCAAGCCGTCCGGCGCCAAGGGCCAGTACCTGCGGACGCTGTCCATCGCCAGCACGATGGGCCCCGGCCTCCGCGTGGACATCCCCGCCGTCCTCGCCACCGCGTAGGGACAGCGGCACCATACGAACGGCGCAGTCGAGAGACCCGCGCCGGAACCAATCAGTTGACGGATCGCCGCAGACAGCCTGCGCCCGTCGGACGCGAGCCCGCCCGCGAGGACGGACCCACGCCCGGGGCTTGATCCGCCGGACCGGACCGATCCGCCGCCCCGCGAGGGGAGGGGACCCGGGGACGCCGGCGAGCACGCCGAGGCAGAGCACGAGCCACCTCCACCGGTGGGTCGCCCCTGCGTCGCCAAGTGGCCCGTCGCAGGGAGGACCGGCAGGATGCCGGGAGACCCACCGCCGCGCGCCGGCCGCGCGCAGGAGCTAGGAGGTCCAGGAGGCTCGAATGCCGACCGAGGCCAAGCGCGAAACCATCGACGCGCTTCGTGCGGAGCTCAGCGAGCACCGCACGATGATCGTGTCCGAGTATCGCGGCCTCAAGGTGAAGGAGATCAGCGAGATCCGGCGCGCGCTGCGCAAGAGCAGCGTCAGCTACCGGGTCGTCAAGAACCGCCTCATGCGGATCGCGTCCCAGGAGAACCCTGCCGCGGCCGCACTCTCGCCCCTCCTCGTGGGCCCGACGGCAATCGCCTTCGGCAACGATGAAGCGGCGACCGCGAAGGCAGTCCTCGACGCCGTCCGGCCGTACGGGAAGATCGTCAAGATCACCGGCGGCGTGCTCGGCTCCAGCCGGATCGACGCCGATGACGTGACGCGGCTCGCGACCCTGCCGTCTCGAGAGGTTCTCCTCTCCGAGGCCCTGGGCGCCATCACCGCGCCGATGTCCACCGTCGCCGGCCTGTTCGACGCCCCGCTGCGGGACGTCGTGGGCCTGGTCGACGCGCTCATCACGCAGCGCGCCGCGGCCTGATCCGCCCCTTCACCGACGAGTCCGATCCGCGCCCCGCGGGGCGCCAACTGATGGAGAACCAGACCCCAATGGCCACGCTCACCACCGCTCAGCTCCTCGAGGCGTTCGAGACGATGACCGTCCTCGAGCTCTCCGAGTTCAAGAAGGCGTTCGAGGAGAGGTTCGGCGTCACCGCCGCCGCTCCGGTCGCCGTCGCCGCCGCCGGCGCTGCTGCCGCCGCCCCGGTCGCCGAGGTCGAGGAGCAGACCGAGTTCACCGCCATCCTGACCGAGATCGGCCCGAACAAGATCCCGGTCATCAAGGTCGTCCGCGAGCTGACCGGTCTCGGCCTCAAGGAGGCCAAGGACCTCGTTGACGCCGCCCCCAAGGCCGTCAAGGAAGGCATCAGCAAGGACGAGGCCGAGAAGATCAAGGCCGCGCTCGAGGAGCAGGGCGGCAAGGTCGAGGTCAAGTAACGATCCTCGCCCCGGCCCTGGGCCGGCAGCGAGTCGCTGGGTCCGCCTCGGCCGTCAGGCCGCCGCGCGTACCCAGCGAGCCCAGGGAGCCCCGCCCCGGCGGGGCTCTTTGCTCCTCTGGTGGCGGGCCTCGGCACACGGTCCCCGAGCCTCCGCGGCCTGCCCCGCGACCCAGTTGGGCCGTCGCGCGACGCAGCCGCAACCCTGCCGTGGTTGACAGGGATCCCCAGAGCGGTATCCTAGACGGTCTGTGACCTTGCCTTTCCCTGTCCTCCACACTCCGTAAGGAGCGGTCCTTGATGCTGTCTGTCCCGTCGACCTCTCTCCCGATCACGCCGTCCGGTCGCCTCTCGTACGCCCGGATCGCCGAGGTTCGAGATGGGGTCAGCGACGACAAGTTCCCGATCCCGAACCTCATTGAGCTGCAGCTTCAGTCGTTCAAGTGGTTCATCGACAAGGGCCTCCGCGACCTATTCGACGAGATCAGCCCGATCGAGGACTTCACCAAGAAGGTCATGGAGCTGCGGTTCCTTGACTACGAATTCGGCGAGCCCAAGTACTCCGAGGAGGAGTGCCGCACCAAGGACCTGACGTTCAGCCGACCGCTGTACGTCCAGGTCGAGCTCCTGATCAAGGAGACGGGCGAGATCCAGCGCCAGCGCGTCTACATGGGCGACTACCCGTGGATGACCGACATGGGCACGTTCGTCATCAACGGCGCCGAGCGCGTGGTGGTGAGCCAGCTCGTCCGCTCCCCGGGCGTCTACTACAGCGAGCTCGAGGATCCGGGCAGCGGCCGGATGCTGTTCTCGGCCAAGGTCATCCCGAACCGCGGCGCCTGGCTCGAGTTCGAGACGAACAACAAGGACCAGCTCTGGGTCAAGGTCGACCGCAAGCGCAAGATCGCGGCGACCACCCTGCTGCGCGCCGTCGGCTTCGAGACCAACGACGAGATCGCGAGCCTGTTCACCTCGGTGGACACGGACATCGAGCACCAGTTCATCGCGAACACGCTCGACAAGGACCTCACCAAGACGCCGAGTGAGGCGCTGATCGAGGTCTACAAGAAGCTGCGCCCGGGCGACCCGCCCACGGGTGACAACGCCCGCCAGCTCGTCGAGAGCCTGTTCTTCAACTTCCGCCGCTACGACCTCGGTCGCGTCGGCCGGTACAAGTTCAACAAGAAGCTGGACGACGTCTCGGCCCGCATGGGCATCGAGCTGCCGCGCGAGCAGCGCACCATCACCCGCGAGGACATCGCGGCGATCGTGGGCTACCTCATCGAGGCGAACCGCGGCCAGCACCCCAAAGACGATATCGACCACCTCGGCAACCGCCGGATCCGCGCCAATGGCGAGCTGATCCAGAACGCGTTCCGGATCGGCCTGCTGCGGATGGAGCGCGTCGTCCGGGAGCGCATGACGATCCAGGAGATCGACAAGGCGACCCCGAACGCCCTCATCAACATCCGCCCGGTCGTGGCGGCGATGAAGGAGTTCTTCGGCGGCAGCCAGCTCTCCCAGTTCATGGACCAGACGAACCCGCTAGCCGAGCTCACGTCCAAGCGCCGCCTGTCGGCCCTGGGCCCGGGCGGCCTGTCCCGCGAGCGCGCCGGGTTCGACGTCCGGGACGTCCACCACAGCCACTACGGCCGCATCTGCCCCATCGAGACGCCGGAAGGCCCGAACATCGGCCTGATCGGCTCACTCGCCACGTACGGGCGGATCAACGCCTACGGGTTCATCGAGACGCCGTACCGCAAGGTCAAGCGCTCTGTCGCCCATGACGACCCGCGCCTGCTCACGTTCGAGGCGGGCTCGGACGTCACGGACAAGGGCGGCAAGGTCGTGCTCAAGAAGGGCGAGCGGTTCACTGCCGATGCCCATAAGGAGCTCACCCGCCAGAAGGCGCTCGCCTTCCCGATCCGGCCGATCGTGACCGACGACATCGACTACCTCCCGGCCGACGAGGAGGAGGAGCACGTCGTCGCACAGGCGAACGCCCCGCTCGACAAGGAAGGCCACTTCACGGCCGAGCGCGTGCCGTCCCGCTACCGCGACACCTTCCCCGAGGCGCGCCCGGACCAGATCGAGTACATGGATGTCAGCCCCAAGCAGGTTGTCTCCGTGGCCACGGCGCTGATCCCGTTCCTCGAGCACGACGACGCCAACCGCGCCCTCATGGGCTCGAACATGCAGCGCCAGGCGGTGCCGCTCCTCGAGCCCGAGAGCCCGATCGTCGGGACCGGCATGGAGGCGCGTGCCGCGCAGGACTCAGGCCAGGTGCCGGTCGCCCGCCACGCCGGCGTCGTGACCAGCGTCACGGCCGAGCGCGTCCAGGTGGACGCCGACTCCGGTGAGCTCGACGAGTACAAGCTCCTCAAGTTCGTCCGCAGCAACCAGGGCACGTGCATCAACCAGCGCCCGATCGTCACGGTCGGCCAGCGGGTTGAGGTCGGCGCCCCGATCGCGGACAGCTCGTCCACCCAGGGCGGCGAGCTCGCGCTCGGCCGGAACGTCCTCGTGGCGTTCATGAGCTGGGAGGGCGGCAACTACGAGGACGCCATCGTCCTCTCCGAGCGGATGGTCCGTGACGACATGTTCACGAGCATCCACATCGAGAAGCACGAGATCGAGTCCCGGGACACCAAGCTCGGCCCCGAGGAGATCACGCGCGACATCCCCAACGTCGGCGAGGAGGCCCTCAAGGACCTCGACGAGGAGGGGATCGTCTATATCGGCGCCGAGGTCCGCCCCGGCGACATCCTCGTCGGCAAGATCACGCCCAAGGGCGAGACCGAGCTGACCGCGGAGGAGCGCCTCCTGCGCGCGATCTTCGGCGAGAAGGCTCGCGAGGTGAAGGACTCCTCGCTGCGCCTTCCGCACGGCGAGCGCGGCAAGGTCGTGGAGATCCGCGAGTTCCGCCGCGAGTGGAACGACGACCTGCAGCCGGGCGTGAACCGTCTGGTCCGCGTCTCGGTCGCCCAGAAGCGCAAGATCTCGGTCGGCGACAAGATGGCCGGCCGGCACGGCAACAAGGGCGTCGTCGCCAAGGTCCTCCCGATGGAGGACATGCCGTACCTGCCTGACGGCACCCCCGTCGATATCGTCCTCAACCCGCTCGGCGTCCCGTCGCGCATGAACATCGGCCAGATCCTCGAGACGCATCTCGGCTGGGCGCTGGGAACGATGGGCTACAAGGCGGCCACGCCGGTCTTCGACGGGGCCACGGAGGATGACATCCGCAGGGCGCTCATCGACGCCAAGGTCGACTGGACGCCCTCGGGTCACCTGCCCGAGGACGGGAAGATCGAGCTCCGGGACGGCCGCACGGGCGAGCCGTTCGATCGCGAGATCACCGTGGGCCAGATCTACATGCTCAAGCTCCACCACCTCGTGGAAGACAAGATCCATGCCCGGTCCACCGGCCCGTACAGCCTGATCACCCAGCAGCCGCTGGGCGGCAAGGCGCAGTTCGGCGGCCAGCGGTTCGGCGAGATGGAGGTCTGGGCGCTCGAGGCCTACGGCGCGGCGAACATCCTCCAGGAGCTCCTCACCGTGAAGTCGGACGACGTCCTCGGGCGCGTCCAGACGTACGAGGCCATCGTCAAGGGCGAGGAGATCCAGCCCCCGCGCGTCCCCGAGTCGTTCAAGGTCCTCATCAAGGAGCTCCGGAGCCTCGGGCTCAACGCGGAGATCCTGGACCCGAACGACGAGGAGATCCCGCTTGCCGAGGACGATGCCTCGGGCTACCTGCTCCCTGACCTCGGCGGGATCAACCTCGCCGGGTTCGAGGACTGACAACCAGCTAACTCCGCCACGAGGGGGATCGGCGTCCGGCCGGCCCGGTCCCTTCTCGCACTCACCGGAACAGACGCGCTGCCAGGGCCGCGGCAGCGCGGAGGAGACCGATGCTCGAGGTCAACAACTTCTCGGCGATCCGAATCTCGCTCGCCAGCCCGGACCAGATCCGGGAATGGTCAAAGGGCGAGGTGACGAAGCCCGAGACGATCAACTACCGCACGCTCAAGCCGGAGAAGGACGGGCTCTTCGACGAGCGCATCTTCGGTCCCACCCGGGACTGGGAGTGCTACTGCGGCAAGTACAAGCGCATCCGCTACAAGGGCATCATCTGCGACAAGTGCGGCGTCGAGGTCACCCGCTCGAAGGTCCGCCGCGAGCGAATGGGCCACATCCAGCTGGCGAGCCCCGTCTCGCACATCTGGTACTTCAAGGGCACGCCGAGCCGACTCGGCATCCTGCTTGACATCAGCCCTCGCAACCTCGAGCGGATCCTCTACTTCGCCCTGTACATCGTGACGCACGTTGACGAGGACGCTCGAGCGCGTGCTCTGCGGGCGCTCGCGGAGCAGGCCGAGGGTCGTGGCGGCGCCGGCGGCGAGAAGATCGCCGAACTCGACCTCACCCTCAAGGCGGACATCCGCCGCCACTCCGACGAGCTGCGCGCCGCCCTCGCGTCCACCAAGACCGAGGTCGATGCCAAGCTCAACGCGGACATCGAGGCCGTCGCTGTCGAGGCGAAGGCCGTCGAGGGGCGCCTGTCGGCCCTGGGCGCCAAGGTGTCCGAGGACACGATCGCCTTCGGCCTGACCGGCGAAGTGCTCGTGGCCGCGGGCGACAAGGGCGGCAAGGAGGCCCTGGGCAAGCTCCGCAAGATCGCCTCTGCCGAGACCGAGCGGCTCACCGACGAGGCCAAGCAGCGCCTCGCGAGTGAGGAGCGCGGGACCGACCAGAAGATCGCCGAGCTGCAGTCCGCCGCTGACGAGACGCTCCAAGCCGAGCGTGATCGCCAGAAGGAAGAGGCGCAGGGTCAGAAGGACGAGCTGCGCAAGCAGCGCGACGAGATCGAGTCCCTCAAGTCGCACATGACGATCGGCGAGATGGAGTTCCGCCAGCTTGACGAGAAGTACGGCTCCGGTGCCCGCACCGGCCGCATCTTCTGGGCCGGCATGGGCGCCGAGGCGGTCCGCGACATCATCGTCCGCATGGACCTCGAGGAGCTTGCCCGCTCGCTCCACGCCGAGGTTCGCACCAGCTCCGGCCAGCGTCGCAAGAAGGCCATCAAGCGGCTGCGCCTCATCGAGGCGTTCCGCCGCTCCGGCAACCGTCCCGAGTGGATGATCCTCTCGGTGCTGCCGGTCATCCCGCCCGACCTGCGCCCCATGGTGCAGCTCGACGGCGGCCGTTTCGCGACGTCGGACCTCAACGACCTCTACCGCCGCGTGATCAACCGGAACAACCGGCTCAAGCGGCTCCTCGAGCTCGGCGCCCCGGAGATCATCATCCGCAACGAGAAGCGGATGCTCCAGGAGGCGTGCGACGCCCTGATCGACAACGGCCGCCGCGGCCGTGCGATCGCCGGCACCGGCAACCACCGGCTCAAGAGCCTGTCCGACATGCTCAAGGGCAAGCAGGGCCGGTTCCGCCAGAACCTGCTCGGCAAGCGCGTGGACTACTCCGGCCGCTCGGTCATCGTCGTCGGCCCGGACCTCAAGCTGCACCAGTGCGGCCTGCCCAAGAAGATGGCGCTCGAGCTGTTCAAGCCGTTCGTCATGCGCCAGCTCGTCGAGAAGGGCTTCGCCCACAACATCAAGAGCGCCAAGCGCATCGTCGAGCGCGTCCGGCCCGAGGTCTGGGACGTCCTCGAAGAGGTCATCAAGGACCACCCGGTCCTGCTGAACCGCGCCCCCACCCTCCACCGCCTCGGCATCCAGGCGTTCATGCCTGTGCTCGTCGAGGGGTCGGCCATCCAGATCCACCCGCTCGTCTGCACCGCGTTCAATGCGGACTTCGACGGCGACCAGATGGCCGTCCACGTCCCCCTGTCCACGGCAGCGCAGGAGGAGGCGAAGCGGATGATGCTCTCGACCGCCAACCTGCTCTCGCCCGCGGACGGGTCGCCGGTGGTGTCGCCCACGCAGGACATGGTCCTGGGCAACTACTACCTCACCATGGCCGACCGCACCGGCACCGACTTCAAGAAGGTCAAGACCTTCGCGACCGAGGATGACGCGATCATCGCGTACGAGCTTAGCGCTCGCGGCCTTGAGTCCGCGGGCCGGGCCTTTGGCGACGATCCGGAGGTCATCGACTCCCGGGTCGGCGGCAGCCTGCTCCTCCACGAGCCCATCGACGCGGTCGTCGGGGTCTGGGATCCCGACGCCGGGGAGAGCGGGGCCCTCGTCGAGCGCCTCACCCGGACCACGGTCGGCCGGATCATGTTCAACCGGATCCTGCCCGATCGCCTCCGCTTCGCCAACGAGCCGATGAAGCGCGTTGACCTCAAGCGCCTCGTCGACCGCTGCTACCGCGAGCTCGGCCCCGTCGAGACCGCCCACCTCGTCGACGGCATCAAGGCGATCGGCTTCAAGTTCGCAACCCGCGGCGGCATGACGATCGGCCTCTGGGACATCGTCGTCCCGGGGACCAAGAAGGAGCTCCTGCTCGAGGCGGACCGCCAGGTCCTCAAGATCGACCAGCAGTTCCAGCGCGGCCTGATCACCGAGGACGAGCGCTATCAGGGCGTCGTTGACCTCTGGCAGGACGTCACCAAGAAGGTCTCGGACCAGATGATGGAGTCGCTCGGCGACGCCAACCCGGTCCGCATGATGACCGACTCGGGCGCCCGCGGTAACAAGGGCAACATCGGCCAGCTGGGCGCCATGCGCGGCCTGATGGCCGACCCGTCCGGCCGGATCATCGATCAGCCTGTGCGGAGCAACTTCCGCGAGGGCATGACCGTCCTCGAGTACTTCATCAGCACCCACGGCGCCCGCAAGGGCCTCGCGGACACCGCCCTGCGTACCGCCGACTCGGGTTACCTGACCCGGCGCCTGGTGGACGTGGCGCAGGACGTCATCACCAAGGATGACGACTGCGGCACCGAGGGCGGCAGCTGGATCACCCGCTCCGAGTCGCCGGAGGAGGACGGGGGCTACCGCCGCCGCCTCGTCGGCCGACTTGCCGCCGCGGACGTCCTCGACCTGGCCGTCAAGGTCAAGAAGGGCGAGTCCGCACCGGTCGTCGTCGCCCGCAACCAGATGATCGACGAGGCGCTCGCCGAGGTCATCGACAAGGCCGCCATCGACAAGGTGCTGGTCCGGTCGCCCCTCGCGTGCGAGTCGCGCTACGGCGTCTGCCGCCATTGCTACGGCCGCAACCTCGCCACCGGCGGGATGATCGGCATCGGCGAGGCGGTCGGCATCATCGCCGCCCAGTCGATCGGCGAGCCCGGCACGCAGCTGACCATGCGGACGTTCCACACCGGCGGCGTCGCCGGCCAGGACATCACGCAGGGCCTCCCGCGCGTCGAGGAGCTCTTCGAGGCCCGCGTCCCCAAGGGCAAGGCCGAGATCAGCCACATCGACGGCGTCGTCGACGTGCTCGAGAGCGACACCAGCCGCAAGGTCAAGGTCACCAGCCGCGAGGCGTTCGACACGCCGGTCGAGCTGCCGGCCGACGCCGAGATGCTGGCCGCCGCAGGCGATCTCGTCGAGATCAACCAGGTCATCGCCAAGTCCCCGACGGGCGACGTCACCTCACCGGTGAAGGGCTTCCTCGCCCGCACCGAGGAGGGGCTCGTGGTCCGCGCCGAGGACGTGGTCGAGCGCGAGTACCTCATCCCGCACAGCGCCAAGCTCGCCAAGCACCCGATCACCGGTGAGGAGATCAGGAGCGGCGACAGCCTCCGCGCTGGCGACGCCATCACCGACGGCCCGATCAACCCGCAGGAGTACCTCGAGACGCGCGGCAAGGACGACGTCCAGCGCTATCTCGTCGCCGAGGTCCAGCGGGTGTACCGCAGCCAGGGCGTGACGATCAACGACAAGCACATCGAGATCATCGTCCGCCAGATGCTCAAGAAGGTCCGGATCGACCAGCCGGGCGACTGCGAGCAGCTGCCGACCGAGCTCGTTGACCGCCTCGACTTTGAGGAGGCCAACAACAAGGTCATGGCCGAGGGCGGCGAGCCCGCCACAGCCCAGACCGTGCTCCTCGGCGTGACCAAGGCCTCGTTGAACACCAACTCCTTCCTGGCGGCCGCCTCCTTCCAGGAGACGACCCGGGTGCTGACCGAGGCTGCCATCAACGGCGCCAAGGACCACCTGATCGGCCTCAAGGAGAACGTGATCATCGGCAAGCTCATCCCGGCCGGGTCGGGCGCGCCGCAGAACATCGCCGCGCTCAAGGAGCGCCAGCGCCGGGCCGCCCTCGAGGCGCTCGCCGGCGAGGCGATCGAGGGTCTCGGCGAGGAGATCTACAACCCGTTCCTCGAGGACGGACTCCGCGGCCCCGACGACGAGACTGCCGGCCTTGCGCTGGCGGCCACGATCGCAGGGGCAGAGGAGGACGACGAGGAGAAGGCCGACGCCGACTTCAACCCGTTCCTGGACGGGGTGGCGCCGGCACCGGTCGAGGCCGAGGAGGGCGCGGAGTTCAACCCGTTCCTCGCCGACGCCTCCGAGGAGGGCTGATCACCTCCCCGCACCACCGCGAATGGGCCAACCGCCCCCGGCATTGCGTCGGGGGCGGTTGACACTCGAACGAGAGCGTTGCTACACTCCGCCCTCGTGGCCTCGAGGGGTCCCGGCGTTTCATGCGCGCCGGACAAGATCCCAAAGAGATCCGAGTGGTCCCCGGCCGGACCCCCCGGCACGGGTAGACCCGCCGGACCGACCACCACCAAATTGCAGTGATTGAAAGGAGCCGCGTCTCCGTGCCGACCATCAGCCAGCTCGTGCGCCACGGGCGGAAGCCGAAGATCGAGAAGGTCAAGGCGCCTGCCCTGCGCAAGAACTGGAACAGCCTGCGGCAGCGCCAGGTGCCGATCCCCGGTGCCCCCCAGAAGCGGGGCGTGTGCCTGCAGGTCCGAACGATGACCCCGAAGAAGCCGAACTCGGCCCTTCGGAAGATCGCGCGCGTGCGGCTCACCAACCAGATGGAGGTCACGGCCTACATCCCGGGCATCGGCCACAACCTCCAGGAGCACTCCGTGGTGCTCGTGCGCGGCGGCCGCGTGAAGGACCTCCCGTCGGTCAAGTACCACATCATCCGCGGCACCCTTGACGCGGCTGGGGTGAAGGACCGCAAGCAGGGTCGCAGCAAGTACGGGGCCAAGGTCAACCAGGCGCCCGGGAAGAAGAAGTAACCGATGCCCCGTCGTCAGTCGATCCCCCGCAAGGCCAAGTACCAGGGTGACACCAAGCGCGTCACGGATCACTTCCGCGCGAAGTTGATGCGAGACGGCAAGCGGACCCTGTCCGACCGGATCCTCCGTCAGGCGCTGGCCCGCGCCGAGTTCCAGGCCAAGCGCCCGGGGCTCGAGGTGCTCGAGGCCGCCCTGCGCAACGCCACGCCGATCATCGAGGTCAAGCCTCGGCGCGTCGGCGGCGCCACCTACCAGGTCCCGGTCGAGATCCGGGGCGATCGCCGCATGTCGCTCGGTGTGCGCTGGCTCGTCCAGTCCGCCCGCAAGCGCAACGGCAAGAGCATGTCTGAGAAGCTCGCCGCGGAGTTCGTCGATGCCATGAATGGCCTCGGCGCAGCGGTGAAGCGCCGTGAGGACACCCACAAGATGGCCGACGCCAACAAGGCGTTCAGCCACTTCAAGTGGTAGTCCGAGCCAACTAGGAGCTAGACGAATCGTGGCACGCGCCGTTCCGCTCGCAAGAACGCGGAACATTGGAATCATCGCCCATATCGATGCGGGCAAGACCACCGTGACCGAGCGGATCCTCTTCTACACGAAGAAGATCTACAAGATCGGTGAGGTCCATGAAGGCGCTGCCACCATGGACTGGATGCCCCAGGAGCAGGAGCGCGGGATCACGATCACCGCCGCTGCCACAACCTGCTCGTGGAACGATCACCGGATCAACATTATCGATACGCCCGGGCACGTGGACTTCACCGTCGAGGTGGAGCGCAGCCTCCGGGTGCTCGACGGCGCGGTGGTCGTGTTCGATGGCGTTGCCGGCGTCGAGCCCCAGTCCGAGACAGTCTGGCGTCAGGCCGACCGCTACGGCGTGCCGCGCATCTGCTTCATCAACAAACTCGACCGGACGGGCGCCAACTTCTGGCGCTGCGTCGAGATGATCGAAGACCGGCTGGGCGTCAAGCCCGTGCCGATCCAGATCCCGATCGGTCTTGAGGACTCCTTCCGGGGCGTCATCGACCTCGTCCGCATGAAGGCCCTGATCTGGCACGACGACCTGGGCAACACGTTCGACACCACTGACATCCCGGCCGACCTGGCTGCCGAGGCCGCGCAGCACCGCGAGCACCTGCTCGAGGCGTGCGCTGACGTGGACGACGGGCTCGCCCACAAGTACCTCGAGGGCGAGGAGCTCACCGAGGCCGAGATCAAGCACGGCATCCGTGTGGCCGCCCTCGGCTACAAGTGGGTCCCGGTGCTGACCGGCTCCGCGCTCAAGAACAAGGGCGTCCAGCCCATGCTCGACGCGGTCGTGGACTACCTCCCGTCGCCGCTTGACGTGCCGCCGATCCATGGGATCAAGCCGCACACCGAGGTGGAGGTGCTCGTCGCCCCCGACGACAGCGCTCCCTTCAGCGCCCTTGCGTTCAAGATCGCCGCGGACCCCTTCGTGGGCAAGCTCGCGTTCTTCCGCGTCTACGCCGGGACCCTCAAGTCGGGCTCGTACGTGCTCAACGCGACAAAGGACAAGAAGGAGCGCATCGGCCGCATCCTCCAGATGCACGCGAACCACCGCGAGGAGATCGACACGGTCTACGCGGGCGACATCGCGGCGGCCGTCGGCCTCAAGGACACCTTCACCGGCGACACCCTCTCGGATCCGGAGCATCCGCTCATCCTCGAGTCGATGACCTTCCCCGAGCCGGTCATCGAGGTCGCCATCGAGCCCAAGACCAAGGCGGACCAGGACAAGCTGGGCATCGCGCTCCAGCGCCTCGCGGAGGAGGACCCGACCTTCCGGGTCAAGACCGACGAGGAGTCCGGCCAGACCCTGATCGCCGGCATGGGCGAGCTTCACCTCGACGTCCTCGTGGATCGCATGGTCCGCGAGTTCAAGGTCGCCGCCAACGTCGGCAAGCCGCAGGTCGCTTACCGCGAGACCATCCGCAGGCCTGCCGAGGGCAACGGGCGCTTCGTCCGCCAGACGGGCGGCAAGGGCCAGTACGGCCATGCGGTGATCAAGGTCGAGCCCAACACGAAGGGCGCCGGCTACGAGTTCATCGACAAGATCGTGGGCGGCACCATCCCCCGCGAGTACATCAAGCCGATCGAACACGGCATCCGCGAGACGCTCGACACGGGCATCTACGCGAACGTGCCGATGGTCGACATCAAGGTGACGCTCATCGACGGGTCCTACCACGAGGTGGACTCGTCGGAGATGGCGTTCAAGATCGCCGGTTCCGTGGCGATCAAGGACGCAGTCATGAAGGCAAGCCCCGTCATCCT
>Ga0315271_10001266_pt1 | contig 15191 bp, 17 predicted proteins | sample C3_top_MG_FD_204664 | JGI IMG/M metagenome (GOLD analysis project Ga0315271, IMG submission 204664) | Sediment microbial communities from Yellowstone Lake, YNP, Wyoming, USA - C3_top | ecosystem: Environmental > Aquatic > Freshwater > Lake > Sediment | place: USA: Wyoming | collected 2017-08-01 | reverse complement strand
GGCCGAGCAGCTGACGATCGTCCTCAACGACCTGCGCGGCAAGCCCAACGAGGAGAAGCTGGCCGCACTCGTGCGCGACCTCTCCACCCGGCGCTCGATGCTGGATCTGGAGAAGGTACTGCCGTACAAGCGCGAGCGGCTGGCCGAGATGATCGCCGAGCGCAAGGCCGACTTCGACTGGGATGCACTCAAGCGCCCCAAGCCAGAGGAGAAGGCCGAGCCCCGGTGGGTCGAGCGCGTCTACCGGCTTCCGCCCGCCGCCGCCGAGGTTGTCGATGGCGCGATCGCGAAGGTCCGGGATGACGAGGGAATGGAAGATTGGGCGGCACTGGAGCTGATCTGTGCCGATTACATGAGTGGAGCCTGATGGCGACCAAGTACGACTACATCGCCCTCAAGAACGAGTACGTCCAGACCCCCGGCCTCTCGATCCGTGCCCTCTGTGAGCGGCACGGCATCAAGACGTGGTCGACCGTCAACAAGCGGAAGAACGACGAGGGCTGGGACGCCAAGCGGGCTGAGTTCGAGCGGCAGGTCGAGAACAAGTCGCTGGAGGCGCTCGCCGACAAGCGGGCGACGAAGATCGCCGAGATCCAGCTCGACGCACTCAACGTCATCCATGCAGGCATCCTCAAGATGGCCGAGGACATGGACGACGAGGAGGAGTACGAGGTCAACGGCGTCGTTCGCCGCCGCAAGGTGATGCGGATCCATCCGCGAGACCTCGCCATCCTCGTGGACAAGTTCCAGACGCTCATCGGGCAGCCCTCGCAGGTCAGCGAGCAGCGCAACCTGAACCTCGGGATGTCCGCCGAGCTTGAGCCTGATGATCTGAGGCTGATCCTTGCTGCCCTTCGACCCCAACCAGCTCTCGCCGGAACAGCGGGATCAGCTGACCGACCTCATCCTCCGGAAGCTCGCTCCAACTGACACGTTCGCCTACGGCGAGTATGTCTTCGGCTACCGGCCCGAACCGCACCATCGCACGATGGTGGAGTTCATCGATGAGTGCTTCGAGAAGCGCCAGAACGGGCTTGTGCTCATGCCTCGCGGGTCGGCGAAGACGACGTGGGGCAACACGATCAAGATCGCGCACAAGATCAGCGTCGAGAAGGACATCCGGATCGGCCTGATCTCGAACACGGCGAAGCAGAGCAACGACTTCAGCCGCGCCATCAGGTACACCCTCGAAGCGAACAACCGCCAGCACGAGTTGTTCGGGAACCTCCGCTCGGCCCAGAAGTGGACGGACGTCGAGTGGCTCCGGGCGGACTCACGCTGGGCTGGCAGCAAGGACGTCACGCTGTACTCCGCAGGCGCGGGCGGCGCGATCATCTCCAAGCGGTTCGACGTCATCATCTGCGACGACATCTTGGATGAGGAGAACACCATGACCCCGGAGGCCCGCGAGAAGGTCGAGACGTGGTTCTGGAAGACGCTCCGACCATGCCTCGTCCCGGGAGGGATCATCGTGATGTTCGGCACCCGGTGGGCCGAGGACGATCTCTACCAGCACCTCATGGATCCGGTCGAGAAGGGCGGCAAAGGCTGGAAGCACCTCATCATCCCGGCGATCCAGACGGACGCCGAGGGCCACGAGTTCTCGTACTGGCCTGACTACTGGCCGCTCGACAAGCTGTACGAGGAGCGGGTGGCGATGGGCACTGCGCTCTTCAGCTGCTCGTACCAGAACGACATCTCGGGGTTGATGACCGGCAACATCTTCCTCAAGCGGAACTTCCAATACTTCACGACCCTGCCGGAGAACCGGACGTTCACGATCCGGATGGGCGTCGACCTCGCCAGCTCCGAGAAGGAGCGGGCCGACTTCACGGCCCGGGTCATCACGGCCGAGGACAACGACTCGGGCGACTTCTATATCCTGTCCGTCTACCGCGACAAGCGCGAGACGCACCACGCCGAGTTCATCAACGACGGGTTCATCGCGTACTCGGGCATGGGGCTGGTGATCTGCGAGTCGCAGGCGTTCCAGTCGACCCTCATCCAGCAGGTGATGCGGGAGTATCCCCGGATCCCGATCGAGGGCCGCAAGTCCGACAACGACAAGGTGACCCGCGCCCGCGCTGTCGCCGCGAAGTACGAAGCCCACAAGGTCTTCCACCACGTTTCGCTCGAAGGAAGTGACTTCGAGCGCGAGCAGCTCAGCTTCCCCAAGGGCCACGACGACATGATCGACGCGGAAGGGTTCTCGATGGACCTTCAGGGCAGCGGCTTCTTCTTCGGATCGGTACGGAGGTGACCATGCCGCTCTCATTCCCGGGATCGACCCGGAAGAAGAGCGACGAACCGTATGACCCCTACGAGCTGGTCTTCCGCGACGGGAAGCGGACCGTGCCCCCATACCTCGCCGACCTGATGGCGGGCTTGGACACGCTCCGTTACACGTACTCGGAGGCCGTCGATCGGGTCAACAACCGGCTCGCCGCTGACTTCGCCAACACCGCGTTCGACCGGGTTGTCTCGACGCACATGCGGGAGCATGGGCAATGAGCGCCGTCGGCGAGTTCATCTCCAAGACGTTCAGGACCAGCCCGAAGAACATCCCCTCGGACAGTGCTGCCGCAGTTGTCAGCAACGCCGCAGGCTGGACGAGCGTCGACCGGGGCCGCGTGGGCAAGCCGCGCGCGCGGCAGTACCGCAACTGGGCCGAGCACTCGGAATGGATCCGGGCGGCTATTGACGTCCGCAAGAGTCAGGTGAGCCAGAGCGAGTGGGAGATCGTCAAGTACGACCCGCTCGGTCCTGAGCCGAGCGAGGCGCTGAAGACCCGGGTGAAGGAGCTGTTCACCCACCCGAGCCCGACGATCAACTCCTTCCGCACCTTCATCGAGCCGATCATCGAGGACATCCTCGTCCTCGATGCGGGCGTGATCGAGAAGGAGCGGACGCTTCGCGGGGACGTGGTCTACATCCACCCCGTGGACGGCGGGACCATCCGCGTCAACGCCTACTGGGACGGGACTGAGCCCGACGAGAAGCGGTACTTCTGGTACCCGGACCAGTACCAGCGGGCGTCGTTCACGAACGACGACATGGTCTACATCATGGAGAACCCTGCGACCTACCGGGTCGTGGGGCTGTCCAAGCTTGAAGTCCTCAAGCAGACCATCGACGCCGAGATCAACGGCCACACCTACAACAACCGGCAGGTGACCAACGCCGCACCCGACGGGATGCTCGATCTGGGCGAGGGAGCCCGGCCCGAGCAGGTCGACGCCTTCAAGGCGTACTGGCAGGGCGAGGTCGCCGGGCGTGGCGCGATGGCATTCATTGGTGGATCAAAGAATGCCAAGTTCATCCCGTTCCGGTCCACCAACCGGGACATGCAGTTCCTTGAGTGGCAGATGTATCTCGTGCGCAAGATCTGCGCCGTGTTCGGTCTGTCAACCATGGACCTCGCCATCGCTGGCGACTCAAACAGGGCCACCGCCGACACACAGGCTGAGATGACGGAGGATCGCGGCCTTCGTCCGCTCCTCGGCCTGATCTCCGAGTACCTCACACGAGAGATCGTGTGGGACTCCACGTTCGGAGGGTCGGACAACAACCTCTGCTTCAAGTTCACCCGCCTGAACCTGAAGGAGAGCCTGTCGCGTGCTCAGATCAACCAGCGCGCTCTCGCGGGCGTCAGCTGGAAGACGACGAACGAAGCGCGGCGGGAGGATGGTCTGGAGCCCCTGTCGGGGCCGCAATACGACTCGCTGATGGTCATCACACCGACCGGGGCTGTCACGCTCGATGAGGTTCCTTCCGCCAAGGAGTCGATGTCGAGCAAGAAGCCCGAACCCGGTGGACCTCCGGCGGGAGGCTCATCCAAGCCGTCGGGTGGGAGCAAGCCCCCGTCGGGAAGCAATAGCAAGAAGGAGTCCTGATGGCTGCCTCTCTGAGTCTCCGCGTCTACACGGGCGCGGGGCCGTCGGAGTCTGCCGCTGTTACGGGGATCGATCTCATCTCTGCCGACAACGCCACGAGCACGCTGGCAAACCGGCAGGCCAACCCGATCACGGTCGGGACGGCGAGCTACGAGAAGTGGCTCAAGCTGAAGATCGACACCTCCCCCGCGAACGGCGTCACGAACTTCAAGATCTGGGGCGACGGCGCGGTGATGACGTCGACCACGCTGTACTTCACGGGCAACTACGTGACGTACCAGCAGGCGACAACGGCCACCTCGACCATCGCCGCCACCAACTTCACCGGCTACACGGCGAACAACAAGGCCACGTGGGACACCGCGTCCTACTCGGCCACGAACGCAACGACACGGTTCGTCGCGTTCCAGCTCGCCGTCGCTGCGGATGCTGCGCCGGGCAACTGGACGCAGGAGACGATCTCGTACTCATATGACGAGACCTGACCCAAGGATACAATAGCACTTGCGCTGGTAGGTCAGTTCTGCTACTGTGCCGGGCATGGACACAGAGCTGGCCTACCTCGCAGGCTTCTTCGATGGCGAGGGATGCGTATCGATCAGTACCCGGGGCCGGGGCGGCTACGGGTTGCTGGTATCCATCTCCCAGCTGACTCCCGTTCCGTTGCTTATTGCTCGGGCCAGATTCGGCGGGTCCATCTCCAGAACTCCTGACAAGCGTGGCTATCGAGCGATGGTTGTCTGGACGGTGGCAGCCAGAGTCGCTGAGCGCGCATTGAGCGAGATGCGGCCATTCCTGATCGTCAAGGCGGATGAGGTCGACCTAGCTCTTGAGTTTCAGCGCGGTTTGGATATCTGGACGGACAAGGAAGAAGAGCAGGTTCGCAGGGCTCGCCTTGCATCTGAACTTCAGCAGATGAAGCGAAGGTCATACGATCACATTGAGATCCCGCCCGTGGAGCGAGCGCAACGTCAACCTTCCCCGCGCAGGCTTGAGCGTTCAGCGGCGCGGCCGTCGAAGCCCAAGCCGCACAAGAAGGTTCGCGTGAAAGTCGTCCAGCCCATCAAGTCAACTGGCTACAAGCGGCACGTCTTTGACGACGCGGATATCGCCATCCTTCGCGGCATCTACACTGATTACGGCCTCGCGGCGACTGCCTACGAGTACGGGGTCAGCCGCCAGACGGTCGTCAACTGGCTTGATCGTTATGGCATTGCGAAGCAGGGGCGGACAGCGGCAAGTGAGAAACGGAGAGCGGCGGCGGTGGCAGCATCGTGGTCGACTTATCGTTCTTCACTCGGCAGCTCCTAAACCGGTTTAGTGTGAAGAACGGTGGATCAATGAGCATCACCGTGCTGTGCCCGACCCGGGGCAACCCGTCGGCGCTGCTGGAGGCGTACTCCTCGTTTCAGGACACCGCCATGGACCGGAACTCCCGGTTCGTGGCGGTCGTGGACGCGGATGACCCCTCCATGGAGACGTACGTCTCGATGTTCGAGGATGCCGTCGATCTACGGCTCGACGTCGTCCCGAAGGACGAGAGCGGGACGATGAACAAGGCGCTCAACTACGCCGCACTGCGGTGGAAGGACCGCGCCGACGTCATCGGCTTCATCGGTGATGACCACCGGTTCCGCACCAAAGGCTGGGACCGAGTCATCGGTCAGGTCATGGAAGAGCAGGGAGGCGGCATCGTCTACGGGAACGACCTGTTCCAAGGCGAGGCGCTGCCTACTGCTGTGTTCATCAGCAGCACGATCGTCAACGTGCTCGGGTGGTTCGCTCCGCCGCGCCAGAAGCACCTGTACCTCGACAACGCATGGAAGCTTCTCGGCGATCGGTCCGACTGCCTGTACTACCTGCCGGACGTCGTGATCGAGCACATGCACCCGGCAGCTGGCAAGGGCGAGTGGGATGCCAACCACGTCCGCGTCAATACGGCCGAGGTGTACGCCCACGACCGTGAGGCGTTCGACTCGTGGCTCAATGATGGCTTCGAGCGCGACGTGGCGGCGGTCATCGGGGTGATCGCGGGGTGACGCTGATCTCGGTCGTCATCCCGACGTACAACCGAACTGATGTCCTGTGCAGCCGTGCGCTTCCATCAGTCTTCGATCAGTCTCACCGGGAGCTTGACATCCACGTCGTGGCCGACGGGATGCGGGGCGTGGAGCTGGAGTATCTGGAGCACCGGATTGACGACTTCCACGATCCGCGCCTGACCCTCTGGACCATCCCTCGTCAAACCTATCCGGATGACCCGCAGGAGCGGTGGTGCGTGCTCGGGCTGAACGCCCGCAACCACGGGCTGGATCACGCCCGGGGGGAGTGGATCGCCCCACTCGATGACGACGATGCGTGGACCGAGGATCACGTGGCCGTGCTCCTCGCGGCGGCGCTCGACAAGGGTGTCGACTTTGCCTACGGGCGGTCGATTGCGCACTGGCGCGACGGCCACACGAGTTCGTACGGAGGTTGGCCCCCGGGCCACTTCCAGTTCTGTGACGGAGCGCAGCTGTACCGCAATGGCATGGGCTACCGCTACGACCCCGCCTGCGTCAGTCGCGGGCTCCCGGAAGACGGGGACTTGTGGGACCGGATGGTTGCCGGGGGTGTGAGCTTCACGTTCGTGGACAAGGTCATCCACCACTACTACCCGAACCCGCGATGATCCCTGTCCTCGGTGTACCAATCCTGACCGAGCCAGATCTCCTATGGCGGATGCTCGACTCGATCGATGTCCCGATCGGCAGGACGATCATCATCGACAACGGCGGCGTGGTCCCTGATCTGGAAGCGTTCAACAGGGACGTGGAGCTGGAGCGTCCGGGGAGGAACCTCGGCGTGGCGGCCAGCTGGAACCGCATCATGGCGGCCGCACCTGATACCCCATGGTGGTGCATCGTCAACCACGACATCGTCTTCGCGCCCGGCGATCTGGCACGACTCGCCACGCACATGGAGCAGGAAGGAGGGCTGGCACTGCTGGGGACATTCTCGGCATTCGGCGTGGATCGCGGGACCATCGATCTGGTCGGGACGTTCGATGAGAACTTCCACCCGGCCTACTTCGAGGACAACGACTTCGACTACCGATGCCGTCTGGCCGGTGTGCCCATGGCGGGCCTCCCGGCGGGGCTGGCCCACGAGATCAGCTCGACCCTGCGGAGCAACGGCGCCTTTCGTGACGCCAACATGCGAACCTTCCCACGGAACGGCGAATACTTCGCCCGCAAGTGGGGTGGATCTCCGTACCACGAGGTATACGCCACCCCCTTCAACGAGGGTGGAGACATCAGGGCTTGGGAGCTTGACGAGTCTCGTCTGGCCGCCCAGAGCTGGACGTAGAAGGAGAACCAATGTCCGTCGCCATCGCGATCACTCCGGCCTCCGGCAGCATCACCGCCAAGCACACCGCGTGCCGCGTCGATGTGACCGGTGCCACCGTCAACGACACCGGGACGTACGATCCGGTCAAGTACCCGACGGAGGCGCTCATCACGTACTACCTGTCGTTCGAGCGCGCCGGGTCAGACACCGGCCGCAGCCAGCGGTTCCAAGTCGCTGCTGATGGTGGGTTCATCTTCAACAGCTACATCTTCCCGGACGCCGGGAGCTGGACCGTGCATCTCCGCAAGGACTCGGACGACAGTTCCGTGGCAAACCTCGCCGTCACAGTGGCGTAGACTGCTCTGGGGGCCGCCCTGCTTACCCCCCAGTGTGCGGCGGCCCCCATCTCACTGGAGGGATCAAGTGAGGCTTCGCCTCCCCGGCACGCGCGGCGTCGACTACCAAGTCAAGCGCGACAACTACACGTGGGGGGATCACATCCTCCGCGTCCAGATGACTGGCGCCATGATCGCGTGGTTCACGCCCGACACGATCATGGATCCGGCCTGCGGCGATGGGACCATCGTCGCGGCTGCGCACCGGATGCGCCCCATCGCCGGGGCGTACCTGAACGACATCTCGCGGCCGAACTTCTATCACTTCGGCACGACGATGAAGCCGTGGCTCCCGGAGGACCTCCGGTGCAGCTGCGTCCCGATCGAGGAGGCACTTCTCCGGGACGACTTCTACGACGTCGTCGTCCTGACCGAGATCCTCGAACACGTCGAGGACCCGGTGAACTTGCTCCGCTTGGCCCGCCAGCGGGCGCACCGTCTCGTCGCGTCCTCGCCGCTGTTCGTCAACGAGCACCTGATCGACAGGAACCCGGAGCACCTCTGGCAGTTCGATGCCACGGGCTACGAGGAGATGCTCAAGGAGGGCGGCTGGGACCCGGTGACGTTCGTCCCCATCTCGTTCACCGAGCCCGCCTACGAGTACACCTTCCAGCTGTGGGGCGCGCAGTGAGGCAGATCACCGAGATGACCCGGGACGAGGTCATCGCCTACAACCTCCGGGACGGCGGGACGGCCGTCTCGGTCTTCGCAGACACGCAGGCGTACCGCGTCGACAAGGCCAAGCTGTTCGTCCGGAGTGCGCTCGCGAACATCCCGCTCTGGGCCACGATCGTGGAGCCCGGGTGCAGCGCCGGGGACATCTCCGGCCCGTTCGCAGAGGATGGGGTACACGTGGTTGGCATCGATGTCGTGCCAGCAGCCGTGAAACTTGCCCGGGAACGCTACCCGAGGATGGAGGTCATCGAGGCCGAGGCCGACGCCATGGTCCCGAGGACGTGCGACGTGCTCGTCCTGTGCGAGTTCCTTGAGCACATCTCTGACCCGATCGCGTTCGTGAAGGGGTGGCTGCCGCTCGCGCGATATGTCGTCATCGGTCACCCACTCAATGATCCCGGCGGCGTCGAGCCCGGGCATGTCTGGAGCTACACCCTTCAGGACTACATGCGCTGGTTCGAGATCGGCGACCATCGGATGCTGGAGACCCATCTCTTCTCCGGGCCGTTCCCGGAGATGGTCATGGGCATTGGGACGAGGAACGACCTGTGAAGACCGTGCTCATCACCGGAGCGTCCGGCTTTCTCGGCAGCCACTTCCTCGACTGGTTCATCCGCAGCGACGACGACTTCGACCTTTGGCCGATGGACATCAAGCTGCACCCTGCGGGTCTGCCCTACGACCTTCAGGACATGGAGCTGTGGCTCGAAGACTTCGACATCGACGTCGACCTTGCCATCCACATGGCGGCACCGGTCGGCGGTCGGGAGAAGATCGAGGGCGACCCGCTCTACAACGCCGACAGCCTCCGGCTCGACTCGGTGTTCTTCCGCTGGGCAGTCAAGCACGCGAAGACGGTGGTCTACCCGTCGTCCAGCGCGGTCTACGGCACGCAGCTTCAGGGCACCGACGCCCACTCGCTCCACGAGGGCATGTTCAACGCACAGGACCCGACGTGGCTCGCTCCCGACGAGATGTACGGCTTCACCAAGCTTGCAGGGGAGAGACTGGCATGGGCAGCCGCCAAGTACGGCCTCAACACTCTCGTCGTCCGGCCCTTCTCTGGCTATGGCGAAGGTCAGTCGTTCGAGTACCCGGTGCCCTCGATCGCGAGGCGGGCGATGCGCCGGGAGGATCCGATCGAGGTCTGGGGACCGGGGACGCAGAAGCGGGACTTCGTCTACGTCACGGACCTGATCTCGGCGACCATGGCGCGGCTGGAGCAGCCAGTTGAGGGCTACGAGACGATGAACATCGGCTCGGGCTTCCCGGTGTCGTTCAACGACGTCGCCCGGATCTGCGCCGAGATCGTCGGCTACGAGCCGGAGATCAGGAACCTCGCCGACAAGCCCATGGGCGTGTTCAACCGCTTCGCTGACACCGGTCGAATGCGCCGGTACTACGAGCCCGAGGTCCGGCTCCGTGAGGGGCTGGAGCGGGTCATCACCTTCATCCGCGCAGGAGAGGAGACAGCCGGTGCCGAAGACGCTACGGGTAGCTGACCCGACCGCGCCGCAGCTTCAGCTGTACACCGCCCGGCAGGAGGGCAGGGCGGTCGGGACGATCGCGATGTGCACCCGGGACAAGATCTCGGCCCCCACCGCGCTCAGCTGGCTGATGAGCGACTACTCGTTCCTCGGCCCGGATGAGGTGGTCAGCCGGTACATCGTGCAGGGCCACGTGCTGACGCTCCAGCGCAACGAGTGCGTCCAGCGAATGCAGGGCGACTGGATCATCTTCGTGGACGACGACATGACGTGGCAGCCGGACGCCTTCGCGCGGCTGGTTGCGACGCAGCAGAAGTTCGATCTCGACATGGTCGGCGGCCTCTGCTTCCAGCGTGGCGCTCCGTTCCAGCCGACGCTGTACATGCGCGAGGAGCCGAACGCCGGGCAGTACGTCTTCCTCGAAGACTGGGCGCGCGACGAGGTCGTGGAGGTCGACGCCACCGGCATGGCGTTCGTGCTCATCACGCGGCGGCTGCTCGAAGCGATCGCCGGGGAGTTCCCGCCCTTGGAGGAGCGGATCAAGCGTCGCCCGCCCTCCTACTTCCGGTGGGACGAGAAAGGCTTCGGCGAGGACATGACGTTCTGTCAGGACGCGAAGCTGGCCGGAGGGCGCATCTTCGTGGACACCGCCGTGAAGATCGGGCACATCGGTGAGTTCGTCATCGATGAGCGGATGTTCCTTGGCGAGCTGGCTGGCCGCGAGGACGAGATCACCGAGATGCGTCGGGCCATCAACGACAAGATGGGCCTGCCGACGATGACCGCCGAGATGGCGCGGGAGAAGCTCCGTGGTTGACCACGAGCCGTGGGTCGGCGACACGCCGTACTTCCTGATCCTCTCATCGCTGGAGCCCAACGAGGGAGGCGCGTTCGGGCACCTCGTGCTCGACGTGGACAAGGTCGGCTGGCAGGTCGAGTACAAGGACTGGCTGGAGCGGTCGGCCGAGTGGTACCTGTGCGAGAAGGCGCCGCCCAACCGCACGATCCTCGCCCAGATTGTCTACCGGGGCGAGCACCCCTACTACCTCAAGCGCCACGTCGGACAGGTTCGCCTCAACGACAGCGCCAGTCGATCGGTGGTCGCGCACGGGATCGGCAAGCGGGTCCCGGCCGTCTACGAGACGAATACGGAAGAGGGTCGCGACTCTCGCGGCGAGGTCACGGTCAAGACCCGCCGCAGGAAGGTCACGCCGGAGCGGACGGATCGCCTGTGGCTCCTTCCGGGCAACGTGGTGTGCGGCGGCGAGGACGTCGAGAAGCTCGCGCTGGCGATCGTCGCGGCGATGGAGTGGGCGGAACAGCCACCCGAGCCTGTTGTCATCGAGGGACATGCAGAGGAGATCCTGACGGAGTAGGATCTCGCCAGTGAGGGATCACGAAGCTGACCCCTGACGCCGCAATCCAATGCGGCGGGGTCCCGAAGGGCAATCCAATGCCTGACCTGCGGGACAACCAGATGAAGTTTGCAAGCCCGGCCCGTCATGGGCCGGGCTTTGCTGTGTCCGGTGACTGCTGATGGCAATCGGCTTCGACGTAGCGTCAGAGAGCAGCACCGGGACAACCGGCCAGAGCGGCGCGGCCAACTTCTCGTGGAGCCACGCTGGCGGCGGGTCCGCGAAGGGCGCGCTCGTCTTCGTGTTCGGCGTCGTCACGAATGCCCTCCCGCCTGTCACGAGCGTGACGTATGGCGGCGCGACGATGACAGCCGTGCCGTACACGGCCATCGACACCGACACCGAGCCGGGATCGGTCAGGGCGTACTACCTCGACAACTGCGGCACGGGCACGAAGACGGTTCAGGTCAACCGCTCGGACGCGACGCCGTGGGCGCACGTCCTGTACGCGGTCTGCTTCACGGTCACCTCGTCGCAGCAGATCTCGACGCTGACCGAGGTCTACGCGGCTGGCGTCAAGACCCGGGCCGGGTCCGCAGCCGAGCAGACCGCCGCCGACTCCAGCGGCACCGGCACCGCGACCTCAGCAGGGTTGTCGTCCATTGACGACGGTTCGCCGGGAGCCAACTCGCTCCGGTTCATGGGCCGCTATCAGGGCACGTCGAACGTCACCGCTGCGGGGTCCGGCTCCACCGCTGGGCCGTCCATCGACTTCGGCCTCTACGTCATCGACACGTTCTACGAGACGACCGCCGGACAGGGTGCGCGGAACGTCGGCGGCGCGGCGATCTCCGACGACCTCGCCCAGATCGCCCTTGCCGTCCGCGAGAAGCCACCCACGGGTTCCTTCACCGCGAACGCCGTCCTCAAGCGGAACCAGACTGGATCGCTGACCGCCGACGCCGTCTTGAAGAAGACGGCCTCTGCCACCTTCACCGCCGACGCCGTCAAGGGCATGGTCCCGGTGACATTCACGGCAAATGCCGTCATCCGAAAGGTGGTCACGTCCGCCTTCTCTGCTAACGCGGTCAATCGCTCCACTATCACTGGATCGGTCCGAATAGGGATCAGCCCGCCGAGCGGCGGCGGCAACAACATCGGCCAACTAGGAAATCGAGATGCGTGGGGACAGTCACTTATTGTCACGCGCACGACGACTCTTCTTATGGTGGTGTTCCAAGCGGGGTCGATTGGGGCGCCGACCGACGAGCTGATCCTTGAGCTGCGAGCGGACAGTGGCGGGGCTCCGTCGGGGACGGTGGTTGCGACTCTGGCATCTATCTCCGGGATCGTTTCGACTGACGTGCGAATGGCGTCCGCCTCCATCGGTCTCTCGGTCGGAACATATTGGCTTGTCTGGCGTCGTTCTGGGTCACCCAGTGCGACCGATTACTACAGCCTCGTCGTGACAAATGTCGGTGTCATTGGCGTTGGCTACGAGCTGTTTGGCTCCGCGTGGTCAGGGCCACAGAATAGCAACGCTTGGTATCTAGCAGATCTTTCGGGCGCCACCGCCGACGCCGTCCTGTTTGCCAACTCGGGCACAAAGACCTTCACCGCGAACGCGGTCATCCTGCGCTCCGGTGGCACGACCTTCACCGCGAACGCGGTCAAGTTCGCCAACTCCGGCACCAAGACCTTCGCCGCAGACGCCGTCATCAAGGCGCCCCGATCTTCGTCCTTCACCGCGAACGCGGTCATCCTGCGCTCCGGTGGCACGACCTTCACTGCGGACGCCGTCATCGCCCGCAACTCCGGCACGAAGACCTTCACTGCGGACGCCGTCATCGCCCGCATTGTCTGGTCCGACAACTTCAACCGCACCACACCCAAGGGCTATCTCGGTGTGCCGTGGTGGCCCACCGTCAATCTGTCCAGCTACCCCCTCGAAGACTTTCTCCCGGATCTGCATGTCGATGGGTCGGCTGGCGTCAGTACATGGGGTGGGGCTGACGACAGCCACACCTCATATTTCTTCGGTGGCCCGAACATCTCGCGTGGCCGCATCAAGGTCGACATCAAGACCCCGCTGTTCATCCAGACCTCGCTTTCAAGCACGATCTGGTTCACGTACAACACGATCCACTACGACACGAAGCTCGACATCGGGATGCGCAACAACGGGGGTGTTGCGAAGTTCTGGGCTGGGTCGTCGATCGACGACATCTATCTTCCCGGCGTCGAGGCCGATACGTGGTACACGGTCGAGATCGGCTTCTCCACGATTGGGACGAGTGGCGCCCCCTTCCAGCAATTGCTCCGAATCTCGAAGCGGGATGATCCGTCGATCTTCGTCGAGCATTACTACACCGGATATGGGCTAGGCATCACTACTGCGGCCCTGTCCGCCACCCCCAATGCGGACCGTCTCGGCGGCTACCCCTACTCCTTCGACAACCTGACCTTCATCAGCGACCAAACGTCGTTCACGGTGAATGGCGGCTGGCTCGCCATGGCCTTCATTCAGGCCACGAGAACTGGGTCGCTCACCGCCGACGCCGTCTTGAAGAAGACGGCCTCCGCAACCTTCACCGCTGACGCCCTCCTGCTCTCGCCGCGTACTGCCACCTTCGCCGCCGATGCCGTCATCGCAGCCGGGGTCACGACGATCACGGGCTCACTGACAGCAGACGCCGTCATCCAGCGCACTCAGCCCGGCACCTTCACTGCCGACGCCATCGCCCGCAGGAGCGCGGCGAGTTCGTTCGCTGCGGACGCGGTGGTGCAGACTGCGGCGACAGGGTCCCTGACGGCCAACGCCGTGATCCGGGCAACCGTCACCGCCGCGATCACGTCGAACGCGATCACGAAGGCAACCGCGTCAGGCAGCTTCTCCATCAACGCCGTCGTCAGTCTGCTCATCAGCGGCAGCTTGTCGGCGAATGCCGTCGTCCGCAAGGCCCAGACAGGATCGTTCGCGGCGAACGCGGTTATCAAGGCGACCCCGTCGTCATCCTCGACGGCTGACGCAATCCAGCTTCGGACCTTCTGGTTCGGCGATGCAGGAGCAGGCTTCTGATGACACACCCGATCTCTGACGCGATGGCGGGCATGACTGCGGCGGAGCGCCGGACCTACAAGGCGCAGGCGATGGGCGTCCTCACCGACATGATCGGCCAGTCGGTGGATCGCGGCGCGTTCCGCATCACGATCATCGACCTCGACTACTTCGCCGCGCACGACGCGCTCCGCATCCGCATCCGGGTCAACCGCATCTCCAACGGCAACAACGTCACCCCCGCTGACGTGAACCCGATCTTCATCGTCAACCCGCCGATCCTCGTTGACGATCCTGTTGGCGACATCACCCAGACGTGGACCGACTCCGATGGCGTCGTCCATACCCGGACGCTGAAGGAAGACCTCCGCGCTGCGCTGATCGAGGTCGTCCGCGACGCCGTGAAGGCCGCGCTGACCTAGATGACCACCCTGCTTGCGCTGGCTGAAGGGGGCCTCGCGTGAGCACGCTCGTCGTCTACTCCGACACGAGCGACGGGTACATCGGCTCCACTGATGGGACTGTTTATTTCGGACCGCAAGGTTCGTACAGCACCGCACGCGCCGGGGGTGTGCGCAACGTCTCAACCGGTGCCCTGACTACATACGTCGCCCAGTCCTATTACTGGGACGGCTTCGGCCAATATACGGTTTCTGAAACGTTCCTCTCGTTCGACACTTCTGCCATTGGGTCAGGTTCAGTTTCGTCGGCCATCCTCAAGATCTGTTCGGCGGCGGACTACAGCGAGACCGAATTCACCATCGAGGCCCGGCTGAACGACTGGGGCACCAGCCTCACGACCGCAGACTGGATTGCTGGAGCAAGTCTCAGTGGCAAGACGCTGCTTGCCCACTATGCGACGGCGAGCGGTTTCACTGTTGGAACTTCCTACGATCTTGTCGATGATGCCTTTGCGGCGAACGTCAACAAGACTGGCTCGACGCGACTGCTGCTCTGCTCTTCGCGGACTACCAGCAATACCGCACCAGCCGATCAGG
>Ga0315271_10001265_pt1 | contig 15207 bp, 18 predicted proteins | sample C3_top_MG_FD_204664 | JGI IMG/M metagenome (GOLD analysis project Ga0315271, IMG submission 204664) | Sediment microbial communities from Yellowstone Lake, YNP, Wyoming, USA - C3_top | ecosystem: Environmental > Aquatic > Freshwater > Lake > Sediment | place: USA: Wyoming | collected 2017-08-01 | reverse complement strand
ACGACGCCCGTCAGCACGATGATCTGGCGGTCGCCGTTGATGTCGATCTCGCGCACGCCTTCGAGCATCAGGTCGCCGTTGGGCATCACCTCGACGACGCGCGCGGTCACCACCGCCGACAGCGACCCGGTTCGGTTGGTCGACCCGCCGCCCTTGAAGTTGGTCGAGCTCGACGTGTTGACCAGGTTGGCCGGGTCCATCCAGTCCGGCAGCTTGTTCTCGACGCCGAAGAAGTTGGTCAGCGAGGCGTTGGCTTTGTTGTTCTTGTCGAGCGCCGTGTCGGCCGTGCCCGACGCGACGATGCTCTCGACGACGTTGATGGTGACCAGGTCGTTGATCTCGCGGGCGCGGAAGTCCGACGACAGGCCGGCCATCCAGCGGTACGACGAGGAGTTGTCGGTGGCCATCGCGCGGGCCGCCTGCAGGTACCGCGGGTAGAGGACTTCGTACGAGTCGGTCTTCGGCGTGGGCTGCTGGGCCTGCGCCAGGGCGTTCCCGCTGGCGGCGACGGCGAGCAGGCCGCCGAGCGCGATCGTGAGAATCCACCTGTTACGTCTCATGGATGACCTCGACTTCCCCCGCCCCGGTAATGCGGCCCGTGAACGTGCGTTTGCTCTCGGGGTTGATCAGCCGAATGCGCTCGTTGCGCGCCCCGCTCTGCTGCGCGATGGCGGCGCCGACGACTTCCACGGTGCCGAACCGCACGCGCGTCCGCACCGTGTCGCCGCTGCGCACCAGCGGCTGGGCCCGCAGCATCGCGGCGGTGATCGCGTCGCCCGGCTGCAGGCCGCGGACGGCCTTCGCGCCGATGACGTCCTCGCGGCCGGGCAACGGGCCGAAGGGCACGGCGCCCACGTCGCGGACGGCGACGAGCAGGTCGGCCTCCGACAGCACGGCGCCTGTCGCTACGCTGCGCCCCAGCTGCACGACGGGCGCGGAAACCCTGATGTCGGCGGCGGCCACCCCGAGCCTGGCCCCCGTCGTAAGGCTGTCGACGGCCGGGTCGGCAGTCAGGGTGAAGCGCACCAGGCCACCGGTCCGGGACCCGGGCTCGGGCGTCGCGATGACCGCTGCGGCCTTCGCGTCGCCGGTGACCGTCAACCGCTCGATGCGCACGTCGACCTCGCTGCCCATGCGCGAGCGCACGGCCTCGAGGATGGCGCGGCGCACGACGCCGTCGGCCATCCCGGCGCCCTGCGAGTGCGCCGGCACCGAGATCAGCAGGAGCGCGAGGGCGGCAAGCGCCCTAGCGAGCCATGTTGTTGACTTGCTGGAGCATCTCATCGGCGGATTTCACCACACGCGAATTCGCTTCATAGGCCCGCTGGCCGAGGATCATGTTCACCATCTCCTCGACCACGCTCACATTCGACTCTTCGAGGAAGCCCTGGGCCACGGTGCCCATCCCTTCGGTGCCCGGCGCGCCGCTGATCGGCTCGCCCGAGGCCGTCGTCACCGTGAAGAGGTTGCCGCCGGCGGCAGACAGGCCGGCCGGGTTCTGGAACGTCGCCAGTTCGAGCGTGCCCGCCTGCTGGGCCGCCGACTGGCCGCTCAGCTGCACCGACACGATGCCGTTACGGGAGATGGTGATCGAGGTGGCGTTGGGGGGAATCGAAATCTGCGGCTCCACCGGGTAGCCTTCGGCGGTGACCAGGGCCCCCTCCGCGCTGAGGTGCAGCGCTCCCGCGCGCGTGTAGCCGTTCTGGCCGTCTGGCATGGTCACTTTCACGAAGCCCCGGCCTTCGATGGCGATGTCGAGCGGGTTGCCCGTAGACCTGAGACTGCCGCTCGTAAAGTCGCGGGCGGTGGCCACCGAACGCGTGCCCAAGCCCACTTCGAGGCCGATCGGGGCCTCGCCGCTGGTGGATGTCGGGCTGCCGGCCGCCTTGAGCTGCTGGTAGACGAGGTCTTCGAACTCCATCCGGCTCTTCTTGAAGCCGGTGGTGTTCACGTTGGCCAGGTTGTGGGCGACGTTGTCGATGTTCGCCTGCTGGGCGGCCATTCCGCTCGCGGCCGTGTAGAGTGCTCGGATCATGCGTCGTGCGCTCCTTGCTGCCTGGGTAATTGCAAGAAGCGGTCCCGGCGGGGAGGCCTTCTACCGGCGGCCGAGTTCCGTGATCGCGCGGCCGTCGATGTCGTTGGACAGGACCGAAATCCCCCGTGTCAGGGCCTCGAAGCCCCGCGAGGCCGCCGTCAACTGGGAGATCCGCTCCTGAAGTTGGACGTTTGACTGCTCGAGCACCCCTGAATGGACGCTCGCCGCCTCGTTTCGCGTCCCGGCGAGGCCGTTCGGGGCCTGGAACCGGATCCCGTCGGTCCGGATGAGCCGGGTCGGATCCGCGAACGCGGTGACGACCGGCCGGCCGATCGTCGTCTCGCCGACACGGAAGGTGCCGTCCTTGTCGATCTTGAGGTCGCCCGGGGGCAGCTGGATCGGTCCGTCCTCACCAAGCAGCGGGCAGCCGTCCGAGGTGGCCACCTTGCCGTCGGGCAGGCGCGTGAAATGGCCGTTTCTGGTGTACTGGAGGCCGGTCGGGGTCTGGACCGTGAAGAACCCCTCGCCTTCGATCGCCAGGTCGAGGTCGCGGCCGGTCGGCGAGATCTCACCTGCCCGGAAATCCGAGCGCTGCTCCGACGACACCACATCCACGGCCGAGTCCAGCGTGGCGGCGAACGAGTCGCGCTCGACGGCGACCGCGCCGGTGCGGGCGCCCCGGTAACCGGAGGTCACGCTGTTGGCGATGTCCGTCGCGAGCCGGTCGAGGCGCTCGGTCTGGGTGCGAAGGCCGCTCAACGCGGAGTAGATGCCGCCCGGCATGGCTAGATCCTCCCGGCAATTGACAGGGTCATGAGGACGTCGGCGGTTGCCGACGCGCTGGCAATCCGCACCCACACGTAGGGGTCGCACCGTTCCTGCGTCATGACGCTGGAGCGGTGGGACTTGGCGATTCTCGCGATAGTCGCCGGGCCGGTCAGGTCGGTGCAGACAGCACCGGTGACCGGCGACGACCGGCCGCCCGCGCTGCTGTAGACGTTGATCAGGACTGGCAACTGGTCGTCGGCCACCAGCAGCGGCTCGACCGACATGTGCGTCAGGCTCGCCAGCGCGCGCACCGCATGGCCCGGGATCGGGGCGGTGCAGGCGACCTGCAGTTCACCGCGCTTGAGGTCGGCAGACACGGGCACGATGCCGAGCGTTTCGACGGTGTCCCGCGCGAGCCCGCCGGGCCGCAGCGCGAGGACGCGATGGTCGACGCTCTTGAGGTAGCGCACGCCGGCCTGCGTGGCGAGGGCGCGCATCACGTCGTCGGCGGAGACGAGGCCGAGGCGGCGCAGGGTCTGGCCGAACGGGATCCGGAAACGCTCCTGCTCTTCGAGCGCCGCGTCGATGGCGTCGCTCGAGAGCCCGACCTGCTTCATGAGCAGCAACCCGAGCTTGACGGGCCGCCAGCCCTGCACCCAGGCGGGCTGTACCGCGGGCAGGTTGCTGATGCGCCGGCGGACCGTGTCCTCGACGCACCGCGTCGAGCAGTACCACTCCTGGTCCAGAAACAGCCCGAAGCGGGCGTAGACCGTCAGCAGGTCCGGGCGCCGCCGCCCGCATCCGCTACGCGCGCACCTGGCCACGCGCGCCTCCGTCCCGTCCCGCGCCCTCCGGCGCGTCGGCGGCCGCAAGCGACAGGCGCAGCCGCACTTCGCCTTCCGACAGGCCCTGGCGGGCAGCGATCTCCTCGACCTCTCGCCCCTGCGCGGCCGCCGTCGCCACGCGCCGCGTGGTGACCCTGCTCGACGTGCGCCGGGGAGCGCCGCCGCTGGCCTTGCCGAGCTCGTTCCCGAGCATGGCGAAGCCCGCTTCGGAGGTGTCCACCAGCAGCGAGAGCCCCTGCGTACAGCGCGCGAGCTGGTCCTCGAACCGCTTGAGGCTGCCCAGCGCACGCACCAGGCGCCACAAGAGCCAGCTCTGAACCGCACAGGTCACGATGAGAATCGCAATGGCGTAGGTCACGCGGCTTTCCCCTGTCTCAGTTGAGGCCACCCATCGAACGGATGCGGTCGGAGGTGCTCACGACCTCCGTCACGCGAACGCCGTAGTTGCCCGAGACCACCACCACCTCGCCCCGGGCGACGATCGTGTTGTTCACGAGCACGTCGACCGGGTCTTCCGGCGACCGGTCCAGATCGATCGTCATGCCCGGCCCGAGCCTGGAGAGCGCCTGGAGCGTCATGGCGGTCTGGCCGAACCGCACCCACAGCGGGAGATCGATGTCGAGGATCAGGTCCAGGTTCTGCGGCACGGCAGGGGCCTGGGCCGCGCGCGGCGCGGGCGCCGGGCCCGGCGCCGGCTTCGCGGCCTCGAGCCCGCCGCTAGTCGCGAGGCGGACGACGAGGTCGCCCACACGGATGGCGGCCCAGTCCGACGCGGCGGGAGCGGCGGCCATCGTGACGGCGGGCTCGACCACGGTGAGCCTGATGCCGCCGGGGCCCTGGGACACGTTGAACGCGCCGGCCGCCTGCTTGGCCGACTCGATCAGGTTGTCGGTGATGGCGTCCTCGGGCGGCTCGTCATCGAACCCGAGCACGCGCGCCGTGAACGTGGCGGCATCCGTGACGGGGATCGCGAGGCTGGCCGCGCCCGTCGCGGCGCCCTGGACCGTGAAACGGATGACCCACACCGGTGACCCGTCGGCCGCGGCCGCCGTCACCTGCGGGTCGCCGCCGAGCACGGCAGCCGCGACGGAGGCGAACTCCCGGGCGATGGCCTGCGTCAGCGCTGTGAACTCCACGTCATGCCCCCTGTGTCTGCGGCGCGGGCGCGCCCGCGCCGCTGGCCATCGCCACCGCGGAATGCTCGCCGTGGCGGACCAGGTGCCCCGTGAACTTGACCGACGAACCGACGCGCACCCGGACCGGGTGCGACGCGGGCCGCCCGAGCGAGAGGATGTCGCCGGGCCGCAACTCGAGCAGGTCGCGCGCAGGCAGCGACAGGTCGAGCATCGCGGTCACCGGCATCTTCACGCGGCCCAGCGACTGCGCCAGGTTCTGGCGCTGCGTGGCCGTCGGCTCGCGGCGCGACCGGAACCAGCTCTGCGCGAACACATCGCCGACCTGCTCCATCGTCGACGCGGGCACGCAGAAGTTGAGGATGCCGCGCGAGTCGCAGATCTTCACCTCGAAGACCAGCAGCAGGACGGCCTCGTTGGGCGCGGCCACCTGGAGCATCTGCGGGCGCGTTTCGCGGCCGGAGATCCTGAAGTGCACTTCCTGGATGCTGCGCCACGTGTCGGCGAGGTTCTCGAGGATGAGCTTGATGATGCCGTCGACGACGTTCTGCTCGATTTCGGTCAGCGCCCGCGTCATGTGGATGCCGCGGCCCGTGCCGCCCAGCATGCGGTCGATCATCGTGAAGGCGATGGTCGGGTTGAGCTCCAGCGCGCTGACGCCGTCCAGGGGAGCCATCGTGACCGCATAGAACGCGGTCGGGTCCGGCACCGACATGAGGAACTCGGCGTAGCTGAGCTGCTCCACCGACAGGATGGACACTTCCGTGACGGCCCGGAGGAACGCGGAGAGCGAGGCGGAGACATTGCGGCCGAACCGATCGTGAAGGAGCTGCAGCGATCGCACCTGCTCCTTCGACACGCGGTTGGGCCGGCGGAAGTCGTAGGTGACCGAGTTGATCGACGGCCCGTCGGCCGCCTGCTCCTTGCGGAGCTCGTTGGCCGACCCGAGCAGGAGGTCGATTTCTTCCTGGGAGAGGATCTTGCCCATCAGTGTGCCCTGCCAGGCTGGATCGCCTCGTTCAAGGTCGAGCGGAGGCGCGCGATCGCCAGGGACCGCAGCTGGGAGACCCGCGACTCGCAGACGCCCAGCACGGCGCCGATCTCGGCCATCGTGAGCTCTTCGTCGTAGTAGAGCGAGATGACCTGCCGCTCGCGTTCGGGCAGCTTGCCGATCGCCGTGGCGAGCAACTGGCGCAGTTCGCGGCGCTGCAAGTTGGCCTCGGGGCCGATGTCGGGGTCGATGCACAGTTCGATCAGCGGCTGGTGATCCGGCCCGGCGTCGTCGAGCTGGCGGATCATGGCGACCTCGAGGGTGCGCAGCTGCTCGAGGGTGTTGCCGTACTTCTCCCCGTCCATGCCCATCGCCTGGGCGCACTCGGCTTCCTCCGGCTCGCGGCCGAGCGAGGTGCGCAACTGGGCAATGGTGGAGTCGACCTGGCGGCGCAGCTTGCGCAGCGAGCGGGGCGCCCAGTCGAGATCGCGCAGTTCGTCGAGCATCGCGCCCTGCACCCGGCGGCGGGCGAACGCGTCGAAGGGCACGCCCATCGAGGGGCGGTAGCGTCCGGCGGCCTCGACCAGGCCCAGCACGCCGATGCTGACCAGGTCGGAGACCTCGACCTGCGACGGCAGGCGCCTGGCGAGGCGCTGGGCGAGCGCCTTCACCAGGCCGATGTGCGCCACGACCAGCTGGTCGCGGTCGGCGAGTTGTTCTTCGGCGAGCATCATGCGCATTGGAGGGCCTCCGCGGGCACCGGCGCCGGGGCCGGCGCCGCCTGGGACGCGATGACGCGCAGCCCGGGCCCGCCCTTCGTCATGCCGGACAGCCGGCACGCGAGCGACCGGAAACAGCGGCTCGAGGGCGCCTGGGGCTCGTGATCGACGACCGGGCGCTGGACCAGCACCGCCGCGCGCAGGGCCTGATCGTGTGCGATGTGCCCGTAGTAATGCAGGCGCCGCTGCAGGAACCGCGTCGCGGCGATGTCGAGTTGTGTGTGCACCAGCTGCGCGTCGTTGCTGTCGCGCGCATCGTTGACGATGAGCCCGATCTCGAGCCGCGCGTCGTGCTTGGTGAGGAGCTTGACCATCGCGTAGGCGTCCACCACCGCCGTGGGATCGACCGAGGTCACCACCAGCGCGAGGCTCGAGCCGCGCGCCGTGTCCAGGACGTTGTCGGAGATGCCGGCCGCCGTGTCGATGATCAGGAAGTCGAAGTCGTCGCGCAGCGTCTCGAGCGCCTCGGTGAGCCGGCGGCGCTGCCGCGGCGTGAGGGCCGACAGTTCCCGGCTGCCCGAGCTGGCCGGGATGATCTGGATCCCGAGCGGGCCGGTCACCATGATCTCGGAGAGCGTGCGCTCGCCGGTCAGGACGTGGCCGATGTGAAACGGCGGCGCCAGGCCCAGCAGGACGTCGACGTTGCCGAGGCCGAAGTCCGCGTCCAGCACGGCGACCCGATGATGCAGCCGCGCGAGGGCGACGGCAAGATTCACGACGACGTTGGTCTTGCCGACGCCGCCCTTGCCGCTGGTGACGGTGATCGTCACCGGACCACGGGCGGGCGCGTGCTCGGGTGCGCTCATGCAGGCCTCGCAGCGAGATAAGGAGAGTCGCCGAGCACCAGCCCGGCGAGGATCGCGCCGGTGGCGCGATCGAGATCCTCGGGGACCCGCTGGCCGTGCCCGAGGTAGGACACCGGCAGGTCCTGGTCCCGCAGCACGCCGACCAGCGGCGATACCGTGTCGGCTTCGTCGACGCGCGTCAGCGCGATCCGGTGCGGCTTCGCGCAGCGGTACTGTTCGATCGTGCGGTTGGCGTCGCGGACGCTCGAGGTGGCGGCCAGCACCAGGTGCGTCCGCACGTCGGTGCGCGCGCGCAACGCCGCAAACAGATCCCGGGACATGCCGTCGTTGGGCGACCGGCCGGCGGTGTCCACCAGCACGGGCCCGCGCGTGGACGCGATCACCGACTCGAGGTCCCTCGCCGTCCGGGCGATCTTGAACGGCGCGCCGACGATCTCGGCGTAGAGGCGGAGCTGCTCGATGGCGCCGACGCGGTAGCCGTCGGCCGACACCAGCGTCACCCGCTCGCCGTACCGGGCCCGCGCCTGGGCGGCGATCTTGGCAATCGTCGTGGTCTTCCCCACTCCCGGAGGCCCGACGAACACCTCGACGGCCTTGTAGCCGTCGACATCCGCGGCATAGGGCGACAGACGAGCGCCCAGGGCCTTGAGCAGCGTGGCGCCCGACGCCCCCCGGCGCCCGAAGGCCGGGACGGCATCAGCCACTTCCATGGCCACCCGCCGGTCGAGGCCGGTGGCCGACAGCCGCGCGACGATCTCGTTGTCGGCAGCCGCCTGACGGTCGGGTTGCTCGGATGGTCGGCCCGCCGACACCTCGCGTTCGGCCGCCGCCACCACTTCGACCACCCGGGCGCCGAACCAGCCACGCAAACCGGACTCGGCGACCAGCCGCGTGGAGAGGACCAGGGCGTCGGGCCCCAGCTCCTTCTTGGCCTGCGCCAGCAGGTCACGCACCGATTGTCCGCGATAAGTCTTGAGGAACATCTCAGTCGAGCACCGCAACAGGAGCGATTTTCACGTGCGTCGGAACCTCGGTGTGGGACAGGACCCCGACATGCGGCAGGACCCGAGAGAACAGGCGCCACAGGTGCGGCCGCAGTCCCGCAGAACACAGAAGCACGGGTTGTGCCATCGCCGTTTCGATGGCCCGGCCGATCTTGGAGGCCAGCCCCTGGGCCTCCCTGGGGTCGAGGGCGAGCACCGGCCCCTGCTCGGTCCGGACCAGCGATGCCAGCAGGCGTTCCTCCAGCGAGGGGGCCAGCGTGATGGTCGGCAACTCGCCCTTGTCGTTCTGGTACTGCCGGCAGATCGCCCGGCCAAGGGCGCCCCGCGCCGCTTCGGTCAGCGCGTCGGTCTCCTTGGTGGCCTGGGCGACGTCGGCGACCGTCTCCACGATGGTCGCCAGGTCCTTCACCGACACCCGCTCGCGCAGCAACTGGCGCAGCACCCGCTGAAGGTCGCCAAGCGACAGCAGCTTCGGGACGACGTCCTCGACCAGCTTCGGCGAGTGCTGCGCCAGGCGGTCCACCATCTCCTTCACCTGCTGTCGGCTGAGCAGGTCGGGCAGGAACGACCGGATGGTCTCGGAGACGTGCGTCGACAGGGCCGTGGTGGAGTCGACCACCGTATAGCCCGCCGCCGACGCGCGGTCGCGGTGCTCGGTGTGGATCCACCAGGCGGGCAGCCCGAACGCCGGCTCGCGCGTCTGGATGCCGTCGAGCGACGCCGCGGCCGTGCCCGGGTTGATGGCCAGGAGCCGGTCGGCGTAGAGCTCGCCCTTGGCGACCTCGACGCCCTTCACCAGAATCGCGTAGGCGCGCGGCGCGAGCTGGAGGTTGTCGGCAATGTGCACCGGAGGCACCACGACCCCGGTCTCGGTGGCGATCTGCCGGCGGATGCCTTTGACCCGGCTCAGCAGCGTCCCGCCCTGGTTCTCGTCCACCAGCGACACGAGCGCGTAGCCGACTTCGACGCTCAGCGGGTCCACCGATACCGCGGCGTCGATGGGGTCGGCGGCCGGCGCCGCCGCCCCGTCGGCGGCGGGTTCAGCGGCGGCGTTCTGCCTGTTCAGGTAGGCGGCCCCGCCGAGCAGGAACGCCACGATGAAGAAGGCGGTCTTCGGCAGCCCGGGGATGAGGGCGAGGGCGAGGAGCACGAAGGCACCGACGGCAAGCGGCCGGACGCCGGTCAGCAGCTGCTTGGCCACGTCTTCGCCCAGATCCGAGTCCGACGCGGCACGGGTGGTGACCAGCGCGCCCGACATCGACACCAGCAGGGCGGGGATGGCCGTCACGAGGCCTTCGCCGACGGTCAGGATGGTGTAGGTCCGGCCCGCGTCCGCCAGGTCCATCCCGTTCTGGAAGACGCCGATGAGCAGTCCCGCCACGATGTTGATCGTCGTGATGAGAATCGCCGCCACCGCGTCGCGCTGCGTGAAGCGGATGGCGCCGTCCATCGCGCCGTAGAAGTCCGCCTCCGCGCGGACCTGTTCGCGGCGCTGGCGCGCCTGGTGCTCGTCGATCATGCCGGCGTTCAGGTCGGCGTCGATGGCCATCTGGCGCCCGGGCAGGGCATCGAGGGTGAAGCGCGCCGTCACCTCGGAGATGCGCACCGCGCCGTGGTTGATGACGAGGAACTGGATCGCGATGAGCACCAGGAACACGACGATGCCGACCACGAAATTCGCGCCGACCACGAACTGGCCGAAGGCCATGATGACCTGGCCGGCCGACTCCACGCCTTCCGATCCATGCAGCAGGATGAGGCGGGTGGCAGCGACGTTCAGCGACAGCCGGAGCAGGGTCAGCAGCAGGAGGAGTGACGGGAACGCGGAGAACTCGATCGCCTGCCGCACGTAGATCGCCGTCAGCAGCAGCACCACCCCGAGGCCGATGTCCACCGACAGCAGCAGGTCGAGGGCGAACGGCGGCATGGGCACGATCATCAGGCCGATGGCGGCAATGATGGCACCCGGGCCCACCAGCTGGGCGACTTTCTGCGTTCGGTTGAGCACGACGGCGTCAGCCATCTCCGACCTCTATCCCTGCGTCACAGCACGAGCTGGCGCAGCTTGATGAGATAGGCGAGCACTTCCGCGACGGCCTCGAAGAGGGCCGCCGGGATGAAGTCGCCGATCTCGACACCCGAGTACAGGGCGCGGGCCAGCGGCGGGTTCTCCACCACCGGCACGTGATGTTCGCGCGCAATCGCCTTGATGCGCTGCGCGATGAGGTTCTGGCCCTTGGCGAGCACCCGCGGCGCCGCCATCGCGCCGCGGTGGTACTCGATCGCGACCGCGTAGTGCGTCGGGTTGGTGATGACCACCGTCGCCTTGGGCACGGCCGCGAACATCCGGCGCCGCGTCATCTCCATCTGGATGCGGCGCACGCGGCTCTTGATCTCGGGGTTGCCTTCCGTGAGCTTGTGGTCGTCGCGCACTTCCTGCTTGCTCATGCGCACCGACTTCATGAAGCGCCACCGCTGGATGCCGTAGTCGGCCGCGGCGAACACGAGCAGCAGGACCGACAACCGGCGCAGCAGGGCCAGCGAGTCGTTCCAGCCGGTGGCCGCCCCCGACAGCGGGCCGAGGCGGGCCAGCCCGGGGCTGGCCGCGATCACCGCCGTGATGCCCTGGTAGGCGAGCGCCACGATGGCGATCGAGATGGCGATCGCCTTGAGGGTGTCCACGCCGCCCTGCGACGGCCCGAGGCGGCGCAGCCCGTTGGCCGGGCTCATCCGCGACAGGTCGAAGGTCAGCGCCTCGGTGGCGAACAGCAGGCCGCCCTGCGCGGCCTGCACCGCCACGACGGTGAGGACCGTCGCCAGCGCCAGCGGTCCGCAGACCGCCCCCAGGGTGGCCGCCGCCTCGATGGCCAGCGTGGAGACTTCCTGCGGCCCGATGCCCGCCAGCGGCGCCTCGCCCATCCGCAGGAGCGCGCGGCGGACCTGGCCGCCCAGCGTCTGCGCCATCGTGGTCCCGGTCCAGCCGAGCACCATGACCCCCGCCAGCAGCGAGAGGGCCCCGGCCAGGTCGCGGCTCCGCGCGATCTGGCCCTTCTTGCGGGCCTGCTTCAACCGCCGGCCAGTGGGTTTTTCGGTCTTGTCGCTGCTCATGGCGGTGCCTGTCGGTCAGCGCCCCAGGCCGGCCAGGCGCGACGCGGCCGCGACGGCGTAGGGCGCGTAGCGGGCAATCGCGTCGGGCACCACGGAGATCCCGGCCGCCACGACCAGGAGGCCGACCGACACGCGGATCGAGAAGCCGGCCGCCATCAGGTTCAGCGCCGGCGCCGCCCGCGACAGCACGCCCATCGTCAACTCGACCAGCATCAGCACGACAATCACCGGCATCGCCAGTTGCGTCCCGAGCTGGAACACGAGCCCGAGCAGGGCGACAATCGCGGCGATCCCGCGCGCATCCGCGTGCCACTGCCCCGGCGGCATCCACTCGTAGGAGCGCACCAGCGCGCGCAGCAGCGCGTGGTGGCCGTTCACGGCGAGAAACGACACCGTGGCCAGGCTGGCATAGAGCAGGGCGACGACGTTGTTGCGCACGCCGCTTTGCGGATCGACGAGCGCGGCGTACGACAGGCCGACCTGGAACCCGGCCACGTGCCCGGCCAGTTCGGCGCCGGCGACCAGCGCCCGGATGGACAGCGCCAGCGCCGCGCCGACGATGGCCTCGCCCGCGATCACCACGATCAGGCGGAACGGCGACAGGTCGGCGGGCGCCGGGACGATCGGCAGCAGCATCAGGCCGAGGATGGCGGTGAGCGCGAGCCGCACCTGCGGCGGCACGAACTGGCCGCCGAAGATCGGCGACGTCACGATGAGCATCCCGGGCCGGACCATCAGCACGCCGAGGGCCGCCAGCGGGAAGGCGTCGCTCACCGGACGTACTCCGGCAGGTTGGTGAGCAGTCTCGTGGTGAAGTTCGCGACCATCCGCAGCATCCACGGGAACGTCAGCGCGAACACCCCGAAGATGGCGAGCGCCCGCGGGATGAAGGCGAGCACGTTGTCGTGCACCGACGTCACCGTCTGCAGGATGCTCACCAGCACGCCGGCCACCAGGCCGGCCAGCAGGATCGGCAAGGTGATGACCAGCGCCAGCTCGATGGCCTGGCGGGTCACGCCGACAATGAGCGCTTCGGACAACGCTTACCCCTTCCTCACGCGAAACTGCGCACGAGCGACCCCACGACGAGGCTCCAGCCGTCCACGCTGACGAAGAGCAGCAGCTTGAAGGGCAGCGAGATCATCGCGGGCGGCAACTGCATCATGCCCATCGACAGCAGCGTGGTGGACACCGCGAGGTCGATGAGCAGGAACGGCACGAACACGAAGAACCCCATCTGGAAGCCGGTCTTGATCTCCGAGGTCACGTAGGCCGGAATCACGACCCGCATCGGCAGGTCCGACGGCTTCTGCGGCCGCGCCGTCTTGCTGAGCTGGACAAACAGCGCCAGGTCCGACTCGCGCGTCTGCTTCAGCATGAAGTCCCTGATCGGCGGCACGGCCTTCGACACGGCGTCGGTCACGCTCAGCTTGCCGGCCACCGCGGGCTGCACGGCCGCGTCGTTGATGGCCGTGCCCACCGGCGCCATGATGAACATCGTCAGGAAGAGCGCCAGGCCGACGAGGATCTGGTTGGACGGCACCTCCTGCGTCCCCAGGGCCTGCCGCAGGAAATGGAAGACGATGACGATGCGCGTGAACGAGGTCATCGTCACGAGCATCGCCGGCAGGAAGCTGAGCAGCGTCAGCAGCACCACGACCTGCATCGGCGCCGAAACGGTGCCCAGGCCGTCGATCTTGAGATCCAGGCGATCCGGGGCGGGCGGCTGCGCAAAGGCCGGCGAGGCGCAGCCGATCACGGCCAGCACGACGAGCGCGGCCAGCAGGCGGCGGGTCATGAGGGGCTCACCGGCGTTGAGCCGGCCGCGCGGGCGAGCGCCTCGTCGAAGGCGCGCGGCGCGGCGTCCAGTTCGGTCACCAGGCTGATCTGGCTCGCAGCCACGCCGACGAGCAGGCGGCGCCCCTCGACGTTCACGACGATCAGCGATCGGCGGTCGCCCAGCGACAATGCGGTCTCCACCGAGAGCGAGCGCGTCGCGCGCTGGCCCGGCAGCGAGATCACGCCGCGGCGCAGCAGGTAGGCGAGCAGCCCGATCAGCCCGAGGACGAACACCAGGCCGATGAACGCGCGCAGCAGGCCGCCGTCGAGGCCGGACGGCGCCTCCACGGTCTGCGCGAGCGCCAGGGCGATCAACGTCACGAGTCCACCCCCTCGGCGCCGGGGGTCACCACTTCGGTCAGACGGATCGACGTGCTGTCATCGACAATCGCCACCTCGGCGTGCGCGATGACGACGTCGAGCACGCACACGTCGAGGTCGACGCCCACCGGCTGCAGCAGCCGGACGATGCTGTGCGGCTTGAGGGCGAGGCACGCGCGGACCGACAGGCTGCTGGTCCCGAGACGGACGCTCACGGGGCACGTGACGTCCATCAGTCCCGGGAACGGCGCATCGGCGTCGGGACGCCCGGCGGCCTGGGCCCCGTCAGTACTGGACGACGAAGTCTGAGAAGAGGACATCGTGCACGTCGATGGGTTGCTTGAGGGCCGCAATCTGTTTCGTGATGCTCTCCTTCAGCGCGGCCTTGCCCTGAGGAGTCACGAGGCGTTCGGCGGTCTGCATGGCGAGCGTCTCGAGAATGGCGGAACGCACCATGGACTTGATCACCGCCTTCTCCGCGAAGAGCGTGACCTGCTCCTCGTTGGTCACCAGCAGCCTGAGCGTGACCCGGAGATAGGCGTGGCCGCCTTCATCGGCCAGATTCACGAGGAACGGCTCCAGAGTGATGACGCCGTCGGCTTCGGGCTTGGCCTCGGGCTTGGCCTCAGCGCCGCCGGCCGGGGTCGCCGCGGCCTTCCAGAAATAGAACGCGGCCCCGCCCCCGCCGGCCGCGAGCACCAGGCCGACAATGAGGAGGATCAGCAGGCCCTTGCCCTTCTTCTTGGGCGGGGCGGAGGGAGTCGGAGCTCCGGGTGCGGCGTGGGCATCAGCCATGGTCAATCCCGCGTTGGTCGCGCGAACCGTGCGCGTCACAAGCGGAAGAGCAAGGAGGATGCCGACCCGGGCGGGCCTGAAGTGCCTGGTCTGTCAGGGATTCCGAGACAGAGGTCCGGTCCGGCGTCCGCCGGACCGGACCAGGGTGACGGTGAACCGACACGGGTCGGCTCCCTAGATGAGCGCCTCGAACTGCTGGCCCGGCATCGGCCGCCGCTGAGCGGGGCGGCGCTGCTGCTGGGCCTGGGCGTCCGCTTCCTGGCGCGATCGGCCGTCGGCATCGATCACGAGGTCGTCCAGCGACAACCCCTGTTCTTTCAGGGCCGCCCGGAGCTCCTGCTGGTGCGCTTCGAGCCAGCCCCGGACCACCACGGATTCGGCGCGCAGCGTGGCCGACACGCCCGAACCGTCCACCTTCACCAGCACGCTGACTTCGCCCAGGTGCTCCGGGTTGAGCCTGATATGGGCTTCTCCCCCGCCCTGCCGGACCTGGACCCGGACCGTCTGGACGAACGACCGCGTCAGCGAGGCGCCGTTGATCGGCGACTCCGACACGAGGTCCTCCGCGTCGGCCCCCTCTGACGGCCGGAGACCGGCGGCCATCGACAGAGACGAGGCCGAGTCCATGCTCGTCACCGTAGCGCGGGCGAAGGCCGAGGCAGCCTGCGCCGGAGGCGCCGTGGGGCCCCGGCGCGAGCCGTTCCCCGACGAGGAGTCCGACCCCGCGGAGTCCGCCCCGGCGGTATGGCCAATCGCGATCAGCGCGGCGCGCAACAGCTCGTT
>Ga0315271_10001264_pt1 | contig 15222 bp, 13 predicted proteins | sample C3_top_MG_FD_204664 | JGI IMG/M metagenome (GOLD analysis project Ga0315271, IMG submission 204664) | Sediment microbial communities from Yellowstone Lake, YNP, Wyoming, USA - C3_top | ecosystem: Environmental > Aquatic > Freshwater > Lake > Sediment | place: USA: Wyoming | collected 2017-08-01 | reverse complement strand
CCATCAGCCGCTCCATCACCCTCCCCCCTCATTATCGGATACGCACCCCGCCGGGACCCGCCCTCAATCATGGCCGCCCGGCGGCACTCGGCACGTCATTTCCACCAATCGGTACCGTGGGGGGGGGGGGGGGGGCGGGCGGGGGCGGGGCAACCAATCTGTCTTGGTTGTTTTGGGGGGGGGGGGGGGGGGTGGGGGGTGTTTGATGTGGGGGGGGGGGGGGTGGGGGGGGGGTTGGGGCGAATGAATATCGTAGGGGCTACTATGTAAATCAGGGCAGTCAACGGTCGACAGTCAACAGTCCGCAGTGAGTGACCAGTGACGAGTGGGCGGTGGACGGTGGGGGAGGGGGGTGGTAGGATTCGAGGTCGGATCATTCCTCGTTTCTTCCATTGGGCCGGAGTTCCATGCGCATCCTCTTCGCGGTCGGCGTCGCCAGCGTCATCACACTTCGTACGATCTCGGCGCAGGGTGCGGCTCCGGCCACTCCCGTGGCCGCGGACAGCTTCGCCTGGCTCGCCGATGTGCACGGGGCCAAGCCAATGGAGTGGGTGGCGGCGCAGAACAAGACGACGCTCGACGCGATGCGGGCGTTGCCGGTGTACGATTCGCTCTACCGGCGCATTCTGGCCGCGATCACGACACCGGACCGGATCGCGGCCCCGGACCCGATGGCGGGCTACGTCTACAATTTCTGGACCGACAGCGCGCATCCGCGGGGGATCTGGCGCCGGACGACGAGCGCCGCGTACGCCACCGCGCAACCGAAATGGGAGACGATCATCGACGTCGATGCGCTCGCGGCGAGCGACAAGGTGCCGTGGGCGTGGAAGGGGGCGAGTTGCCGTCCGCCGGCGTATCGCGAATGCCTGGTGAGTCTCTCGCGCGGCGGCGGCGATGCGACGGAGGTCCGCGAATTCGACGCCAAGGCGAAGCAGTTCCTGGCCGCCGGCTTCCACGTGGCGGAGGCGAAGAACAGCGTCGCCTGGGTGGATGCCAACACGCTGCTCATCAGCACGGATTTCGGCGACAGCAGCATGACGACGTCCGGCTACCCGCGCATCGTGAAGCGCTGGCGCCGCGGGACGCCGATCAGCGCGGCGACGACGATCCTCACGGCGCCGAAGACCGACATGGCCGTCTTCGTCGGATCGGGGTGGGCGGCGGGGCGCCTCCGTCCGGTCGTGTACCATGCAACCACCTTCTTCGAGCACGAAGTGCTGGTGCTCGACGCCGATTCGCTCGTCCGCCTCGACATCCCGAAGGACGCGGACCCGTCGCTGGTGGCGGACCAGATGGTCGTCTATCTGCGCACCCGGTGGACGACCGGCGGCCACGAATTCGCGGAAGGGTCGGTGATCGCGATCGGCTTCCAGGCCTTCCTCAAGGGCGGGCGTGACTTCCAGGTGATCGTGGGTCCGACGGAGCGCATCACCGTGGACGCTGTGTCGACCACCAAGAACGATGTGCTGGTCTCGCTGCTCGACAACGTGCGGAGCGAGTTGCACCGCTATCGCCTGGTGCACGGCAAGTGGCAGGATGTGCGCGTTCCGGCGCCGGCGCTCGGCACGGTGTCGGTCGCCGCGACGGATCCCACGTCGGATACGTACTATCTCTCCTTCTCGAGCTTCCTCCAGCCGACGAGCCTGTACCGCGCCGCGCCCGATGGCGCGCTACACCTGGTAAAGCAGCGGAAGGCGATGTTCGACGCGACGGGACTCGAGGTCAGCCAGCGGTGGGCGACGTCGGCGGATGGGACGAAGGTGCCGTACTTCCTCGTGCGCCGCTCCGGCGCGAAGGCCGACGGCGCGACGCCGACGCTGCTCACCGCGTACGGGGGATTCCAGGTGTCCGAGCTCCCGTACTACAGTGCGGCGCGGGGGGCGGCCTGGCTCGAACGCGGCGGATCGCTCGCGCTCGCGAACATCCGCGGCGGCGGCGAGTTCGGCCCCGCCTGGCATCGCGCGGCGCGGAAGGAGCACCGGCAGCGCGCGTACGACGACTTCGCGGCCGTCGCGCAGGATCTCATCGCGGCACAGCTCACTTCGCCCGCGCACCTGGGCATCGAAGGGGGGAGCAATGGCGGGCTCCTCGTTGGCGTCGCCCTCACTCAACATCCGGAGCTCTTCGGCGCCGTGCTCTGCGAAGTCCCGCTGCTCGACATGCTCGGCTATACGAAGCTGCAGGCGGGTGCGAGCTGGATCGACGAGTACGGCGACCCCGAGCAGCCGGAGCAGCGGGCCTACATCGCGAAGTACTCGCCCTATCAGAACGTGTTCGCCGACCGGAAATATCCGCCGGTGCTCTTCACGACGACGACCTGGGATGACCGGGTTGGTCCGGTGCACGCGCGCATCATGGCCGCGAAGATGGAAGCGATGGGTCACCGCGTGTACTTCTTCGAGAACGTCGAGGGGGGCCATGGCGCCGGCGACACGCCGGAGCAGCAGGCGACCTTCCAGTCGGTAGGATATGCGTTCCTCTGGTCGAGGCTGCGATGAGACATCCCATGATCGTCTTGCTCGCGTTCATCGTCGTCTGCCTCGCGGCCGGCGGGCTTGGCGGCTTCATCACCGCCGAGAGCGTGCGGACGTGGTATCCGGGGATCGCGAAGCCATCGTGGACGCCTCCGAGCTGGCTCTTCGGGCCGGTGTGGACATTGCTCTACGTGATGATGGCCGTGGCGGCGTGGATGGTCTGGCGGCGGGTGGGGTTCGGGACGGCGCTCGGAGTGTTCGCGCTGCAGCTGGCGCTCAATACGCTCTGGTCCTTCCTCTTCTTCGGCCTGAAGGCGCCCGCGATCGCCGCGGTCGAGATCGTGGCGCTCTGGGGCTCGATCGTCGCGACGATCGCGCTCTTCGCGGCGGTGGATGTGGTGGCGGCATGGCTGCTCGCCCCGTACCTGCTCTGGGTCACCTTCGCGTCGGCGCTCAACATCGCGATCTGGAAGTTGAACCGATAGCGGCCTGATCGGGCCGTAGTTCGCGCCCGCGACTTTGATCGCGGGCGCTCTGTTCTCCCCACCGCCTGACGGTGCGGTGCACTGTCAGACCCCCCGCGTACCCTTCCCGGCACAAACAGTACGGGAGGGGGGCTCGTGTATCTCGTCGGTCTGGTCGTGCTCTGCCTGGTACTCTGGGTCACTTTCGGTCTCGTGAGTGACGCCTGGCGCGCCGCCGCCCGAACGGTGGCGGAGCCGGAGTCCAACGTGCCTCCTCTTCTCGACGGCGCGATCGAGCTGGTGAGCGATGCCGAGCGGTGGGTGAAGCTCTCGGAGCAGTGCGGCATCGAGCAGTGGCTCGACCTCTGCACCGGCCGGATCCTCACGCATCCGGGGGACCTCGAGGCGCCGCCGGCGCTCGAGCCGCTGATGCCCATCGTGCAGGCGGCGCTCAAGGAGCGCGGGTTGCTGTATCTCCCGTACGGAGACGCGCATCTGCTCGTCCCCTGCCGCGAGCCGGAGGCGCGCTACACGATGGTGCTGACGGTGATGGAGGAGGAGCGCCGTCTCGAGGCGTGGTGCTCCTTCGGCGCGATGGTCCCGGAAGCCGCGCGGGAAGCGGTTGGCACGGTCGTCGAGCGGCTCAACGTGGAGAGCACGGGGAGCGTGCTGCGCATCGATGAGAATGGCGACGTCATCATCGTGTGCGGTGTGCTGCTCCCCGGGGAGCCGCTCTCGTACGAGATGGTCTATGAGGTGCTCGGCATCCTGCGCAACGATGCGAGTCGCGCGCACCATCCGGTGATGCGTGTCGCCTTTGGCGGCTTGTCGCCCGAGGAAGCGCTCGCCGAAGAGGACCTCTGGTGAGCGCCGCCGCGTGCACGCCATTCGCCGGCGCTTCCCGCCTTCGAGTGTGGGCGCCGCTGGCGGCGGCACTGGTCGCACTGGCGATCCCTTCGCCCACCGCCTCCGCGCAGACCCGGCGCGGCACATACCTCGGCAGTCTCACGGTGCTCGAACCCTCGCCGGGCGACAGCGCCTGGGTGCGCGCTTCGGCCATGCAGTTGCGGAGCAACCAGCGGCCGGACAGCCTCGTTGTCCTGTATACGGGCGTACGCATCATCGTCGGCACCGACTCGACGCGATCCGGCAGTCTGGCCAAGTGGGGGGACTCGGTCTCGTTCGTTACGCACGACTCCGCGTGGGACAGCACGGTCTGGCTCGGCAGCCGCAGGGGCGCCGGGTACGCCGGCGTCTACGCGGTCGAGGGCGGTCCGTACTACGGGCGTTATGGCACATGGGCGGTGAACTTCACCGCCGGCGACTCGATCATCGAAGGGCGAGCGCCACCCGTCGGATCGCGCGATTCCCTGAGCGCGTACTTCGCTCAACTCGCAAGGGATCACGAGGATTTCCGTGCGGACCTCTGGTCGCCCCGTGCGCGAAGGTCGGAGTGGCCCTTCGGCAAGATCATCTTCGCCATCTGGATGCTCTTCCTCTTCAACCAGCCGCTGCGGAGAGGTGCCCGGCGCACGCTCGAGAAGTTGATCGGGCTCGAAGCGACGCTCTGGCGGCGCATGAGCGCCCGCCCGGGGCTGCCGAAGGGTTACGCCGTCCCCTGTTCGATCTGCGGCGACCGGAACATGCAGGTCGCGCGTGAACTCCTCGTCATCGAGGGCCGCGGGCTATTCACATCGCTCGAGCACTGCACGCTCGCTGGGTGCGGCGAGTGCGTCATGCGCGAAGGGTTCGCGGTCGCCGGCCGCGTACTGCTGCATGGCCTCTGGAGCCTCGGCGGCATCATCGCCGCACCCGGTGCGGTGCTAATGAATGTGTACCGTCTCTTCCAAGCTCCCAATCAACGTCTCGCCGAGCGGCTCATCCGCGAGGCGGGCCTCGACCCGGATGCCGTGCGACTCGATGAAGATGGACTCGTGAAACGCGAGCGTCTGGAGCTTCACGCCGCGGCCAGTGGATGTGCGCGTGTCGTGTGGGCGGACCGGCGCTGCGCGCCGAAGGCGCTCGGCATGGCCCAACAGCATCTGGCCCGGATGACGGGGGGCCGGGTGCCGCCGCACAAGCTCGGGTGGCTCCTGCTCGACCCCGGCGCGGTGCCGATGGGGCGGTACGATTTCGACCCGCTCACGCGCTCGACGCTCTACCGGCTCTTCAAGCAGCTCGCCACGGCGGACGGTCCGGCGTCGGCGCGGATGTACGAGGTGCTGCGTGAGGTGATGAACAAGCTCAACTTCCAGCCGAACGAGATCACCGACCTGCTGCTCGAGGTGGGGCTCGCCTCACGGACGGAGGAGCAGAAGCGCGCCGAGGCGCGGGCGCGAGCGCATGCGAACGCGAACGCCGGTGCGCGAGCGGGGGCGAGCGCCGGTGCCGGCGCCGGATCGGGGAGCGGGGGTGGCGCCGGCCAGTCCAGCGGCGGCGGGAGCTCGCAGAGCGGACCGAATCCGGGGGCGGGTGGCAACGGCGGTGCCGGGTCCGGCCAGGACCGCAGCGGCCGCGCTCCGCGCACCGGGCGCGATGATCTCTCGCGCGCGCGCGCGGTGCTCGGCGTCAGCGCGAACGCGAGCTGGCCGGAGATCCTCACGGCCTACCGCACGAGCATCTCGATCTGGCACCCCGATCGCGCGGGACTCGATCCGAGGCGGCAGCGGGAGTTCACCCTCCGGAGCCAGGAGATCACCTGGGCGAAGGATGCGCTGCGCCGCGCGGCGAACGTCGCCTGGACTTGATGAGAGCTTTCCAATGGAGACCGGCGATATGGTATCCGCGATGGCGCGGCTGAGTTACTCTTTGGCCATGCCCACACGGAAGCCGAAGACGAAGAAGCCGCCGAAGAAGGCGCGCAAGGCGGCCGCCCCCGGCGGGGCGAAGCTCCAGCGCTGGGTGGACCTCCTCGCGGCGCTGCTCGTTCGAAGTTTCCCCGCGACCTTCGAGGAACTCCGGGAGGACGTGCCGGCGTACGCCGTGGCGGCGCGTTCGCATGCGTCGCTCGAGCGAATGTTCGAGCGCGACAAGGATGAATTGAAGGCCTTCGGCGTGCCGATCGAATCGAAGGAGACGAAGCGGGATGGCAGTCCGGTGATCGGCTATGCGATCAAGCAGAGCAGCTTCTATCTCCCCTTCCTCTGCGCCGCGCACGACGGCGGGCGCGCGACACCACGGAAGAACGACCGGTTCGGTTACCGCGCGAGCGCCGAGCTGACCTTCGAGCCCGAGGAACTCGCGGCGGTGGCCGAGGCGGCGACGCGCGTGCGCGCGCTCGGCGATCCGATCCTCGCTGCCGACGCGGAGAGCGCGATGCGGAAGCTCGCCGTGGACCTGCCGGTGGATGGCGCGACGGCCGAGGTCACCCATCTCATCCCGGTCGCGCGTCCCGATGCCGAGCTCTTCGAGACGCTCGGGAGCGCCGTCGCCCGGCGAAAGGTGGTGACGTTCCAGTACCATGCGATGAGCAGCGACCGGACGGAGCGCCGCACGGTGGAGCCTTACGGCCTGTTCTTCCTCGGCAGCCAGTGGTATCTCGTGGGACGCGACCAGGACCGCGAGGCGATGCGCAATTTCCGTGTGAGCCGGATGACCGACGCGGAAGCGAATGCGCGCGCGGAGCACACGGCGGACTATCAGGTTCCCAAGGATTTCGCGCTGCGCACCCATGCGAGCTCGCGGCAGGCATGGGAGCTGGGTGACGCCGATGCGGCGAGCGTCACCGTGCGGTTCACGGTAAGGTCGGGGGCCGGTGCCGCTGCGCTGAAGCTCGGCGCGCCGGTGCCGGGGAAGGCGGATCACCGCCGCTTCGATGTGCGGCGGCTCGAAAACTTCGCGCTCTGGCTGCTGTCCCTCGCGGGTGAAGCGACGCCGGTGGAACCGGCGCCGCTGGATGCGGCGTGGCGCAAGCTCGCTCAGCGCACCCTGGCGATCTATGAGTGACACCGCGGCGGCGCAGCTGCGCCGGATATTGCACGTGATCCCCGAGGTGGCGGACGGCAAGTTCCATTCGCTCGCGTCGGTGGCCGGCCGCGCCGGTGTCGATGTCGCGACGCTGCGGGGGGACCTCCACAGTCTCGTCACCCGCTACCACGAGCCGGGCGGATTCGTGGAAGGGGTGCGCGTGTACCTCGAGAGCGACAAGGTGCAGGTGGTGTCCAATCACTTCCGGCGTCCGATGCGGCTCACGGTGCCGGAGCTGCGCGCGCTGGAGCTCGGTCTCGCGATGCTGACCGCCGAGCGTCCGCCGGACGAGCATCGGGCGCTCGACCGCGCGCGGATGCGGCTGCGGAAGACGATCGCGAAGCTGCCGAACGATCCACTCACCGATGGCGACCGGGCGGCGACGGCGGGGATCGTCGGCGACCCCGAACATCTCGCGACGCTGCGGCAGGCGCTGCGCGGCCGGGTGAAGCTGCGCTTGAAGTACCAGTCGAGCGGCGCCGAGAAGCCGACGGCGCGCGACGTGTGCCCGTACGCGCTCGTGGCATCGAACGGGATGTTCTACGTGGTGGCGTACTGCGGGAAGAACTCGGGGCTGCGCGTGTTCCGGATGGATCGCGTGCACGGCGCGGAGCTGACGAAGGAGCGATTCGAACTGCCGGCGGATTTCTCGCTGGACGAAGTGCTGAAGAACGACCGGGTGTTCGTGAACGAGATGGCCGGAGTGATGAAGGTGCGCTATTCGAAACGGATCGCGCGGTGGATCTCGGAGCGGACGGGGGTGAAGGCGGCGAGCGATGGGACGGTGACGGTGGAGCATCCGCTGGCGGATGTGGGTTGGGGGGTGCGGTTCGTGTTGCAATACGGACCGGATGCGGAGGTGCTGGAGCCCGAGGAAGTGAGGGTGGAGATGAGGGAGAGGCTGAGGTCGCTTCTTTGAAAGCAGTCCGAAGTCCGAAGTCCGAAGTGGGTGACAAGTGAGCAGTGAGAACGACATCGCACATCACTGGTCACCCACCTGTGACTTCGGACTTCGGACTTCTGACTGCCCCTAGCGCTGAACGCCCAGTTCCCGTACACTGGATTATCCCTCGAGAAGGAGCCGCAGCATGGCCACTCTCCACGATCTCCTGGTCGTCAAAGGGTCGGAGGTCGTCTCCGTCCGCTCCACCGACATGGTGTCGAGCGCCGCTCGCCTGATGCACGAGAAGAACATCGGCGGGCTCGTCGTCTATGAGGGGACGAGGGTCGCCGGGATCTTCACCGAGCGCGATGTCGTGCGGCGCGTGGTCGCGAAGGGGCTCGATCCCGAGAGGACGCCGGTGGCGGATGTGATGACCTCACCGGTCGTCATGGTGACGCCCGACCTGAGCATCGAGGAATGCGCCGCGCTGATGACGATCCGGCGTTTGCGTCACCTGCCCGTCGGCGAAGGCGACCGTCTCGAAGGAATGCTCTCGATCGGCGATCTGCTCGCGCACCAGGTGCGAGAGGCGGAGACGACGATCGATCACATGAACAAGTACATCCACGACCTTCGGTAGCTCCGTCGGGCGGTTACGGCGGTGTCGTGGTCGGTTGAGCCGCTTCGGGCGTTGCCTCGGGCGCCGGCGGTGGTGCGGGCGGGGGCGCCGGCACGGGCACCACCTGCTGGCTCGTCACTGGCGGCGGCTCTTCCTGTTCCGGGGGGCGGTTCCGTCGCGAGTACCAGACCGCGAGTTCTAGGCCGAGCAGCACGAGGCAAAGGCCCACGATCCAGACGCGGGTCTTCTGCGGCTTCCGCGGTTCGTCGCCCTGCGCATACAAGCCGACCACGCGGCGGACGGCGTGGGGACGCGCGGCGGCCTGCTCGGCGGCGGCGAGCAATGCACCGAGATCGTTCGCGCTCGTCTTGCTCGTTGAGCGGCGTTTGGAGCCGGCGCCGTCGGCGGGAGCGGCCGCGATGCTCGTCGTCGAGCGCGCGACCGTCGCGACCGGTGAGGAGGCGACGGGGGCGCTGATCGAAGCAAGAGCGGTGACGCCGGTGGGGGAACGCACGCGGCCGACGAGCACCGAGCCGTAGGCTTCGGGCACGAGGAACAGGACCGCGGGCTCGTCGGCGGGGACGACGACGATCATCAGCGCGTCCTTCTGGCGCAATTCCTCCGTCACCTGCATCCAGCGCTCGTTCGCCATCAGGTCGGCGTGATTGAGCTTCGCCGCACCGCTGGGCAGGATGTAGAGTTGCCCCTTCTCCTCGAGCTTCACCGCGACATCGTTCAGCGGCCGCCCTTCGGTGATGACGGAGGTGATCCCGCGCCGGAACTCGAAGGGGACGAGGTCGTCGATCGCCGGGATGAGGCCGACGCAGTCGACGACGTACACCGGCCGGCGGAGTGACTGCACGCGGGCCATGCCGAGGGCGACGTAGGCGGCGAAGAGGGGCTTGTCGCCGAGGGCGAGCACGAACGCGCAGTCGTCGAGAGAGAACGCCTGACGGCGTCCTTCCTCTTCATAGAGCTCTGCCTGCGTCGCGTCGGAATCCTTCGGCATCTCGGGGGGTGTTTCCTCGGGCGTCGAGTCGGTCTTCCGCGGCTGGTGCGGGCTCGGTACGAACAGTGAAGGGGGCCCGGGAAAGGCGCAAGCGGGCCCCGCAGCATCTATAGTAGACGAACGAGGCGCTTGCCGCGCCACGGTCGCGGCTCCAATTTCGGGCCCTCGCTCCCCCCGAACCCACGGAGTCCGCATGCGTCACCTTCGGATCCTCGCGCTGGCCGCGCTGTTCAGCCTTCCCCTCGCCGCGCAAGCGCCGCAGCGCCCCTTCGGCACCCTGCGCGACCAGGCCGCGGTGCAACAGAAGTGGCTGCAGAAGCGCATGGACCTCGTACTGCCCGCGCTGATGCGCGCGTACGGGATCGACATGTGGGTGGTGCCGATGCGCGAGTACAACGAGGACCCGGTGTTCAATTCGATCGTCTCGCCGACGACCTTCGCGGCGCGGCGGCGGACGATCTATGTCTTCTTCGACCGTGGTGCGGCGAAGGGGGTCGAGCGGATCGCGCTCGGCGGCGGCTCGCAGGGGGGCGTGTACCAGGCCGTCCGCAGCACCAAGGAGGTGGCGGCGAGCCCCGGCGTCGGACAGCACCAGGCGGAGCTCTGGGGGGACGACCAGTGGCAGGTGCTGAAGAAGGTGATCGAGGAGCGGGACCCGAAGGTGATCGGCATCGACAAGTCGCGCATCACCGCCTTCGCGGACGGATTGTCGAGTGGCGAGTTGGAGGGAATGACGCTCGCCCTCGGTGAGAAGTGGACGAAGCGTTTCCGGCCGGCGGAGGGACTCGCGGTGGATCTCATCGCGACGCGGCTGCCGGAGGAGGAGGCGTTCTACGCGGAGTTGCAGAAGCTGGTGTGGGCGACGATCGACGAGATGTTCTCGGAGCGGCAGATCGTCCCCGGTACGACGCGCACGAGCGATCTCGTCTGGTTCTGGCGTCAGCGGGTGAACGATCTGGGGCTCGGCACATGGTTCCAGCCGTCGATCGAGGTGCAGCGGAAGGGGGTGAGCGAGGAGACGCTCGGCGACGATCCCATTATCCAGCGGGGGGACGTGCTGCACTGTGATGTGGGGATCACGGCGATGCGGCTCAACACGGACACGCAGCACATGGCGTACGTACTGCTGCCGGGAGAGACGGACGCGCCGGCGGGCCTCAAGAATGCGCTGGCGAAGGGGATGCGGCTGCAGGACATCCTCTTCGAAGAAGTGAAGCCGGGGCGGACGGGGAACGAGGTGCTCGCGGCGGCGCTCGCGAAGATGCGGAAGGAGGGGATCGACGGGTCGATCTATACGCATCCGATCGGCATGAACGGGCACGGCGCGGGGCCGCTGATCGGGCTCTGGGATTATCAGGACGGGGTGCCGGGGCGCGGGGATCACAAGGTGATCGCGAGCATGTGGTTCTCGAGCGAGCTGCAGGCGACGACGCCGGTGGTCGAGTGGGGGGGGCAGCGGGTGCGGATGGCGATGGAGGAGGATTTTGTTCTGGGGGCGGACGGGTTGCCGCGGTGGGCGTTGAGGAGGCAGACGGAGTTGCATTTGGTGAAGTGAGGGGCCGAGCACGAGCGCCGAGCCCCATCCCTCCCTGATACCCATTCTCATCTAGCATTGCGCCGCGTGCGGGAAGCCGATAAAATCTATCGGGTATGCTTCCACCCTCCTGTCACCCCCCGCTCACCCCATGATCGCAGCTCTCATCCTCGCGGCGGTCGTCGCCGCCGACTCCACGTGCGGCGCCAGTGGATCGCCCGATGCGTACGTGCTTACGCCGAACATCGAGCGCGGCGAGGTCGAGCTCGAGTACCGGATGGGGGCGCAGCACCAGGCGGGGGCGGGGAGCCTCGAAGGGGCCTCGATCTCGCTCGGGTACGCGCCGACGTCATGGTGGGGCACCGAGGTCTACGCCAAGTTCCGCCGGCGGTGCGGCGCGAGCGTGCAGTACGATGCCGTCGAGTGGGAGAACCGGATCCGATTCACGAAGGCGGGACGGCATGCGCTCGATGTCGGGGCGGCGATCGAGTTCGAGCTGCCCGCCGACCGGAGCGAAGGGGTCGAGCTTGCGATCGGACCGCTCCTGCAGAGCACCCTCGGACGATGGCAGCTCAACGCGAACGTCCTCTTCGCGGGCAGCATCGATGCGACCGCCGCGTCGCCGACGCAGCTCGGCTATCAGTGGCAGACCCGGTACCGGTGGAAGCGCGCGATCTCTCTCGGCGCGCAGGCCTTCGGCGATGTCGGCACGTGGGACCACTGGAGCGCAACGAGCGCGCAGTCGCATCTCCTCGGTCCGGCGGTATTCGGGAACGTCGCGTTCGGCGACGACGGCGGGCTGGACTATGATGCAGCGATGCTCTGGGGGCTGACCGCGGGATCGCCGGATACGAGGTTCCGACTGCAGCTCGAATTCGAGTTCTGAGCCGCTGCGCGCAATGACGTGGAAGCGCCTGGTCTGGCCGGTGCGCGATCGTCCGCCGTCCACGACCGGCTCGAACCCGTCCGGAGGTGCTGAGATGCCTGCCACCCGCGCTCTTGTACTTCGAATGCTCGGCCGTCGCATCGCGATGCTCGCGCTCTTCGCGGGTCCGCTTCTCGGCGCGTGTTCCGACACGACCAAGCCGACGTGCGGACGGATCAGCGCCTCGCCGGTGGCGGTCGACGCTCCGTCATCCGGCGCGATCGTGGGTGCCGCGCGGCAGTTCTACGCGGGATCCGTGCCGGTGAGCGGCCAGTACTCCGTGTCGGTCTCGGCGATCACCGATCCGAGCGTAACGCTCGCAGTCTACGACAATGGCTGCTTCGGCAGTCCGGTGAGCACGACCGTCGCGGGCGCGTCGCCGCAGGAGCTCCGCCAGACGATCGCGGACTCGATCTGGTTCGTCGTGAGCGCGTCGCCGAGCGGGGGGAATGTGGCCAGCTTCTCCGCGCTGCTGACGCCGATCGCGGCGCCGGGGAGCACGCAGTCCGAGTCGATCGCCGTCGCGAAGGACATCCCGTTCCTCGGCAAGGTCAAGGCGGGCGGCACGAGCCACTATTGGGCGGCGGGGCTGGTCAGTGGCGTGTCGTACGCAGTGACGATCGTGGCGCTCACCGACGATGCGGTGCTGCACGTCTACGCCGACGCGAACTTCGCCACCGAGCTCGACTGCACGCGCCTCGCCGTCCACGTCGCGAAGGCGCCACAGGAATGTGATCCGGTGAGCGATGGCGGGTTGCATTTCACCGTCTCCAATGGCGCGGGCGCGGTGGGTGGTGCGCGCTACGAGGTCATCGTCACGCGGCGGTGAACGCCGAGGCGTGGAGGCGGTGGCGTGACCCGGCGCATTCACGAGGAGGGTGGCACCGTCCGGTCGGCCGCTGCGATCGACTCCTCGAACCGGGTGATGAGGTAGGCGGCGAGCGGGTTCGATCGCGTGAGGGCGTCTCCGCGGAGGAATCCGATGACCGCGGTCACCGTCGCTACGAGGAAGCAGAAGAAGGTGGCCCTCCCGTCGCTTCCGAACAGCAGCGAGCCAAGCCCCACCACACCGAAGAGAACGGGGGAGATCCAGCGTGCATAAGACCAGCCGCAATCCGCCTCGATGAGGCTGCCGCCGCTGGCCGTCGCGCGCACCGTTCCCTTCACGCGGAGGTAGTCCCGGTCCATCCGCCCCCGGTTGCGGAGCGCCAGGATCTCGAATCCTGGCGCGCTGATCCAGCTGATCACCTGAAGGACACCGAGTTCGCGCATCGCTGGAGGGATGGCGGACTCACGCCACTCGCGAGTGTTCTCGCGAATGGCATCTAGCACCGCGTTCGGTGGAGCGAGGCTCGTCCGCATCAGTCGGATCGTCATGCGGGCAGCGGCGTCACGCGACGACTACCGTCTTGATGTTGACGAACTCCTTGATCCCGTACGCGCCGAGCTCGCGGCCGTAGCCGCTGTTCTTGATCCCGCCGAAGGGGAGCCGCGGATCAGAACGCACGTTGTCATTCACGAAGACGGAACCGCTCTCGATGAGATCGGCGGCGATACGCTCGCCGCGTTCGAGGTCGCGGGTGAGGACGGCGGCGCCGAGTCCGAAGTCGGACTCGTTCGCGACCTCGATCGCCTCGGCTTCATCGCGCACCGGGATGATCGCAGCGACGGGGCCGAAGAGTTCCTCGTGGTAGGCGGGCATCCCCCGCTTCACGTCGGTGAGCACGGTCGGCGGGTAGAACGCGCCGGGGCCGAAGGGGATGGCGCCGCCGGTGAGGCAGCGTGCGCCGAGCGCGATGCTGGCGGCGACCTGGCGGTGCAGGGTGTCACGGAGATCGGCGCGTGCGAGGGGGCCGATGTCGGTCTCCTCGTTCAGGGGATCGCCGACGCGCGCGGCGCGCATGCGTTCGACGAAGAGATCCTCGAAGCGGGCGCGCACTTCGTTCACCACGATGAATCGTTTGGCGGCGATGCAGCTCTGGCCGGCATTCACGAGTCGGCCATTCACGCAGATGGCGACGGCGGCCTCGAGGTCGGCGTCGGCGAGGACGAGATAGGGGTCGCTGCCGCCGAGTTCGAGGACGGTCTTCTTGAGCTGGGCGCCCGCCTGCGCGGCGACCGCGCGTCCGGCGGCGACGCTGCCGGTAAGCGTGACCGCGCGCACGAGCGGGTGCGCGATGACGGCGGGCACCTGTGGCGTGTCGATCATCAGGGTGCGGAAGAGATCGGCGGGGAATCCGGCGCGCCGGAAGAGCAGCTCGAGCGCCATCGCGCAGCCCGGCACGTTCGGCGCGTGCTTGAGCAGCGCGCCATTCCCCGCCATGAGCGCCGGCGCCGCGAAGCGGATCACCTGCCAGAAGGGGAAGTTCCACGGCATGATCGCGAGGATGACGCCGAGCGGCTCGAAGGTGACGAACGCCTTCCGCGCCTCGGTAGGAATGTGCTCACGCGCGAGGATGCGCTCGGCATTCTCGGCGTAGAAATCGCAAGTCGCCCCGCACTTGATCACCTCGGTGCGTCCCTCGCGAAGAGGCTTCCCCATCTCGCGCGCCATGAGCAGGGCGAACTCGTCGGCGCCGGAGCGGAGCTGGGCGCCGAGCCGCTTCATCGCTCCGGCGCGTTCGGCGAAGGTCGTCCGGCGCCAGGCGCGGAAGGCGATGTCGGCCGCCGCGACGATCCCCATGGTCTCCGCGGGGGGGATCTCGGCGTAACTCCCGAGCCGCTCCCCGGTGGCGGGGTTGATGACGGTGAAGGTCATGAATGGATTGTCTCGCGCCGGCAGCGGTCCGTCAACGGGGGGCCGCTCATCATCGAGCGGCCACTCGTGAACGTCAGCTGTTGATCGCCGCGTCCACTCTCTAGATTTGCTCCCTTCCTTCCACTCTCCTGGCCCTCATGACCCGAATCGCTCGCGCCATCCTCCTGTCCGCCATCGCCGCCGCTTCCCTGCCTGCCCAGGCGGCTCCCCAGGACACCGTCAAGCACTTCTTTGCCGTGGTCAATCTTGGCTTCGTGAATTCCTCCGGGAACACCTCGGTGACCACGCTGACCGCGGGGGACGAGATCAAGCTCCTCGAGGGGGCGTGGACCTTCAAGCAGGTGCTCGCCTACGTGTACGGCAAGAACGATACGGTCGAGACGGCCAACCAGTTCGCCTTCGGACTCCGCGGCGAGCGCGCCTTCAATGCGCGGTGGAGCATCTACCTGGGCGCGCGCTTCTATCGCGACCCGTTCGCCGGCATCGACCAGCGTTTCGGCGAGAATGTCGGCGTCCTCTGGCACAGCGTGATCGCGCCCAAGGACTTGCTCGACTTCGAAGCCGGCGCCGGACTGACGCAGGAGCGC
>Ga0315271_10001263_pt1 | contig 15227 bp, 8 predicted proteins | sample C3_top_MG_FD_204664 | JGI IMG/M metagenome (GOLD analysis project Ga0315271, IMG submission 204664) | Sediment microbial communities from Yellowstone Lake, YNP, Wyoming, USA - C3_top | ecosystem: Environmental > Aquatic > Freshwater > Lake > Sediment | place: USA: Wyoming | collected 2017-08-01 | reverse complement strand
AGGAATATGGAGCGCAATGTCCTCTTCCGACGGGGGCGCACGGGTCACATAGGGGTTCTCATCCGGCGGCAAGTTCTGCAAGAAGAAGTCAAACACGGCGTCCGTGGACACGGCAATCACGCGATTCTGGTGGTCGATGGCCCACAGGTCCAGCGCAAAAGACAGCCCTGGAGCCGAGTGCGGCTCCCAGGCGACGCCCAGCAAGCGAGTCTCACCCTGGTCCGGTTGCAGTTCGGGGTTGCCCACGTTGCGGGTGTTGACCTCATGGCCCTCGCAGTCCTCGAACGCTTCGGTAACCGGGCAGCGCCACGGGTCTGTGGAAACAAAACCAATGTACTCGTAGACCGGGTCGAACAGCTCCCGAAACGTCGGCGGGCGGAACGAAGTGCCCCAGGTGGCACGCAACAGGATGTCCTCCATGGGACGCCAGCCCAGCCCAATCTTCGGGTTGGTGGTCGAGCCGAAGTCGCTGTAGTCGTCATAGCGCACAGCCAGCTGCGCCTCCAGCGAGGGCAGAACGGGAAGCACGAATTCGGCGAAGACCGAGTTGATCCGCCGGTCGTCGATCAGCGGCAGGATGCCGCCACCGCCTTCGATCACGCCGCTCAGTTCTTCTTCGTCGGCATACTGATCCAGTTTCTGCTGGCGCCACTGCAGGCCAAATGCGGCGCCAACGGCGCCACCGGGCAGTTTGCCGAACTTGCCGCTGACCTGCAGGTCAGCGTCGGTTTCGATGTTGGTCAGAATTGTACGCGTGCCGGAAATCAGGATCTGGTCGACCACTTCTTGCGGATTGCTGGGATTCAGTCCAAAGGGGTTGTAGAACTGGTCGCCCTCGGGACCGCCCAAACCCAGCAACGCGTCCTGGAACCTGGCGCTTAGCACGCCGTTGACGCGGCTGTCCTCGGACTGCGATTCACTGCGGTTCAGCGCACCTTCCCATTCCCACTCGCCCAACGCGCCGCGCAGGCCCGCCACTGCGCGCCAGGTGGTGGTCGTTCCTTCAAACCCCCGGTCGCCGGCATCCAGCATGCGGTAGCGGATCAGCAGGTCTTCGCCAAAGGGGTTATTGGGGTGGTACGCCGGGACGAAGTAGAAAGGCAAGGGTGTTGGCGCCAATATCGAACTGGTGTCACTGCGGTTGTAGATCAGCTCTGCAAAAGTCGTCAGGCCGGAAGAAAATTCATGGTCCATGCTGGCCGTGGCGCTCCAGCGCTCGGAAGGCTGCTGCAGCGTGGTAAAGGCAGCATAATTAAACAGGCAACTCTCGCGGTACCTGCCCCCTGGCCCCGACTGCCGGATCCTGCTGTTGATCGGGCCATCTTCCGGGCAGGCCGGATCGGCACGCCGCAGGTGGGATTGCAGCAGATCCATTGTCCCTGGGGAACCAAAGGAACTGCGCTGGTTGACGCCACCGACCTTTCTCAGATCAATGTCACTTGACCAGGCGCGATCGCGCGACCAGATCAGGTCGCGGTTGAACCAACTGAGCGTGCCCAGCACCTGGGTGCTCTCGTTCGCCCAGCCGCCGGCTACGCTGGCGTCCTGTTCGGCGCCATCGCCCTTCGTGGCCGTGAGGTAACCAGCCTCGGCGACAAAGCCTTCCATGGATTTCTTCAGGATGATGTTGACTACGCCGGCCACAGCCTCAGAGCCATAAATCGCCGATGCGCCGTCCTTGAGTACTTCAATGCGCTCGATCGCCGCAATCGGGATCGCGTTGATGTCAACGAACGGCTCCGTATCACCGGAGGCACCGAAGGGCGCAATACGGCGGCCGTTGATCAGCGTCAGGGTTCCGTCGAGGCCAATCCCGCGCAGGTTAAACGCCGCAGCGCCTTTGAGATTCGTGTTGCCGCTGCTGCTGTCGCTGAAGTTGTCGGCGTTCTGCGGCAGGTAGCGGGCAAACTCACTCATTGTGGTGATGCCATTGTCTACCAGATTGGAAGCATTGAAGACCAGCACTGGCGAAGGACTGTCGAGGTTGGATCGCCGCACGCGTGATCCGGTGACGATCACTTCGTCCGCTACTTCTTCTGCGGTGGCGTCCGGTTCTTCCACATCGCCGACGGAGGTCTGGCCCCTTGAACTGGCAGGCCAAAGCAACAACAGGCACATCCAGGCCAAGACCGCACCGCGCATGAACATTGATCTCACTCCGGAAACAATGAACTTTTCGGGATAATAGCAGACATTCGAGGCGCCACCATGTTCGGCCAGCATGGCTTTCCGGCCTCTGTTAAGGGCACCCTTAGAGATTCAACCTGCTTCTGCTACATTAGCCGGGGCAGGTTTAATGCAGCAGAAGCTGGGCAAATCGGTGACTTTACCTTTGAATCAGAATGCCAACCATTCCGGGCGCTAACTCCGCTGCTGGCCTGCTCGCGCGCCTGCGCCAGCGGGGGGTGCTGCGGGTGGCATTCAGCTATGCGGTGATTGGCTGGCTGTTATTGCAGATCGGCGACGTGGTGCTGGGGCCGTTGGGTGCACCGGGCTGGGTGATGCGCGCGCTGATCGTGCTGGTTGGCGGCGGTTTCCCGGTGGCGCTGGCGCTCGCCTGGTACTTTAATCTCACGCCCTCCGGCATCGAGCGCGACACGCTGCCGGAGGGGACGGCCCGGCCGGTCGTGCATGGCCCGCGCCGCTATGCCGATGTTGTCATCATCGGTGTGCTGCTGGTTACTGTGATCCTGCTGCTGGCCCGACAAGAAGGGTGGCTTGAAGTCGACAGGGGTACGCCCGTGATCGGGGTGCTGCCCTTCACTGAGCTTGGTGTGGCGGAAGCTGAGGCCTATTTCGGAGACGGCCTGGCCGATACGCTGACTTACAAGCTGGGCCAACTGAAGCAGTTGATGGTGCTGGCGCCGAGCTCGACCTTCAAGTTCCGTGGTGCGAACCAGGACCTGCAGGAGGTGGGCGCGAAGCTGGGCGCCACCGCGCTGCTGCAGGGCACCGTGCGGCGCGCCGGCGGAATGCTGCGGGTCAATGCACGGCTGGTAGACATGACCTCAGGGCAGCAACTCTGGTCCGGCAGCTACGACCGTGCTGGTTCAGACCTGTTCGCGGTGCAGGACGAGATCGCCACCGCGGTGACGGATGCGCTGCAACTGGTGCTCAGCCCCGAGGAAACGGGGCGCGTGACACACGCCCAAACCACCGAGCTGAGCGCCTACGATGCCTTCCTGCTAGGGCAAGCGCGTGTGGCCACGCGCGAGGGCACGGCCCTGGCCGAGGGCGCCGACTATTTCCGCCAGGCCATCCGCATCGACCCTGACTATGCCCTGGCCCATGCGGCGCTGGCAGAGGCATTGTACCTGGCGACTACTTACGGAGAAGGACGTCTGGACTGGCAGAATGTGGCAGACGAGGCGAGGGCGGCGGCGGACCAGGCCCAGGCGCTGGATGCCGGCCTGGGCGAAGGCTACCTGGCCCAGGCCTTCGCGGCCATGGGCGACAATGATTTTGGCGACGGTAGTGCCTGGCCGAAGGAGCACATCGCGGCGCTGCTCCAGCGGGCCGTGGAACTGAGCCCGAATAATGCTACCGCCCTCAAGTTCTATGCCACTTTCGCCGCATCGAAACAGGACGGCCTGGCAATGCTGCGCCGCGCCGCGCAGCTGGATCCGCGCTCCGCAATCGTGCGCCAGAACATCGGCGATAGTCTTGCCGCGGCCGGCGACTATGCCGGTGCGCTGGATTCCTACCTGCAGGCAGCCCAACTGGTCGAGCCCTACTTCCAATTGGCCCACACCTCCATTCCGGTAATGTTCCAGTTCCTGGCCGGGGAAACCGACCAGGCGGCCCGCTGGGCGCGCGCTCTTTACCGGGCTCACCCCGACAGGGAATCGTGGATACTTTACTTAAGGGCCCTATTAGGACTGGGCGCGTGGACCGAGGTGCAGCAACTGCTGGACGAGCTGGTGCCGCTGGCAGCCCCCGACGATCTCGTCATCGTGCGCGTGCGGGCCGCACTGGGCCTGGCCAAGAACGACTGCGGTGAGGTGGGCCGCGCGCTGGCGACATTGCAACGACTTGTTCTGCCCGGCACATGGTCCCTGCAAGGAGCGGGGCCGGCGCCGCTCATCCTGGAACCGGTCCTGCTCGCGCAGGCTCTGTGCGAAACCCGTGCCGGCCAGGTTGAACAAGCCCAGCAGCTGCTCGAATCGGCGATGCCGGAACTGGCGCAGATGCAGGCCGGCAATGTGACTGCCCTGGCCCTGCGCTCGCCGGTTCTGCTGGCGGCATTGTACAAGTCCACTGGCCAGGCGGAACCCGCCCGGCAGGCCCTGGAGGGGTTTCTGAAGACCGTGAGCGATGCGCCAATGAACAACTTCGACGGGGTCGGCTTTGCGCGGTTCCTGGCGCTCGCTGTGCAGGGCGACACTGCAGCCGCCCTGACCGAACTGGAAGCCGTCGCAACATCCGGCTGGTCGGAAGACTGGTGGCTGCTGGAGGCGCTGAACTTCGACCCGGATGTCGCCAAGGTCACGGCCGATCCGCGATTCCAGTCGGTCAATGCCCGGCTGCAGGAACGCGTCCGGCGCATGCGCGAAGACTACCTCGCCAACCCCGAACTGCCGGAAGACCTGCGACGCCGCGCCGGCCTCGGAAAATAGAGTGGACGCGAATATTTCTCAACCTCCTCCGGACGAGCCGGCTGGGTCGCCGGATTTGTGAATTCGATGGCGGTTTCAGTGCTTTTTGAAAGGAATACGGATGCTGATGGTCAGGCCATGGGGCTCGGTGTGGCTCAGCCGGAATGAATGCTGGCTGCCGTAGAGTTCAAGCAAGCGTTCACGCGTATTGCGCAGTCCCACGCCATTGGAGCCGGGGATTTCACCGTTGATCAACTCCGTGCCGGGGCCGTCATCGGCAAGCTCCAGCAGCAGGTCACCGGCAAACACTCTGGCAGCAATGCGCAGATGGCCGCCTTCTTCGGCGCGGGCTATACCATACTTGATGGCGTTTTCCACCAGGGGTTGCAACAACAGGCTGGGAATCAAAGCTTCAAGCGCCTCGTTGCTGACATCGACTTCCAGGCTGAGACGCTCCTCAAAGCGCACTTTTTCGATGTCGAGGTAGAGCTGCAAGGCCGCCAGTTCCTGCTTCAGCGTGACCTTCTGCATGGGGTCATTGTCCAGCGAATAACGCAGGAAGCTCGACAGGCGGGTAACCATGCGGTTGGCCAACTCGGTTTGCTGCTCCAGCACCAGGGTGGAAATGGCATTGAGGGTGTTGAACAGAAAGTGGGGATTGAGCTGGTAACGCAGCATTTTCAGCTGCGCCTCATGGGCCATGGAGGCCGATTTCAGGGCGCTTTCGCGCACTTCCTGGAATATGCGGTAGTACTTGATGGCGAAATACAGGGTGCTCCAGGCCAGCATGACCGTCCAGCCCGAAACATAGCCTTCCAGGAAATTGACTTTCTCATACATCTCCATGGCGTCGGGCCCGATTTTCTTGGCCCATTCTTCCATGTCCTTGGTGGTCTCGATCCAGTTTGAATACAGGTAGGCACGAGAACTCATCCAGGCGTAACCGGCGGCAAAACTGCCGGCGAAAAAGGCCACGACCTGGACCCATGCAGGGCGTCGCCAAACCCAGCGAAACAGCAGGCGCAGCCCGAGGCTGAGAATGACCGCTATGCTGGTGATGACCGCCACGTAGTAACCGTAATCCGGGGCGGTCTCTTCCAGCACGAACACGGAATAACCGTACTTGCCAATGAGGCCCCATGCCGCCCAGCCACCCAGTTGCAGCACCCAGAACAGGCGCCGCGGTTGTTCCAGCCAGTTGCTGATTTTCATCCGGTAATTCTACAGGCTAAGGTTGGCCGAAAGGCCCCATTTCGTCTGGACAATGCGGCATTTCAACCTGTCGTTGCTTCGCTTCAACGGCCGGGGGTGGTTTTGCGCCGGTTTCCGCTGTGCGCCGGTTTTTCCCATCACTAAGCAGGGAAGCCCCGCATACCGGTCTGCTCCGCTTCCAGCTCGAGGCAGACTACCAGCTGGAAAATTCACCCGGCCTGGCGGCGGCAGCGTAGGGATCGTTGTTGACGTCCACGCCCTGGCGCGCGAGCAGCGCACGGAACCGGGGGTTGTTGCGCATGGACGCGAACTCCAAACTGACCCACACGTTACCGGGTCCAGGGAAAGCCGGACGGGAAAAGTAGCGCTCGAGCGTGGCAATCGCCTCATCCTCTTGCCCCAGCTCAGCATAGGTGTTCGCGAGGGAGAGAAGGGCCTGCGCGCCCTCCGTCGCATCCTGCTCGAAAGGCAACAATTCCGTGGCCCGCCGTCCGTCATCGAGGGCCACACGCGCATTGCCGAGCAGCGCCTCGCGGTAGCCGGCAATAGCCAGGTTCTCAACCAGGTAACGGATATCGTTGGGCGGGGCTCTCTCAAGCCTTTCGCGGACCTTCGCCAGGGCAAGTTCGAACTGTTGCCTCGCACCCGCGGCATCTCCCAAGCCGCGTAATGCCAGCCCAAGTTGCTCTTCGTAATGCATGGACGCCTCCTGCTCCGTAGGCGGGTGGCGCAGCAGCAGATCACGTGCGGCGGTGAAGTCGCCTGTGAACAAGCTCAAACGGATGGCAAAGAAGATTGCCCAGTCCTGCTGGCGCAGATCGGCTGGCAGCGCACCGAGCGCGGCGATCATGGGCCTGAGGTCGCCGTCGAAGATGATCGCGTCATATGCCTTGCCCAAGTGCGCGTCCCCGCCTGCTGGATCGAGTGCGGTGCTGAGCAGGAGGTAATGCGGTATCTCATCGCGCTTCCGCAGCCCAAAGATGGTCGTTATCAGCCCGTCGAGTGCCTGGCGGTTGCGTGGATCGAGCTCCGCCGCGCGCAGGAACAAATCATGGGATTCCTGCCAGCGGCCGATTCTCTTCAGCAGGTAGGCGGTTGCTATGCGCCCGGTCGCCTCGTTGGGCAGCGCCGCGAGCGCCGGAAGTGCGACCTCGATGGCGCGGGCGTTGTCCTGTTCGCCCCAGTAGTAGTAGGTGGCGAGCGCGAGCTGAACCTCGGGCCGGCTGCCGTCCAGCTCCAGCGCCCGGTCCAGCGCGGCCTTGGCGGCTGGCTGGTGGGGATCCATGCCTTCACTGTTGATCAGCCACGAGTGTGCTGAGCAGAGCTCGGCGAACAGCACCGCCGAGTCAGGGTCGAGCGCCACAGCAGTCTCCAGCGCTGCCACCGCTTCGGTGGCCTTGTCTCCCGCGATATATGCACGGGCCAACATCAACTGTTCGTAGGCGCGCGGGTTCGAGGTCGGTGGTGTGTCAAGCGTGCTGCGCTGCTCGGCCGTGAGCTTCTGCTCGAGCTGGGCCGCAATCGCCATCGCGATTTCGCTCTGTACCGCGAACATGTCGTCAACGGTACGATCGAACGTTTCCGCCCACAGGTGGGTGTCGGTAGCCACGTCGATCAACTGGGCCTGGATACGAACCCGATCGCCATCGCGCTGCACGCTGCCTTCCAGGATGGTGCCCACCTCTAGTGATTGCGCGACCTCGGCGACGGTCGGGCGTTTTCCCTCCCACTGCATCACTGAGGTGCGCGAGATGACGGTGAGCTTTGGTATGCGCGCGACCTGGGTGATCAGAGTGTCGTGAAACCCACCAGTGAACATGGCATTGGCCGGGATGTTGCCCAGGTTTTCCAGCGGCAACACGGCAATGCGCAGCCTGTCGAACGACCGCGTGATGGCGGACTTGTTCGGGGTAAAGGACGAGCTGGTCGGCGCCGTTCGTACAGCCCACCATCCGGCACCTGCGGTGAGTGCAAGCGCAAGCGCCAGTGCGATCGCCTCGGCTCCCGTGACCCGTTGCGCCCCCCGCTCGCCGTGGAACCACGCAATGACGGCGGCCGGCAGGGCGCCAGCTGCGAACGCGACGGCGATCGCACGCTGCAGCGCCGCCGGCCAGTTAAACAGTCCACCGAAGTATCCCGCGATCTGCGCCAGGACCCATGCCACGGCGAGGTAAGCCACCACCCATTTCACCAGCTTGCGATCGCGCAATCGGACGAGGACGTTGTTCATGTGCCAGGCCGTATAAAATGCTGATCAGGACGACGGGGTTACGCCTTCCTTTTTGCTTTTCGGCGCTATCGCGGCTTGCGGAACTTGAGGGTCATGCGGTTGGACTCACCGATGGCCTTCATCTGCGCGGCGAGTTCCGGGTTGTCCTTGCTGGTGGCCAGGGTAGGAGGCAAACGCCAGACGATATCGTCAGGGCCAGGCTGGTCCTTGGGGTTCTCGTTGATGGCGCTTTCCGCCACGAACTCAAAGCCGGCATCCTGCATGGCCTTCATGACGAAACTTTTTTTCAGGTAGCCATGAGATCCGTCGGCAAATTCGGCGGAACTGTCTTCCGGCGCCTGGTGCTGCACGATACCCACGATGCCGCCGGGCTCCAGGATGTCGAAGGCGTTTTTCAAAGCCGTGTCGAGGAAGGCCCCATCCGCATTGAACCGCGCCATGTTGTGCAAGGCGCGAATAAACAGGACGGCATTGGCGGTACCCTTGAACGATTCCGGCATGTCGCCAAACACAAAGGCCGAGACAGGGGCGCCGTTTTCGCCAGCCCAGGTTTGCGCTTCTGCGGTCCACGTGCTTACCCAGGTCTTCTTCTCTGCCATGAATTCCGGGGTGACCCATTCGAACTTGGGATACATGCTCAGGGAGTAATCTGCCCCAATGAGCGAGCCATCCTGGCCGAGATAAGGCAACAGGATTTTCGTATACCAGCCTTCTCCGGGCAGGGCCTCGACCACGTTCATCCCGGGCACGATGCCGAAGAATTCCAGTGTTTGTTGCGGATGGCGCCACTCGTAGCGCGCCTGCACCTCCGCGGGCTGCGAGGAGAGGATCTGCGCCAGGCGCTCTGAATCGGCATCGGCGGCAAACAGGCTGGCGGAAAACGCCAGGGAGATCAGTAAAGCGGAATTCAGTAAACCGGGAACCTTAGTCATGAACGAATCCTCATTGAACCAGAAAAATATTTAATTTCAGTGTACGTGTAGCACGGCAAGCGCACTGCCGCGAGTGTAAAACAATTTGCTCTTTGCAGTCGCGGACTATGGGGCGCGGTATATTTCCTTGCCCCCGAATACTGTCAACAGCACCTGGGTTTCACCAATCTGCTCCGGTGGGATATCAAACAACTGGCGATCCAGCACAATGAAATCCGCCTCCTTGCCTTGCGCCAGAGAACCGGTTTCGGCTTCCAGGTACAGGGCCTCGGCGCCGGCGAGGGTGAAGATACGCAGCGCTTGGGTGAGGTCAATGCCCTGATCCACGCCCTGGACGCCGGGATACACACCATAGGGATCCGCCCGGGTCACCATGGCCTCGATGCCCGGCCAGGGCGAAGGTGATGGCACCACCGACGGCCAGTCCGATCCATACGTTACACGGGCGCCGGATTCCAGCAATGCGCGGATTGGCCACCATGTCTGCAGGCGGTCTTTGCCCACCATGGAATCCATCGAAGCTACCAGCGCCGACGGGTACCACATGATCGGCGACATCTCCGCGGTGACATTCAATTCAGCAAAGCGCGGCAGATCCGCGTCGGAGATGGCCGCGGCATGGGCCACTTCATGCCGCAGATCCATTTTGCCGCTGGCCTTGCGTGCCGCTGCGAAGGCATCCAGCGCCACGCGTACACTGCGATCGCCGGTGGCGTGGATCTTGATGGTCAGCCCTTGGGCATCCAGCGCGGTGACGTCCGCTGCCAGTTCCTCCGGCGTAAAGTTCAGCTTGCCGTTATCCGGGTTCGGGTGCGTTGCGTCCGCCAGGTACGGTTCCAGGAATGCCGCCGTGCGCGTGGGTGGAATGCCGTCCAGAAAGATCTTGGCGAAGCTGTTGTTCACCAGGTTCGATTGCAGCTTGCCGCGCGTGGCAATATCCTCCTGCTGCTGTTCCGGGGTCTCAGTAAAGGAATTTTTCCATGGCAGGCTGGCGGCAACACGCATGGTCAGCACGCCCCTCTGTTCGGCAGCGCTGTAGGCGTTAATGGTGTAGCGATCCGCCTGTGCATCCTTCATTGCAGTCACACCCACTGCGTTGAGCTGGGCGATGGACCAGAGAACCGCGTCTTCATTCTGCTGCGGCAAATAGAGTGGCAGGTGTTGCATGGCCTCGTAGGCGGCCTTGTCCAGCAGGATGCCTGTGGGTTCGCCGGTCTTCGCGTCGTGCACAATCGTGCCGCCGTTGGGATCCGGTGTATCGCGTGTAATGCCCAGCACCTCCAGTGCCTTGGAATTGAGCCAGGCGTTGTGCACCGTGGAATCCATCAGGAATACTGGCTGGTCGGGAATGATGGCGTCGAGCAAGGACTTGTGCGGCGGTTGCTCTGCGCCCAGTAATACCGCCGACCACTGTCCGCCCCGCACCCATTCACCCTTCTGCTTGGCCGCGGCGCATTCCTGCACCCGTTTGAGTACCTGCTCCATGGTGAGGCTGAACGGGAACCCGCACTCCAGTAATTCGGTGCGTCCGGCCTCCATGGGATGCACATGGGTATCAATGATGCCGGGCATGACCATGCGCCCTTCCAGGTCCACCGTGCGCGTGGCTGGACCCGCAACCGCCTGCACGTCGGCCGCAGTACCCACCACCAGCAATTTTCCACCCTTGACCGCCAATGCCTCGGCCCAGGGTTGCCCCGGATCCTCCGTATAAATGTGCGCGTTGCGGTAGATGACATCCGCATAGTTTAGCGCTGGTGTGGCCGGCGCCGGGTTGGCTGCGGGTCCAGTGGCCGCGGCCGCAGTGGTGGGCGATGCAGTATCCTTACCACAAGCCGTGATCGCCGCTGCGATAACCAGGGCCAGCAGCGCCCGATGAGTAACCGAAATACAAGCCGGTAAAATTTGCGACTGCATGTTGAAGCTCCTGTTTGGACCTGAATTCATAACATAAAGCACTGCCATTGCAAGTGTACTGCAATCCTGACCCGCTTTTGGCGGTTCGCCTGCGGCTCTGGTGCCGGTCGTGTAAACTCGTGGCTGCCTGGAACAGCGGGCCTGACACAAGTTACGGTTGAGGACGTGAAGGATGGCGGCGTACAAAACCATAGAATGGCTGGATGAGAGCAAGGCCATCCGCTTGCTGGACCAGTCGCTGCTTCCCGGCGAGGTGGCCTACGCAACTCTCTCCGATGTCGCGGGCGTGGCAGAGGCCATCAGGAACATGACCGTGCGCGGCGCGCCGGCCATTGGTGTGACGGCAGCCTACGGACTGGTGGTCGCAGCGTACCGCGAATCCTCTGACGAAATTGCAGATATTCAACGCGCAGTGCAGAAAGCCACCGGGGTGCTCAAGGCTTCCCGGCCAACGGCCGTCAACCTGTTCTGGGCGCTGGATGAAATGGTAGAAGGGGTGAACCCGGCTTCTGTTGACAGCGGCAAGGAGTATAGAAATGCGCTGCTGGCCTGCGCCCACCAGATGGCGAAAGACGATATCGATATCAACCGGGCGCTTGGCCAGGCTGCCATGGCACTGATGCCGGCAGAAAAAGTGACTTTTATTCACCACTGCAATACGGGTTCGCTGGCTACCGTCGAGTTTGGAACTGCACTCGGGGTCATTCGCACCGCGCATGAGGCGGGTTTAAAGGTACACGTATTTGTCGATGAAACCCGGCCGCGCCTGCAGGGTGCGCGACTGACCTGCTGGGAACTGGAGAACCAGGGAATTTCCTACCAGTTGATTGTCGATGGTGCCTCGTCGCAGGTCATGAAAACGTTTGCGGTGGACATGTGCGTGGTCGGCGTTGACCGGGTAGCCGCCAACGGAGATGTGGCCAACAAAATCGGTACGTGCAACCTGGCCATCGTGGCCAGGGCCCATGGTGTGCCTTTCTACGCCTGTGCTCCTTTGTCCAGTGTTGATCTTGCAACCGGCAGTGGCACGGACATCACCATCGAGGAACGTGACCCTGCCGAGGTCAAAATCATCAATGGAGGCTGGGTTGCGCCGAGGGATGTTGCAGTCTATAACCCGGCATTCGATGTAACGCCGGCCGAATTTATCACGGCCATCGTCACCGAGAAAGGCGTGGCGTATCCGCCGTTCACGGAAAGCCTGCGACGGCTGAAGGGGCGGTAGTCCAGTGAACTCACCCTCCAAAGCAGATATGCGCTGGGCCGGGGAAGTGGCCCGGGTTGCAGCCAGGATTCGGCGCCGTGGTTTCGCCTATGTGCTGCAGAATGATGGCGGCTACCTCAGCCAGATTTGCTCTTCCGCGGAAATATTTGCCTGGCTCTATTGCCGGGGTATGCGCCTCGGCGCGTCACAGGCGCCGATGATCCCCGTGCCCTTCAAGGCGGTGCCCGGTCCGGGGCAACCCCGGCTTTCCGGCGCCGCGTACAACGGGCCGACTGGCCCCGCACTGGACCGCTTTATTTTTTCACCGGGACATTATGCGCTGGTGCTGTACGTCACGCTGATCGAGATGGGCCGCATGGCCCCCGAAGGTTTGCGCGATTTCAACACCGATGGCAGCACCGTGGAACTGATCAGTGCCGAACACTCGCCCGGGGCCGAAGTGACATCGGGTTCCTTATCGCAAGCGCTCAGTGTTGCCGCCGGAATAGCCATGGGGCGAAAGCTGAAGGGTCACAGCGGTAACACCTGGGTCATGATGTCCGATGGTGAATTCCAGGAAGGCCAGACCTGGGAAGCGGTGCAGACCCTCGTCCACTACCAACAGGACAATGTGAAAGTGATCGTTGATGTCAACGGACAGCAATGTGATGGGCCCATGGATGCGGTCATGCCGATTGAGCCCCTGGCGGAAAAACTGAACGCGTTCGGCGCTCATGCGGTGAGCGTAGATGGCCACGATGTCGCAGCCTTCGACCGGCTGGCGCAATCCGACACCAAAGGCAAACCTTTATTCATCCTGGCCAGGACCAACCCCACCCGCGGAGTTGAGCTGCTGGAAACCAAGCGGCCCACTTTGCACTACCTGCGCTTTGCCTCCGCCGCAGAGAAGCAGGCGTTCCAACAGGCCTACGATGCCATGGCGCAGGAGACCTGAACCATGGAGATGGTTTCCCGTCCGCACGTAAAAAACTTTATCGAGTGGTCGCGCGACAAACCCGAGGTTCTTGTCCTTACCGCGGACCTGACCAATTCCTGTGAAGTGGGGCTGTGGCGGGACACCTATCCCGCGCGGTTTTTTGCCATGGGTATGGCCGAGCAAAACATGCTTGGGTTTGCGGCGGGGCTGGCCCGGGAAGGCTTTGCGCCCTTCATCCACACCTTTTCCGTATTCATTTACCGGCGTGCTTACGATCAGCTTGCTATGTCCATTGCCTACCCGAATTTACCGGTACGGATGCTGGGCTTTTTGCCGGGCATCGTCACCCCGGGCGGTGTCACCCACCAGGCCATTGATGACATCGCCATCCTGCGCGCGACGCCCAATATGACCATCTTCGATACGGGTGATGCCACGGACGTCGAGTCGGTGCTTGATGTTGCTCATGCCGTTGACGGGCCGGTGTATGTGCGCATGCTGCGCGGCGATATGCCCCGGCTATTTCCCAAAAAAGAACCGATGCTGTTCAATCGTGCAAGGGTCCTCAGCCAGGGTGAGGACGTGACCATCCTCACCTCCAGCGTGTGCACCGAAGCAGCGCTTCCGGCGGTAGCGGCCCTCAAGGCGAAAGGCGTATCCGTCCATCACCTGCACGTATCCACGCTCAAACCCTTTTCCGACCCGGCCGTGCTTGAAGCAATTACCCGCAGCCGCAACGGCGTGATCACCATGGAAAACCACAGCATCATTGGGGGATTGGGCTCTGCGGTGGCGGAATTGATGGCGGAGCATGCGGTAGCGAAACCCTTGCTCAGGCTGGGACTGAACGACACCTATGCCCATGGCGCCAGTTTGCACTACCTCATGCAGGAGTATGGCCTGGATGCCGCCAGCCTGGTCAAAGCGGTGGAGAAACTTCTGGGTGTGAGCCTGGACATCGATGAACGCAAGCTGGAAGCTGAGGAGACCGGGGAAATGGATGACAGCGAAAAGGTGGAAGCCCTGTGATTGAAGATGTGCAACTGGAGCTGTCGGGCGAGCGCTTCATTGTCTGCTATCACATAAGCGGCGATCACGATGAAGCACAGCGCCGCGCAGAGCACATCTGCATTGAGCAAACCATTGAGTTTCCGGCCGATCTCATCGGTGATGATGATATTCGCCGCCACATCATGGGCCAGGTGGCGGGCATCACGCAGGTCGGGGACGACCTGTGGGAAGTGTCGATTTCCTATGCCTGTGAAATCAGCGGCTTCAGCCTGAACCAAACCCTCAACGTCATTTTTGGCAACATCAGCCTGCAACCGGGCGTATTGGTGCATCGTTTGCTTCTGCCGGATTCCTTCACCGCACACTTCCGCGGACCGAGGTTCGGCCAGGCCGGGGTTCGTGCCTTGTGCCAGCGAGAGCACGGCCCGCTGTTTTGCTCGGCGCTCAAGCCCATGGGCCTGTCATCACAACAGCTGGCGCAACAGGCCTATGAATTTGCTCTGGGCGGTTTTGATCTGATCAAGGATGATCACGGCATAGCGGACCAGCAGTTCTCCCGGTTCCGCGAGCGCGTGCCCCTGTGTGTTGCAGCCGTGGAGCGCGCCAACCGCGAGACCGGCGGAAACTGCAAGTACATACCGACGATCAACTCGCCCGCTCATCGGGTCATCGAGGACGCATTGTGGGCCAGGCAGCAAGGGGCCGGAGGACTGCTGCTGTTGCCGGGCATTTCGGGCTTCGATGCCATGCGTTGCCTGGCCGATGATGACCGCATTGCACTGCCGATCCTGGCACATCCTGCCATGCTCGGCAGTTTTACTGCCTCACCACACAGCGGCCTTGCCCATTTTGTGCTGTTCGGCCAGTTGATGCGCCTTGCCGGCGCCGATATGAGCATTCACGTCAACTTTGGCGGGCGCTTTGCGTTCAACCGCGAAGCCTGTCTCAGCATTGTTGCGGGCACCGCCTGCGCCATGGGGGCAATCAAGACGAGCTTTCCATGCCCGGGCGGCGGCATGAACGTGCGCAATATTCCCCAGATGGTGAGCACCTACGGCGCAGACGTGGTGTACCTGATTGGTGGTGCTATGCATCGTGAAGGAGCCAGCATTCGGGATAATTGCCGCAACTTTCGGCAGCTGGTGCAAGAAGAATTAGGCAAAAGGGAATTAAGCAAAAAACAAAACGA
>Ga0315271_10001262_pt1 | contig 15239 bp, 17 predicted proteins | sample C3_top_MG_FD_204664 | JGI IMG/M metagenome (GOLD analysis project Ga0315271, IMG submission 204664) | Sediment microbial communities from Yellowstone Lake, YNP, Wyoming, USA - C3_top | ecosystem: Environmental > Aquatic > Freshwater > Lake > Sediment | place: USA: Wyoming | collected 2017-08-01 | reverse complement strand
GACATGAAACCGGTGAAGGCGGCCAGGGCGCTACGGGTGGCGCTGCTCGGTTTCGGTGACTTCGAGCGCAGCGCGCTGGTATCGTACCTGCGCCTGTCGAGTTCGCGCGTGCCGGCCTACGAGGAAGCCACCAGCCTGGCCGGCGCCGACTACCTGGTCGCTGACGCCGACCACACTGGCACGCTCGATGCCGTGCTCGGCGCAGACCGCGTGGCCGACACGGTGTTCATCGGCTCGCTGGCACCCGACGGTGCGCTGGCGTGGATGATGCGGCCGATCGACCCGCTGCAAGTTATCCGCGAGATCGATGCCGCCGTCGCCCTGCGGCAGGCGCAGGCGCAGGCGCGGTTGGCGCCAGCGGCTGCGTCGCGGGCATCCGCATCCGCATCCGCCCCCGCACCGACGCCCAAGCCTGCCCCGGCGCCTGCGCCTGCGCCTGACGCAGCCGCGGCCAGCGCGCCAGCCCCCGGACGGGCGGCCCCGGCCCGCGGCCGGAACGCCGCGCGCGCCGGCGACACCAGCGCACCCACCGCGGCTCTGCTGGTCGATGACAGCGAGATCGCCCTGCGCTTCCTCGAGCGCCAATTGCAGGCCCTGGGCTTGCGCACCGACACGGCAGCCACCAGTGAGCGCGCGCTCGAGTTGCTGGGGCAGCACCGCTATGACGTGGTCTTCCTCGATGTCGATCTGGGCCCGCAAAGCGAGCTCGACGGCCTGGCCCTGTGCCAGCGGATCAAGGGCCAGCAAAGCCAGGTGACCAAGGGCGCGGCCCCGCTGGTGGTAATGGTCAGCGCCCTTGCTGGCGCGACCGACCGCACGCGTGGCAGCTTCGCCGGCTGCGATGCGTACCTGGCCAAGCCGCTCGACGACGAAACCATGCGGCGCAGCCTGCGCAAGCTCGGCCTGCGCCTGTCGGCCGCGGCCGAGAGTGGCTTTGGCAGCAGCCGGCCGGGCGCACTGAGCAGCCGCTTGCAGCCGCTCGACGATCCCAAGTGAGTCGCGGCGGTCCGCTCGGCGCCGCTCAGGCCGTGTTGGGCAGCCCAGCGCCGGGCTGCTGAGGCCCGCGGGCATGCTGGCGCGCCGCCAGCAGCGCCGCGCCGACGATTGCCGCGCCGCCCACGGCCAGCCGCAGGTCGAGCGTACCGGCACCGAGCGCCAATGCCGAAGCGCTGGCGAACAGCACCTCGGTGAGCATGATCACCGCCGTGGCGTTGGCCGGCAGCCGCGTGGCGCCGAACTGCAGCGCCAGGTTGGAGGCCAGAAAGCAGGCCGCCAGTGCCAGTGTGCCGCCAACCCAGCCTGGTGCCAGCGCTGGCAGCGGCGGCACCGTTCCGCCTGGCGTGAGCCAGGCGGCCAACGATCCAGCGACCAGCGTGCCACCGATAAACATCGCCAGCGCACGCGCGCCTTCGGAGCGGGCTGCCGCGCGCTTGAGCATGACGTTGTTGAGCGCAAAGGCAAAGCCGCCGAGCAGCCCCAGAGCTTCGGGCAGGCTGCGCGGCACGGGCAGGCCGCCGCCTGGCGGCCACAGGATCACCAGCGCCCCGGCCAGAGCCAATGCCACCCGCAGCAGCGCACCACCCGTGAAGCGCTCATGCAGCAGCAGCCGCGCCAGCAGCACAGCCCACAGCGGCATCAGATAGAACAACAGGACCACGCGCACCACGTCGCCGATGGTCACCGCCCAGTTGAAAGCCGCGTTGGTCGTGCCCGAGGCCAGCACCAACAGCCACAGCATGGGCCGCGTCGACAGTTCACGCCAGGCGGCCGGCCGGGCCAGCGAGATCGCAACCACGGCGACGGCATAGACCAGCACGGTGGCCCACAACGGGTGCAGGCCCACGGCCTGGAGCTGGCGCAACGGCCACCATGAAACGCCCCAGACGAAGGCGTTGAAGACCAGCGCCAGCGCCGGCCACAGTGAGGCAGCGCGCGCCAGACTCAATGCGGATCCGAACGCGCGATTGCCAGCAGGCGCTCGACCTCGTCGCGGTGCCTGACTGTGTTTTCGCGGTGCCAGCGCCGGATCAGCTCCATCGTGCCGGCAACGACCAGGCCAAACAGCGTGATGGTGCCGAAGGCCGAGATGCCGAACTTGGTCATCGCGGTATAGAACGCGCCCAAGCCGAGGATGCAGGCCTGTTCATTGAAGTTCTGCACTGCGATCGAACGGCCGGCACCCATCAGGTTGTGGCCGCGATGCTGCAGCAGCGCGTTCATCGGCACCACCAGGTAGCCACCGACCGCGCCGAGCAGGATCAGGAACGGCGCGGCGAGCCAGACATTGGTGATGAAGTTCATGCCGATGATCAGCAAGCCCATCGCGGTGCCCAACGGGATGACGCCGGTGGCGCGGTCGAGCCGCATCAGCACCGACGCCAGGATGGCGCCAGCCGCGGTGCCGATCGCGACCACGCCGACCAGGCTGGACGCCTGCGTGGTGCCGTAGCCCAACGCCACCGAAGCCCAGGCCAGCACGACGTAGCGCAGGTTGCCCCCGGCACCCCAGAACAAGGTCGTGGTGGCCAGCGAGATTTGGCCCAGCTTGTCGGACCACAGCCGCGCGTTGCAGCGCGAGAAGTCGCGCACCAGTTCGACCGGACCATCGACGATCGGCTGCAGCGCCGACTCGGTGCGCGGAATGCGCAGGTTGAACATGGCGGCCACCACGTACAGCGCGACCAGCGTGGAGATCGCAGCCTCGGGCGGTGTGTCGACGCCGGTATCGAACCAGGGCATGTCGAAATCGAGCAGCCAGTGGGAGACTTTGGACCCCATCAACTGGCCGCCGAGCAGCACACCGAGGATGATCGACATGATGGTCAGACCCTCGATCCAGCCGTTGGCCTTGACCAGCTGGGACGGCGGCAACAGCTCGGTCAGGATGCCGTACTTGGCCGGCGAATAGGCTGCGGCGCCCAGACCCACGATGGCATACGACAGCAGCGGGTGGGTGCCGAACAGCATCATCAGGCAACCGACCACCTTGATGCTGTTGGAGGCGAACATCACGCGCCCCTTGGGCAGGGCATCGGCGAAGGCTCCGACGAAGGGGGCGAGAACGACGTAGAACAGCGCGAACATCGGCACCAGCGCAGCACGCTGCCACTCGGCTGCGCCATCGCTACGCAACAGTTCGACGGCCGCGACGAACAAGGCGTTGTCGGCCAGCGAGCTGAAGAACTGCGCGGCCATGATCGTGTAAAAGCCTCGTTTCATGCGCGGCGCAGTGGCGTGTCTCCGGTCATTGCCTCGGGGTGGGCGCCGCGTTATAGCATGCAGCACTGAGCGGGCAGAATGCCGCCATGCCACGCCCGATCGAAGCCCTGATCCACACCGACGCGCTGGCGCACAACCTGGTTCGCGCGCGGGACGCCGCGCCCGACGCCAAGGTCTGGGCCGTCGTCAAGGCTGACGCCTACGGCCACGGCATCGAACGTGTTTACGATGGCCTGTGCGGCGCCGACGGTTTTGCGCTGCTCGACCTGGCCGAGGCCGAGCGCATCCGCGCCTGTGGCTGGCGCGGCCCGGTGCTGTTGCTCGAAGGCGCCTTTGAAGCGCGCGACCTCGAGATCTGCTCGCGCCTGGCACTGTGGCACGTCGTGCATTGCAGCCAGCAGATCGACTGGCTGGCGGCGCACAAGACGCAGCAGCCCCAGCGCGTGTTCCTGAAGCTGAACAGCGGCATGAACCGGCTGGGCTTCACGCCGGCCTCGTTGCGCGCGGCGTGGGCTCGCTTGAGCGCGTTGCCACAGGTCGACGAGATTACGCTGATGACGCATTTTGCCGACGCCGACGGAGCGCGAGGGCTGTCGAACCAGATCGCCGCATTCGAGGCCGCGACGGCCGACTTGCCGGGCGAGCGCTCGTTGTCGAACAGTGCCGCGATCCTGCGCCATCGGCTGCGCAGCGACTGGGTGCGGGCCGGCATCCTGGCCTACGGCAGCGCGCCCGATTTCCCGGCGCACGACATCGCGCATTGGGGCCTGCAGCCGACGATGACGTTGCGCTCGCGGCTGATCGCCACGCAATTGCTGCGGCCCGGCGACACGGTCGGCTACGGCAGCAGCTTCGCCACCGATACGCCGCTTCACATCGGCGTCGTCGCCTGCGGTTATGCCGACGGCTACCCACGACACTGCGCCACGGGCACACCGGTATTGATCGATGGCGTGCGCACGCGCACGCTGGGCCGCGTCAGCATGGACATGATCGCGGTCGACCTGACGCCCACGCCCACCGCCGGCGTCGGCAGCGAGGTGACGCTTTGGGGCCGGGGACCGCACGGGTCGCTGCTGCCGATCGACGAGGTCGCACATGCCGCCGGCACGCTGGGCTATGAGCTGATGTGCGCGTTGGCGCCGCGCGTGCCAACTCGCGTCGACGCCGGGTAATGGCGGGCCTTGCTTGACGCCGGGCCAGCACTGCCTATCATCGCGCCACCCCAGACCCGGAGACCGGCATGGCTGACTTGTTGTGGACCGCCATCGTCGGCTTGGCTGTAGGCGCGATCGCGCGATTCATCATGCCCGGCGCGCAGAAGATGGGTTGGATCCTGACCTGCCTGTTGGGCATCGGCGGCTCGCTGGGCGCCGGCTATGTCGGTCACGCGCTGGGTCTGTATGCCATCGGCCAGCCCGCGGGCTGGATCGCCTCAGTGGTCGGCGCGCTGGTGCTGCTGTTCGTGGTGGGCAAACTGCGCCGCGGCACGCCCACGCAGTGAGCTTGCAGCGGCGGTGACGGCCGCGCCACTCACGGTCGACCCGGACGAGGTCACCCTGACCTCGATCCGCGCCCAGGGCGCGGGCGGGCAGAACGTCAACAAGGTATCGAACGCAGTGCATTTGCGCTTCGACATTCCCGCGTCCTCGCTGCCCGGGGCCGTGAAGGAGCGCTTGCTGGCGCTGGCCGATTCACGCATCACGCTGGAAGGTGTGGTGGTGATCAAGGCGCAGGAACACCGCAGCCTGGAGATGAACCGCGCCGATGCGCTGGCGCGCCTGAATGCACTGGTGCAGGGCGTGGCTGCGCCGCCGCGCAAACGCAAGGCGACCAAACCCACTTACGGCTCCAAGTTGCGCCGGCTGGAAGCCAAGGCGCAGCGGGGCCAGGTCAAGGCGTCGCGATCCAAGACTGGAGACTGAGCGACCGGGCCCGCGACAATGCACCATGGCCAAGGAAGCGAAGACGATCTACAGCTGCAGCGAATGCGGCGGCACGAACCCGAAGTGGCTGGGCAAGTGTCCGCATTGCAACGCCTGGAACACGCTCGAGGAAACAGTTGCCGAATCGGCCGCCGCCACGCGGCACCGCTTCTCGCCGCTGGCCAGGACGGCGGCGGTGGCGACATTGGCCGAGATCGACGCTGCCGATGTGGCTCGCTGCCCCACCGGCCAGGCCGAACTCGACCGCGCACTCGGCGGCGGCATCGTGCCGGGCGGCGTGGTGCTGATCGGCGGCGACCCCGGCATCGGCAAGAGCACGCTGCTGCTGCAGGCGGTCGACACGCTGCCAGGACAGATGAAGGCCTTGTACGTCACCGGCGAGGAGAGCGGTGCGCAGGTGGCCCTGCGTGCCAGGCGCCTGGGCCTGGGTGGCTCGCGCGTGCGCGTGCTGGCCGAGATTCATCTGGAGAAGATCCTTGCCGCGATCGAGGCCGAGGCGCCCGACTTCTGCGTCATCGATTCGATCCAGACGCTGTATTCCGAGCAGCTGACTTCGGCGCCGGGGTCGGTGGCCCAGGTGCGCGAATGCGCGGCGCAGCTCACGCGCACGGCCAAGTCGCGCGGCACGGCGATGGTGCTGGTCGGGCATGTGACGAAAGACGGCACCCTGGCCGGGCCGCGTGTGCTCGAGCACATTGTCGACACGGTGCTGTATTTCGAGGGTGACACGCACTCGAGCTTTCGCCTGGTGCGCGCGATCAAGAACCGTTTCGGCGCGGTCAACGAAATCGGCGTCTTTGCGATGACCGAGCACGGCCTGAAGGGTGTGGCCAACCCGAGTGCGATCTTCCTGTCCACGCATGGCGAACCGGTGCCGGGCTCGTGTGTGCTGGTCACGCTCGAAGGCACGCGACCGCTGCTGGTCGAGATCCAGGCCCTGGTCGACAGTGGCGGGCCGAGCCCACGGCGCCTGTCGGTGGGCCTTGACCGCGACCGCCTGGCCATGCTGCTCGCGGTGCTGCACCGCCATGCCGGCGTGGCCTGCATGGACCAGGATGTGTTTGTCAACGCCGTGGGCGGCGTTCGCATCAGCGAGCCGGCCGCCGACCTGGCCGTCATGCTGGCGATCCAGAGCAGCCTGCGCGGCAAGCCCTTGCCACGCGGCTTCTTCGCGTTCGGCGAGGTCGGCCTGGCCGGCGAGGTGCGACCCGCGCCGCGCGGGCAGGAGCGGCTGAAGGAGGCCGCCAAGCTGGGCTTCTCGGTGGCGCTGGTGCCCAGGGCCAATGCGCCGAAGAAGGCCATCGAGGGCCTGACGATCCATCCGGTCGAGCGCGTCGAGCAGGCCATCGACGTGCTGCGCGGCTTGTGATGACGGGCGATGCGCTCGGCTGGGGCCTGGCCGCAGCGGCGGTCATTGTCGGCTACTGGGGCTACGGCTGGCCGGGCGTGATATTGGGCGCCACGGCCACTGTGTTCTGGCTGCTGCTGCAGTTCAGCCGTGCGCTGCGCGCGATGCGCCTGGCCGCCGAGGCCCCGGTGGGCCGCGTTCCCAGCGCAGTCATGCTGCACGCCAGGCTGCACCCGGGGATGCGCTTGACCGATGTCATCAAGATCACGCACAGCCTGGGCCGCAAGGTGGGCGACGACCCGGAGACGTTCGCCTGGTGCGACGAATCGGGCGCCGAAGTGCAGATCGAGTTCGCGCGCGGGCGCAGCCGCGTCTGCCAGCTCAAGCGCAATGGCCAGGCCGGGGCCGGCGCATAGAATTCAAACCCATTCGAGACCCCTTTGGAGCACGGCGATGTCGATGTCCGATCGCGACGGCAAGATCTGGATGGACGGCCGCATGGTCGAATGGCGCGACGCAAAGATCCATGTGCTGAGCCACACCTTGCACTACGGTTGCGGCGCATTCGAAGGAGTGCGCGCTTACAACGCCAAGGGCGGAACGGCCATCTTTCGCCTGCGCGAGCACACCGAGCGGCTCTTCAACAGCGCCAAGATCCTGCGCATGAAGATCCCGTTTGCTTTCGAGCAGGTCGCCGAGGCCCAGCGCGAGGTGGTCCGTGCCAACGCCCTGGAAAGCTGCTACATCAGGCCGTTAACCTGGATCGGCTCGGAGAAACTGGGTGTCTCACCGAAGGGCAACACCATTCACCTGATGATCGCGGCCTGGCCCTGGGGTGCGTATCTCGGCGAGGAGGGGATGAAGCGCGGCATCCGGGTCAAGACCTCGAGCTACACCCGCCACCACGTCAATATCACGATGACGCAGGCCAAGGCTGTGAGCAACTACACCAACTCGATCCTGGCCAATATGGAGGCCACCGACGACGGCTACGACGAGGCGCTGCTGCTCGACGCGTCGGGCTTCGTCAGCGAAGGCGCGGGCGAGAACCTATTCATCATCAGGGCCGGCGTCGTCTACACGCCCGACCTGTCGGCCGGTGCCTTGAACGGCATCACGCGCAATACGGTGTTCGCGATCTGCCAGGACCTGGGCCTCAAGCTGGTGGAAAAGCGCATCACGCGCGATGAGGTCTACATTTGCGACGAGGCCTTCTTCACCGGCACCGCGGCCGAGGTCACGCCGATCCGCGAACTCGACCGCATCGAGCTCGGCGCGGGCGCGCGCGGGCCGATCACCGAGAAGATCCAGACCGCCTTCTTCGACATCGTCAATGGCCGCAACCCGAAATACGCCGAGTGGCTGACCCGGGTCTGAACTCGATCAACATCGCACCATGAGCAACTCCCTGACAGCACCGGCCCCCGTCGAAGTCACGGCCTCCGACCTGCAGGGCCCGGGCGTGGTCTTCTGCCCGAATCCGAAGATGGCGTTGTGGAGCAATCACCCGCGGGTGTTCATCGACGTGGCCGCCACCGGCGAGGGCAAGTGCCCCTACTGTGGCACGCTGTACCGGCTGGCCGCCGGAGTCCGTCCGCACGGCGGCCACTGACCCCACGATGGCGCGCCCGAAAGCCCAGACTGCGGTGCTGATGGCTTCGGTCGACGATGTGGAGGCCCAGTTCTACGAGTCGCTGCAGCGTGCCGACATCGAGCGCCTGATGGCCGTCTGGTCCGACGACGACGAAATTTTCTGCGTCCATCCCGGTGGGCCGCGGGTGGTCGGCCATGTCGCGATCCGGGCTACCTTCGAAGCCATTTTCGCCAACGGCGCGATCCCCGTGCGCCCGGAGAAATTCAAGCGCGTCGAGAGCGCCGGTTGCGCGGTGCACAACCTGGTCGAGCGCGTCGACATCCAGACCAACTCGGGTGCGCAGACGGCGTGGGTCATCGCCACCAACGTCTACCTCAAGACCGCCCAGGGTTGGCGTCTGGTGGCGCATCACGCCAGCCCGGGGTCGGCGCTGGAGTTGCCCGACAGCGTCGACGCGCCGACGACGATCCACTGAGGATGCGGGCCTATCGCGCCCCCGCGTGGCTGCCCGGCGGCCAGTTGCAGACGATCTGGGCCGCGCGCTTCTCGCGCCGCGACACCGGCCAGGCAGCGCAATTCGTGCGCGAGCGCTGGGCCGCGCCCGATGGCGACTTCATCGACGTCGATATTCAGCCCGGCACCGCCGGCGCGCCCTGGTTGGCCGTCTTCCACGGCCTGGAAGGCTCGTCCGACAGCCACTACATCCAGGCCTTCGCCTGGGCGGCCCGCGCGGTGGGCTTGAACTTCGCTGCGCCGCACTTTCGCGGCTGCTCGGGCGAGTTGAACCTGGCGCCCCGGGCCTACCACTCCGGCGACTTCGAAGAGATCGGCTGGATCCTGGCGCGCCTGCGCGAACGCAGCGCCGCGCCGCTGCTGGTCGCGGGCGTATCACTGGGGGGCAATGCGCTGCTGCGCTGGGCCGAGGAAGCCGGCGACAGTGCCGCGCGTTGTGCCGCCGCGGTCGCCGCGGTCTGTTCGCCGATCGACCTGTCGGCCGGCGGGCGCGCGCTGGCCCGCGGCTTCAACCGGCAGGTCTACACGCGGCTATTCCTGCGCAGCATGAAACCGCGCGCACTGGCTAAACTGGCCCAGTACCCGGGCCTGTTCGACCGCCAGCGACTGCTGGCCGCGCGCGACCTGTACGAGTTCGACAACGTTTTCACCGCGCCGCTGCACGGCTTTCTCGACACCGACGATTACTGGGCTCGCGCCTCGGCCAAGCCGCTGCTGCACACCATCCGCATTCCGGCCTTGGTGTTCAACGCGCGCAACGACCCGTTCGTGCCGGCGTGGTGCCTGCCTGAGAAGTCCGAGGTCGGCGACCGTGTCACGCTGTGGCAACCACCGCACGGCGGCCATGTCGGCTTTGCGGCCGGCGCGCCGCCGGGCCACGTGCTGAGCATGCCGCAAGCCGTGCTGGGCTGGTTGCGTGAACATGCCTGAGTCAAGCTGGAGCGCATCGTGGACGAGATCGTCAAAGCCGCCCTGAAGAAGTGGCCCAACGTGCCCGACTGCCGCGGCTGGCTGGCGCTGGACGCGCGCGGCAACTGGTACATGCGCGACGACCGCGTGCAGGCAGCGGGCCCGTTTCCGCGTGTCAAGGGCAGCCGCATCGAGCACGACAAGCTGCGCGAATTCATCCAGCGCAACTATGCTCATGACGGCGAGGGTGCCTGGTTTTTCCAGAACGGCCCGCAGCGGGTCTACGTCGAGCTCGAAGCCGCGCCGTTCGTCTGGCGCGTGGCAGCGCCGGGCTTCGCCCTGACCAGCCACAGCGAGCTGCCGGCGAGCCTGCGAAGCGCGTGGCTCGACGACGGTGGGCGCCTGTTCCTCGACACCGATCTCGGCTTCGGTCTGGTGCACACGCAGGATATGCACCTGGCCGCGCGCGCCGTCGAAGCCGGCCTGTGGTCGCCCATCGCCCTGGCCTACGCCGCGATGCCGCGGCGTTTTGGCTTCGTGACCAGCCCGCAGCAGGCGTGGGCCGCAGCGGGAAGTCCGTCGACGCGGACTACTTGACGCTGGCCACCATGTAGGCCACCACGGTCTTGATATCTGCCTCGGTGGCGCCCGTGCCACCCTTGGGCGGCATTGCGCCCTTGCCCTTGATGGCACTGGCCGTGAGGCCGTCGACGCCCGCCACCAGTCGCGGCGCCCAGGCGGCCTTGTCGCCGAGCTTGGGCGCGTTGGCCACGCCCGCGGCATGGCACACGGCGCAGGTCTGGGTGTAGAGCGCCGGCGCCGCATCGGTCTTGGCCGCAGCGGGCGCAGGTGCGGCTGCCGCGACAACGGCGGGCGCCGCCGCAGGCGTCGCCGTGGGCGCAGCGGCCGGTGCGGGTGCAGCAGCCGCGACCGGCATGGCCTTGGGCTGTTCGAATTTGCCGCCGCCCTGGTTGGCCATGTAGACCACGGCGCGGCCGACCTCGAGATCGCTGAAATCGCCGCCGCCCTGTGCAGCCATCGCACCCTTGCCCTTCAGGGCCGAGGTCAGCAAGGCATCGAAGGTGTTCTTCACGCGCGGGCCCCAGGCCGCAGCATCACCGAGTTTGGGTGCACCAGCGACGCCGCTGCCGTGGCAGGTGACACATTGCCCGGCATAGACCTGCTCGCCGCTCTTTTGCGAGTTGGGGTCGCCCAGGTCCTTGATCTCGATGCGGCCCACCGGCCCGATGCGCTGGGCCACGGCCTCGGGTGTCATGCCGGTGCTGCCGGCGGCAGGCATCTTGTCGGCGACGACATAGTTGACGAGCAGGATGATGGCGATGATCGGCACCACGAACGACGCGACGATCGCCCACACCAGTTGCTTGGGTGTCTTGATCGGGCCCTCGTGGGGCAGGTCGTGTTCTGCGTCGCTCATGGAATCCTCAAAACAAAGCGTGCCTGAGGGCACGCGAAAGCGGCAAATTATAGCGGCGAGCCTCGCGCTGAACTGGCGCTGTGGGGCCGCCGCGCAAGGCCCGGGAGGGGCCCGCTGCTAGAATCGGCGCCCTCGCGCCCGTAGCTCAATGGATAGAGTACTGGCCTCCGAAGCCAGGGGTTGCTGGTTCGATCCCAGCCGGGCGCACCAGCTCCATCCGCGCGGCTTGGAGGGCTTCGGGTGGCGCGCAACGTGGTCCGAGTAAACGCCCGAGAGACGCCGCGATAGCCGTGTCACGCACTCGAAGGTGCTTGCCGCCAGGCTCAGCGGCGGGACCGGCTGCCACTCTCGGCGCAGGCCTGGTCAGACCGCCCGCAGTCGGGCGTTGCCCGACAAACCGTCAAAGCAAGTCGACAACAGCATGTCGACGACTTGCTCGTGCCCGTAGCTGCCGGTCGCTTTGAGCAGACTGAGCACCGGATCGCAGGCGCGGGCAAACAGCGTATACAGAATGACTTCGGGCGGAAGCCTGCGGTTGAGCTGGCCCGCCTTCTGCGCCGCCGTGATCCATTCGCCGAGCTTGTCGCTGACGCGAATCAGGCGGTCCAAGTAGGCCTTGTTCGCGGCCAGCGCCGCGCGCAGTGTCGAGTTCTGAGCCGGCAGCGATGGCATTTCACCGGCCAGTTGAACTTGCATGGTCCAACGTGCAACGGCCTTCAATCGATCGATGTCATTGACCCTGGGTTGCGCCTCCAGCGTCGCCATGAAGGCCTGCGCATGGTCGAGTACACGGATCATTGCGGCGGCGGCAAGCTCTTCCTTCGAGGCGAAGTGCTTGTACAGGCTGGCCTTGGCGATACCGACGTCAGCGGCAACCTCGTCCACCGTCATCGCTTCGTAGCCTTTCTCCGCCAGCAGGCGGTTGACCGAAGCGACGATCGCGTCTTCACGCGCTTGCAGAACTTGTAAACGGAAGGAACCCTTGGCCATGAGCCATTCTATACGGATTCGACCGAAACAATACCTCAAGGTCGTGAGATAGGCGTTATGGTCGTCTTTTGACGTATGTGTTGACATTATGAACTGTATAGTTCATAATTGGCGTTCGATGGGGCTACCCAAGGAGAACGCACATGAAGAAGGTCCTCGCCAACGGCTCTGATTGCCTCGTCGCCCTGTCGACGCCAGTCAGGCACGCCGCCGACGGCGGCATCCTGCCCCGCTGACGCCACTTTCGAGTCGGTAAACCGGAACGAACATGGAACGAATCGCCGTTATCGGCTCGGGTATCGCGGGGCTGGCAGCCGCCCGCGAACTGACTCGCGCACCGGGTCGTCGCAGCGTGACGCTGTTCGAAGCCCAAGCGCACTTCGGCGGACATGCCAACACCGTGGACGTGACGCTCGGCGGCGTGACGCATGGGGTCGACACGGGATTTCTCGTCTACAACGAGCGCACCTATCCGAAACTGATCAGGTTGTTCGCAGAAATCGGAGTCGAAACGGCCCGGTCGGACATGTCGTTCTCGGTACAGGCGCGCAGTCATGCGCTCGAGTGGAGCGGGAGCAACCTCGCCAGCGTGTTCGCGCAGCGGAGCAATCTGCTGCGACCCGCCTTCTGGCGCATGCTGGCCGAAATCACGCGCTTCAACCGGTTGGCCGGCGGCATTGCCCTGCAAGTCGAGCCCGCGATGGCTGAACAGACGCTCGGTGAGTTCCTCGACGAGCACGGCTTCAGCCACGGGTTTCGAGAGTGGTACCTCCTGCCGATGATCGGATGCATCTGGTCGTGCCCCAGCGAGCAGATGTTGGGCTTCCCGGTCGTCACGCTGATCCGTTTTTGCCACAACCATGGCCTGCTGCGCGTCGCCAATCGTCCGCAATGGATGACGGTGCAGGGCGGCGCGCGGCAATACGTCCGCCGAATCGTTGATCAATTGCACGACGCCCGGCTGAGAACGCCAGTGCTGGGCGTCAAGCGGGTCGAGACCGGCGCGCTGGTGCGGACCGACAACGGCGCCGAGCACTTCGAGCAGGTTGTCTTCGCCTGCCACAGCGACCAGACCTTGCGCCTGCTGGGTGCCGATGCAACGCCAGCCGAGGCGCTGGTGCTCGGCGCCATCCGATATCAGCCGAACCAGGCCGTGTTGCACACCGACGTATCGGTGCTGCCCACACGACCGACGGCGTGGGCCGCATGGAACTACGAGTCCTCGAATGCCGGTGCTAACGCAGCCGTCTGCCTGCACTATCTCCTGAACCGTTTGCAGCCACTGCCCTGGAAGCAGCCGCTGATCGTCTCCCTCAACCCCTTGCGCGAGCCTCGCACGGAGACCGTGATCCAGCGCTTCGACTACGACCACCCGGTCTTTGACGTCGGGGCCATTGCCGCACAGCGCAAGTTGCCAGAGATCCAGGGCCGACGCCGGTCGTGGTTCTGCGGTGCCTGGGCCGGCTATGGCTTTCACGAAGATGGGTTGAGCGCCGGTCTGGCCGTGGCCCAAGCGCTGGTACGGGCGAACGAAGTGCCGCAGCGAGGCGTTGCATGAGCCCGGCGACGCCGCTGATCGGTTTCGGCCGCGTCTGGCATCGCAGGCTGCGCCCCGTGCAGCACGTGTTCGGCTACGCGAGCTACTTCCTGCTGTTGCCGATGCGCGCGATGTGCGCGCAGCCAGCCGCGACATTGCGGCGCAATCGCTTCGGCGCGCTATCGTTCTTCGATCGTGATCACGGCGACGGCCGCGCCGATTCGCTGGCCTGGTTCGACGACTTGCTGGCCGCGCAGCACATCGACGATGCGCAGGGTGAGGTCTGGTTGCACACTTTTCCACGGGTACTCGGCCACGTCTTCAATCCAGTGAGCTTTTGGTATGCACACCGGATCGACGGTTCGCTGGCTGCCGTGGTCGCCGAGGTCAACAATACATTCGGCGACCGCCACTGCTACTTGCTGAGCGGGCCCTCGCTCGACTGGGACCGCGCACTAGATGCGAGCAAGGTGTTCCATGTCTCGCCGTATTGTGCGGTCGAGGGGCGATACCGCTTTCGCTTCCAGCTGAACGGCAACGCCGGGTCATCGCCTACCTACACGATGGCCAGTATCGATCACGCCGACCTCGACGGCCCGCTGCTGCAGACCCGCATCAGCGGTGTCCTCGAGCCGTTGAATCGCGCCAGCGCGCGCCGTGCCTTCTTCACCATGCCACTGATGACGCTACTTGTCGTGGTCCGCATTCACTGGCAAGCACTGCAACTCGCGCTCAAGCGCGTGCCATTCCATCGCCAACCTCCAGCACCCGAGCGTTTCGTCACACGATGAATACCACCAGCATCAACTTCGCAGGCCCGTCCAGGCAATCCGCACCTGGCGCCGCGCGCGCGGTGCTCAATCTGCTGTCGAGCCTGAAGCACGGTTCTCTCGAGCTGCGACTGCCAGACGGATCGAGCGCCCGGTTCGGCCAAGGCACACCCGTCGCCTCGGTGCGCATCCACGACTGGAACATCTTCGTACGTGCGCTGCAAGCGGGGGACATCGGCTTTGCCGAAGGCTTCATCGCCGGCGAGTGGGACTCGCCCGACCTCACCACATTGCTGGAGCTGCTGATCGCGAATCGCGACGCGCTCGAACGCGTCGTTTACGGCACATGGTGGGGCTCCTTGATCTACCGCCTCAAACACGCCCTGAACCGCAACTCGCGCCGCGGCAGCGCAAAGAACATCCACGCCCATTACGACCTCGGCAATCCCTTCTACTCGCTGTGGTTGGACCCGACCATGAGTTACTCCAGCGGCTGGTTCGAAGACGACCTGACGCGTCCGCTTGCCGCGGCCCAGCACGCGAAGATCCGGCGCGCACTGCTAGAGGTGGGCGTGGCCGACGGCTCGCGTGTGCTCGAAATCGGCTGCGGCTGGGGTGGCTTGGCGGAAGTTGCCGCCCGTGACTTCGGGGCGCATGTCACCGGCGTCACGCTGTCGCGTGAACAGCTCGCCTGGGCCCAGCAGCGCATGTCTGCATCCGATCTCGGCGCGCAATGCGATCTGCGCCTGCTGGACTATCGCGACCTTGCTGCCGAGTACGAAGGCAGACCTTTCGACGCCATCGTCTCGATCGAGATGTTCGAGGCCGTGGGCAGCGAATACTGGGACAGCTACTTCGACACGCTGCGGCGTTGCCTCAAGCCGGGTGGTCGCGCCTGCATCCAGAGCATCACCATACGCGACGACCTGTTCGACCAATACCTGCGATCGACTGACTTCATCCAGCAATACATCT
>Ga0315271_10001261_pt1 | contig 15245 bp, 10 predicted proteins | sample C3_top_MG_FD_204664 | JGI IMG/M metagenome (GOLD analysis project Ga0315271, IMG submission 204664) | Sediment microbial communities from Yellowstone Lake, YNP, Wyoming, USA - C3_top | ecosystem: Environmental > Aquatic > Freshwater > Lake > Sediment | place: USA: Wyoming | collected 2017-08-01 | reverse complement strand
GACGCCATGGCCGATCATGCCGAGCAGGGTCAGCAGGGCGATGCCCCACCCCGCGGTGTCCACCAGTTTGTTGGCGTCGCGGCCGGGCAGATACACACCCTCGATACCGGCGAGGCGCCCCGCTTTCGTGTGGCATTCCGTGCAGCCCAGCGCCTTTTCTTTCGGCGCGACCATGTGCGTGATCGGCCAGGACATTTCGGTCTTGATGAATTCAAACTTGCCCGAATAGGGTGCGCCGGAATCCTTCATGCCGACCGGGATCGCTTTGTCCCACGCCAGATTTTTCCAGAAGCCGGTGTCGTCATTGCCGGCGGTGTGCGGCGTAATCAGCGTCTTGTTGATCGGGTCGTAGGGCTGCGAACCGCGGAAGACCTTCATCGGCCAGATCAGCGACTTGCCGTCGGTCGGGCTGCCGCCGAGCTTGTTGATCGGCGTGCGCTGGTCGGTCTTCTCGATCTTGTCGGAGAGCAGCGTGTATTCAATATGGCCATTGAACCAGGCATATTCCGGCTTGACGTTTTCGGCCAGCGTGAAATCGCCCTTGCGCGATTCATAAGTGATGCGGCCCTTTGCGTCTTTACGCGTGATCTGCTGGCCCTGCGCGTCGGTCTGGCCGGCGGTGGACCAGTCCCAGGTCATCTTGGTGGCAACGCCGCCGCGCGCGAAGGCCGGAATGTGACAGGTCTGGCAGGCGACCTTGGCCGTGTGCTGATTCAGGCGCGGCTCTTTCTTGTGCGGACCGTTGCCATGACAGGCCACGCAGCTCGCCGGATTGCCGTTGTCAGCCCTGCCGGACATATGCGCACCCTTGGTATCTTTTGCCATGGGCGTGTAGCGGCTGCCGGCGACATCGTGGCTGGATGTCTTGTGGCAGGTTGCACAGGTGAAGTCGAGGCCGGTGGCGTCCATGTGCACATCGAGTTCCTTGTCGGGAGCCGACATGGAGCTGTCCAGATCGCCATGCTTGACACCGTCACCACCGCCACCGAAGAAGTGGCAGGCGCCGCAGGTATCGCGACTGGACTTGCCTACCTTCTGTGCGATCTGGGAGAGGTCAATGGCCTTCAGGATCTTGCCTGAACCCGGCGGAAACTCCATGTCCTTGGTGACGACGTTACCGGCCAGCCCAGGGGGTTTCTTATAGTTGCCGGTGGTGTCGTGGCAGGCCAGGCAATCGACATTCTCTTCGGACTTGAAGTCGAAGTTCGCGTCCTTCCAGCCATAGCCGACGTGACAACTGGTGCAGGAGGCGTAATTGGACGCGATGGAAATGCAGAAGTTGTTGACAATGGTCTTCTTGCCCAGCATCTGCTTGGTGTCTGGGTTCAGGTATTCCCATTTCCAGTGTTTGGTGCGGTGAATCTGTCCGGCCGCCTCGGTGTGGCAGGCCAGGCAGGCTTTGGTCACCTCGGGGCCTGACTTGAAGGGGTTCTGCAACTCCTTGAATTTGGTATGGTCGGCGGTGGTATTGAGCTTGAGCGGCTTGGGTGCCGATTTGGCTTCATCGGCTGGAACCGCAACCGCCACCGCCAGCCACGCGGCGCAGCACATCCCGAGGGCAACCCGGGCGAATACTGGCTTCACAAAACCTCCCGTTATTTCACTGCACAGAATGACTAAACTGTCGATGAGTCATTATATTTCTCGGTATAACGTCGGGTTTGCGTCAGGTCAAACAGGTTGCAGATAGCCGCCCGCCGATTCCTGGTGGGTGACGATTGCGGCAAAGGCAGGTGCATTTACGTGCTCATGAACGTCGGGGCAATCTCCCTGGTCATGTCCGGATCGTCGGTGGTTGAGCGGCGATGGGCCAGCAATGCCAAGGCACTCGTCAGCACTGCAGCCGCCGCCAACAGCATCCGCGAGTTGAATTCCAGCGGCATTTGCAAAGTGCAAGCATTTCCCGCCTGCAACGGCGCGTGCATTCCAGGCGCGATGTGATCGCAGGCCAAGATCTATCTCGGCCCGCGAATTTCCAACAGCACCAATGATGACGGCGATGGAGGAGTGCCATGAATGGACATCTGGCCGTCCTGTCGTCGCCATGTGGCGACAGAATGGGCCTTTTCATTTGGTCCCTTTGGACGAGGGCCAGGAAAACACTCATGAAACTCTCTTTATTAATCAGCTACATAGCTCGCGGTGGCGTCAGCTTTGGCGGATACGGTCAATGCGGCACGACGATTGCTGCCATGAATCTACAAGACAAAGGATGGTCGCGCACTATGAACAAGAAGGCAGTTCGGATCGTTATGTTGGGAATCGCATGCTCGGCGCTGGTTCCAATGGGTGGATGTGTAGCGGTTGGCGTCACGGCACTGGGCATTGGCATGGCCACAGGCGTCTCGCACACCCTGGGCGGTATTGTTTACAAGACCTTCAGCGTGCCGCAGGCGCAGTTGAAGAAGTCGACGCTCGTCGCCATGGGACGCATGCAGGTCAAGGTGGTGAAAACGACACGTGATCGTGAGACGGAATTGATATTCGGCAAGGCCGGCGATCGCGACGTCGAGGTGGAGCTGGAGGCGTTGACCGCCGGCGCCACGCGTATGTCGGTCACGGTGAAGAAAGACAGTGGCCTGCTGCGTGATAGCGCGACGGCAACGGAAATCATCCTGCAGACCGAACGGTCGGTGGGAATAACCTGAAGGAGGCATCATGCGAAAAATTGTTCAATGTGTGGCCATCGCCATCGGCACGTGCGGCTTGACGATCGTGGCGGATGCGCAAACCACGGGCACCACAACCACGACCAGCACCTCGACCACCACCAGCACCAGTCTGGGCACGCAGAGTGCGACCATGGACAAACTCGCCACCAGCGTGGGCCAGACGCGGGTGGCGGACAAGACCGCATCGAGCTTTATCACGCTGGCCGGCTCCCGGGACAATGCGCTGGCCCTGGTCAATGGATTGCGCAATGGCACACTGATCACCCTGACCGCGGCCGCACCGACGACCACGACAACCGGTACCGGCGGCACTGCGGGTGGCACAACAACGGGCACGACAACCGGTACAACCACCGGCGGTAGCACGGGAACGGGCACCACCGCCACCACGGATACGACCATCATGCCACCCACCGGCAAGATGGGCTGGGGCAATGTCTTCATCTCGCTGTCGCTCGCGCAGAAGATCCTGACGCAGGCAGGCATCACCGATCCCACGGCAGCCCAGTTGCAGACGGCATTGATGGGTGGGGACCTTACCGGCGCCGATGGCAAAACGGTGACAGTCAAAGGTGTGCTGCAATTGCGCGCCGACGGAATGGGCTGGGGCAAAATCGCGCAGGTCTATGGCGCCAAGCTGGGCCCGGTGGTGAGCGAAATCAGGACTGCCAACAAACAGATTGCCGGCGCGTCTGCCGCAACCGGTACGCCAACCAGCAGCACCACGACCACACAAGCCGCCACCGGCCGCAAAGCGTCGACGCTCACCACCGGCAAGGGTGTCACGACCGCAGGCACGGCCGCCGGTGCAACCGCCGGAAAAGGTTTGACCACCGCAGGCGGTGCCGTCACCAGTACCACCGGCGGCAAAGGCCTCACGACGGCCGGCGGCGCCGCACCTGTTGGCAAGGGGGCCGGGATCGTCACCGCGGGCAGCGGTGGCCAGGGACAGGGCAATGCGTTTGGCAAAGGCATTGTCACCGCAGCCGGCGGCAGCTCGGCAGGCGCGGCAAGCTCGGTCGCGAGTACTCGTGGTGCTGGTTCTGGTGCAGGCGCCGGACTGGTCACGGCGACCGGCGTGGCTTCTGCCAATGCCGCCAGCGTCGTGACCACGGCGCAGGGCAGCGCGGGCCAAGGCAATGGCAACGGCAATGGTAACGGTCGAGGCAAGGGCGGCTAAGCATTCAACTCGCCTCCCATGAAAAGAGCCCGCGTCGCGGGCTCTTTCAATTTGCGGATGATGCCTTCGCAACGGCACCGCTGACAGAGGTAGGCGTATTAGCCGAAAGGGCGCACGCCAATGAGTGCGCCGTGCAGATAGAACGCAAACACCACCCAGGCTGCGAGCCCGATGGCGATCACGATGAAATCGCGCGATAACCCGGCGGCCTGATAGGTCAGCCCCTGCTGCCGGTCGCGCTGGCGCGCGGCGCGAAACCCCAGCGTGGCCCACACCAGAAACCCGCCAAAAACCAGCACGTCGTCGAGACGGCCGTTCGACAGCAGATGCGCGAGCGCCCAGAGCTTTACGCCAAGCATCATCGGGTGCTTGAGCATGGCCTTGATACGGGTGCCGGGCACATACGCGGCCGCCAGCAGGATGAATACCGGCAGCGTCAGCAATGCCGTGATATGTCGTGTCCACAGCGGCGGCACCCACAGATTCACCGGCTCGTGACGTGCCAGGCCATAGCCGTAGATGATGAGCACGAAGCCGGCAATCGAGGCCAGTGAATAGAGCCCTTTCCACGCGCCCGCGCCCATTTGCGCCACACGCGCCGTCCGCCAATCGTCAGCGAAGATGCGAATCGAATGTACGCCGAGGAACAATACGAGTCCTGCGATGAGATAGATCATGAATGGAGTCCGCGTAATGACAATACCGACATTTTGACACCATACGGCGGTTGGGCCGGGCCGCCACGCTGGCGGCCCGGCCCGACAAATCGTGCGACGGGGACTTACTGCTTCATCATCACATAGCTACCGTTGGTGCCGGCCAGCTTGTTTTCCCACTCGACCTTGGCGGACTTGCCACTGGCATCGATCGTCATCTTCGACATTGAAACAACCTTGCCGTCGCGCTTGTCCACTTCTTCCAGCACATTCTTGCCAACCAACTTGACGGAAACGGTGCTGACACCGGCGTTGCCCTTCATCGGCGCATCGGCACCGTCCATTTTCGCGCTGTAGGATTGGCCGCCCACCGTGGCCATGGTCATCATGTCGCCGGTGGCTTTGTACGTCACCTTCTGCGCATTGTCGGAGACGTTTTCGACCTTGGTGGCGAGCCAGGATCCCGACACAGCATTGGTGCCCGCCGGGTCTTTGTCGACGCGCTTGAATGTCGTCTTGCCAGTGGTGACTTCGCCATTGTTCGGCGACGTGTTCTTGAATTCAAGCACCATGCTGTTGCCGTCGGCGGAGACGACCCGTTTTGACCGACCGGTTTCCTTGCCGCCCTTCTTGCTCACCATCTCGACGGTATTCTTGTCGACGATCTTGACGGCAAGGGTGTCGGTGTAGGGGTTGCCTTCGAGCTTCTGGTCGGTGCCGTCGGTCTTCACCACCGTCTTGGTCACACAGGACTTGCAATCGTACATGCCATCCTTGAATGACAGGACCGTTGGCTTGGTCGAGAACGTTATCTTGCTGGTGTCGGTTTTCCAGGTGCCGTCGAATGCCGATTGGGCCGCGCTGACCGCGGGTGCCATGGCGACCACCAGCGATGCTGCGAGCAACAGTTTCTTCATTTTTTCCTCCCGATGCGTAAGTGACAAAGCGACAAATGAATCGCCGGTGTGCGCTTTGCAGAGATGATCGTGCACCGTGAACCTGCCGCGTGCCCGGGAAAATCGAACCAAAGCGAACTGCCGGGATACGCCGTTTTTTGAGGCATGTCAAATTTTTGCGTTAACTCAGACCATCGCGATGGCAGCATAAATGTCAGCAACTCAAGCGCCGGTGCGGCTTGCGGGACAAAAATGGCCGGAAAGGCTTGCTGACCAAGGAGTCTTACGGTTCATGGCGCGGAAAATGGTCCGTCCCCGATGGTCTCGGCTGGATCCGCGGCAATGGAGACGCAGGCAATATCCCGGAGCGAACACGTGGTGGTGTCGCTGCGCCGATCGGACGCACCAAGCAAAAGGGGGCCTTCCGGCCCCCTTTTTCATGCTGCCCAACAGCGCTTACTTGAACGCGTACGCAATCTTGCCGTAGAGCACGCGGCCGAGCGCGTCGCCGTAGCGCGGATCATAGCCGACCTGGAAGGATTGGCCTTGACGCGATGCGGGCGGGTCGCGATCCATCAGGTTCTTCACGCCGAGTACGACGGTCAGACCCTTGTAGCCGTTCCAGATTCCCTGCATGTCATAAGTTTCGACATTGCCCACCTGGCGCGGTGCCGTGGCACCGGTGATGTCATCACGATAACCCAGCACGAAATTCTGGAATATCGTTGCCGCCCATGGGCCGCTGGTCCAATTGGCCGTCAGCACATGACGCCAGCGCGAAATCGCGCCGTTGTCGGAAGTGAAGTTGCCGGCGTTGTTGAAGAACGCGCCATTGGCCTCGTTCTGGTACTCGTACTTGCTGACGTAGGTACCTTCGATGCCGAACTTGAAGTTGCCGAACGACGTCTTGTGGCTGCTCGACGCGGAAACATCGAACCCCTGATTGCGATAGATACCCAGGTTTTCGATGATCTGCACCACCGTGCTGATGGCGCACGGCACGTTGGCCGGCGTCGACGCACCGGGGAAATCATTGCTGCAGGCACCGTTGGCGGCGCGACCGAAACGAACGAATTTGGTCGCCTTGTACTTGTTGTAGTTGTCATATAGCGTGTTATCACCCAGCGCGCCGATCGAGTTCTTGCGTTCGATCCAGAAGTAGTCGACGCCGATCGACAATCCGGCCTGCGGCTCGAAGACGAATCCGAGGGCGGCCTGACGCGACTTCTCGGGTTGCAGATTGCGGTTGCCGCCGACCTGGTTGATGGTCTGGGCATCGCATTCGGTATCCTGCACGAAATTGTTCGGCGGCAGGAAGCAGCGCTCCGGGTCGCTATGCGAATCCGCCGTGTTGCTGTTGTAACGCGCCACGTACAGATCGGGCAGCGACGGCGCGCGGAACCCGGTGTTGTACGAGCCACGGAACAGCCAGGTCTTGTCCGGTGTCCAGCGGATGCCGATCTTCGGGTTGGTGGAACTGCCGAAATCGGAGTAGTGATCCGTGCGCAACGCGAAGGTGGCTTCGACCTCTTTGCTGATTGGCGCCACAAACTCGGCGAACAACGCCGTCACCTTGCGATCGGCGGTGGCGCCGGGGTAGTTGCCACCACCACCAAGCACGTCGCCCGACGACAGCACCGCCGCCGGACGGTCATCGAACTTCTCCTTGCGCGCCTCGCCACCCAAGGCCATGGACAACGCCCCTGAGGACATTTTCATCAGATCGGTGGAGGTCTTGAAGTCGAACGAATCAACCGTGCCCTTGGACGAGCGCACTTCGCCGAGAATCTTGGCGGCATTCAATGCGGCCTGTCCGGCCGCGTCCTGGCCGTTGAGCGTGAACACGTTCACCGCGCCGCTCAGGATCGCCGCGCGGGTCCGCACTTCCGACAGATAGCCATTGGTGTAGCTGTCGCCGACCTTGCTTTCCGCATGGTTGAAGGCGGTGTCGTAGTCCCACGTGCCGAAGGCGCCTTTCAAGCCAGCCACGAAGCGCGACTGCTCGGAAACAGCTTCGTCGGTACGCGGCCCGGCGTCCTTGCCGCGCCAGGCGACGGCCAGGTCGCCGGTCGGGGTCGCCAGGGTGCCATCCGGCCGGCGGAACGGCGCGGGATACCATTTGCTGCTGGCCGGGAAGATGACCGGCTTGTCACCGGCGGCGCTGAAATCGTTGATCGGCGTTTCCGACGACAGGTAGGTCGCCTTGTTCTTGGAGTAGGTGTATTCGCCGTAGAGCTGGTTGTCGGCATTCAACTGGAACGTGCCACGTGCCACCGCGCTATCGCGTTCGATCGGCGGATAGATGTCCAGCGCCGAGGTGTAGTCGTAACGGCAATTGCGATTCGATTCCGCGATGATGAAATACGACCCCTTGGCCGGCAGGCAGCCGGTGGCCGCCGTCGGGTTGCCACGGCCGTTACCGGTGCGAATGTTGGCCGGATACGCGTTACCGCTGGTCTTGACCTGGTCAAGGTCGGGGCGCAGACCGGTCTTGGCGAAATCGCGCTGCTTGGCAGCGACACCCTCGGATTTTTCCGAGTCGAGCGAGATCAGAATGTTGAAACGATCCTTGTTGAGATCGCCATAGCCGGCGGTCAGCGTGTATTTTTCGTTTTCCCCGCCATCTCGGTCGGGCTTGGTCCGGTAATACGAGCCCTCGATGCCCTGGTAGTCCTTGCGGAGAATGAAATTGATCACACCACCGATGGCGTCGGTACCGTATACCGCCGAGGCGCCGTCCTTGAGAACCTCGACGCGCTCGACCGCCGAAATGGGAATCGAGTTGACATCGACCGCCGCGCCCTGGAACGCATAGTTCGCCATGCGGCGGCCGTTCAGCAACACCAGCGTGTTGTTCGGGCCGAGGCCGCGCAGGGACGCACCGGCAAATCCGGGGGTCAGTCCATCGCCGACGCCGTTGGAAATATTCACCACGGCGCCGCTGTTGAGTTGCAGTTTGTCAAGCAGGTCGGCGGTACTGGTCGCGCCGGTCTTCTCAATGTCCTCGCGCTTGTAGATGGCGATCGGCAATGCGCTCTCACCGTCGACGCGCTTGATATTCGATCCGGTGACTTCGATCTTTTCGACCTTCTGCGTGGACTGCGCCAACACCGACCCCGCGAAGCCGACGGCGGCGCCGGCGACGAGGGTTCGAATCACGGCAAGCGAGAGCTGATTTTTCTTGATGATCATTTTGCCTCCTGGCATAAAGAGTCCTGTGCGTCGCCGCATGAAGCGTGTCGCGGCGATGTTTACAAGAACTCTGATGGTTGACATCGGCAGGAAGCCGGCACATCAGGCGCGATTTTCGACGTCTTGTCCTTGATTCGCTCCTCGTATGCCGTTTCCCGAGTGCCATCACAATAACGACATTCGCACTCGATTTTGATATTTATCAATTTTTTGTGACGAGATGTCTCACAAATGCAACACTTCCATTGGCCTGCCAATGTAGCCGGGCGCACTGCGGGTTTGAGAGCGGCAGCATGGCCTGGACAAGGTCCGCCAAGACACATTGCCACGGCTCGACATGCTACGGATACAAACTGCAACGCAAATGTCCGGGTGCGATACGCCGGCGCCTTGCACTGAGCACCAGCGCCGATCCACGTCCTTCATTCACCATCCGGCGAAAAGACAAAATGGCCTCATCGTGGATGAGTTTTCTTGCGGACGAGTATCAGCCGCTTTCTTGTTCGTCCTGATTGTCCTGCTGCATGCGGCTCTCTAACATTGTCTGCATACAAACGGCGCAAACGCGTACGAGGCACGGCGCGCGGCAAACGATACCAACAAGTGCAGGCGCCGGCTGCCTAAACACGCTCCAGGAGGAGAAGACATCATGGGTTACAACGTTCTCATCATGGGCGCATCCTACGGCTCGCTGCTCGGCGCCAAGCTGTTGCTGGCCGGCCATAACGTGATGCTGGTCGGCCTGCCGGCAGAAGTCGACTTGTTCAACCGCGAAGGGGCGCGCGTGCGATTGCCGGTGAAAGGCCGCGAGGCACTCATCGAACTCGATTCACGCGCCGCACCCGGCAAGCTTTCAGCGGCCGGCCCGGCGGATGTCGATCCGACTGCGTTCGACCTCATCGCGCTCGCCATGCAGGAGCCGCAGTATGGCTCCGCCGGCGTGCGCGAATTGCTCGATCGCGTGGCGCGCTCGCGGGTGCCGTGCATGTCGATCATGAACATGCCGCCGCTGCCGTATCTGGCGCGCATTCCGGGCGTGTCGGCGGAAGCCTGCCGCAGCTGCTACACCGACCCGGGCGTCTGGGAAAACTTCGATGCCGCGCTGATGACGCTGTGCAGCCCGGACCCGCAGGCATTTCGCCCGCCCGAGGAGAAGGTCAATGTGCTGCAAGTGCGTCTGCCCACCAATTTCAAGGCTGCGCGCTTCGTCTCGGACGCACACACTGCCATCCTGCGCAGGATGGAGGCGGACATCGACGGCGTGCGCTTTGCCACGGACACCGGCCCGATCGAACTTCCCGTGAAGCTGAAGGTGCACGATTCGGTGTTCGTGCCGCTCGCCAAGTGGAGCATGCTGATGGCCGGCAACTATCGTTGCATCCAGAAAGATGCCATGCGACCCATCAAGGAAGCGGTGCATGGCAACATCGACGAAACGCGCGCCGTCTACCAATGGGTGGCAGACCTGTGCCAATCGCTGGGCGCGACCGAGAGCGATCTGGTGCCGTTCGAAAAATACGCCAGTGCCGCCATGGGTCTCGCCAGCCCCTCCTCGGCGGCACGCGCCCTGTTCGGCGGCGCGCACAATATCGAGCGCGTTGACCGGCTGGTGCAATCCGTCGCGGCGCAGAAGGGCATGCGCCATCCGATTATCGACGAGATCGTGGCGCTGGTGGATGGGCGGCTGGAAAGCAACCGGCGCAAGGTCTAGTACCGGCGTTGCCGGGCGGCCGGCCGCGGTGTGCCAATCAGGCAAGGCAATCGGCCGGTAACGGGTTGCAGCAACATGGCTTGAACGCCCGGCGCACACGCCGGGTTTTGCGGCGCGACGGGATTGGCGCAAAATGAGGCTATTCACCGCGAGTCATCATGGAGCCGCATGAACAATTTGTCGTTGCTGGATCTCGGTTTTTTCATTACCGAGTCCGAAGCCAGCCCCAAGCATGTGGCGGGCCTGTTGATTTTCAAAAGGCCGCCCCGATCAACCGTCGCCTTTGCCAGAAACCTGTACCGTGAATACCTGACGTTCACCGACGTCAATGCGCCGTTCAACCGCATCATCAATTTTTCGTTGCGGCCCGTGCCGCACTGGCAGGATGCCGCTGCGGTCGACCTCGCGCAGCACATCTTTTATCACAAGCTCAAGAAGGGCCAGAACGACCGGGAATCGCTTTACGACTTTGCCGCCAAACTTCATGCCCCCATGCTGGACCGCTCGCGTCCCTTGTGGGAGGTGCACGTGATTGATGGCCTGGAAGATGGCCGGTTTGCGCTGTACCAGAAAATTCATCACGCCTATGCCGACGGCATCACCTTGACGCGCTGGACCGCCGAAAGCCTTGCGCCAACGGCCGGCCGCATGAAGCTCACGCCGATGTGGACCCGCAAGCACGGCGGTTACGCCGAGCGGCGCAAAACGCGCAACTCGGAGATGCTGCAGTCGATATGGAAAGAGGTGACTGGCACCAGCCGCCGCTTCCTGGGCATCAGCCGCCTGGCGGCCATGCTGTTTCTGGAGAGCGTCAACCTCACCAAGAATGCGATTGCCCTGCCGTTTGTGTCCACCGCGAAGACGCCGCTGACCGGGCAAGTGAGATCGGGACGCCAGTTTGCGACCACGCGCGTGCCGATGGCGCGCGTCGACGTGATTCGTAAACGCACCCGCTCAACGTTAAACCATGTCGCGCTGACCTGCCTCGATGGCGCATTGCGTCGCTACCTCGGCGACCAGGGCGTCGAACTCAAGCAACCGATCACCATACAGATGCCGGTGAACCTGCGGAAGGAAGGCGAGAAAACGGCGGGCAACAAGCTCGGGATCATCCAGGTGGAACTGTCGCCGCCCACCGACGATCCATACGTCCGCTTGCGCAATATCGGTTTTTCATTGCGCAATGTGCGCACCATGATCGACAGCGTTGCACCCGAGGCGATCGAGTCATATACGATCATCACCGGGCTGGTGGCGGAGATAGTCGAAATGCTCAAGCTCTCCAATACCCTGCCGCCCATGGGCAACACGCTCGTCTCCAATGTTCCCGGCCCGAAGGAGCACCTGTACCTCAAGGGCGCCCGGATGGAGGAGATGCACCCTCTCAGCACGCTGCCGCCCAGCAACCTGCTCAACATCACGCTCTTCAGCTATGCCGGTGACCTTTTCTTTGGCCTGGTCGCCACCGACGAACTGCCCCACCTGCACCGACTGGGAGAGTACGTGCAGGAGGCATTTGCCGATCTGGAAAATTCGGTACGCGAAGCCCACGAGGCATAACGCATCGTTCCGTATACGTCGCTAAATCGTTGTCGCCTTCACTGCAATTTATGGAGTTCCCATGTCATCCCAACCCGGACTGTGGCGTCGCGCCTTCGACGGCTTCTGGTCGTTCCTCGACGCCTCCCGCCGCATCGTTGTCAATCTCATCTTCCTCGTCATCCTCGCGGCCATCATCGTGGCGGCCTTCAAGGGCACGGCGAAGATTGAGGACAAGACGGCGCTGGTACTCGATCTCAAGGGCAAACTGGTCGAGCAGTACCCCGGCGGCACGCGTGACCGCCTGCTGAGCGAAATCCAGCGCGGCCCGAACGAGCAGACGCAATTGCGCGACGTGCTCGCGGTGCTCGATGCGGCCGCCAAAGACGCCAGGATAACGAGCGCCGCGCTGCTGCTCGATGATTTCGGCGGTGGCGGCCTGGCGTCGTTGCGCGAAGTGGCCGCTGCCATCGTGCGTTTCAAGGCGAGCGGCAAACCGGTCATCGCATGGGGAAGCCAATATGATCAGCGCTCGTATTACCTGGCCGCGCACGCCACCGAGGTGTTGATGCATCCGATGGGCATGTCGATATTGCAAGGCTTCGGCCGTTATCGCAATTACTACAAGGATGCACTCGACCGGCTCGGCCTCCAGGCCAACGTCATCCGCGTCGGCAGCTACAAGAGCTTCGGCGAGCCCTACGTCGCCAATGCGCCATCGAAGGCATCCCTGGAAGCCGATACTTTCCTTTATGGCGACCTATGGGCGACCTACACCAAAGCCGTCGAGCAGGCGCGCAAATTGCCGGCCGGTGCCATCAACAGGGGTATCGAGGACGCGCCGCAGCGTCTCGAGGCGGTCAACGGCAGCGCCGCGCGGCTGGCTCTCGCCGAGAAGATGGTGGATGGCCTGAAGACCCGCGATGAATTTCGCGACCTGATGATTCAGCGTGGCGCCAAGGATGACGCGAACAAGACTTTCCGCCAGGTTTCGTTCGACGACTACCTCGGCACGCTCAAGCCGAGCCGCATTGGCGATGCAGTGGCCATCGTGGTTGCCGAAGGCGACATCAGCGACGGCATTGAGCCGCCCGGGCACATCGGCGGCCGCTCGACGGCGGAACTGATTCGCAAAGGGCGCGACGACGACAAGGTGAAGGCGCTGGTGCTGCGGGTGAACTCGCCCGGGGGCAGCGTCCTCGGTTCGGAACTGATCCGGCGCGAACTCGAACTCACCCGCAAGGCGGGCAAGCCGGTCGTGGTTTCGATGGGCGATGTGGCGGCGTCCGGCGGTTACTGGATCTCGATGGCGGCGGATGAAGTCATCGCCGATCCCGCCACCATTACCGGCTCCATCGGCGTGTTCGCGATGCTGCCCACCGGCGAGAAGGCGATGGAGAAACTGTCTATCTCCACGGGTGGCGTGACCACCACCTGGATGGGCGGCGCATACGACCCGCGCCGCGGACTCGATCCGCGCTTCGCGAAAATGGTGCTGGCCTCGATCAGCGACATCTACAGGGAATTTACCGGCAAGGCGGCGGTCGCCCGCAAGACGACGCCGGAGAAAATAGACGAGGTCGGCCAAGGCCGCGTCTGGACCGGCAATCAGGCCGTGGAACGGGGGCTGGTCGATCGTACCGGCAGCTTTGGCGACGCGATCATGTCCGCCGCCGGCAAGGCCAGCCTCGGCGCGGATGCCCGCGTGATTTATATGGAAGCGGAGCGCACGCCTTTCGAAAGGCTGATATCGCAGATGGGCGGGGCCCGGATCGAGGCGTGGGTCAAGTCAATGGTCGGCAATGTGGCGGGAGATATTCTGCCGGTCTCGGCGGTGCCCGGCGTTGCCCATGAGGCGCAGCGTGATCTCGCCTGGATACTGCAAGTGGCCGATCAGGCAAAAAACAGCGGTCATCCGTTCACCGCTTATGCCCACTGCCTGTGCAAGGTTGAGTAGGGGATAACGGCATGCCGATGACTGAAGCTTATGCCGTCGCGGCGCCGCAACGCGTCGACCTTGATGCAATGCAAGGGCCTGTCATGATTGAATTCGGCAGCCCGTGGTGCGGCCATTGCCGCGCTGCCCAGCCGCTGATTGCGGCCGCCCTGCAATCACATCCCGGGGTGCATCACTTCAAGATTGCCGACGGTCCGGGCCTCCCGCTGGGACGCTCATTCAGGGTGAAATTGTGGCCGACGCTGATCTTCATGGACGGCGGCACGGAAAAGACACGGCTGGTGCGTCCGGTGGATGCCGGCGCGATCGCCGAAGCGCTGCTGGCGATCGATGCCGCGAGCGGTTGAATCAACTCCGCGCCCGAGACTTCAACGCGGCCTGTTCACGATGGTTTCGGCCGGTCGGCGGCAAACAGCAGGCGCTCGAGTTCCGCCAGCGACGTGACTTCATAAGTCGGCTTGACCGATTCCGGCGCCACCCTGCCGTCGACATTGACCCAGCAGGTATCGAATCCCGCATTGATACCGCCCTGGATATCCGAGTCCGGATTGTCGCCCACCATCAGCACCAGATCGGGCGGCGGACTTCCCATCAGCGATAACGCATGGTCGAAGATCTCGCGGTGAGGCTTGGTCATGCCGACCTGCTCCGATATCACCAGCACCTCGAAGTGATGTCCCAGTCCCGTGCGTTCGAGGCGCGCCTGCTGCAACTCGGTAAACCCGTTGGTGATGATCCCCAATCGGGCTTCGCCGGCGAGGGCCGCGAGCAGGCTGACGGCACCGTCGAGCGGCGTGCAAATCTCCGCCATGGTGGCCAGGTAAGCGCTGTTCAGATCATGAGCGGGAATTTGCAGCCGGTCCGCCCAGGGCTGGAAACGCTGGCGCTGCAATTGCCGCGCGCCGATGTGACCGTTCTGGTAGTCCACCCACAGTGGCTTGTTGACGGTCTGATAGGCGTGATAATCCTGTTCGGCAAACTCCATCCCGTAGCGGGAGAACATGAGTTGCAGTCCGCTGAACGCATCGAAGTGAAACAGGGTGTCGTCCGCATCGAACAGGATCCATTCGTAGCGCTTCATTCAATGCGCCCTTCGGCTTTGAGCCAGTCGAGGACTTGCCGGGCGTTAGCCGAGCACCTCGCCTTGTCCGCGCAAGTGAGCCACGTCACCTCCTCGATTTCGGCCGCGGCCGTGATCGTCCCGGTAAACTCGGAGAAATAGCACGTCATCCGCACCCGGGTTCCCGCCGGTTCACCGTCGGCCTGGGCCTCGAACACGCCGGCGTATTGCAGGCTCGCAGGGACGAGATCGACCGCAAGTTCTTCGCGGATTTCGCGGATCAGGGCCTGCTGGTCGCTTTCGCCCGCTTCCCGTTTTCCGCCGGGCATGTACCAGACCGCTTTGCCTTTGGACCTCGCGCCCAGAACTCGCCTGTCCTTGA